>Ga0335083_10001680_pt1 | contig 30239 bp, 26 predicted proteins | sample Lox_Sample_42_FD_206716 | JGI IMG/M metagenome (GOLD analysis project Ga0335083, IMG submission 206716) | Soil microbial communities from Loxahatchee National Wildlife Refuge, Florida, United States - Lox_Sample_4.2 | ecosystem: Environmental > Terrestrial > Soil > Wetlands | place: USA...
GCCAACACCAACTTCGACCGCCTGCGCTTCGTCGCCGAGCAGGCCGAGCTCGGCGAGCACCGCGAGGCAGTACTCGCGGTGACCATCCCGGAGCGGCGCGGCAGCTTCCGGCGCTTCTGCGAGGCGCTCGGCGGGCGCGACGTCACCGAGTTCAACTACCGCATGTCCGGGCCGGACGTGGCACACATCTTCGTCGGCGTCGGAGTGCACGGGCGCGAGGAGACCGCGCGCATCGTGCGGCGCCTGGAGCGCGCCGGCTGCCGCACGCTCGATCTTTCGGACGACGAAATGGCCAAGGCGCACCTGCGCCATATGGTTGGCGGACGCCTGCCGCCCGGCCAGGCGCGCGAAACGCGCGCCCCTGCCCGCGAACTGCTCTATCGCTTCGAGTTCCCGGAGCGCCAAGGCGCGCTGATCAGGTTCCTGCGCTCGATGAACCCGAGCTGGAACATCAGCCTGTTCCACTACCGCAACCACGGCGCCGACTATGGCAACGTGCTGGTGGGCCTGCAGGTGCCGCGCGCGGAGATGGGCGACTTCCGGCGCTTCCTCGCGCGCCTCGGCTACCCCTGCTTCGCCGAGACGCGCAACCCGGCGTACCGGCTCTTCCTCGGCTGATGGCGCGCGGCGCGATCGACATCCCGGCAAGGCTGCGCGACTACGTCGTGGCCCGGGGCACGCGCGAGACCGCGGTACAGCGCGCCTTGCGCGCGGCGACGCTGAAAGCGCCTGCCAGCGGCATGCAGATCGGCCCGGACCAGGCGGCGCTGATGCAGATGCTGGTGCGCCTCATCGGCGCGCGGCGCTGCCTCGAGATCGGCACCTACACCGGCTACTCGGCGCTCGCGGTAGCGCTGGCGCTGCCGCCGGGCGGGCGCATGGTGTGCTGCGACATCAGCGAGGAGTGGACCGCCATCGCGAAGCGCTTCTGGAAGAAGGCAGGTGTTTCGAAGAAAATCTCTCTCCATCTCGCCCCCGCCCTCGAGACGCTGAAACAGCTGAAGGGCAAGTTCGACTTCGCGTTCATCGACGCCGACAAGGAGAATTACCGCAACTACTATGAGCGTTGCCTGAAGCTGGTGCGCCGCGGCGGCCTGATCGCGATCGACAACACGTTGTGGTACGGGCGGCCGCTCGACCGGCGTGACCAGTCGGTCGATACCCGCGCCATCCGCGCCTTCAACCGGCGCCTGGCGCGCGACCGGCGCGTCGACATCGTGCTGGTACCGATCGGCGATGGGCTGACGCTGGCGCGAAAGCGCTGAACTAGAGCTGGACCGCAGGGTCTTGCCACGGAGCTTACTTTTCGTCTAGCTCGGCAAGTAACTCTTCAACCGTCGCGCGGTGTGCTGGACGAAGGCTGCTGATTGGGACCCAACGATTTGTCTCGGGATCGCGAAGGCGCCAAAAATCACGTCCATTCGTGCTGGCTGAGGTGCCGTGCAGCCCTCGCGCATGCTTGACCGCCCTAGCAGCAGCCGACGGGCTGTCATAAACCACGCCGTTGTACCCAATGCCGTGTCTCTCAACAGTTGCCTCGTGCATCTTGCCGGCGTCAGTTCCGCGAAGAACTTCGCCGACGCGCAAGACATCGCCGGTTGGTGAGTGCCAATACTCAAACTTCTCTTCCGACTTGGAAGTTTTAACTGAATTGGACGAGCTCTTTCCGCTCTCCCAGTGTTTGATCAAGCGCTCAATCGCTGAATTCTCATCGCCCGTAAGTGCGGCAAGTCGCTGTAATTTCTGGAAAACTGCCTTCGTTACGCGGATGCTTTCGTAGTCACTCATAGATCACTCCAGAAGTAACTTCGAAGGAACTATATCTATATCCGCAGTTAAAGTCAAATGCGCTTCTTTGTCAGTTGCCCAAAGTAATCGGGGGCAATTTCTCCCGCATAGCAGACCGGGGAAGTGAGCACACTCGGCTCGCCGGGCGGCGGCTCGCCGAGGAAGGCGAGCCCGCCCGGGTCGCGGCGATAGACGCCGCGCTCGGTCACGACCCAGTCCATCGGGATGTCCCAGCGCTGCGGGTAGATGGTCGGAATCTTCGCGAGCTCATAGCTGATTCCGATCACGGTCGGTTTTTTCGAGATTGAAGCCAAAGTTCTGTCGAAAAAGCCGCCCCCATAACCCAGGCGATAGCCGGCCGGGTCCCAGCCGTTCATCGGCAGCAGCACCGTCGTGGGCGTGACCTCTGCGGAATCGACGGGGTAGGGAATCCCGAGGGGTCCCGCGGCGAGCTTCACGCCGGGATGCCATTCGCGGAAGATGAGCGCCGTGCGCGGCGCGACGACCACCGGAAGTGCGGTCAACGCGCCGCGCTCGCGCAGCGTTCTGGCGAGATGGCGCGCGTCGTACTCGCCGCGGATCGGCCAGCAGAAGGCGAGCCGGGCCGCGGCCAGTCCCGGGAACGCGCGCTCCAGGCTCGCGTCTATGCGGAGGCGGAAGCGCTCGAGCAACGCCGGGCCGAGCGCCTCGCGCGCGGCGATGAGGCGCTCGCGCTCGGCCTTGCGCCAGGTTTTCAGCTCGGCTTCGTTCATGCGGAGGTCAACACGTTCGTGGCGGCGACGTGCTAAGCTTAGTCCATGATTTTTAGGCGATTCCTCACTATAGCAGCCTTCGTCGGCTGTGCCGGTGCGGGCGTCGCCTCGGCAAAGGCGCCCTCGGCCGACGAAGCCTTCCTCAAGGCCTACGACGCCTACAACGCGGGCGACCCGATCGAGCTCGCCAAAGTCGCGCCGCTCGCGACCATTCCCGTGCTGGCGCCGTATCTCGAGTACTGGCGCATCGAGCTGGACCTCGAGAATACGACCGGCGAGGACGTGCGCGCGTTCCTCGCGCGCGAAGCCGGCAGCTACCTCGCCGCGCGGCTGCGCTTCGACTGGCTGAAGGAGCTCGGCCGCCGCGGCGAATGGGCCGAATTCGAGCGCCAGCTGCCGCTCGCCGCCGACGAGGACCTCGAGCTGCGCTGCTATGCGTGGCAGGCGCGCCTCGCGCGCGGCGACGAGGGCGCCTACGCGGAGGCGCGCGCCATCTGGCGCGAGCCGCGCGACCTGCCCGACGACTGCAACGCGCTCGCCGACCAGCTGCTCGCGGCCGGGCGCTTCTCCGCCGAGGACGTGTGGGAGCGCGTGCGGCTGCTGCTCGCCAACGGCGCGGTGAGCGCGGCGCGGCGCCTGATGCCCGCGCTGCCCGAGCCCGAGCGCCTCGACGACCGGCAGCTGGTGCAGGCCGCGACCGCGCCGAAGAAGCTGCTGGCGTCGCCGCCCAAGAGCTTCGCGCGCCGCGCCGAGCGCGAGGGGGTGCTGTTCGCGCTGGAGCGGCTGTCCCGCAGCGACCCGGACGCGGCGGCGCAAGTGCTGCAGGGCAGCCTCGGCGCCCGCCTGCCCGAGGCCGACCGGCAATACGTCTGGGGCCGCGTCGCCTACGACGGCGCGCGCCGCCTGCTGCCGGAGGCCGACGCCTGGTACCGCAACACGGGCGACGCGCCGCTCAGCGACGAGCAGCTGGCGTGGAAGGCGCGCATCGCGCTACGCACGGGCGACTGGCAGGCGGTGCGCGACGCGATCGACCCGATGTCGGCGGCGGCGCGGCGCGACCCGGCTTGGACGTACTGGTACGGCCGCGCGCTGGGGGCGCAGGGCCACGCCGACGGCGCGCGCGCCTACTACCTGCGCATCTCGACCCGGCCGGATTTCTACGGCCTGCTCGCCTCCGAGGAGCTGGGCACGATCCCGCTGGTGCCGGAGCCGTTCGTCGAGGCGACCGAGGGCCAGGTCGCCGCGGCGCGCCGCGACCCGGGCCTCGCGCGTGCGCTGGAGCTGTTCCGGCTCGAGCTGCGGCGCGCGGCGGTGCGCGAGTGGATCTACGCGGTGCGCGGCATGGACGATCCGTCGCTGCTCGCCGCCGCGGAGCTCGCGCGGCGCGAGGGGCTGTTCGACCGCGCCATCAACACCGCCGATCGCACCGTGCGGCTGCACAACTTCAAGCTGCGCTACCTGGCGCCGTTCCGCGAGCAGTTCGGCGAGCAGGCGCGCGCCCTCGGGCTGGAGGAGGCATGGGTGCTCGGCCTGGTGCGCCAGGAGAGCCGCTTCATCGCCGACGCGCGCTCGGCCGCGGGGGCACGCGGCCTGATGCAGCTGATGCCGGCCACGGCGCGCTGGGCGGCGAAGAAGATCGGCCTGCGCGGCTTTCACATCTCCCGCGTGGCCGACGTCGAGACCAACATCGCGCTCGGCACCAACTACCTGCGGCACGTGCTCGACGACCTCGGCCACCCGGTGCTCGCGGCGACGGGCTACAACGCGGGCCCGCGGCGGGCGGAGCGCTGGCGCGACGCCGCGCCGCTCGAGGGCGCGATCTACGTCGAATCGATCCCCTTCAACGAGACACGCGACTACGTGAAGAAAGTCATGGCCAATACCATGTTCTATTCCCAGCTGGTGGAAGGGCGGCCGGCGTCGCTCAAGGAATGGCTCGGCGAGATCCCGGCGCGCGGCACCGACGAGCTCAAGGACGACACCCTGCCATGAGCGCCAGCTACCTGGTGGTGGGCGGCTCCGGCTTCGTCGGCCGGCACTTGGTGGCGGCGCTCGCCGCGCGCGGGGCGCGCGTCACCGTGCCGACGCGGCGGCGCGAGCGTGCCAAGCACCTGATCCTCCTGCCCACGGTCGAGGTGATCGAGATGGAGGCGCGCGACTCGCGCGCGCTGGCGCGCCTCGCCTGGGGGCGCGACGCGGTGATCAACCTCGCCGGCGTGCTGCACAGCAGGCGCGGGCGGCGCGACGAGCGCGGCCCCAACGACTACGGCCCGGACTTCGCCCGGGCGCACGTCGAGCTCGCGCAGGCGGTGGTCACTGCGTGCCGCGAGGCGGGCGTGAAGCGCCTGCTGCACATGAGCGCGCTCGGCGCCGACCCGCACGCGCCCTCGGAGTACCTGCGCTCCAAGGGTGTCGGCGAGCAGGCGGTGCTCGCCGCCGACGATCTCGAGGCAAGCGCGTTCCGCCCCTCTGCGATCTTCGGCCCGGAGGACGAGTTCCTGAACCTGTTCGCACGGCTCGCGGCGCTCGCGCCGGTGCTCGCGGTGCCGGCGCCGGAGGCGCGCTTCCAGCCGGTGTACGTCGGCGACGTGGTGCGCGCGATGCTCGCGGCGCTGGAGGATCGCGAAGTCAAAGGCCGCGCCTACGACCTGTGCGGGCCGCACCAGTACACGCTGCGCCAGCTGGTGCGCACCGCGTGCGCGCTCGCCGGGCATCGGCGACTGGTGATCGGGCTGCCCGGGTGGGCCGCCTGGCTGCAGGCTGCCGCGATGGAGCTGCTGCCCTCGCCGCCGCTCACCCGCGACAACCTGCGCTCGATGCGCGTGCCGAGCGTGTGCCGCAGTTGTCCTGACGGCGCGTTCCCATTCGGCATCGAGCCGGTGCCGCTCGAGGTCGCGGCGCCGGCATGGCTGGCGCCCGGCGGCCCGCGCGGCCGCTACTCGCTGCTGCGCTGGCGCGCCCACCGCTAGCCCGAGTGAAGGCCTACGTCGTAGGCGGCGCGGTTCGCGACGAGCTGCTGGGCCTGCCGGTCACCGACCGCGACCACGTCGTGGTCGGTGCCACGCCGGAGGCGATGGCCGCCGCCGGCTACAAGCCGGTGGGGCGCGACTTCCCGGTGTTCCTGCACCCGGAGACGCACGAGGAGTACGCGCTCGCGCGCACCGAGAGGAAGAGCGGGCGCGGCTATCGCGGCTTCACGGTGTACGCGGCGCCGGACGTGACGCTGGAGGCGGACCTGGCGCGGCGCGACCTCACCATCAACGCCATGGCGCGCGACGCGTCGGGCGCGCTGGTCGATCCCTTCGGCGGCGAGCGCGACCTGCGCGACGGCGTCCTGCGCCACGTCGGCCCGGCCTTCGTCGAGGATCCGGTGCGGATCCTGCGCGTGGCGCGCTTCGCCGCGCGCTTCGGCTTCCGCATCGCCGAGGAGACTGCGGCGCTGATGAAGCAGATGGTCGACTGCGGCGAAGCCGACCACCTGGTGCCGGAGCGCGCCTGGCAGGAGCTCGCGCGCGGGCTGGACGAGCCTCACCCGGAGCGCATGTTCGAGGCGCTGGAGCGCTGCGGGCTGCGCGCGCGCCTGCTGCCGGAGCTGAAGGCGATCCCGGCGCGCTTCGCCGGGCCGCGCGCGGTGCGCTTCGCGCTGCTCGCCTGGCCGCTCGGCGAGGGCGAGGTGGAGTCGCTGTGCGCGCGGCTCAGGGTGCCGAACGAGGAGCGCGAGCTGGCTCGGCTGGCGGCGCAATTGAGGAATTCCCTGGACGCGGCCGGGGCGCCGGAGCTGTTCCAGGTTCTGAAGCGCGCGGATGCGTTTCGCCGGCCGGAGCGCTTCGAGCTGCTGCTGCAGGCCGCGATGCAGGCGGTGCCGGGCTTCGACCCCGCGCGGCTGCGCCGCGCGCTCGCCGCGGCCGGCGCGGTGGACGCGGGCGCGCTGGCGCGGGGCGCCTCGGGGCAGCAGATCGCCGCGCGGGTCGAGGCCGAGCGCGAGCGCGCGATCGCCGCAGCGCTACAGCGCCAGGTCTGACTCGAGGAACAGTTGCCGACGCAGCGCCTGGAAGCGGCGCTGCAGCTCGTCGCTCGAGGCCGCGCCCAGGTTGACGACGGCGTAGCGGTACGAGCCGAGCCACTTCATCTCGCGCGCCAGGGCGCGGCCGCGCTTCAGGTACAGCATGAGGCGCGCCTCGGGATAGTCGCGCTGCACGCGCGCGATCTGCGCCGGGGTCGGGTGCGCGGCGAGCGGCCGGCCGTCGAACTTGCGGAAGGCGAAGCTCGCGGCGTGGCGGAAGCGCGGCGCCGCGCGCTCGGCCGCCGGGGCCTCGCCGGCGGCGAGATCGAGCAGCATGCGGTACGGGTTGACCCCGTCGACCCACTCGTAGAACACCGCCAGCTGCGAGGCCATGCGCGGGTTCACCTCGATGATGCGGATGCGGCCGCTGGCCGCGTCCCAGGCGAACTCCATGTTGAAGAAGCCGTGGCGATAGCCGATCGCCGGCAGCACGCGCGCGGCGAGCGCGCCCATGCGCGCCTGCACCCCGGCCGGCACGCGCGAGGGGTACTCGAAGCTGCGGAAGGCGCTGGTGCCGGGAAACAGGTTTTCGTCGATCACCCCGAGCACCTGCACGCGCCCCTGGTGCACGTAGCCGTCCATGTTGACCTGGTGCCCGGGCAGGATCTCCTCGGCGATCATGTGGTGCGCGTTCACCTGGAAATCGGTGTACCAGGGCAGCAGGTCGTTGAACGGCTTCAGCAGCCGCTTGATGACGTACTTCTCGAAGGGCCAGAAGGAGAGGTGGCGGCGAAGCTGCTCGAACGTATCGACGCGGCGCGCGAGCACCGAGAAGGTCGCCTTCACCGGCTTGACGAAGCACGGCAGCTCGAACGGCAGCTCGTCGCGCCGCCGCACGGCGTACGGAAACGCCGCGAAGCGCGGCGTCGCCTCCGGCGCCGCGGCAGCAAAGGCGCGGCGCGCCTCGAGCTTGTGCTGCGCCGTGATTACGGCGCGCGGATCGTTGCCCGGAAGCCTCAGCTTCTCGGCGACCACCGCCGCGATCAGCGCGCCGAAGTACTCGTTATTGCTGAAGACGCCGTCCAGCCGCTCGCCGCGGTAGCGCGCGACCACCTCGTTGACGAAGCGGAAGACGTCGAAGGCGGCGAGGCGCAGGTTGTCCGGGAAGCGGAACAGGTCGAAGCCGGCGTACGCGAACTCGTAGCGGCCGGCGTACTCGGGGCGCGAGAACTCGAGGCGGTCCCACTCCTTAGGGAACAGCACCAGGATCTTCTTTCGCGGCGGCGGCATATCTTCCCTGCGTGGTGAAACAGTCTGCGGATGCGGCGCATTCCTTACGCGCCGCGCGGCCGCCCGGGCTACACTGCGGCGCTCTGCGCGCCGACGTAAGGAACCCCCGTGATCGACCTCTATACCTGGAGCACTCCCAACGGCCGCAAGGTCTCGGTAATGCTCGAGGAATGCGGCCTGCCGTACCGCGTCCACCCGGTCAACATCGGTGCCGGCGAGCAGTTCCGGCCCGAGTTCCTCGCCCTCAACCCGAATAACCGGATCCCGGTGATCGTCGATCCCGACGGCCCGGGCGGCAGGCCGCTGACGCTGTTCGAGTCGGGCGCGATCCTCATCTATCTCGCGGACAAGACGGGGAAGTTCTTCCCGCAGGACCGCAAGTACCTGGTGCTGCAGTGGCTCATGTTCCAGATGGGAGGCGTCGGCCCGATGTTCGGGCAGGCGCACCATTTCATGCGCGCCAAGAAGGACGAGATCCCGTACGGCACCGAGCGCTACGGCGCCGAGGCGAAGCGCCTCTACGGCGTGCTCGAGAAGCGCCTGGGCGAGGCGCCGTTCCTCGCCGAGGAGTACTCGATCGCCGACATCGCGACCTATCCATGGGTCGCGCGGCACGAATGGCATCGCGTCGACCTGGCGCAGTTCCGCAACGTCAGGCGCTGGTACGACGCGATCGGCGCGCGGCCGGCCGTGGCGCGGGGCATGGCCGTGCCGTCCGCCTGATGGAACTGGAGATTCTCTCCAGGGAAGCGGAACGCGGACCTGCCAGACCCCCTCTGCTCTTCGTGCACGGCGCCTACGTGGGCGCGTGGTGCTGGGAGGCGCATTTCCTCGACTGGTTCGCGGCGCGCGGCTTCGACTGCCACGCGGTCTCGCTCTCCGGCCACGGCGCGAGCCGCGGCCGCGAGCGGCTGGACGCGCTCGGGCTCGCCGACTACGCCGCCGACGTCGCGGAGGCGGCGGCCTCGCTGGCGCAGCCGCCGGTGCTGGTGGGCCACTCGATGGGCGGCCTGGTGGTGCAGAAGTACCTCGAGCGGGCGGCGGCCCGCGCCGCCGTCCTCGCCTGCCCGGTGCCCGCCTGGGGCCTCGCGCCCTCCAGCCTCGCGCTCGCCTTCGCGCGGCCGGCGCTGTTCGCGCAGATCCAGCGGCTCGCCGGCGGCGGCCGCCCTTCCCGCGAGGCGCTCGCCGAGGCGCTGTTCGCCGCTCCGATCGCGCTGGAGCGGCTGAACGGCTACTACGCGCGCATGCAGCGCGAGTCGCGGCGCGCGCTCGCCGACATGAGCGGCTGGGGGCTGCCCTCGCCCTGGGGCGCGCGCCGTGCCCCGACGCTGGTGGTGGCCGCGGCGCGCGATGCGCTGATCGCGCCGCACGAGGTGCGCGGCACGGCGCTGGTGCTCGGCGCCGAGTATCGCGAGCTCGCCGGGCTCGGCCACGCCCTGATGCTCGATGCCGGCTGGGAGAGTGCGGCGCAGGCGATCCTCGGCTGGCTCGAGGCGCAGGGCATCTAGCGCGGCGCGGGCCGCGCGCGCGCGGCCAGGAACTTGAGGATCTCGCCGACGTCGAGCTGCGGCTCGCCGGGAACCGGCCGGGTGCCGACGACGCGGTTCATCCACTGCATGTTCTTCTCCATGCGGGCGACCACCGCCACCCACTCGTCGGCGGTGTGGCGCCTCGGATCGGGCAGCGTGTGGCATTGCCGGCAGGCGAGGCGGAAGGCCTCGCCCTCGGGCGCGAACGCCTCGGGGTAGCGCGCCGGATCGAGCGGCTGCTGGCCGTAGCGGCGCAGGTAGGCGACGAGCGCTGCCGCGTCCTCGTCCGAGGGCGCTTTAACCCCGGCCATCATGCCGGCCATCAGCTTGCCCATGTTGCCGCGGCCGCGCATGCGCAGCACCATGCGCTCGACGATCGGGTCCCACTTGCGCGGCTCGTGCATCGCCGGGTTCGGCAGGTTGTGGCACTGCACGCAGTAGCGCTCGACGAGGCGCGCGCCGCGCGATCCCGGCGCCGGCAGCATCCGCGGCTCGAAGCCGGGCGGCAGGATGCGCTCGAGCATCGGCCCATACGGACTCTCCGCCCAGCGCTTGCGCGCAGCGTCTGCCTCATCGGCTCTGGCTGTTATCGAAAAAAATATCAACAGCAGGACAAGGCTAGAGCGCATGCTGCCGGTCGCCGCTCCCGAAACCCAGCAAAGGAAGCTTCTCCCCCCCGCGCCCCACGGCGAGCACCTTGAACAGCTCCCCCATCTCCGCCGGCGAGAGCAGCTTCTGCACGGCGCCGGCGGCAGGCAGGTAGCGCGCGGCGTCGCCGGGATTCTCCGCGGCGAGCAGCTCCGTGATGCCGCAGTTGACGAGGAACCGCGCCTGGCCGGCGAAGCCGAGGACCTCGAGTCCCGCCTCGGCGGCGGCGTCGGCGAGCGCGCTGAAGTCGACGTGCGCGGTGATGTCCTGCAGTCCGGGCAGCCAGAACGGGTCGCCGTGCGCGCGGTGCCGGTAGTGGCAGGCGAGCGTGCCCATCGAGCGCTGCGGGTGGAAGAACTCGCGCGCCGGGAAGCCGTAGTCGATGGCGAGGAGCGCGCCGCGCTCGAGCGCGGCTCCCGCGGCGCGCATCCAGGCGCGCGCCGCCAGCCCGAGCTCGCTCTCGTATCTCCCTGAAGCGGGAAGCTCGATCTCGATGCGGCGCGCAGCCTCCAGCACCGCGCCGGCGGCGGCGCGCTCGGCCCACGCCAGCTCGCCCTCGTTCGCGCACACGCCGCGCTCGAGCACGCCGGCCCCGGTCCAGGCCAGGGCATGCACCGGCATCGCGTCGAGCACCTCGTTCGCGATCATGACGCCGCGAAAGCGCTGCGGCAGCGCTTCCAGCCAGCGGGCGCGGTCGCCCAGCCGCGCCTGCTGCCGCTGCCTCAGGTCGGGGCTCGTCTCGAGTATCTGGTACGTCACCCCGGGAAGCTCCGGGATCAGGGCCTCGGCGAGCGCCCCGGATCCGGCGCCGAACTCGAGCACCGCCTCGCCCGGCTGCAGCAGCTCGCGCAGCTGGCGCGCGAGCGCGCGGCCGAAGAGCGGCGTGAGCTCGGGCGCGGTGACGAAATCGCCGCCTCGGCCGAGCTTGTGCGCGCCGGCGGCGTAGTAGCCGAGGCCCGGCGCGTACAGCGCGAGCTCCATGTAGCGCGCGAACGGGATCCAGTTGCCGGCGGCCGCGAGCTCGGCACCGATGCGCTGCAGCAGCCGGCGGCTCGCGGCGAGCGCGTCGGGCTCGGGAAGCGGCAGCTCCGCGGGGCGCATGCAGATGAATTTACCCTAGAATTCCCTCGATCCATGGCTGCCAGCCTCGAGGGAAAAGTCGCGCTCGTCACCGGCGCCGCGCGCCGCATCGGCGCCGCGATCGCGCGCCGCCTGCACGCGGCGGGCGCTCGCGTGCTGCTGCACTACCGCGGCGGCGAGGAGGACGCGGCGGCGCTGGAGAGCGCGCTCAACGCGGAGCGCGCGGGCAGCGCCGCGACGGCGAAAGCGGACCTGCTCGCGCCGGTCGCGCCGCGCGCGCTCGTCGAGGCGGCGCTGGCGCGCTTCGGGCGGCTCGACGTGCTGGTCAACAACGCCTCCACGTTCTATCCGACCCGGCTCGGCGAAATCGAGGCGGCGCACTGGGAGGAGCTGATCGGCTCGAACCTGCGCGCGCCGCTGTTCCTCGCGCAGCAGGCCGCGCCGGAGCTGGCGAAGCGGCGCGGCGCGGTGATCAACATCGCGGACATCCACGCCGAGCGCCCTCTGAAGGGGTATGTCGTCTACAGCGTCGCCAAGGCGGGGCTCGTCGGCCTGACGCGCTCGCTCGCGCTCGAGCTCGCGCCAGAGGTGCGGGTGAACGCGGTCGCGCCGGGCGCGATCGCCTGGCCCGAGGACGGCCAGTTCCCGCCGCCCGAGCGCGGCCGCGTCGTCGGCACTACGCCGCTTGCGCGCCTCGGCACGCCCGAGGAGGTCGCCGAGGCGGTACACTTCCTCGCCGCGGCGCCGTTCGTCACCGGCCAGGTGCTGGCCGTGGACGGCGGCCGCTCTGTTTTTCTCTAGACTTTTCTTCTTTTTCCCGGCTATTGTTTCCGAGTGACCCGAGATTCCAGAAGGAAAGAATTCGAAACTGATAAGCTCGCCAAGCGCATCCGGCGCCAGGCGGGCGAGGCGATCGCCGACTTCGGCCTGATCGAGGAGGGCGACCGCGTGATGGTGTGCCTCTCGGGCGGCAAGGACAGCTTCGGCATGCTCGACGTGCTGATCGGCCTCAGGGACAAGGCACCCGTCGGCTTCGAGCTCGTCGCGGTGAACCTCGACCAGAAGCAGCCCGGGTTCCCGGCGCGCGTGCTGCCCGAGTACCTGGAGGCCCGCGGCGTTCCCTACCGCATCGTCGAGCAGGACACCTACTCGGTGGTGAAGCGCGTTATCCCCGAAGGCGGGACGATGTGCTCGCTGTGCTCGCGCCTGCGCCGCGGCGCGCTGTACCGCGTCGCGGGCGAGCTCGGCGCCACCAAGATTGCGCTCGGCCACCATCGCGACGACGTGCTGGCGACCTTCTTCCTCAACCTGTTCCACGGCGGCACGCTGAAGGCGATGCCGGCGAAGCTGCGCTCGGACGACGGCCGCCATATCGTGATCCGGCCGCTGGTCTACGTCGCCGAGGCCGACCTCGCGGCGTACGCCGAGGCGAAGGCGTTCCCGATCATCCCCTGCAACCTGTGCGGCTCGCAGGCGAACCTGCAGCGGCGAGTGATCGGCGACATGCTGCGGCAGTGGGAGCGGCAGCATCCGGGGCGCATCGAATCGATCCGGCGCGCGCTCACGGACGTGCGGCCCTCGCAGCTGCTCGACCGCAAGCTCTTCGATTTCGCCGGCCTGGCGCCGGCCGCGGCGCCGGCTGCGGCACCGCGGCCGGCGCAGCCGCTGCGCCGGCTCGGCGAGCCGCTCTTTGCCGAGTAGCCGATGCGCGCCCGGCGCCGGGGCAAGCTGAGCATGGCCTTGTTCGCTGCCGCGTCGCTCCTCCTCGCGCTGCTGCTGGGGCGCGCGGTGGTAGCCCAGGACTGGCGCACGGCGAGCCGCGAGCCGGTCGGCCTCGCGCCCGACCCGGCGACGACGCCCGAGGCAGTGGTCCAGGTCTACGCCGCGCGCACCTGGGGCGCGCGGGGCCTCTTCGGCGTGCACACCTGGGTCGCGGTGAAGCCACAGGATGCGAAGGGCTACACTGTGTATGAGGTGACCAGCTGGCACCTGCGCTGGTCGGGCACCGCCGTGCTGATCCACGTGCGCGCGCCGGATGCGCGCTGGTACGGCAACGCGCCGGAGTTGCTCGCCGACAAGCGCGGGCCCGAAGCCGCGGCGCTCATCCCGCGCATCGACGCCGCGGCGCGCGCGTATCCCTATGCCGATCAATACACGGTGTGGCCGGGGCCGAACTCGAACACTTTTACCGCGTGGATCACGCGCGCGGTGCCGGAGCTGGGCGCGGACCTGCCGCCGACCGCGATCGGCAAGGACTATCTCGGCAACGGCCTCGTCGGCGCCGCGCCGAGCGGCCGCGGCGCGCAGGTCTCCCTCGGCGGCCTGTTCGCGGTGACCGCGAGCGGAGTCGAAGGGCTCGAGGTGAACGTGCTGGGTCTCGGCTTCGGGATCGAGCCCTGGCCGCCGGCGATCAGGCTGCCGCTTGTGGGGCGGCTGGGGCCCGCACGACCGGCGCTTCCCGTATCGGCAGATTGACCACCGCCGCCGCCGCGGCGAGCGCCATGTCGGCGTACCACATCCACTGGTAGTTGCCCGTGCGCGCGAAGGCGACGCCGCCGAGCCAGGCGCCGAGGAAGCCGCCGACCTGGTGCGACAGCAGCGTCATGCCGAACAGCGTCGCCAGGAAGCGCACGCCGAAGAGCTTGCCCACGATCGACGCCGTCGGCGGCACGGTGGCGAGCCAGGTGGCGCCGAGGCCCGCGGCGAAGAGGTAGAAGGTGAACGCGGTCTTCGGCGCGGCGAGGTAGAGCGCGATCAGCACCGCGCGCGAGCCGTACATCGCCGAGAGGATGTACTTGCTGCGCCAGCGCGCCGTGGAGGCGCCCGCGGCGAGGCTGCCCGCGATGTTGGCGAGCCCGATGATCGCGAGCGACCAGCTCGCGACGGTGGGCGGCAGTCCGCAGAGGTTCACCTCCTGCGGCAGGTGGGTGACCAGGAAGGCGATGTGGAAGCCGCAGGTGAAGAAGCCGGCGTTCAGCAGGACGTAGCTGCGGTCCCCGAACGCGTCGCCGAGCGCGCGCCAGGGCGAGCCGCCGGCTGCGGCGTGCGCATGGGCGGCGCCGCGCGGCGCCACGACGCGTATCAGCGGCAGCGCGCCGAGCGTCGCCGCGGCGAGCGCCCAGAGCGCCGCCATCCAGCCGAAGGCCTGGATCAGCACCTGCGCGATCGGCGCGAACACGAACTGGCCGAACGAGCCGCCGGCGTTGATGACGCCGGTGGCCTTGCCGCGCGACTCGGCCGGCAAGCGCTGCGCCGCGGCGCCGATCAGCACGGAGAAGCTGCCGGCGCCCGAGCCGAGCGCCGAGAGCAGGCCGAGCGAAACGATCAGCCCGAAGCCCGAGTGCATAAGCGGCGTGAGCGCGGTGCCGGCGGCGAGGACCACCAGGCCGCACGCGAGCACCCAGGCGGGCCCGTGGCGGTCGGCGAGCGCGCCGGCCACCGGCTGCACCGCGCCCCAGACGAACTGCGCGATGGCGAGCGCGAAGCTGATCGTCACGATGCCCAGGCCGGTCGAGGAATTGATCGGCGAGACGAACAGGCCGAACGACTGGCGAATGCCCATCGTCACCATCAGAAATGCCGCTGCCGCGAGCGTGACGACGAGCGGACCGCGCGATTGCGAGCTCACCGGTGTTCCTTCGGGGGTTGCGAGCGGCCGACGTTAGCCGATAAACTTGCAATATGCAAGTTACTGGTCCGCGCCGCTCCTCGTGTCCCGCCGCGTGCGCGCTCGATATCGCGGGCGACAAGTGGACGCTGCTGGTGGTGCGCGACCTGTTGCGCGGGCGGCACACGTTCAACGCGCTGCTCGCTAGCGACGAGGGCATCCCCACCAACATCCTCGCCGATCGCCTGAAGAGGATGGAGGCCGCGGGCCTGATCGAGGCGCGCCCCTACCAGACGCGGCCGCTCCGCAACCGGTACGAGCTCACCGGGAAGGGCAGGGAGCTGGGCGACGTGCTGGCGGCGGTCGCGCGCTGGGGCAGGCGCTACATCCCGGGGACGCGCGTTCCCGCCGAGTTTCGACGCATCGGCCTTGTCAAATCCAGTTTGACAAAGTAGACTGCGCGCCATGGATTGCGCCGCCCGCCTGGTCGAGATCTTCGGCAGCCAAGCGGGCGTGGCGCGCGCCTTCCAGCTCGACCGGGCGGTGGTGCACAACTGGGTCAAGACCGGCTACATCCCCGCGCGCTGGGCGGGGGAGGTGGAGCGCCTCACCCAGGGACGCATCGGCGCCCTCGAGATCGTCAATGAAGCGAGCGCGAAGAACCCGGTGCGCGTGAAGTCGCGCCCCGAGGACGCGCCGTTCGGCATTACCCCGGAGAGCCTAGCCATGAGCCAGTACGCCCCCGCGAAGCGCATTCATTCCTTCCATCCCCCGCAGCGCACGCTGATGGGTCCCGGGCCGACCGAGATCCACCCGCGCGTGCTCACCACCATGAGCCAGCCGGCGATCGGCTACCTCGACCCGATCTTCGTCGAGATGATGGAGGAGCTGAAGAGCCTGCTGCGCTACGTCTACCAGACGAAGAACCCGCTCACCTTCCCGCTCTCGGGCCCGGGCTCGGTCGGCATGGAGTTCTGCTTCGTCAACATGGTGGCGCCGGGCGACAAGGCGATCGTGTGCCAGAACGGCGTCTTCGGCGGGCGCATGCTCGAGAACGTGATCCGCTGCGGCGGCACGCCGATCGTGATCGAGGACAAGTGGGGCGAGCCGGTCGACCCGCAGAAGGTCGAGGACGCGCTGAAGAAGCACAAGGACGTCGGCGTGGTCGCGTTCGTGCACGCCGAGACCTCGACCGGCGCGCAATCGGACGCGAAGACGCTCACCCAGCTCGCGCACAAGCACGGCGCGCTGGTGATCGTCGACGCCGTGACCTCGCTCGCCGGCACGCCGGTGAAGGTCGACGAGTGGGAGATCGACGCCATCTACTCGGCGAGCCAGAAGTGCCTCTCCTGCACGCCGGGCCTGTCGCCGGTGTCGTTCTCCGAGCGCGTCGTCGAGCACGTGAAGAAGCGCAAGGACCGCATCCACAGCTGGTTCATGGACATGAACCTGCTGCTCGGCTACTGGGGCGAGACCACGCGCACCTACCACCACACCGCGCCGACGAACTCGCTGTTCGCGCTGCACGAGGCGCTGCTGCTGATCCGCGAGGAAGGGCTGGAAAACTGCTGGGCGCGCCACCACCGGCACCATGTCGCGCTCAAGGCCGGGCTCGAGGCGATGGGCCTCAAGTTCCTGGTCGCCGAGAAATACCAGCTGCCGCAGATGAACGCCGTGCTCTGCCCCGAGGGCGTGGACGAGGCGAAGCTGCGCTCGACGCTGCTCTCCGAGTTCGGCCTCGAGATCGGCGCCGGCCTCGGCCCGCTGAAGGGCAAGATCTGGCGCTTCGGCCTGATGGGCTATTCCTGCCGCCCGGACAACGTGATGCTCTGCCTCTCGGCGCTCGGCTCGGTGCTCGACGACATGGGCTACCCGGTGCACGTCGGCGATGCCGAAGCGGCGGCGCACGGCGCGTACGCGCAGATGCACGCGCGCGACGCGCAGAGGAAGAAGCGCGCCGCCTAGCGGTCTGCGGTAAAAGTCTGTAGAGGCGAGGATCGGGGGTGTCGCCGGCTGTCATATATTGACGACATGCGACGCTTCCTCGCACTGCTCGCCGGCGCGCTCGTGCTGCTGGCCGTGGCCGCGCCGGCCCAAGCGCAGATCGACGTGCGCGCCGCCTCTTCCGCTGCCACGACCGGCGACATCGTCTACGTCGGCTCGGGCGGCGCCGACAACGCCAACGGCTGCAGCAGGTCGATTTCGCCCTCCACGCCTGCGGGCAGCAGCGGCGACCTGCTGATCGCGCTGGTGTCCTCGGACGATTCGGCGACGCTCACGCCCTCCACGGGCTGGAACACGCTGCTTTCCAGCAATCCCACCGCTACGCACACCGCGGCGATCTACTGGCGCTTTGCCGACGGCAGCGCGAACGACAACCTCACCGTGTCGAAGGGCACGGGTACCTGCAACGTCATGATCGGGCGCATGGCGCGCTTCCAGGGCGTGGACACCTCGAATCCGTTCGACACGGGGCAACCGATCCCGGCCTCGAACTGCACCGCCGGCGGAACGCGCGTGAAGTGCAGCTACCAGAGCGCGACCTCGGTCACCAGCGGGACCGAGACCACCGTCACGGCGAATGCGCTGCTGCTCTTCGCGATCCTCATCCGCGACAACAACACGACCGATGCCTCGGGCGACGGCTTCACCGGGGCCTTCGACACGGGCACGGGAACGGGCAACGACGCGGAAGTCGCGCTCAACTACCGGCAGGAATCGACGGCAGGCGCGAAGGGGCCGTTCACCGTCACGAAGGGCGGCGGCTCCGATCCCAACCACGGCGTCCTCTTTGCGCTGCGCCCGGCTTCCGGGCTGGTAATCGGTGTGCCCGCGGGCACGAGTTTCGGCGACCTGATGCTCGCCTCGGTCGCCGTAACGCCTTCCAGCGTGACGATCGGCGCGCCGGCGGGCTGGACGCCGCTCGTCACGACGGCACAGCCTGCGGCGACGAGCAGCCGGCAGCAGACCTTCTGGCGCATCGCGAGCGCCTCCGAGCCCGCGAGCTACACCTGGACGCTCGGCGGCGGTCATAACGGCGCGGTCGGGGGCATCGTCTCGTACCTCGGCGTCGACACGAGCAGTCCGATCGACGCCTCGGGCGGAAACACCGCCCCGGTTGGCGGCGACCCGAACACCGCGGTGCGGGCGACGCAGATCACCACCACGGTAGCCGACGCAATGGTCGTGAGCACGCACAGTATCGCCTCGTCCTCGAGCTGGACGCCGCCGGCCGGCATGACCGAGCGCGTAAACGTTTCGTCGCTCGCGGCGCCCAACGCCGCCGGAGTCTCGTTGGAGATGAACGACGTGTCGCAAGCCGTGGCCGGCGCGACCGGCGACAAGGTCGCGACCGCGGGCAACGACGGCGATTCGGGGACCGCGCAGATGATCGCGCTGCGGCCGTCTTCGCTCCGCTTCGTCGTGGAGGCAGGCGACTATACCCTCGCTTGCGCGGCATATCCGATCGAGATCACCATCAGCGCGCGCGACGCATCCAACAACGTGAACACGGGCTACACCGGGACGGTGCACCTCAGCACCAGCACGGGCGACGGCGCCTGGGCGGTCAAGACGGCGTACGGCACCCTGACCAACTTCGGCTCGGGCGCGGCCGACTATGCGTTCGTCGCCGGCGACGCGGGCCGGATCGTGCTGACCCTGGCGGTAACCACCGCCGGTACCTTGGCGGTGAGCGTGCAGGACGCCTCTACCGGCGTCACCAGCCGAAGCGCCTCGATCAACTTCATCAACGACGGCTACGTGATCACGCCCGATCCGATCCAGATCGCCGGCCGCCCGCAGACCATCGCGGTGGAGCGTCGCACCGCGCCGAGCTGCAACCTAAACGCAGGCAACGGCCACAACGGTAACAATGTGCTCAAGATCTGGCTGACGCTGAACGGCTCCGACCCGTCGGGCGCGGCGCTCCCGGGGGCGACGGGGGTGAACACCGTGAGCCCGCTCGGCACTGTCGAGCCGGGGGGCAACGTCCTCACCATCGCCTTCTCGGGCGGCGCCGGCAGCTTCACGCTCAACACCACCGACGTGGGCAAGTACCTGATCAACCTTCACGACGGCAACTCCCAGCGCCGCGGCACCTCGCCCTGGATTACGACGCGCCCGTTCGCACTCGCGTTCGCGGGAATCCAGCACGGCACCTCCGCGGCCAGCTCGGTGCTCGCCGCCGCGGGAGACGACTTCGCGGCCGCGGTTGCCGGCTACCTCTGGCAGTCGAGTGACGACAGCAACAACGATGGCGCGCCCGACGCCGGCGCCGATGTCACCGACAACGGCGTGACGCCGAGCTTCGCCTGGGACACGGTGCTTGCGCCCGGCGCGATCCTGCCCGCGGGCGGGACGACCGGAACGCTCAGCCTCGGCGGCGCGAGTCCGACGGTAGCGGCCGCGAGCTACTCGGGCGGCGCCGCGGCCCTGGCGAACCTGCGCTACTCGGAGGTCGGCAACGTCCTCATCCAGGCCACCGCGACCAGCTACCTGGACACGCCGGGTGCAAGCGTGAGCGGAAACAGCGGCCTGGACGGCACCGGCGCCGCGGGAGGCTACGTCGGCCGCTTCCGCCCCAAGCGCTTCGCGCTCTCGGGCGGCACGCTGACCAACCGCCCGGCGTCGTCCTGCTCGCCGGCGTCGAGCTTCGCCTACATGAACGAGGGCCTGCAGCTCGCGTTCACGCTGACGGCGCAGAACGCGCAGGGCGCCGCCACGCAGAACTACCAGGGCGCCTACGCCAAGCTCGGGCTGACGACGTTCGCGAACTTCGCCTTCGGAGCGCGCAGCGGAACCACCGACCTCACCGCGCGGATCGACGGCAGCCTGGCGCCGTCGGGCTCGTGGTCCTCCGGCGCCGCCGGCGTCACTGCCACGACCGCGATCGAGCGCGCCACGCCCGATACGCCGGACGGCCCGTACACCAACGTTGCCTTCGGCATCGCGCCGGTGGACTCCGACGGCGTCGCGATGGATACCCTCGACCTCGACGTCGACGGCAATGCCACCAACGACCACAAGAACCTCGGGGTCGCGACCGAGGTGCGCTACGGGCGGCTGCGCGTGCAGGGCGCGGTCGGCGTCACCCAGATCCCGCTCGCCCTGCCGCTCGAGGTGCAGTACTGGAACGGCAGCGCGTTCGCCACCAACACGCTCGACAGCTGCACCACCCTCGTGCGCAGCAACTTCTCGCTCTCGTTCAGCGGCTCGACGCTGGCGCCGTGCGAGACCGCGGTGACGAGCGCCAGCGTCGCGTTCACCGGCGGCGTGGGGGAGCTCACGCTCGCCGCGCCCGGCGCGGGCAACGAGGGCAGCCTGGTGATCTCGCCGGAGCTGACCGCGCCGGTCGCCGGCAGCTATTGCACCGGCGTCGGCGGATCGTACGTCGCGGCGACTTCCGCCAACCGCGGCTACCTGCTCGGGCGCTGGAACGACGCCGACAACCCGGATGCCGACCCGAGCACGGTCTACGACGACGACCCCGCCGCGCGCTCGGCCTTCGGCGTTTACGGCGCCAAGCCTGACAACTTCATCTTCTTCCGCGAGATGTACTGAGGCGCGGCCAGGAGGCGGCGCGGCGCGCTCATGCCGGCAGCTGGTAGCCCTTTTCGCGGAAGAGCCGCAGGCAGGCGTCGACCACCTGCGAATCGTAAATGCCGCCGCGACCCTTCTCGATCTCCGCGAGCGCGCGCTCGATGCCGAGCCCGGCGCGGTACGGCCGGTGCGAGGCCATCGCCTCGACGGTGTCGGCGACCGCGAGGATGCGCGCCTCGATGAGGATCTGCTCGCCTTTCAGCCCCTGCGGGTAGCCGCTGCCGTCGAGCCGCTCGTGGTGCTGCCACGCGATCTCGGCGACCGGCCAGGGAAACTCGACCCCTTTCAGGATCTCGTAGCTCTTCTGCGCGTGATCCTTCACCAGCGCGTACTCGGCCTCGGTAAGCCGCGTCGGCTTGGCGAGGATCTCGGCCGGCACGCCGATCTTGCCGACGTCGTGCAGATAGCCGGCGACGCGAACGCCCTCGACCTGCTCCTCCGCCAGCCCCATCTCGCGCGCGATCGACACCGCAATCTCGGCGACGCGCCGCTCGTGGCCATGGGTGTAGGGGTCGCGCAGCTCGCCGATCGTCGCGATGACATCGATGGTGCCCTTCGTGGCCTGCTCCAGGCGCGCGACGTAGCGCCGGATCTCTTCCTCGGCGCGTGCCTTCTCGGTGATGTCCTGCGCCGTCGCGATGATCGCCGGCTTGCCCTCGAAGCTCGCCCGCGTCGCGTGCAGGCCGAGCACGAACTCGGTGCCGTCCCGGCGCCGCGCCGCGATCGAGTAGCTCGCATGCGGCTTGCCATCCAGCCGCATCTGCATCTGTTCCAGCACCTTCCCTCGATCGCTCTCCTGCACGTGCGCCAGCGGGTCGGTGTCGAACGGCTCGCCCGGGGCGTAGCCGAAGATCTCGCGGATGCGCGGATTGACGTAGACGATCTTGCCTTCTTGGATCACGTACACGCCGGCGATCGACTGGTCGAGGATCGCGCGCAGCCGCGCCTCGCCTTCGCGCAGCTTCGCTTCAGCCTCGACACGCTGCGTCACGTCCCTCGCGTTGATGACGATGGCGCCGAGCTCGGGATCGGCAAGCCCATTCTTCGCGACCGAGTCGAGCACGACATAGTGGCCGTCGTCGTGCCGCCAGCGGAGCTGCGCGCCGTGGGGAGCTTCGGGCCTGTGCAGCACCGACGCGAGCGCGGCGGCCGCTGAAGTCAGATCTTCCGGGTGAGTGAATTCCATGATGCTGCGTCCGACCACTGCCTGCGGCGTGAAGCCTCCCATGCGCTTGAGCGAAGGGCTGGCGTACAGAATGGTCCCTTGCGCATCGATCATGACGATCAGGTCCGACGCGTTCTCGATCATCGAGCGGAACTTCCGCTCGCTGCTCTCGACGGCCGCTTGCATGCGCTTGCGCTCGGTGATGTCCTCGTAGATACCCAGCACGCCGGCCACCTTTCCGTCTGCGGCATGCAACGGCACCTTGGACGTGCGCAGCCAGACCTTGCGTCCATCCGAGGTCGTCTGCTGCTCCTCGATGGCGAGCCTCGGCGAATCGGACTCGATCACGTGCCGGTCGTCGGCCCGGTATGTCTCCGCCTGTTCGCGCCATGCCATCTGGAAATCGTCCTTGCCGACCAGCTCGTCCCGGCGCGAGAACCCTGCATCGCGCGCGAAGCTGCTGTTGCCGCCGAGAAAGCGCAGATCGCGGTCCTTCCAGAACACCCGGATCGGCACGTTCTCGACGACCGAATCGAGCACGTCGCGCGATTCCTGCAGGGCCTTGCGCGCCGTCTCGTTCGTGCCGGCCAGCCCGGCCAGGCGTGCCCGTACCGCCTCCAGCTCGGCGACCCGGAGGGTACCGGCGGTCTCTCCGCGCGAATCCGCGAGAGACGCGATCGAGCGCGCCAGGCGGCGGCCGGCGAACGCCCCCCCTGCAAGGGCGGCCAGCGTCGCGCTTGCGGCCAGCAGCGCCAGCTCGATGCCGGCGCGAAATGCGGGTTGGCGATAGAGCGAGCGCGGAATTTCGACGGCAGCAGCCCAAGGTGCGATCCTCAGGGCCGCAGTCAGGCGCTCGCTGCCCTCGGCGCGCGCTTCCCGATCGAAGTCGGGTGACGCCCGGCGCGCGACGACTCGACCGGTGCTGTCCACGATCGAGAGCGCCCACCCGGCTGGCAGTGGCGCCTGATCGAGCCGCTCCAGCAAGCTCTGCGCGTCGTAGGTCGCGAGCAGGACGAACGCCGGCTTGCCGTCGCGCGGGCCTGGAACCGCGACCGCGGCGAGCGGCTCTTTGGCGACCGGTCCGAAGACGACGTCCCCGACCACGGGCTTGCCGGCGGCGAGCGCAAGCGGCGCGGCTGCGCGGCCCTTGGGCACCGGCAGCTTCGGCAACGGCGTGCCCAGCGACACGCGCGTGTTAAAGAGCATCTGCATGCTCGCGTCGGCGAGCACGACATCGGTGCCGAACTGCTCCCGGAAGAAGAGCGCGTCCCCGTACAGCTGGCCCCAATCCCGCTCGCGCGCGTGCGGTGAGTTAGCGAGCATGGAGAGCGCGTGGATGCGCGCGTCAAGATTCTGGTCGAGGATCGTCGCGAAGTCGCCGGCCAGGTCCGCGGCCCGGTCGTGAATCCCGACATGGGCGTCACGCACGCCTGCGATCGCGAGGTACAGCGCCAGGAGCAGCAGCGGCGCGATGCAAAGCGAGATCAGCATCGTCAAGAAACGATGCATCGTCATGCGCGGCCGGCATGCTGCCGACGCGGGCCGCTGAGGGTCCGTCGGCGTCATGCCTGACTCCCACCCCTTCTGGCTAGTGAAGCCGACTATCCGTGAGAACATGTCACTTGATTTGAGGTGGATCAAGACGGAGCAGCAGCAATCGAGAATTCCCTACGGAGATTTCCATTCCGACTCGCGCTGCAGCCGGAATGTTGGAAATACGACAACCCTCTAGCCGGCTGCGAAGACCCCGCTGAGTACATGGAAAAGCTCGACCGAGGCCTCGATCTCGTCGCGGTGGATCGAGACGCTCTCGACGTTCACCCCGAGCGGCACCTCGCGCGCGCGCGCGCCGTCGAGGATGCGGCGCAGGTTGTCGCGGCAGATCTCGATCGATTTCGCCAGCGGGTCCGGCGCGCCGAGGATCTCCGCGGCGACCCCGGGCGCGATGCGCACGCCGAGCCATTCGAGGAAGCGCAGCGTCTTCTCGCGCCCGACGGGCGAGAAGGTGAGCACCACGCGCCGCGGCGCGACGCCGGCGCCGCGGCAGTCGCGCGCGTAGTCGGCGAGCAGCTGCACGGTCGATTCGGCGTGGTACACGGTCTGCGAGATGAAGTAGCCGCAGCCCTCGATCGATTTCGCGAGCAGGCGCGCCGACTCGCTGCGCGCCGCGGTGTGGCGCTCGGCGATCGCGACGCCGCCGACGGCGAAGCCGGCGGGGTGCGCGGCGGCGATGCGGATCGCCCGCGACAGCGCGAGCGGATAGCGCACGCCCGAGGCGGGGCGGCCGACGACGGAGATTGCGCCGGCGCCGTAGTCGCGCGCCGTCTCGTCGAGCCACGCTCGCCAGCCCGCTTCGTCGAGCGCGCCGACGCACTTGTAGGTGATCGCCGGGCGCGCGCAGCGCTCGGCGAGCAGCCGCGCATAGGCGCGCGGATCTATCGTGCCGCTGAAGGCAAAGGGGCGCGGCTCGTACGTGCGGCCGGATTCGTCCTGGATGTCGTAGACCACCACGCCGTCGAGCGGCAGGGCGCCGAGGCGGGCGGCGAGCTTGTCGGCCGCGGCGCGCACCGCGTCGCCGGCCGTGCCCGCGCGCGGCGGCGTGGTGCCGTAGAGCAGGACCGGCTGCCGGGGATCAAGCAGCCGCTGCTTGAGATCCATCCACGTAGGGCTTGAGCGCGGCGAACACCGCGCGGTTGACCGGCGCCTCGATCCCGGCCTCGCGCGCCATGCGCGCCACCGCCCCGGAGAGCCACGGCGCCTCGAGCCGGCCGCCCGCCTCGAGGTCCGCCGCCATCGAGGCCCGCATCTCCGCCGGCAGGGTGTCCACCATCGCAAGCGTCTTCGCGACCAGGTCGTCGGCCAGCGCCACGCCGCGCTTGCGGCCGAGCTGCCAGGTTTCGCGCATGGTCGCCTCCAGCAGCCAGCGCATGTCGGGGTCGGCGCGCACCACGCCCGCGGGCTTGCGCGTCACCGCGGTGGCCGCCGACATGGCGACCAGCAGCACGAACTTCTCCCACAGCACCCGCACGATGTCGTCGCTCAACTCGGCGTCGATGCTCGCCGCCTTGCAGGCGGCGAGGAACCGCTCGGCGAGGGAGCGCTGCGCGGGCAGCACCGGTCCGAAGCGCAGCCGCGCCATGGTGCCGGTCTGCTGGATCACCCCCGGCTCGGCGATGCGGCCGGCGATGTACGCGGCGCCGCCCATCACGCGCTCGGCGCCGAGGACCTTGCCGATCCGCTCGATCGACTCGACGCCGTTCTGGAACGGGATCACGGCGCCGCCCGAGGCGAGCAGCGGCCGGATGCCCTCGGCCGCGCTCTCGGTGTCCCAGAGCTTGACCGCGAACAGCACGACGTCGGCGGCGCCCGCCTCGGCGGGCTTCTCCACCGCCGTCACCTTCAGCCGGATCTCGCCCGCCGGGCTCTTCACCGCGAGGCCCTTCGAGCGCATCGCCTCCAGATGCCGGCCGCGCGCGATGTAGACGACCTCGTTTCCCGCCTGCTGCAGGCGCGCGCCGAAATAGCCGCCGACGCCGCCCGCGCCCATGACCGCGATCTTCATGACGCTCAGTCCCTTTCCACGATGACGTGCACCCGCCGCCCGGGCAGCAGCGCCGCCGACAGCGCCCACGACACGATGCTGTAGAGGATCGCGCCGAACACGCCGGCCCAGAATCCGCCGACGACGAAGCCGCGCAGGAACGAGCCCACCAGCCAGAACAGCAGTCCGTTGAGGACGAAGATGAACAGGCCGAGCGTGAGGAGCGTCGCCGGCAGCGTGAGCAGGATGAGCAGCGGCCGGATCACCGCGTTGACCAGCCCGAGCACCACCGCGGCCGCCAGCGCCGCGGCGAAGCTCGCGACCTGGATCGAGGGGATCAGGTACGCCACCGCGAGCAGCGACAGCGCGTTGATCAGCCAGACGAGGAGCAGCCGGAGCAAGGGGAATCCGTCAGTAGCGGTAGTGGTCGCTCTTGTACGGGCCGGCCCTGGGCACGCCGATGTAGGCGGCCTGCCGGTCGGTGAGCTCGGTGAGGCGCGCGTTGAGCTTCTTCAGCTGCAGGCGCGCCACCTTCTCGTCGAGGTGCTTGGGCAGGGTGTAGACGCCCACCGGGTACTTCGAGGTGTTGCCGAAGAGCTCGACCTGCGCGATCACCTGGTTGGCGAACGAGGAGCTCATGACGTAGCTCGGGTGCCCGGTGGCGCAGCCGAGGTTCACCAGGCGTCCCTTGGCGAGCAGGATGATCCTCTTGCCGTCGGGGAAGATGACGTGGTCCACCTGCGGCTTGATCTCCTCCCACTTGTACTTCTCCAGCGACGCGACGTCGATCTCGTTGTCGAAGTGCCCGATGTTGCACACGATCGCCTGGTCCTTCATGCGCTTCATGTGCTCGTGCGTGATGACGTGGAAGTTGCCTGTGGCCGTGACGAAGATGTCGGCCTTGTCGCAGGCCTCGTCCATGGTCACGACGCGGTAGCCCTCCATCGCCGCCTGCAGCGCGCAGATCGGGTCGACCTCGGTGACCCAGACCTGGGCCGAGAGCGCGCGCAGCGCCTGCGACGAGCCCTTGCCGACGTCGCCGTAGCCGCAGACCACCGCGACCTTGCCCGCCACCATGACGTCGGTGGCGCGCTTGATGCCGTCGACCAGCGACTCGCGGCAGCCGTAGAGGTTGTCGAACTTGGACTTGGTCACCGAGTCGTTGACGTTGATGCCCGGGAACATCAGCCGGCCTTCCTTCGCCATCTGGTAGAGGCGGTGCACGCCGGTGGTGGTCTCTTCGGTGACGCCGCGGATCTCTTTCGCGACTTTGCCGTACCAGCCCGGCCGCGAAGCGAGCCGGTTCCTGATGGCGGAAAACAGGGCCACCTGGCTTCGAGAGCACGGAGGAATCCTTCTCCGCCTTGACGCCCAGATGCATCAGCAGCGTCGCGTCGCCGCCGTCGTCCAGGATCATGTTGGGCCCGCGGTCGCGGCCGAACTCGAAGATGCGGTGGGTGTAGTCCCAGTACTCGGCGAGCGTTTCGCCCTTCTTCGCGAACACCGGGGTGCCCGCCGCGGCGATCGCCGCGGCAGCGTGGTCCTGCGTCGAGAAGATGTTGCACGAGGCCCAGCGCACCTCCGCGCCGAGCGCCTGCAGCGTCTCGATGAGCACCGCGGTCTGGATGGTCATGTGCAGCGACCCCGCGATGCGCGCGCCCTTCAGCGGCTTGGTGAGCGAGTACTCCTCGCGGATCGCCATCAGCGCCGGCATCTCGGACTCGGCGATCGCGATCTCGCGCCGCCCCCAGCCGGCGAGCGCGGCGTCGGCGATGGCGCAGTCGGCGAGCTTCTGGTCGGGTGCGTTCATGGCTGCGGTGCTCCCTTCTCGTTCGCGGGGTCCCAAAAAGCAAAGCGCCCGCACCGGTTGCGATGCGAGCGCCGTTGATTTCGCTGAGCCTGATCCCCCGGGGGGAACGCAACGCTCCTCAGCAGGCGGCATTATACGCCAGCCCGGAATGGGATAATGCGGCTTTTCGCCACGAGTCCCCGGGTGTCGCTGTCGGTGGTCGTCCCGGTGAGGAACGAGCAGGACAACATCTTGCCGCTGCTCGCCGAAATCCATGCCGCGCTCGAGGGCCGCGGCGAGTTCGAGGTCGTGTACGTCGACGACGGCAGCCGCGACGCCACGCCCGAGCGCCTTGCCGAGGCGATGGCACGCTACCCGAGGCTGCGCGTGCTGCGGCACCGCGAGTCCTGCGGGCAGAGCGCTGCGCTGATGACGGGCGTGCGCGCCGCGCGCGGCGAGTGGATCGCGACGCTCGACGGCGACGGCCAGAACGACCCGGCCGACATCCCGAGGCTGATCGGGGCGAGGGACGAGGCGGAAGGCGCGGTGGCGCTGGTCTCGGGCTACCGCAGGAGAAGGCAGGACAGCCTCGTGAAGCGCCTGTCTTCCCGCGTCGCGAACGGCGTGCGCTCGCGGCTGCTGGGGGACGCAACGCCCGACACCGGCTGCGGCCTGAAGCTCGTGCGGCGCGCCGCGTATCTCGAGCTGCCGTACTTCGATCACATGCATCGCTTCATCCCGGCGCTGGTGCAGCGGGACGGCGGCGCGACGCGGGTGGTCGAGGTCGGCCACCGGCCGCGCACGCGCGGTCGCTCCAACTACGGCGTGCTCGACCGCCTCTGGGTCGGGATCGTCGACCTCGCCGGGGTGATGTGGCTGCGGCGCCGCGGCCGCCGCCCCGAGGCGAGCGAAGTCCCGCGCCGGTGAAGCTGCGCACGCTCGCCCCCGGGCTGGTTTTCCTCGCCACGCTGGTCGCGCTCGGCGCGCTGCTCGAGCGCGGCGGGCTGCGCAGCCTGCTGTCGGAGGACTGGATCGACCGCGAGGTGCGCGGCCAGGGCGTCGGCGGCCAGCTGCTGTTCGTGGCGGCGGGAGGCGTGGCGACCGCGATCGCGGTGCCGCGGCATGTCGTGAGTTTCCTCGGCGGCTACGCCTTCGGCGCCGGGTCCGGATCGCTGCTCGCGCTCGCGGCGACCGAGCTCGGCTGCGCCCTCACTTTCGCCTACGGGCGCCTCGTCGGGCGGCCGCTTCTCGGCGCGCGCTTCGGCGCGCGGGTCCGGCGCATCGACGCGTTCCTCGCCGGCAACCCGTTCGCGATGTCGCTGCTGGTGCGGCTGCTTCCGCTCGGCAACAACTTCGCCACCAGCCTCGCCGCGGGCGTCTCGAGCGTGCGGCCGGGGCCGTTCCTCGCCGGGTCGCTCATCGGCTACTACCCGCTCACGCTCGCGTTCGCGCTCGCCGGCAGCGGCGTGGAGGTCGGCGGCGCGCCGCGCGTGGCGCTCGCGGTGGCGCTGCTGCTCGCTTCCGCGGCGCTCGGCGTCTGGCTCTATCACCGCTACCGCCGCGGCCGCACCCTAGGCGCGGAAGTGGACGACGCGCTCGATGAGCGCGGCTAGCGGACGCGCCGCGGGCGATCGCGGCCTCGCGCTCCTGCTTGCGGGCTGGGGCCTTATCGCGCTCGGCTCGCTGTGGCTGCGCCCGCTGTGGCCGGTGGACGAGACGCGCTATGCCTCGGTCGCCTGGGACATGTGGCTGCGGGGGGATTTCCTCGTGCCGTACGTGAACGGCGAGCCGTACCCGCACAAGCCGCCGCTGCTGTTCTGGCTGATCCAGCTCGGCTGGGCCGCGTTCGGCGTCAACGACTGGTGGCCGCGCCTGGTGGGGCCGCTTTGCGCGCTCGCCGCGGTGCCGCTGCTGCTCAGGATCGAGAGGCTGCTACGGGGCGGGCGCGGCGCTTCCCCCTGGATACTCTTCGGCACGCTGCTCTTCGCGGGCTTCGTCACGCTGACGATGTTCGACCTGCTGCTCGCCGATTGCGTGCTCGCCGCGATGATCGGCGTGCTCGAGCTCTCCGGAGGCGAGCGGCGCGCCGGGATCCTCTGGCTCGGCGCCGGGATCGGCCTCGGCGTGCTCGCCAAGGGCCCAGTGGTGCTGCTGCACGTGCTTCCCGCCGCGCTCGCCGCGCCGTGGTGGGCGTCGCGGCTGCGCGCGCGCGCCCTCCGCTGGTACGCCGACCTCGGCTTGGGCGTGCTGCTCGGCGCGGCGATCGCGCTCGCCTGGGCGGTGCCCGCCGGGCTCGCCGGGGGCGAAGCGTACCGGCGCGCGATCTTCTGGGGGCAGACTGCGGGCCGCGTCGCGGATTCCTTCGCGCACCGCGAGCCGTGGTGGTACTACGCGCCGCTGCTGCCGCTGATCCTGTTTCCCTGGCTGGTGTGGCCCCGCCTGTGGAAGGCGCTGCGCGAGCTCTTCGCCGGCCCGCCCGACCCCGCCGCGCGCTTCCTGCTCGCCTGGCTGCTGCTCGCGCTCGCCGGCTTCTCGCTGGTGAGCGGCAAGCAGGCGAAATACCTGGTGCCCGAGCTGCCGGCGTTCGCGCTGCTCGCGGCGCTCGCGCTCGAGCGCGCACGCTCGGCGCCGCGGCGCTGGGAGATGCTGCTGCCGCTGGCGGGATTCGTCGCGCTGCCCGCGTTCCTGTACTACCTGCGACAGGCGCCCGGGGTGCCCGGCGCCGCGCACTGGGCGGCGTCGATCCCGCGCTGGCCGCTCGCGCTCGCCGCGCTCGGCGCGCCGCTGCTGCTCGCCGTCGCGGCGCGCCCGGCGCTGGAGCAGCTGCGCGCGCTCGCCGTCGCCATGCTCCTGGTAGGCGTGGTTCCCGCGGTGGTCCCGTACGCGGACCCGCGCCCCGCGGCGGCGGTGCTTGGGCGCCTGGAGCGGGGGCACGTACCGCTCGCGCACCTCGGCAAGTACCACGCGCAGTACAACTTCGTCGGCCGGCTGCGCGTGCCGATCGAGATCCTCGATCCGCCCGAGGTCGCGGCCTGGGTCGCCGCGCACCCCGGCGGGCGGGTCCTCACCGTCGAGCGCCGCCGCCAGGCCGGCGAGGGCTCGGCCGCGCCCGAGTACCAGGTCCCGTTCCGCGGCGCCTGGCTGCAGATCTGGCGCGGGCCGGCTCTCCTCATGGCCCGGCCGGAGCTGCGCTAGACTGCCGGCTTCCGGGCGAAGGGGCGATCCATGAACATCTGGCTGAAGGGATTCCTGATCGGGCTCGCAGGCGGAACGTTCCTTTTCGTCGTCGACTACCTGCTGCTCAAGTCGGTGGTCTCGAGGCGGGCCAAGTCGGTCGGCAAGAAGCCCGAGTTCGACCAGAACGAGCGCCGCCACGTCATCACCATGGCGCGCTTCTGCGCCATGCTGCCTCTCGCCGGCGCCGTCGCGGCCTGGTGGCTGTTCGG
>Ga0335083_10001681_pt1 | contig 30232 bp, 28 predicted proteins | sample Lox_Sample_42_FD_206716 | JGI IMG/M metagenome (GOLD analysis project Ga0335083, IMG submission 206716) | Soil microbial communities from Loxahatchee National Wildlife Refuge, Florida, United States - Lox_Sample_4.2 | ecosystem: Environmental > Terrestrial > Soil > Wetlands | place: USA...
CGCCGGCGACAGGCGCAGCGACCTACACCTGTCCGATGCACCCGGACATTCGTCAGGCGGGACCGGGCAGCTGTCCCATCTGCGGCATGGCGCTCGAGCCGGTGATGCCGACGGCAGAGGAGGAAGAGAACCCCGAGCTCATCGACATGACGCGGCGCTTCTGGATCGCGCTCGCACTGTCGATACCCGTGCTTTGGCTCGCGATGGGCGAGGGTATGCGTGTTCTCGATCTCGGCGCCGCCGTCGACAGGCTCGCCTCGGTGCTGGGGCTGCCGCAGCTGACGCCGGTCACGTGGGCGCAATGGCTCGAGGCGATGCTCGCCACGCCGGTCGTGCTTTGGGCCGGCTGGCCGTTTCTCGAGCGAGGCTGGCGCTCGTTCGTCACTTGGCAGCTCAACATGTTCAGTCTCATCGGATTGGGTGTTGCTGCCGCGTACTTCTTCAGCCTCTACGCAATTCTCTTTCCGAATACCCTGCCGGAGGCATTCCGGAGCACGCACGGGGTACCGCTGTATTTCGAAGCGGCCTCGATAATCGTCACGCTCGTCCTCGTCGGGCAGGTGCTCGAGCTTCGCGCGCGAGCGCGAACTTCGAGCGCGATCCGGCAACTGTTGCAGCTCGCGCCGGATACCGCGCTGCGCGTGAAGCCGGACGGTAGCGACGAGGAAGTCGCGCTCGATCGGATCGCGGTCGGCGACACATTGCGCGTCAAGCCGGGGACGAAGGTTCCGGTCGACGGCGTGGTGACGGCGGGCACGTCGAGCGTGGACGAATCGATGTTGAGCGGCGAGCCGATTCCGGTGGAGAAAGTTGCCGGCTCGGCGGTGACCGGAGGCACGGTCAATCAGACCGGATCCTTCGAGATGCGCGCGGAGAAGGTGGGCGCCGAGACACTGCTCGCGCATATCGTGCAGATGGTGAGCGAGGCGGCGCGCACGCGCGCGCCGGTCCAGAAGCTGGCGGATCAGGTTGCGGCATGGTTCGTACTTGCCGTGATGGGAATCGCCGCGCTCGCCTTCGCCGTGTGGGCGCTCGTCGGGCCGCCTCCGGCGATGGCAAACGCGCTGGTCGCAGCGATCGCGGTATTGATCATTGCATGCCCGTGCGCGCTCGGACTCGCCACGCCGGTGTCGATCATCGTCGGCGTCGGACGCGGCGCGCGAGAGGGCGTGCTCATCAAGGATGCCGAAGCGCTCGAGCTGATGGAGAAGGTCGACACGTTGGTCGTCGACAAGACCGGCACGCTGACCGAAGGCAGGCCCCGCGTGCAGAGCGTCGCTGCCGCGGAAGGATTCTTGGAGGCCGAGGTGATCGCGCTCGCGGCGAGCCTCGAGCGACTGAGCGAGCATCCGCTGGCGCAGGCGATCGCCGCGCGCGCGGAGAGCGATCGCGCGCCGCTGCGGGACGTGCGCGACTTCGACGCTGTCCCCGGCAGGGGCGTGCGCGGCACGATCGATGGGAAAGCCGTACTGCTCGGCAACGCGCGCCTGATGGAGGACGAGCACGTCGATCTCGCGCCGGTGGCCGCGCAGTTCGAAGCCCTGCAAGCGCGGGGGCAGACGGTGATGCTGTTGGCGGTCGGCGGCCGCGTCGCGGGATATCTCGGCGTGGCCGATCCGATCAAGGCGACGACCCCCGAGGCGATCCAGATGCTCCGCGACTCGGGCGTCCGCATCGTGATGCTGACCGGAGACAATCCGGTGACCGCCTCGGCCGTTGGGAAACAACTCGGACTCGACGAAGTGAAGGCGGGCGTGCTGCCGCAGGAGAAGTACAAGCACGTGCAGGCGCTGCAGCAGCAGGGACGCATCGTCGCCATGGCGGGAGACGGCGTCAATGACGCACCTGCGCTCGCGCAGGCGAACGTCGGCATCGCCATGGGCACCGGCACCGACATCGCGATGGCGAGCGCGCGCGTCGTGCTCGTGAAGGGCGACCTGCGCGGCATTGCCCGGGCGCGTCTGTTGAGCGAGCGCACGATGCGCAATATCCGCCAGAACCTCTTCTTCGCCTTCGTCTACAACTTCCTCGGCGTGCCGATCGCCGCCGGAGTCCTTTATCCCTGGCTTGGTGTGCTGCTGAGCCCGATGATCGCCAGCGCGGCGATGTCGGCGAGCTCGGTGTCGGTGATCGGCAATGCGCTCAGGCTGCGCACGGCGAACGTCTGAGTCGTAGCGGACTCGCGAGACGCGGCTTGGAGCAATTTCCGCTGGCCGGAAGCTCGCTTATGCAGAACGATAACAAGACGCCGACCGGGTCGACACGATCTGACTGTCTGATACCCTAGTGCGATGGCCTTGCAGGTCATTCTCGCGCCGGTGGGCACCACCGGCGACGTGCTCCCTTTCGTCGCCATCGCGCTGCGGCTGAAAGAACGCGGGCATCGCATCGTAGTCGCCGCGAGCGGGGGCCACCGCTCAATGCTCGATGCGGCGGGTGTGGAGATGATCGAGACGCTCGACGAGAAAGCCGACGCGGCCGCGCTCGATCACCCCAACTTCTGGCGGCCGACGCGGGGCCTGCGCCGCTTCACCGAGCGGATGATCCTGCCCAGCATCCGGCCGCAGGTGGCCGCGATCGAAGCTCGCGCCGAGCGCGGCAAAACCGTCATCGTCGGCTCGACCTTCGCGTTCGGGGCGCGCATCGCGAGCGAGAAGTTCGGGCTGCCGATCGTTTCGATTCATCTCGCGCCGGCCGCCATGCGCAGCCTCGACGACACGCCCGCGGTGGCGAACATTCCCGCCTTTCCGCGGCTCCCTCGATCGACGAAGCGCCTGCTCTACTGGTACTTCGATCGTTTCGTCTTCGACCCGGTGATGGGCCCGGGCCTCAATGAGATTCGTCGCAGCTTCGGGCTGGCGCCGATCACGCGACCGCTGCAATCGTGGCTGCATTCGCCGACGCGCGTGATCGGGCTGTTCCCGCCGTGGTTCGCCGCGCCGGCGCCCGACTGGCCGCCGCAGGTGCGGCTCACCGGATTCCCCCTGTATGACGGACCGGCTTCGCGATCCATGCCGCCGGAGCTGCGTCGCTTTCTCAAGGAAGGGACAGCCCCGATCGTATTTACCGCAGGCACTGCGATGAGCCACGGCGATAGCTTCTACCGCGCCGCCGTCGAAGCCTGCGATCGTCTCAGGATGCGCGGCGTTCTCATTTCCGCGGCGAAGAAGCAGCTTCCGGCCGAAACGCCGCCGACGGTGCGCGCGTTCGCCTACGCTCCGTTCAGCGAACTGCTGCCGCGCGCGAAGGCGATCGTGCATCATGGCGGGATCGGCACGGCAGCGCAGGCGCTCAAGGCCGGAGTGGCTCAGATCGTCGTGCCGATGGCCTATGACCAGCCCGACAACTCGGCGCGCCTCGTGCGCCTGGGCGTCGCATCGATGCTGTCGCAACGCCGGCTCGACGGAGCGAGCCTCGCTGCGACGCTGCAGCGGCTGCTCGCGCGCACCGATCTGTCGGCGAAGCTCGCCGAAGCCTCGCATCGATTCGACGGCGACCATTCGCTCGACGAGACCTGCCGGTTGATCGAGGAAGCGGCGGTACACTAGCGGCCTCGCCAAGCCGAGAAGAACGACGAGGAGGAGCGAGCGTGCGCGTGCAAGTCGCGATCATCGGTGCCGGTCCGGCCGGGCTGCTGCTCGGGCAGTTGCTGGAGCGCGCGGGCATCGACACCGTGATCCTCGAGCAGCGCAGCCCGGAATACGTGCTCGGGCGCATCCGCGCCGGCCTGCTCGAGCAGGGCACCGTCGATACGCTGGAGGAAGCGGGCGTGGCCGACCGGCTGCATCGCGAAGGGCTCGTCCATCACGGCAACGAGATCAGCTTCGGCGGCGAGCGCCATCGCATCGACTTCCAGGGACTCGCCGGCAAGTCGGTCACGGTGTACGGGCAAACCGAAGTCACGCACGATCTAATGGACGCGCGCAAGGCGGCGGGCGATCCGAGCGTGTACGAGGCCGAATCGGTGAGCGTGCATGACTTCGACGGCAGCTCGCCCCTGGTGCGCTACCAGAAGGACGGAAGTGCGCACGAGATCGCCTGCGACTTCATCGCCGGCTGCGACGGCTTTCACGGCGTGACGCGGCAGAGCGTGCCCGCCGGCGCGCTCAAGAGCTTCGAGCGCGTCTACCCGTTCGGCTGGCTCGGCGTGCTGTCCGACACTCCGCCCGTGTCGCACGAGCTGATCTACGTCAACCACGAGCGCGGCTTCGCGCTGTGCACGATGCGCTCGATGACGCGCAGCCGCTATTACGTGCAGGTTTCGCTCACCGAAAAGCTCGAGCAATGGCCCGACGAGCGCTTCTGGGACGAGCTGCGCCGGCGTCTGGATCAGACAGCGCGTGATGCGCTCGTCACCGGCCCCTCGATCGAGAAGAGCATCGCGCCACTCCGCAGCTTCGTCGCCGAGCCGCTGCGCTTCGGTCGGCTCTTCCTCGCCGGCGATGCCGCGCACATCGTCCCGCCGACCGGAGCGAAAGGGCTGAACCTCGCCGTGTCCGACGTACGCTACCTCGCGCACGGATTGATCGCGCACTACAAGAACGGCGACGATTCGCGGCTCGACAACTATTCGGAAAGGTGTCTCCGCCGCATCTGGCTTGCGGAGCGCTTCTCGTGGTGGATGACTTCGCTCCTCCATCGCTTCCCCGATGCCGATGCGTTCGCGCGGAGGATCCAGTTGGCGGAGCTGACGTATCTGTTCCGCTCGCCGACCGCCCAGAAATCGCTGGCCGAGAACTACGTCGGTCTGCCCTTCGACGACTGATCGCACGTGAGCAAGGTGCGCAACGCCAAGCCCATCGTCATCGCCGGCGGCGGCATCGGCGGTCTCGCCTGCGCGCTCGGGCTGGCGATCAAGGGCTTCAAGGTCGTCGTCCTCGAGCAGGCGCGCGCCTTCGGCGAGATCGGCGCCGGCATCCAGCTCGCGCCCAACGCGTGGTCGGCGCTCGATGCGCTCGGCGTCGGTGAGCTGGTGAAGCGGGAGGCTGTCTTCATCGAGCGCCTGCTGATGATGGACGGCGTGAGCGGCGAGACCGTGATCGACATTCCGCTCGACGAGCGCTTCCGCAAGCGCTACGGCAATCCGTACGCGGTCACGCATCGGGCAGACATCCACGCAGCGCTCCTCGACGGCTGTAAGGCGCGTCCCGAGTCGATCGAGCTGCGCACCGAGAGCCGCGTGTCGCGTTTCGACATCGACGGCGGCAGCGTGACGATCGAGATCGATGATCGCCCACGGATCGATGCAGCCGCGCTCGTCGGCGCCGACGGTTGGCACTCGGCGATCCGCGAGCAGATCGTCGGCGACGGGGAGCCGCCGATTTCGGGACACCTGTGCTATCGCGCGGTCCTCGCGGTCGACGACATGCCGCAGGACTTGCGCTGGCCGGCGGCTACGTTGTGGGCCGGCCCGAACACGCACATCGTGCATTACCCGCTGCGCGGCTGGAAACTCTTCAACTTGGTGGCCACCGTCGTGCGTGACCAGGCCGGGGCGGGACACAACGAGGAGGCGCCGCCATCAGAAGTGCTGCCGCTCTTCACCAGGAATTGCGACAAGCCGCTCTCCATCCTGCGCGTGCCGAAGAGCTTCAAGCGCTGGATGCTGCGCTTCCGCGAGCCGGCCGAGAACTGGACGCAAGGCCCGGTGACGCTCCTCGGCGACGCAGCGCATCTCATGCTGCAGTATTTTGCGCAGGGCGCCGCGCAGGCGATGGAGGATGCAGTGGCGCTCGCTGCGGCCGCGGACGTCGCCGATGGCAATTTCTCGGCCGCGTTTCAGCGCTACCAAAAGATGCGCCTGGTGCGCGCTTCGCGCGTGCAGATCTCCTCGCAGCTCCTGGGCCTTCTGTATCACGCCGCAGGCGCGGCGCGGCTCGTCCGCAACGATCTTTATCAGGGGCGCTCGGCCGAGCGATACTACGAGGCGCTCGACTGGATCTTCTCGGCGCCCGATTACGTGCGCGAATTCCGGTGAATCGCCGCGCCGCGAGGGGGTACCATCGCGGCCGAAGGGAACTGAGTCGAAACTAAGAGGGGGAGGTCATGACACGACTTCGAAATCTCTGCTGGATGGCGGCATTGCTAGTCCTGCTGCCGATGAGTCCCGCGCTGGCGCAGGGAACCGTGCGCATCGGCGTGGTCGCGGAATTCTCCGGGCCGTTCGCCGATTACGGAGCGCAGATCCTCGGCGGCATGAAGACCTATCTCAGGCTCAACGGCGACACCTTCGGCGGCAAGAAAGTCGAGATCATTGTCAAGGACACGACCGGCGCCGCGCCGGACATCGCCAAGCGGCTTGCGCAGGAATTGGTGACGCGCGAAGAGGTCGATATCCTCGCGGGGTTCGGGCTGACGCCGAATGCGCTAGCGGTCGCGCCGGTGTCGGCTGAAGCGAAGAAGCCGATGGTCATCATGAACGCAGCCACCTCGGTCATCACGACGCGCTCGCCGTATATCGTGCGGCTGTCGCACACGCTGCCTCAGGACACGCAACCCATGGCGCAATGGGCGGCGAAGAACGGCATCAAGCGCGTGTTTACCCTGGTTTCCGACTTCGGTCCCGGTGTCGATTCCGAGACGACCTTCGTCAAGGCCTTCAAGGCCGCCGGTGGCGAGATCGTCGACAGCGTGCGCACGCCGCTTGCCAATCCGGACTTCGCGCCATTCCTGCAGCGGATCAAGGACAGCAAGCCGGAAGCGATCTTCGTGTTCCTGCCGCCGGGGAGCCAGACCATCGCGTTCATCAAGGGTTACGAGGAGCGCGGGCTCAAGCAGGCCGGCATCCGCATCATCGCCACCGGCGACCTGACCGACGACGGGACGCTGCAGGCGATGGGCGACGCGACGATCGGGATCATCAACAGTTTCCATTACTCAGCCGCGCACGACTCGCCCGAGAACAAGGCCTTCCTCAAGGCCTACGTGGAGACCAACGGAACCAAGCTGCGGCCGAACTTCATGGCCTGCGCCGGCTACGACGGCATGGCGGCGATCGCGGAAGCGCTGAAGAAGACGGGAGGCTCGGTCGATCCGGACAAGTTTCTCGCCGCACTCAAGGGGATGAAGCTCACCAGCCCGCGCGGCACGATCATGATCGACCCGGAGACGCGCGACATCGTGCAGACGGTCTACATCCGCCGCGTCGAGAAGGTCGATGGCCTTCTCTACAACATCGAGTTCGACAAGTATCCGGATGTGAAGGATCCGGGGAAGCAGGGTTAACCAGCAACGAGGAATGCGGTGTCGAAACTCCGGGTCCAAAGCTTCGCAGTTTCCATCGACGGCTACGGCGCCGGACCGAGCCAGGATCTCCAGAATCCCCTCGGCGTCCGAGGCCCGGAGTTGATGGAGTGGTTCTTCGCCACGCGCCTGTGGCGGAAGATGCATGGCCATGCCGATGGAGAGACCGGAGTCGATAACGGCATGGCGGAGCAGGGCTTCGCCGGAATCGGCGCCTGGATTCTCGGGCGCAATATGTTCGGTCCTGTCCGAGGGCCGTGGCCGGACGAGAGCTGGAAGGGCTGGTGGGGCGAGGAGCCGCCGTATCACACGCCCGTCTTCGTGCTGACGCATTACGCCCGGGCGCCGCTCAAGATGGCGGGAGGCACGGAGTTTCGCTTCGTCACCGAAGGTATCCACGCCGCACTGGAGCAGGCGACCGCGGCAGCGGGCGACCGCGACGTCCGCCTCGGCGGCGGCGTATCCACGATTCGGCAGTATCTGCAGGCCGGACTCATCGACGAGCTGCATCTCGCCATGCGACCGGTCTTGCTCGGTTCCGGAGAGCATCTTCTGAACGGCATCGACATGCGGGTTTTGGGCTATGAAGTCGCGAAGCACGTCGCGGGAGAGCGCGCGACGCACGTCTTTCTGCGCAAGCGCGCGTGACGGGAGCAACCACCACGGTCAAAATGCGTTTACCGCTATCGTGGTCGCCCGGTAGCGAGTAGTATCGGGCCGGTCACCTTGATGCGTCAGGTTCAGAGCCCGTGAAATCTCGCAGGACATTGGCCATTTGTCTTGTCATGACGGTAGTCGCGCTGGCTGGTGTTACTGCTGTTCGCACGGTCGTTACTACAGGCCCGGCTGCAGTCGCACAGATGGACGGCGACGAGCGCGCTCTTCTCGCGAAACTCGCGATGCTTCACAAGGGCATGTCGCTCGCCGAGGTGGAGGCCGTGCTTGGCGAGCCGGACGACGCTGGCCCTCTCGGGTTGCGTCCGAAGTGGCGGGTGGGGGCAAACCCGCTCAATGGAGTGGCTGTATATTTCCTCCCCGACGGAGCGTACCGGCTCGACTGGCTCAGCTTTGGCCGCTTCAATTACGAGCGCACTCTGTGAACGGAGCCTCTCGTTCACCCCGATCCTGCTCGGACCTGCGGCCCGAGCATCGTCGCGCCGGTTAGCTTGGTTGGTCACGCGGCCGGCGGCGCCGCCGGCACGTGTCGGTCACCTTTGTCTTGTTAGGGTCCTTCAAATGCACTATGCCTTTCTCTTCGTCGCGATCATCTGCGAGGTCACCGCTACTCTGCTCCTGAAGGCCTCGGACGGTTTAACCAAATGGTGGTTGGCAATCATTTCGGTCTTGTTCTACTCCGTCGCCGGCTTTCTGCTGGCCTTCGTCCTGAAATACATGGCAGTGGGCATCGTCTACGCCACTTGGGCGGGCGTCGGCATTGCACTCGTGTGCATCTTCTCCGTGATTCTGTGGGGCCAGCGCTTCGACGCGGCAGCACTAGGGGGCATCGCATTGATCGTGGCCGGCGTGTTGCTGATCACGCTCAAGTCCGAAGTAACGTTCCAGTGATCCTGGGCTCGCCAGGGCGGCTGACGCCTTGATCGTCTATGCGATCGCCACCAAGAGATGAGAATAAGTGTGCAATGGTCGATCGCCAATTTTCCGACGCCGCTCTCGCCGCGCTGTATGACGCGTTCTGTGCGGGCAGCCCTGACTTCGCGTTTTACTTGCCGATGGTGATGTCAGCCCGGTCGGTGTTGGACATTGGTTGCGGGACCGGCGCGCTGTTGCATGCGACTCGGGAGGCGGGTCATGCCGGACGGTTGTGTGGGCTCGACCCCGCCGATGGGATGCTGCAGCAGGCTCGGAAGCGGTCAGATATCGATTGGATCCTCGGCGATCTCAGCACGGTGGCGTGGGACAGGGAATTCGACTTGGTTGTCATGACGGGCCACGCTTTTCAGGTGCTGCTCGGGGACGACGAATTCGTCTCGTTTACGACTACCTATACGAACCCGAGTTGGGACCGACCGCAAACGAGTCGGAGCACTCTCAGGTTCCTCGACCAGAAGTCGCTGTCCGTATTCTTGTCCGATGCCGGTCTCTTGATTGAAGAGCAATACGGATATTGGGATCGACGGCCGCTGACCCAAGCAAGCCCTGAGATCATCACGATCGCTCGGCGGCATCGATGAGAGTTGCTCGGCGTGGAGGCCGCGAAAGCAAGACACCATGAATTCGATCGATTCCGCACTGATCGACAGGCTTCGCATCCGCGAAGTCGTGCAGAACTGGGCGCTGTGGCGCGACGCCGGCGACTGGGAACGGTTTCGCACTGTGTGGCATCCGGGAGCGCGCATGATGGCGACCTGGTTCCAGGGCTCGGCGGAGCGTTTCATCGAAGTGAGCCGCGAGGGCTGGGACAAGGGCGTCAGCATTCTGCACTTCCTCGGTGGGTCAGCGATCGACATCGCCGGCGAACGAGCCGTCGCCCAGACCAAGATGACGATCTCGCAGCGCGCCTCCGTCGACGGCGTGATCTGCGACGTGCTGTGCACCGGCCGCTTCTATGATTTCTTCGAGCGCAGCGCTGGCGCGTGGGCGATCGTGTTGCGCCAGCCGATCTACGAGAAGGATCGCCTCGACCCCGTCGATCCCGCGGCCGAGCTCAGGCTCGATGCGGCGCTGCTGGGGGCGTTTCCCGAAGGCTATCGCCACCTCGCCTATCTGCAGACGAAGATCGGCTACACGGTGAAGCGCGACATGCCGGGGCTCAAGGGAGCCGAGGTCGAGCGCCTCTACGCTTCCGGCGCAGCGTGGCTCGCCGGCAAGCTCCTCGACAGGTAGCGACTCTCCGCCCCAAAGCGGTGCGCCACGGACAGTGGCGACGGCAATAAAGGCCTTGACAACTACTGCTCAGGCAGCTATCTTGTGCGGCATGACCACGCATCCACAACCAAACATGGAAGCCACCACCACCCGCACTAGCACTGTTTACGACGCCAAGAGCTTTGAGCCGCAGCGCAGCGTCGGCCGGCTTTTCGGCCGCGTCAAGATGGCAATGTCAGAAGCGCTCGACCGTGAGCTGGCGCCGTTCGACATCACCTCGGCGCAGTTCGTTATTCTCGTCTCCCTGGCAACCGGCGAAGCCGACTCGGCGGCAGGGCTGTGTAGGGGAATCTCCTACGATCCGGGCGCGATGACGCGAATGATCGATCGCCTCGAACAGAAAGGGTTGATCCGGCGCGCGCAGCTCCCGGACGACCGCCGCAAGGTGGGGCTCGAGCTGACTCCGGAAGGCAAGGCGGTCTATCCGAAACTTCGGGCGGCATCGGCGGCCGTGCAGAACCGGTTTCTGCGCGGCTTCACCCGCAGCGAAGTGCGCCAACTCGAGTCTTTCATGCAGCGAATGCTATCGAACAGCTGAAATTTTTTTGGCCATCAAGTTGCCTGAGCAGTAATACGTCAGAGAAGAATAGCCTTAGCAATAAATGGAACCAAGCAAGAATGAAAACGTCAATGATGCAGTGGCTGTCGCGAGTTCCCGCTCAGCTCGTGGCGCTCGGTCCGTATCTCGCCATCGAGCTGATCATGCCGGGCGGCTCGATCCTCGCCTTGCTTCTCTGGCTCTATCGGCACAGACATCACGAAGCCTGATATGACCGATCATTTCACGCGAATTGGAACGCTGCTCGCAGCTGCGTGGCTGATCGCGGGCTGCGCCGACATGCAGGGCTTGTCGACGCGCTCGTCGCTCAACGGTGCCGATCGCCTCGCTGCAGCGAAATCGCTTGTCGGTGCGCCGGTTTCGCCGGCGGCCTGGCCGACAGGCGACTGGTGGAAGCAGTTCAGGGATCCGCAGCTCGACCAATTGATCGACGAAGCGCTCGCCGGCAGCCCGACGCTCAAGGTCGCGGAAGCGCGCACACGCAAGGCGCTCGCTGCCGCCGACGTCTCGCGCGCCGCCCTCTATCCGCAGGTCAATGCCGATTTGGAGATGACGCGCGAGCGCTTTCCCGAGAATGGCCTTGTGCCTCCGCCGACCGGGGGCACCTGGAGCAGCCTGAACACGCTGCAGGCGACGCTGTCCTGGGAGATCGATCTCTGGGGCAAGAACCGCTCCGCCTACGAAGCCGCGCTCGGTGAAGCGAGGGCAGCCGAGGTCGACGCCTACGCCGCGCGGCTCGCGCTCTCGGTCGCGATCGCGCAGGCCTACGTGGACTTGGAACGCGCGTACCTGCAGGTCGACGTGGCGCAGGAGACGCTGCGCGAGCGCGAGCAGATCTACGCATTGACGCGCGATCGGAACGCCGCCGGCATCGACTCGAGGCTGGAATTGAAGCAGGCCGAGACGGCGCTGCCCGCCGCGCGCGAGCGCATCGTGCAGTTGCAGGAGCAGGCCCAGCTCGCTCGCAATCAGATCGCGGCGCTGCTCGGCCAGGGGCCGGATCGCGGGCTCGCGATCGCCCGTCCCGACGCCGGCACGCTCGGACCGCTCGCGCTGCCGTCAGCGCTGCCCGCGGAGCTGCTTGGCCGCCGTCCGGACATCGTCGCGCAGCGCTGGCGCGTCGAGGCCGCACGCAAGGACATCGACGTCGCGAAGGCGCAGTTCTATCCGAACGTCAACCTGATGGCATTCGTCGGCTTCCAGAGCATCGGCACGGCAGGGTTCTTGTCGGCGGCGAGTCGGATGATCGGCTTCGGGCCGGCGGTAAGCCTTCCGATCTTCGAGGGCGGACGCTTGCGCGCCAATCTCGCCGGCAGCAATGCGGACTACGACGCTGCGGTCGAGCGCTACAACCAGACGCTCGCCGACGCGATGCGCGACGTCGTCGATCAGGTTGTTTCCGCGCACAGCGTCGACGAACAGCGGCTGCAGCAGCGTCAGGCGCTCACGACCGCGCAGGAAGCCTACAACCTGGCGCTCCTGCGCTATCGGGAGGGGCTCGGCAATTACCTTCAGGTGCTGAGCGCCGAGACCCCGCTGCTCGAGCAACGCAGCCTGGATGCCGATCTGCGCGCCCGGGAGCTGTCGGTTTCGATCGGGCTCGTCCGGGCGCTCGGCGGCGGGTTTGAAGGAGACGGCGTTCCAGTCGCGCAGGTGAATTCGCATTAGGAGGCGGTACGAGAAAGGGAACAGCATGACAGCGCAAGCGACTTATCCGCACTACGTTACGCCAAGACACTCGCTCCTTCCGGGCCGGATCTTCCGGATGCTGGCACTCCTCGTCGCCATCGTTTCGGCGGTCGGGGTGATGGCAGGCGAGTCGTGGCTGCTCGAAAACGCGCCGGGCACCGCAGTGGCGTGCGAAATCGGGCAGGCCAGTGACTTTACGCGCGCGCTCGACTCGGGCATCGCGGCGATGGCGGCAGTTTCGGATGTGAGGGCACGGTAGACGGCAGAACAGGGCAGGAGCAAACGATCATGGCACAAGAAGCACCGCAAGCTGCACCCGATGGCGCAGCCGCGCCTCCGGCCGCGGCAACGAACGGCAACGGCGCGACGCAGGCGCGCCGCCGCAAGCTCGTCATCGCGATATTGGCCGTATTCCTGCTCGCCGGTGCCGCGTATGGCGTCTACTGGGCGCTCGTGTCGCGGTACCTGCAGTCGACCGACGACGCCTACGTCAGCGGCAACATCGTGCAGATCACGCCGCAGATCGCCGGGACGGTCGTCGGCATTCGCGTCGACGATACGCAGTTCGTGCAGGCCGGGCAGACGCTGGTCGAGCTGGACCAGTCCGATGCCAAGGTCGCGCTCGACCGGGCGGAAGCCGAATTGGCGAAAACCGTCCGCGAAGTGCGCAATCTGTTCTCGACCACGGCGCAACTGCGCGCCTCGGTCGAGCTGCAGCAATCCGATTTGACGCGGGCCGAACAGGACTTCACCCGGCGCGAGCGGCTCGGGGCATCCGGCGCCGTGTCCGGCGAAGAGCTGCAGCACGCGCGCGATGCGGTGCGCAGCGCGCAGGCCTCACTGGCGGCCGCGCAGCAACAGCTCGAGGCGAACCGCGCGCGGACCGACCGCACCACGGTCGAAGATCACCCCGACGTGAAGGCGGGGGCGGCGCGCGTGCGCGACGCGTATCTGACCTACGCGCGCACCGTGCTGCCGGCGCCGGTGAACGGTTTCGTCGCCAAGCGCAGCGTGCAGCTCGGGCAGCGCGTGGGCCCAGGAACGCCGCTGATGGCGGTGATTCCGCTCGACGCGGTCTGGGTCGACGCCAACTTCAAGGAAGCGCAGCTCGCTGCGATGCGCATCGGGCAACCCGTCTCGCTGAAGGCCGATCTCTACGGCGGGAAGGTAGAGTACCACGGCAGGATCGCCGGCTTCGGCGCCGGCACGGGCTCCGCCTTCGCCGTGCTGCCGGCGCAGAACGCGACGGGCAACTGGATCAAGATCGTGCAGCGTGTTCCGGTTCGCATAGCGCTCGATCCAAAGGAGCTCTCGGAGCACCCGCTGCAGATCGGCTTGTCGATGCAGGTCGAAGTCGACACGCGAGAGCGCGGCGGCGAGCGGCTGCCGCAGACCGCGCAGCCGCCGCAGGATTACACGACCACCGTATTCCGCACGCTGGAAGACCAGGCGAACCAGCGCGTGAAATCGATCATCGCCGCCAACGAAGGGGGTAGCGCCACGGCAACGCAAGCGCGTGCGCCCGCGGAGACCGATCGTCTCGCGGCCTCGGCGCGGCTCGCCCGCGCGAAGCCGATCCCGGCACGCGCGGGGTCGATGTGAACGGCAACGGCACGCTGCCACCCCTCACCGGGAGCACCCGGGTCCTCGGCACGATCGCGCTCGCGCTCGCGACCTTCATGAACGTGCTCGACGTTTCAATCGCCAATGTGTCGATCCCGGCGATGTCAGGCGAGCTCGGCGTCTCGCCCGACCAGGGCACGTGGGTGATCACGTCCTTCGCGGCGGCCAACGGCGTGTCGCTCCCACTTACCGGCTGGCTCACGCAACGCTACGGACAGGTGCGCCTGTTCGTCGCGTCGACGCTTCTCTTCGTGGTCGCGTCTCTGCTGTGCGGCTTGGCGCCGTCGATGGGTCTGCTAATCCTGTTCCGCGTGATCCAGGGCGCGGTCGCGGGGCCGATGATCCCGCTGTCGCAAACGCTCCTGCTATCGAGCTATCCGAAGGAGAAAGCGGGCACCGCGCTCGGGCTGTGGGCGATGACCACGCTCGTCGCCCCGGTCGTCGGTCCGGTCCTCGGCGGCTGGATCACCGACAACATCAACTGGCCGTGGATTTTCTATATCAACATCCCGGTGGGTCTGGTTGCGGCAGCGGTGACGTGGGTCATCTATCAGAAGCGCGAGTCGGTGCGCGTCAGGCGGCCGATCGACGGCGTGGGTCTCTTCCTCCTCGTGGCATGGGTCGGGTCGTTGCAGGTGCTGCTCGACAAGGGCAAGGACCTCGACTGGTTCGCATCCGGCGTGATCGTCGCGCTGGCGATCATCGCCGCGCTCGGCTTCGCGCTTTTCTGCGTCTGGGAGCTGAACGAAGAGCACCCGGTGGTGGAGCTGCGACTCTTCGCCAAGCGCAATTTCCTTACCGGCACCGCCGCGCTGGCGCTCGCCTTCGGCGCCTACTTCGCGAGCATCGTGTTGCTGCCGTTGTGGCTGCAGCAGTACATGGGCTACACGGCCACGCTGGCGGGCATCGCGCTCGCACCGGTGGGCTTACTCGCCATCATGCTCACGCCGCTCGTGGGCAGGAACGCGCAGCGGATCGATCCGCGGCTGGTGGCGACGACTTCGATGGTGATCTTCGCGATCGTCGCGCTGATGCGCGGGCACTTTACTCCGCAGGCGGACCTCGCGACGATCATGCTGCCGACCATTCTCCAGGGTGCGGCGGTCGCGTGCTTCTTCGTGCCCCTCATCGCGATCGTGAACTCGGACCTTGCGCCCGACGAGCTCGCCGCGGGCTCCGGGCTCACCAACTTCGTGCGCATCACCGCCGGATCATTCGCGACCTCGATCGTCACGACGTTCTGGGATCACCGGGCGAGCCTGCATCACGCGCAGCTCGCGGAGCACCTGACGCGCTACGACGCAAACGCGACCGGAGCGTTCGCGACGATGCAGTCGGCCGGCCTGTCGACCGATCAGGCGTATGCGTTCGGAAACCAGCTCATCAATCAGCAGGCCTTCACGATGGCCGCGCTCGACGTGTTCGATGTGTCCGCGGTCCTGCTCGTGCTGCTGATCCCGGTCATCTGGCTGGCGCACCGGCCTGCCGCGCATTCGGCGCCTGCCGACGCGGGGGGCGCGCACTAAGCGTAAGCGGTCCCAAAGCAGATTCCTCACCGCCGAAGCGGCTCGGAATGACGGCTGCTCATTTCGCCGCAGACGCCAGCATGTTGAGAAGCTCGCTCGCCTGCTTGTTGTGCACGTTCGCGCGGACGAGGATGTCGGCGGTGTTGGTTTCTCTCCCGTAATAGACATTGTTCCATTCGTTGGAGACAGAGACGATCGTGCCGTCGAAGTTGATGCCGGCGTAGACGCCCTGCGCGCGGGTAAACGAAACGAGGTCCGCCGTCAGGCTCGACTGCGCTCCCTTCCCGACCGGCCCCGCGGCGATGCTGGCGTCCCCGCCAGCCTTGAACGAGTTGGCCAGTAGCGAGTTCAGTCCATTGTCGGTCATCACGAGCATCACCATCTCCGACAGGGAGACCCCCGCCTGGAAGCCGACGCTCGCGGTGGCGAGCGTGTAAAACGCCGGTCCCACCCACTTTCCTGTCTTCGGGTCGCGGGCCACCACGACGGCGCGCCCTCCCGATCCGCCGACAATCAATCCGGCCTTGGTGATGCTGGGTGCGATGAGCACCGCTTTCGCACGGCTCAGGTGGCGCTGCAGCCAACCCATGTCCGGATCCTGCATGAAGCTCGCCAGCGTCAGCTTCGCATCGGTCACGAGTATCCGCTGTTCGCTCTGGGCCAGCGCGAGCTGCGGCAGCAGGGCCGCGGTGACGATCGCGGACGCTGCAAGGCGATGGAGGCTCTTCGTGGCGGTAACGATGCAGGGGTTCATGGATCGGACAGGCCCGGAAACAGGGGCAGCTATTCTAGCAGCCCCAAAAACGCGATCTTCCACCCCCGGCCGACGGGAATTTCCGCAAACGCAGCCAATCCAACGTGCACCCGTAAGACAAACGCCTGCGGGGCAGTAAGAGAACTGGAGAAGCCCATGATCACAAGATCGATGTTGAAATATTTACAAGTATCGAGCCTGCTCCTCTTGTTTGCAGGAGCTTCGGGCATCGCGTCGGCGCAGTCTGAACAGCAGGACATCGTGCGTTCCGCGGAGACGACGTTTTCCAATTTCATGCACGATCCCGACATGACCTGGCTGCAGCAGAACATCCACTACGCCAAGGCGGTACTCATCGCGCCCAATGTCGTAAAAGCCGGATTCGTCTTCGGAGGGTCCGGCGGGCGGGCCGTGCTCATCGCGCGCGACCCGCAGACCGGGCAGTGGAAAGGCCCCGCGTTTTACACGCTTATCACGGCGAGCGTGGGCTTCCAGGCCGGCATCTCGGTCTCCGAGATGGTGACGCTGGTCATGACGGACCAGGCGCTCAATTCGCTGCTCGCCAACTCGGTCAAGATCGGAGGCGACGCGAGCATTGCGGCCGGGCCGGTCGGCGCCGGAGCGAAGTCCGACATCACGACTGACTTCGTGGCGTTCAGCCGTTCGAAAGGAATCTATGGCGGGCTGAACCTCGACGGCACGGTCGTGAGCCCTGCCAACGACTGGAACGAGGCCTACTACGGAAAGGCCGTGCTGCCCCCGGACATCGTCGTGCGCGGCAACGTGCGCAACCACGAGGGCGACGCGCTCGTCATGGCGGTAACCACCGCCGCCCGGCGAGGCTAGGACCGATTCGAGTCAGGGCGGGCTGCTGAGCTCGCCCAGGAAGCGACAGGTCTCCGCAAGCACGGCGTCGGGCTGATCGCGGTGCGGGGAATGCCCGCAGCGCGGCAGCTCGAGGCGGCGGAGCCGGCGCACGCCGAGTGCCATGCGATCGATCTGGCCGAGAGTTCCGTATTCGTCGTCCTCGCCCTGGATCGCGAGCACCGGACAGGTGATCTCCCGCAGCAGGGCTTCGATGTTCCAGGCGACAAACTCCGGGCTGAGCCAGATGTCGTTCCAGCCCCAGAACGCGCTTTCGACGTCGGCGTGGCGACGCGCGAGCTTGCCGCGCAGTTCACCATCGACATCGAGATACGCGAGCCGCGTGTCTGCAATGGCCTCCACGCCGTGGCGCTCGACAAACACATGCGGCGCGAGCGCGATCACCGCGCTCACGCTCCGGTGCGAGCACGCGGCGTGGATGAGCGCGATCGAGGCGCCGTCGCTGTGACCGAACAGAACCGGGTCGCGCACCTCGAGCGCGTCGAGCAGCTCGGGGAGCGTCTGGAGCGCCTCGACGTGCATGAAGTCGACGCCGCGCGGTCCGGTAAGAGGATCGGACGCGCCATAGCCGTAACGCGAATACGCGAGCACGCGGCGCTTGGTGGCAGCGGCGAGCCGCTGCGGAAAATCCTTCCACAGAGAGAGCGATCCGAGGCCCTCGTGCAACATCACGATCGGGGCGCAAGCGCGCCGCGGTCCGAACCACGCGTATTCGAGGCGATGCCCGCCCGCGGTGACGAACGCCATCAGAGCGCTAAACCCCGAGATGCCTGTGCAGAAGCTCGGTGCGCGAAGAGAGCTCGGTGCTCGGCAGATCGGCCACGACCTCGCCCTTGACGAGAATGACGCCGCGGTCGGCGTGTGCGAGCACCGTTGCGACATTGCGATCGACGATCACCGTGGCCACGCCAGCCTCGCGAATCGAGCCGATCACGCGCCAGATCTCCTGCGCGATGAGGGGCGCGAGTCCCTCCGTCGCCTCGTCGAGAAGCAGCGCATCGGGATTGGTCAGCAGCGCCCGGCCGATGGCGAGCATCTGCTGCTCGCCGCCGGAGAGCTGATCGCCGCGGTGCGAGAGCCTCTCGGCGAGGCGGGGAAACGTGGAGAGCACGCGCTCGAGCGTCCAGGTGCGCTCGCCATGCAGGCCAGCGCGTGCGGCCATGACCAGGTTTTCGCGCACCGTCAGGTTCGGAAACACGCCGCGTCCCTCCGGAACGTAACCGACGCCACGGCGGGCGATCTTTTCCGGCGGCAGGTCGGTGACCTCCGCGCCGCGGATGCGTACCGCGCCGCGACGCGCGGATACGTGCCCGAGCAGCGTACGCAGCAGCGTCGTCTTGCCCATCCCGTTGCGTCCGAAGAGCCCGACGGTCTCGCCGGATGCGAGGTGGAAGTCGACGCCGCGCAACACATGGCTCGAGCCGTAGTAGGCGTGCAACCCCCGCGCCTCGATCAGCGCAGCCGTCACCGTCGTCATCGCGCCTCGCCGAGATAGGCTTCGCGCACGGCGCGATCACCGCGCACCGCCTCGGGCGGACCCGAAGCGAGCACGGCGCCGTCGGCCATCACGGTGATGACGTCGGCCACCGCGAACACCGCGTCCATGTCGTGCTCGACAAGCAGAATCGCCCGCTCGTGCTTCAACTCGCGCAGGAGCTTAAGCGTGTGTTGCGATTCCTCCGTCCCCATGCCCGCGAGGGGCTCGTCGAGAAGCAGCACTTGAGGGTCGGCGGCGAGACACATCGCGATTTCGAGCGCGCGGCGTTCACCGTGCGAGAGCGCGCTCGCGGGAACGTTGCGACGGGCACCGAGCCCGACCGTGACGAGCGCGCGTTCCGCCGCATCCTTGCTCCGCCGGCAACGCAGCGCGGGTTCGAATACAGCCCATGGGCGGGGAGTGCGCGCCTGCGCCGCGAGACGGCAGTTCTCGAAGCAAGTGAAGTCAGGGAAGACGTTGCTGCGCTGGAACGTTCGGCCGATGCCGAGGTGCGCCATGCGCTCGGGGCGTCCTGCGGGCACCGGCTCGCCGCGGAACGAGATCGACCCTTCGCTCGGGTCGAGCGCGCCCGAGAGGAGATTGATGAGCGTCGATTTGCCGGCGCCGTTGGGGCCTATCAGCGCATGGATCGCGTCGCGCTCGAGATCGATCGAGACGCGATCGACAGCGGTGAGCCCGCCGAAGCGACGCGTCAGGCGCGATGCGCCGAGCATCGTTTCAGCCACGGTGCGCTCGCCAGTGGAGCCATGCGCGCTCGATCCCGACGAGGCCGCCCGGCAGCAACATGACCACGAGGATGACGAAGCCACCCATCAGCAGCAGCCAGTGCTTGGTGAGGGACGAGAAGAAGTCCTGTGCCAGCACCAGTGCGAAAGCTCCGACGATCGCGCCGAAGAGGTTTCCCAGGCCGCCGAGTATCACCATCAGCAGCACGTTCGCCGACTGGTGCCACGAGGCCATCTCCGGATTGACGAACCCGAACTGCACGGCGGAGAAGTATCCCGCGAGCCCGGCGATGGCGCCGGCGATGGTGAAAGCCGCGAGCTTGTAGGCGTAGGTGTTGAAGCCCAGCGCGCGCATGCGTTGTTCGTTGCTGCGGATGCCCCGCAGCGCATGTCCGAACCGCGAGGCGAGGAGCATGCGCAGGAAGGCGAAGCTCAGCAGCAGGAGCGCCAGCATCGCGTAATAGAAATGCCTGGCGTTGCCGAGGTCGAGCGGCGTCCAGGAGCCGATGCTCGCCACGGGCTTCACATACAGATACGTGCCGTCGCTGCCGCCCGCGATCTTGGTGTCGTGAAAGACGAAGTACACCATCTGCGAGAAGGCGAGCGTGACCATGATGAAGTACACGCCGCGGGTGCGCAATGCAAGCGCTCCGATCGCGAGCGCAAGCAGCGCACTGGCCGCAACCGCGAGCGGAAGCGAGATCCACAGGCTCGTCGCCGCGTACTTGTCCGGCGCGGCTAGCACGAGCATGTAGCTCGCCAGGCCGAAGAACGCCGCGTGGCCGAGACTCACCAGGCCGGTGACGCCGACCAGCAGATCGAGGCTCATCGCGAACACAGCCAGGATCATGATCTTGGCGACCAGCTCGACGTAGAACTTTCCCGCCAGCGCCGGGAGCACGATGAGCGCCGCGAGCGCGACGAGCGGAAGGGCGCGGCGCAGAGCGCTCAAACGGCGCTCTCCCTGAACAATCCTTCCGGGCGCCAGATCAGGATCACCGCCATCAGCAGGTAAACGAGCATCCCGGAGTAGTCGGGCAGGAAAACCTTCCCGAAGGTATCGATGAAGCCGACGAGGAGCGCCGCGACGAGAGCGCCCGGCACCGATCCGATTCCGCCGATGACGACCACGACGAAGCAGATGATCAGCACCTGATTGCCCATGCCGGGATACACGGAGGAGGCGGGCGCATTGACCATGCCGGCGAACGCCGCCAACGCCACGCCGAGCGCGAAGACGACGCGAAAGAGCAGATGGATGTCGATGCCGAGCGAGCGAACCATCTCCCGGTTCGACGCGCCGGCGCGGATCATCATGCCGAGCCGCGTGCGGCGGAGCAGCACGAAGAGCAACGCCGCCACGACGAGGCAAGCCGCGGAGATGAACAGGTTGTACACCGGATAGCTCATCGTCGAGCCGAGAGGAACCGACGCGGAGAGCGCGGCGGGCACCGGCACGCCGTGCACGTCGTCGCCGACGATGATGCTGCGCAGCTCCTCGAACACGAGGATCAAGCCGTAGGTGAGAAGCACCTGCTGCAGATGATCGCGCTCGTAGAGGAAGCTGAAGAAGATCCACTCGAGCAGGTAGCCGAACACAACCGCGAGCACGACGCCGATCGCAATGGCCGAGAACAGGTTCCCGGTCAGCGACGAGAGCGTGAACGCCGCGTACGCGCCGAGCATGTAGAAGCTGCCGTGGGCCAGGTTGATCACGCCCATGATGCCGAAGATGAGCGTGAGGCCGCTCGCGACGAGGAAAAGCAGCAGTCCGTACTGGACGCTGTTCAGCACCTGGATGAGGAAAATGGAGAGGTCCATGCTAGCGAGCCAGTTCGCGGTATTCGATGACCGAGGCGCGCGAGCGGTGCGCTAAGCTGGTCGTCCCCGCGCAAGCGGGGACCCCGTGACGTTCGCCGCAGGACGCTGGGTTCCCGCCTGCGCGGGAACGACGGCAGGCCGATCGGCGCGCTCCTTAGCCCATTGAGCACCCGCGCGCGGGGTCGGCCAGCGCCTTCGCCGCGAGCCCGATCGAGTTGTTCTCGCCGTTCTCGACCTTGCGCAGGTAGAAATCCTGCACCACGTTGTGCGAAGGCGAGAGTGTGATCCTGCCACGCGGGCTGTCGATCTCGGCCGACGCCATCGCCCTGATCAGCAGCATGCGGTTGGTCATGTCGCCGTTGACGGAGCGCAGGCCGATGCCGAGAAGCTGGGCCGAGTCGTAGCCCTGGACCGCGTAGACGTCGGCCTTGCTATCGTAGGCCTTGGCGTAGGCGAGGCGGAAGGCGTTGTTACGCGGCGTCTTGAGGTTGTCGGCGTAATGCAGCGTGGTCAGCAATCCATCGGCCGCAGCGCCCTGCGCATCGAGCGTGCCGTCGGTGAGGAACCCGGCGCCGAGCAGAGGAACCTTCTCCTTGAGCCCTGCTGCCGCGTAATCCTTCACGAACTTGACCGCGCCGCCGCCGGCGAAAAAAGCGTAGGCGCAGCTCGGCTTGATCGAAGCGATCTCGGTCAGCAATGCCTGGAACTCGACGTTCGGGAACGGAACGAACAGCTCCTTGACGACCTTGCCGCCGCCCTTCTCGAAGGACTCCTTGAAGCCGCCAATCGACTGTTCGCCCGCCGCGTACTTCCAGGTGATCGTCACCGCCGTCTTATAGCCCTTCAGGGCCGCGACGATGCCCATCGCAAGTCCCGGCTGCGAGTTCGAGAACGACACGCGGAAGATGTTGGGTGCGCACAGCGGCCCGGTCGCCTCGTCGACACCCGCGTTGGGAATGATGAGCAGCGTGTTGTTGTCGCGCGCTGCCTTGACGATCGCCATCTGTACGCCGGAATGCACGGTGCCGACGATGACGTCGACGTTGTCGCGCTTGATGAGCTTGTTGACGTTGTCGGCCGCCTTGGCGGGCTCGGACTCGTCGTCGACCGTGAAATACTCGATCTCGCGTCCGCCAAGCTTACCACCCTGTTCCTTGACGTAGAGCTTGAAGCCGTTCTCGATCGCACGCCCCAGCGCGGCGTAGGTTCCGGTGTAGGGCAGCATGAAGCCGACCTTGAGCTTGGCCGACTGCGCGAGCGCAGGCGCAATCGCGCCGAACGTGCCCAGCGCACCCGCGGCGCCCAACGCCTGAACGATGCGGCGACGCTGCCGTCCGTATTCGATGTCTGCCATGCCGTCTCTCCTGCGGTTGTTGTCGGTGGCCGCGCGGGCCACATCGTACTGGATTAACGTGCTGTACGCAGCTTGTAGCGCTGGATCTTGCCGGTAGCCGTCTTCGGCAGCTCGGTGATGAACTCGACCCGGCGCGGATATTTGTACGGTGCCAGGCGTTGCTTGACGTGTTCCTGGATCTCGCTTGCAAGCTGCAACCCGCCCGATTCTCCCGCACGCAGCACGACGAATGCCCGCGGCTTGACGAGACGGTCCTCGTCCTCCCAGGCGACGACTGCGGCCTCGAGCACCGCGGGATGCGTGATGATTGCCGCTTCGACTTCGGTAGGCGAGACCCACATTCCGCTCACCTTGAGCATGTCGTCGTTGCGGCCGCAATAGACATAATAGCCAGCGGCATCGCGCTGGTACTTGTCGCCGCTTCGCGTCCACTCGCCGAGGAAGGTCGTGCGCGAACGCGCGCGATTGTTCCAGTAGCCCATGGCTGCGGTCGGCCCGCGGATCAGGAGCTCGCCGGGCTCGCCGTCGGCGACATCGTGCCCATGCTCGTCGACGATGCGCAGCTCGTAGCCGGGAACGGGCACGCCGGTGGTTCCGTAGCGGACGTCCTCGGGCCGATTGGAGAGGAAGATGTGCAGCATCTCCGTGGAGCCGATGCCGTCGAGGATGTCGACGCCGGTTCGCTCGCGGAAGCGCCTGCCGATCTCCGCCGGCAAGGGTTCGCCCGCCGAGACACAACGGCGCAGCTTGAGCGACTCTCGCACCGGAAAATCGGCGGCGGCGAGCATCGCGGCGTAAAGCGTCGGCACGCCATAGAAGATCGTGGGCCGATGCTCGACCAGTCGCTTGAATACCGCGGCGGGCGTGGGACGCTCCGCCATCAGCACCGTCGTCGCGCCGACCGAAAGCGGAAAGGAGAGCGCATTGCCGAGTCCGTAGGCGAAAAAGAGCTTTGCAGCCGAGAACACGACGTCGTCTTCCTGTATCCCGAGCACTGGCCGCCCATACAGCTCCGCGGTTTGGATCATGCTCGCTTGCGCGTGCACGGTGCCCTTTGGCGCACCCGTGGAACCGGACGAGTAGAGCCAGAAGCAGGGATCGTCGCAAGTTGTCGCAGCGGCCTCGAAGGATGTGCCTGCCGTCGCAAGCAAATCGTCCAGGCGGCGGTGCGGCGGCGTCGCTTCGCCCGCGACGATGATTTCACGCAGGTTCGCGCGCCCGCCCTCTCGAAACACCTGCTCGAAGGTCGGCAGCAGCGGCGAGGAAACGACGAGCGCTATCGCGCGGCTGTCGTCCAGGATGTAGCGATAGTCGTTCGCGGTGAGCAGGGTGTTTGCCGCAATGGGGACGATGCCTACCTTGATGGCACCTAGGAACACTGTTGGAAAGTCCATCGTGTCGTGCAGCGCGAGCAACACGCGCTGCTCCCGCGCCATTCCGAGGGCGAGGAGCGCGTTGGCCGCCTGATCGACTCGATGGGCTAGGTCCGCATAGGTGTAACGCCCGCGGTCGTCGATGTAGGCGAGCTTTCCGCCGCGGCCGGCCTGCAGGTTGCGCTCGATCAGGTCGAAGGCAGCGTTGTAGCGGCGGGGCAGCTCGATTCGCGGTGGCACCTCGCCATGGTCGGCGCGGCTCAATTCCATCGAAAGCTCCTCCGAGCAGGATGTCTCTAGCGGCAGGCCGGCTATTTTGCGCTGCGCTACGCCACGTGGCCAATTTCGAAACTGTAAAGCCGTGGATAAGTACACTATAATGGACGAAAATGCTATGTCAACCAGGATAGTATGAACATCAAGCCCGTGGTCCACCCACGTCCTGCGCAAACTGCCACCGCGCCAGCGGAGCAGAGCAAAGCCCTGCTGCGGCGCGTGGGGGAGCGGGTACGGGCGGCGCGCTCGCGGCGCGGCATGACCCGGCGCGCTCTTGCGCGCGACTCGAACATATCCTTGAGCTATCTTGCCCGGCTCGAAGAGGGCCGGTGCAACATCTCGCTGCAGCTTCTGCAGCAGGTGGCGGACGCGCTTGGCCTGCCCTTCGTCGACCTGGTCCGCGAGAACGGCGCGGACGATGTCGAGCTGGCGTTGATCGGACAGATGCTTCGGCGTTTGCCCGCCAACGTGCTGCCCGCCGTGCGCACGCACCTCGCGGCGACCTACGCCGCGGCGAGCAATGACCGCATGCGCCGCGTGGCGCTGATCGGTTTGCGCGGCGCGGGAAAGTCCACGCTGGGCGCACTCCTCGGACGCTCGCTCCGACGGCATTTCATCGAGCTCGATCGAGAGATCGAGAAAGACACGGGCCTGGCCGTAAGCGAGATCTTCATGCTGTACGGGGCGGAGCGCTTCCGGCAGCTCGAGCGCAGCGCGCTGGAACGCGTTCTTGCGAGCGAGACCGATGCCGTCATCGCCACCGGCGGCGGGATCGTCTCGGAGCCCGCGAGCTTCGAGCTGCTGCTCGCGACCTGCTTCACCGTCTGGTTGCAAGCCACGCCCGACGATCACATGAGCCGGGTGCTCGAGCAGCGCGACTACCGCATCACCGCCAACTATCTGTACGACGAGGCGATGGACAATATCCGGCGCGTGCTCCGCGAGCGAGACCCGATGTACCGGCGAGCCGATGCCATTCTCGACACTTCGGGGCTCAGTGTTGACGAGAGTCTGCGCCGGCTGCAGAGCCTCGTCGCGCCCACCAATGCGGCTTAGTCATGACTTTAATAGTACATTGTATACATAATGACCTATTATAGTAGTCATATCGTCGGCCTTAGACCATGAGCGAGACCGTCGAGCGGACAGAGGCCGCAGCGGCACCGGTGCTCTTCGATACGCACCCGGAGCGCTATCGGCACTGGCGCTACTCGTGCGACGGACCGATCGCAACGCTCGTGCTCGCGGTCGCGGAAGACGGCGGGCTGCGGCCGGGCTACAAGCTGAAGCTCAACTCGTATGACCTCGGGGTCGACATCGAGCTGGCCGATGCGCTCGATCGGATCCGCTTCGAGCATCCCGCAGTGCGATGCGTCGTGCTCACAGGCGGGCGCGATCGCCTGTTCTGCTCGGGCGCCAACATCTACATGCTCGGCGCCTCGTCGCACGCTTGGAAGGTCAATTTCTGCAAGTTCACCAACGAGACTCGTAACGGCATGGAAGACTCGAGCGCCTACGACGGCTTGCGTTTCCTCGCCGCCGTCAACGGCGCATGCGCCGGCGGAGGCTACGAGCTTGCGCTCGCCTGCGACGAGATCCTGCTCGTCGACGATCGCTCCTCGGCGGTGAGTCTGCCCGAAGTGCCGCTGCTGGGCGTGCTTCCCGGCACCGGCGGTCTCACGCGGCTTACCGACAAGCGCAAGGTGCGGCGCGATCTCGCCGACGTCCTCTGTACGACGACCGAAGGCGTGCGGGGGCAGCGTGCGCTCGACTGGGGACTCGTCGATGCGCTGGCGAAACCCGCAGACTTCGCTCGTGCCGTTCGAGAGCGCGCGGCAGCGCTCGCCGCGAACGTGTTGGATGCTTCGATCGTGGAGGCAAGCGGCATCGCGCTGACGCCGCTCCGGCGCACGATCGAAGCCGACGCGTATCGCTACGAAACGCTCGAGGTTGAGATCGACCGGGCCGAGCGCCTTGCGAACATAGTCGTGCGCGCGCCGCAGGAGCCGCCGCCACCCGATGCAACTGCGGCCCAGAGCCTCGGCGCCGAGTGGTACCCGTTGAAGCTTGCGCGCGAGCTCGATGACGCGATTCTGATGCTGCGCGCGAACGACATCGAGGTGGGCACCTGGATCGTCCGTACGCGCGGCGACGCGGCGCGGCTGCTCGAGCACGACGCCTTGCTCGCCCGCGAGCGCGAGCATTGGCTGGTGCGCAGAACGATCGGCTGGCTGCGGCGGACGTTGAACCGGCTCGAAGTGTCTTCGCGAAGCTTGTTCGCCCTCGTGGAGCCGGAGTCCTGCTTCGCCGGGAGCCTCTTCGAGCTGGCGCTCGCCGCCGATCGCAGCTACATGCTGGATGCCGACCGCGGTCCGGCCCTCGTGCTCTCGGAAGCCAACTTCGGGCTGTACGGGACCTTGCGCGGCGGCTACCGTCTCGCCGAACGCTTCGCGGCGGACGAACGAAGAGTCGGGGGGCTGCGTCAGCTGCGCGGCAGGCCGCTCAGCGCCGCGCTCGCGCTCGAGCTCGGCCTCGTCACGAGCGCGCCCGACGAGATCGACTGGGACGACGAGGTGCGCATCGCCATCGAAGAGCGCGTTGCGCTTTCGCCGGACGCACTCACCGGCATGGAGCAGAACCTGCGCTTCGGCGGTGGCGAGAGCATGGCGACCCGCATCTTCGGGCGGCTCTCCGCGTGGCAGAACTGGATCTTCGTGCGACCGAACGCGGTCGGCGAGCACGGGGCGTTGAAGGTATTCGGCACGGGAACCAAACCGCGATTCGACTGGAAGCGAACATGACGAGCGTCGACTACAACGAGCGTATCCCCAACAACGTCGGGCTCGCGGACGACCGCACCCTGCAGCGCGCGCTCGAGCACTGGCAGCCGCGATTTCGGGATTGGTGGCGCGAGATGGGGCCCGAGGGCACGTCAGGCTTCGACGTGTATCTGCGCACTGCAGTGAGCGTCGAGGACGGCGGCTGGGCACACTTCGACTACGTGAAGATGCCCGACTACCGCTGGGGCATCTTTCTCAATCCCGCCGCGCCGGGCCGCAAGATTCATTTCGGCGCGCACAAGGGCGAGGACGCATGGCAGGAGGTGCCCGGTGAATACCGCGCCAACCTGCGTCGCATCATCGTCACGCAAGGCGACACCGAGCCCGCTTCGGTCGAGCAGCAGCGGCATCTCGGGCTCACCGCGCCGTCGCTCTATGACCTGCGCAATCTCTTCCAGATCAACGTCGAGGAAGGCCGCCATCTCTGGGCGATGGTTTATTTGTTGCACCGCCATTTCGGTCGCGACGGGCGCGAGGAAGCCGAGGCGCTTCTCGAGCGGCGATCCGGCGATCGCGACAATCCGCGCATCCTCGGCGCCTTCAACGAGCGGACGCCCGACTGGCTGTCGTTCTTCATGTTCACCTTTTTCACCGACCGCGACGGCAAGTTCCAGCTCTGCGCGCTGGCCGAGAGCGGGTTCGATCCGCTCGCGCGCACCACTCGCTTCATGCTCACCGAGGAGGCGCACCACATGTTCGTCGGCGAGACGGGCATCGCGCGCATCCTGCAGCGCACGGCGCAGGTCATGGCCGAGCACGGCATCAGCGATCCCGCTGAGGCGCGCCGCTACGGGGTCATCGATCTGCCGACGCTGCAGCGCTATCTCAACTTCCACTACAGCGTGACGCTCGACCTGTTCGGCGCCGAGGTATCTTCGAACGCCGCGACCTTCTACAGCACCGGTCTGAAGGGACGATTCGATGAAGCGCACATCGACGACGATCACGTGCTCCAAGGGGCGACCTACCCGGTGCTCGACTTCGTCGACGGCCGCCTCACCGAGTGCGAGGCCCCCGCGCTCAACGCATTGAACGAACGACTGCGCGATCGCTACATCAAGGATACGATCGGCGGCGTGGGCCGCTGGAACCGCGTGCTGCAGAAGCATGGCGTCGAAGCGCGCATCACGCTGCCGCACAAGGCCTTCAACCGCGCGATCGGAGCGTCCGCCGGCGTACGCATCGCGCTCGACGGGCGCGCTATCGGCGAGGCCGAATGGCGCGCGCACGAAAGCGAATGGCTGCCGACGGCGGAGGATCGGGCGTATGTCGCTTCCTTGATGGGACGCGTCGGCGAGCCGGGCAAGTTTGCGAACTGGATCGCCCCGCCGGCGACCGGGATCAATCGCGAGCCGATCGATTTCGAGTACGTCCGCTTCGGCTGATTTTTCTCATTCGATCATTTCAAGGAATCACGCACCGATGAGCAAGCGAACCCGTCCTCCCTTCCGCGCCGATCATGTCGGCAGCTTCCTGCGTCCCCCCGAGTTGTTGGACGCGCGCGAGCGCTGCAAGAGCGGCGCCATCACCAGGGCCGAGCTGCGCGAGGTCGAGGATCGCGCGATCCGCGACATCGTGCGCATGCAGGAGGACATCGGGCTGGAGGGAATCACCGACGGCGAATTCCGCCGCACCTATTTCCACATCGACTTCCTCGAGCAGCTCGACGGTGTGGAGACCCGCGGCGGCTTGACCGCGCACTTCCACAGCGCGAAGGGCGAAGTCGATTTCGCGCCGCCGGTGCTGCACGTGACCGGCAAGGTGCGCCACTCGCATCCGATCCAGGTGGCAGATTTCGAATTCCTCAAATCCGTCACCAAGCGAACGCCCAAGGTCACGATTCCGTCTCCGACCATGCTGCATTTCCGCGGTGGGCGCGGCGCGATCAGCAAGGAGGCCTATCCCGACCTCGAGCCCTTCTTCGCCGATGTGGCGCAGTGCTATGCGGAAGAATTGCATGCGCTCGCTCGTGCCGGCTGCACCTACGTCCAGCTCGACGACACGAACCTCGCGTACCTCTGCGACCCGAAGATGCGCGAAGGTGCGCACCAGCGCGGCGACGATCCGGACGAGCTGCCGCGGCGCTATGCGCGGCTCATCAACGCGGCAATCGCGAAGCGCCCCCCAGGCATGACCATCTGCACGCACCTGTGCCGTGGCAACTTCAAGAGCGCCTGGGTGGCCGAAGGCGGCTACGAGCCGGTGGCCGAGGTGCTGTTCAACGATCTGAAGGTCGACGGATACTTTCTGGAGTACGACGACGCGCGCTCGGGCGATTTTGCGCCGCTGCGTTTCGTGCCAAAGGGCAAGACTGTCGTTTTGGGGCTCGTTACGACAAAAGTCGGCGAGCTGGAGTCGAAATCGGACCTCACGCGCAGGATCGAACAGGCGGCTAAGGTCGTGCCGCTGGAGCAGCTGTGCCTGTCGCCGCAGTGCGGCTTCTCCAGTACGGTCCACGGCAACGAGATCGCCCGCGAGTCGCAGGCGGCGAAGCTGCGGCTGATCGTCGAGGTCGCGCGGGAAGTGTGGGGTACAACCTGAGTTTTTTCCCTTCGGTTCACTGTCATGCGGCACGGCTTTTGCATCGTGAATGCAGGGGCAGACATCATTGAACGGATGAGCGGGACGATGGCCAAACAAGACGACTTGAAGGGTGTAAAGTACGACCGACCGCCCCGGCTGGGCGAGCTTCTCCTCGCCCAGCGCGCGATAACGAAAGAACAGCTCGCCGCTGCGCTCGAAGGGCAGAAGACGAGCGGACGCAGGTTGGGGGAAGAATTGATTCACGCGGGAGTCGTGAAGCGTTCCGTCGTGAGCCGCGCGTTGCGGATGCAGCGGCGAATCGGCGTGGCCGCGATTTGCACGCTTGCCGTGTCGACGATCCAGCACGACGTCGAGGCCGCTGTCCGCAGTCAGATCCAGGTGACGGCCACCGTGCCGGCGCGGGCGATCTCCCAAGTTCAAACGCAGCTCGGCGAGCTGACGGTCTCTGCGGCTGACATTGCGCGAGGCTACGTCGAGATTCCGATCGCGTCGCGGCTCAAGGTCAGTGCCAACAACCCCGACGGTTACGCGGTCGACTTTTTCCCGCGGCTGCCCATCTTCAAGTCGGTGACGGTCAGCAGCGCTTCGGCCAACGCGCACATCGGTCCGGAAGGCGGCACCATGATCGTGCGCGGGC
>Ga0335083_10001682_pt1 | contig 30220 bp, 24 predicted proteins | sample Lox_Sample_42_FD_206716 | JGI IMG/M metagenome (GOLD analysis project Ga0335083, IMG submission 206716) | Soil microbial communities from Loxahatchee National Wildlife Refuge, Florida, United States - Lox_Sample_4.2 | ecosystem: Environmental > Terrestrial > Soil > Wetlands | place: USA...
CGCGCCGTCGGGTGCACCGTCGGGAGTCGCGGCCGTCGCGAGCAGTCGCACGCGGTCGCGGAAATAGAGACGCACCCGACCGTCGTCGGCGCCGAGCGCGCCGGCGCCGATCCAGACGAGCTCACCCGCCGCGCCCAGCTCGTCGAGCAGCGCCGGGCGATACCCGTCGACCCGAGCGGCCAGGACGTCGCGTTCGAGTACCGATGCCGGGATCGCCACACCCTGCAGCTGCTCGAGCGCCTCGACGAGCACATCGGTACCGCGCCGCCCGCGACCGACCCCCTGCCACGCGCTCAGGAACCGGGCGTAGGTGGTGGCGTCGACCGGTTCGATCTCGTGGCGGAGCGCGGCGAGCGAGCGGCGGCGAAGGACGCGCAACACGTTGGTGTCGCACCATTCGCGTTCCACACCCCCGGGCCGGAACTCCCCGAAGACGACGCGGCCGTCGGTCTCGAGCTGTGTCAGCGCGCCACGCGCGCGCTCGATCGGGATCGCGAAGCGATCGGCGAGCTCCTCGATCGCGAAGGGCACGTGCGTTCGGGCGTAGCGGGCGACGAGGTCGTCGAGCGGGCGATCGACGGCATCCGTGAACGCCGCCGGGAGGCCTTGCGGGATCGCCCAGCCGAGCGCGTCGCGGAGGCGGGCGGCGTCTTCCGCGGCCGCGAGTCGCCCGGCGATCTCGATGACCCGGCGCTCCGACCGCAACCGGTCGAGCCACTGCTCGGGTGCCGACGCGCAGCGCGCTCTCAACTCGTCGACTGTCAACGGCCCCAGGTCGGCGAGCAGGTCGTGAACGTCGTCGGGGTTGCGCGCGTGGCGCCCCGGGACGAGGCGCTGCAACTCCAGCTCGAGCTGAACCAGCGCGTCGGCGTCGAGGAGCTCGCGCAACTCCTCGGCTCCCATGAGGTCGCGCAAGAGATCACGATCGAGCGCGAGCGCGGTCGCCCGACGCTCGGCGAGCGGGGCGTCGCCCTCGTACATGTAGACCGCGATCCATCCGAACAGCAGTGATTGCGCGAACGGCGACGCCCGGCGCGTCTCCACGGGGACGACACGCAGCTTTCGCGAGCGGATATCGGTGAGGACCTCGCGCAGGGCCGGAACGTCGAACACGTCGCGCAGGCATTCGCGGGTCGTCTCCAACAGCATCGGGAAGGACGGGTATCCGCTGGCGACGTCGAGGAGGTCGGCCGCGCGTTGCCGTTGCTGCCACAACGGCGTGCGCTCTCCGGGCCGGCGGCGGGGGAGCAAGAGGGCCCGGGCCGCGTTCTCGCGGAACCGCGACGCGAACAGCGACGTGTTCGGGAGGCCGGCGACGAGCAGTTCGTCGATCTCGTCGGGATCGGGGAGCAACAGGTCGGTGGCGACGTCGTCGATCGACTCCGGAAGACGCAAGATGATGCCGTCGTCGCTCCACAACACTTGCACCGGCAGGTCGCTTCGGGCGAGCCGTTCCTCGATGACGAGCGCCCACGGTGCATGCACGCGGGAACCGAACGGCGTGAGAATGCACACCCGCCAGTCGCCGATCTCGTCGGGGAAGCGTTCGATGACGATCGTGCGGTCGTCGGGGATGGCACCGGTCGATTCGGCCTGTTCGTCGAGATACATGCGGAGGTTCGACGCGGCACGCGCGTCCAGCCCGCGCTCCACGAGCGCGGCTTCCGCGCGCGGAGCGTCGAGCGCGCGCAGCTCGCGTACGAGGCCGCCGAGCGCGCGCCCGAGCTCGAGGGGGCGCCCGGGACGATCGCCTTTCCAGAACGGGGTCTTCGCGGGCTCGCCCGGCGCGGGTGTGACGACGACACGGTCGACGGTGATCTCTTCGATCCGCCACGTCGACGCGCCGAGCACGAAGCACTCGCCGACCCGGCTCTCGTACACCATCTCCTCGTCGAGCTCGCCGACGCGGCCACCGTCGGGGAGGAACACACCGAACAGGCCGCGATCGGGGATCGTGCCGCCGCTCTGCACCGCGACGCGCTGCGCGCCCTCGCGTCCGCGGACGCGCCCTTCGACACGATCCCAGACGACCCTTGGGCGCAGGCCGTTGAACCGATCGGACGGATATCGGCCCGCGAGCATGTCGAGCGTCTCGCGGAAGGCCTCTTCGGAGAGATCGGCGAAGTTCGCGCAACGGCGTACGAGCGCGTACAGCGAATCGACACTCCACTCGTCGACCGCGCAGGCGGCAACGATCTGTTGCGCGAGCACGTCGAGCGGATTGCGCGGGTAGCGCATCTCCTCGACCAGCCCGTCGCGCATGCGCTGCACGACGATCGCGGCTTCGAGCAGGTCGCCGCGGTACTTCGGGAAGATTTTTCCGGTGCTCGGCTCGCCGACCTGATGGCCCGCGCGCCCGACGCGCTGGATGCCCCGGGCCACCGAACCGGGCGACTCGACCAGGACGACGAGGTCGACGGTTCCCATGTCGATGCCGAGCTCGAGGCTCGATGTCGCGACGATGCCGCGCAGCCGGCCGTCCTTGAGCTCGGTCTCAACCTGGACGCGCTGCTCGCGTGCGAGCGAGCCGTGGTGCGCTCGCACGAGCTCCTCACCGGCGAGCTCGTTGAGGCTCGCCGCGAGTCGTTCCGCGAGGCGCCGCGCGTTGCAGAAGACGATCGTGGTGCGGTGGGCGCGTATCAGCTCGAGGATGCGCGGATGCACGTGCGGCCAGATGCTGCTCTGCGGTTCCGGTCCGTCGAGGCCGAGCGCACCGGCGACGGCGCCCGACGCGGCCGAATGCGCTCCGGGTTCGTTCATGTCGTCGACGGGGACGATCACCTCGACGTCGAGCGCTTTGCGCGATCCCGCGTCGACGACTGTGACCGGCCGCGCGACACCCTCGGTGCTGCCGCCCAGGAAGCGTGCGATCTCGTCGAGCGGGCGTTGCGTCGCCGACAGGCCGATGCGCTGCGGAGGACGGTCGGCGATGGCTTCGAGCCGCTCCAGCGACAACATCAGGTGCGCGCCGCGCTTGGTGGGGGCGAGCGCGTGGATCTCGTCGATGATGACGGTCTGTACGCCTCGGAGCGTCTCGCGTGCTTGCGACGTCAGCATCAGATAGAGCGACTCGGGGGTAGTGATCAGTATGTCGGGCGGATTGCGGACGAGCTGCCGGCGTTCCTGGCCCGAGGAGTCGCCGGTCCGCATCGCAACCGTCGGCGGCTCGAAGACGTCACCGATGCGTTCGGCGGCGAGGCGGATACCGGCGAGCGGCGAGCGCAGGTTCTTCTCGACGTCGAACGCGAGCGCTCGCAACGGCGACACGTACAGCACCCGGCAACGGCGATCCTTGGGCGGCCGCGGCGACCGTCCGAGCCGGTCGACCGCCGACAGGAAGGCCGCGAGCGTCTTGCCCGAGCCCGTCGGCGCGAGCAGGAGGGTGTGGTCGCCGCCGGCGATCGCCGGCCAACCGCGCGCCTGGGCTTCGGTGGGCGCGGCGAAACTCGTCTCGAACCAGGCCCGGACGGGCGCACTGAACCGGTCGAGCGCCATGCGGTCACGGTATCCCGCGGGTGTGACGGACAGGTCCGGCGCGCCCGCGCCCCGCGTGCTGGTATCGAATCAGCGGGTGGCCAGCAGGCTCGCCGAGAAACGCTCGCGCTCGCGCGCCACGGTGGCGCGGTGGACCGCGAGCCGTTCCATGTGCTGTGCGACAGTGCGGCCACCGGCGGCGACGGGATGCGCGGCCACGAACCGGCTCACGTCGTCGGCGATCGCGTCGTCGACCAGCCAGGTCGTCCCTTCGACGATCCGCGGGATCAGCGACGGGCTGAAGTGCCCGATCGCCCGGTCCCAGTTGTCGCGCAGGAATGCCCACACGGCCGATCCGTGCTCGCGATTGCGCAACGCGCGCTGCAGGACGAACGGACCGTTCTGCGCGCGGATGTCGGACATCGCGAGCTCGGCCGCGCGCAGCGCCAGCTCCTCCTTCGGGAAGTCGCCGAGCGCGTACAGGTAGCGGAGCTGTTCTTGCGGGTTCGTCGTCGCGCCCGCACGCGCGAGGAATTGCTCGAACTCGTCGGCCCCGCCGTTGCTCGCGACCACGCTGATGGCCGCCGCTTGCACGTCGGCGTCGGCGCCGCCGCGCTCGTAGATCTCGCGAGAACGGGCGACCGTCTCGGGGTCGGCCGCGTTGGAGCCGAGCACGTTGACGACCAGGCCGCGTAGCTGGCGGGTGCGTTCGTCGCCCGTCGCGTCCCAGCCGAGGCGGCGCATGGCCGGGCCGACGATCGCGGCAAGCTCGGTGCGCATGCGGTCGAGCGCCGGTCCCTCGACCAGGCGGGCGGCCGCACGGAGATGGCCGATCACGGCGCGCCACACGATGGGATCGGTCTCGCCTTCGAATCGGCGCGCGCACGCGAGGAACTCCGCGGCCGTGGCGTCGCCCGCGAGGACCGAGGCCCAGAGGTCGTCGATCAGGGCGAACCGTTCGAGCGGCGCGAGAACGCCGGCGTCGAGCAGGCGGTCTCGCCACGGCACCGGGTACGCGACGCGGTAGAAGCCCTCACCGCCGGCGTTCAGCACGACGAGCGCGTCGCCGGGCGCGTCGAGCGGCACGAACTTTGCGTCGGACAGCAGCGACCGCGTCTCGCTGCGCCCCGCGATGTGCAGGCGCGCGAGCACCGGCAGCACCCATTGCCCCTCGCTCCCGTCGCGCCCGTACATGAACCGCTGCTGTTCGAGTTGGTGCTCCTCGACGCGCACGATCGGGAACCCGGGCTGGAAGATCCAGGTGTCCATGATCCGGCGCACCGGCTTTCCGGTGGCCTCTTCGAGCGCATCCCACAGATCGGTCGTCTCGGTGTTCGCCAGTTGGTAGCGATCGAGATAGTGGCGTACTCCGGCGCGGAAGGCATCGGCGCCGAGCCAGCGCTCGAGCATGCGGAGCACCGAACCGCCCTTTTGGTACGTGAGGAGGTCGAACATGCCGTCGGCGTCCTCGGGCGTCACGACTTCGTATTCGACGGTGCGCGTGTTCTCGAGCGCGTCGACGTCGAGCGCCGCGGCCCGCCCGAGCGCGAACTCGTCCCACGTCCTCCACTCGGGTTTGTACGCGTCGACGCCGAGGTGCTCCATGAACGTCGCGAAGGCCTCGTTGAGCCAGATGCCGTTCCACCACTTCATCGTCACGAGGTCGCCGAACCACATGTGCGCGATCTCGTGCACGATCGTGAGCGCCGCGCCCGACATCTCGTCGAGCGTGACTTCGTCGGGGTCGAGCAGCAGGCGGGTCTCGCGGAACGTGACGCAGCCGAGGTTCTCCATGGCGCCGAACGAGAAATCGGGTAGCGCGACGAGGTCGCATTTCTCGCCGGGATACGCGATGCCGTAGTAGTCGGTGAAGAATCGGATCGCGAAGGCCCCGACGTCGAGCGCGAACGCGGTGAGGTGACCGCGCCCGGGCACGTGCGCGACGCGGACGGCGACACCGCCGGCGTCGACCGGCTCCGTCAGCTCGAGCGGGCCGACGACCCATGCGACGAGGTAGGTCGACATCGGGATGGTCTCGCCGAAGCGGACCCGCACATTGCCGTCGGGGAGTTGCTCGCGGGAGATCTCCGGTCCGTTCGAGAGCGCGAGCAGACCATCGGCGACGACGAGGGTGATCGCGAATATCGCCTTGAACTCGGGCTCGTCGAAACACGGGAAGGCGGCCCGCGCGTGCGGGGCTTCGAACTGCGTGGCCGCGAGCACCTGCTCGTTGCCCGCGTCGTCGACGTATGTACTGCGGTAGAAGCCGAGCAGACCGTGACTGATGGCGCCGTCGAACTGCAGCTCCAGAACCGCGTCACCCGCGGCGAGGGGACGACTCGCGATGATCACGAGTCGTTCGGCCTCGGCATCGACGTGCAGCTCCGCGGCGACGGGATCACCGCCTTGGCTCAGCTCGACCAGCGAAACGTCCAGATCCTTCGCATTGAGGACGATCGTGTCGGCCGGCTCGGTGAGCTCCAACGCGATGACCACTTCGCCCGAGAAGGTCGATCGGTGCAGATCGGGCGTGATCAGCAGCTCATAGCGCCGTGGCCGGGTCGAGAGGGGCAGGCGGCCGGGGTGGCTCATCAGGGCCGCAGCGTAGGCGCCCCGAGATCGGACTCAGGGGTTGGCGATCGCGACCGATATAGGAAGGGTCCGGGACGACGTCGAGGTGCCCGGCGGGTGCCTCAACGGGGGCGGGAATCATGGCGACAGCCGAAGCAAACGACCTGATCACCGAAGTCACGCAGCTGCCGGTACAGCCCGGCGCCGCGATGCGACTTCTTTGGATGCTCGAGGACCCGCGCACGTCGGCCGCCGACCTCGGTCGGCTGATCGAGTCCGATCCCGCGCTCTCGACGCAAGTCATCCGGCTCGCGAACACCGCCTTCTACGGTCTTTCCGGCAAGGTATCGAGCGCGTGGCGCGCGGTGACGGTGCTCGGCCTCGCGACCGTACGCGCGATCGCCACCACCGCGGCGTTCGACCTGTTCTCGGAAAAGGGCCGCTCGGTGCCCGACGACTTCTGGCCGCACTCGGTCACGACCGCGGCGGCGGCGGCCGCGATCGCGCGCCGGGTCGGCATCCAGCCGAACGACGCGTTCAGCTCCGGACTGCTCCACGACCTCGGCAGCGCGCTCGTGTTCCGCCGGGCGCCGCGCCGCTACGACGCCGTGCTCGATCTCCTCGCCGGCGACCCGCAGCTCTCGCGGCTCGAGGCCGAGCGTCTCGAGTTCGGTATGACCCACGCCGAGGTCGGTGCCGCGGCGCTCTCGGTGATGCGCTTCCCGGCCGAGATGGTCGAGGCGATCGGCGCCCACCACACGACGCCTGCGCAGGTCACGTCTCAACTCGGCCGGGTGCTCGTAGCTGCCGACTCCGTCGCGATCGAGATCGACAACGTCGCCTCCGAGCAGAACGCTCCGCTGGACGAGGCGCTCGAGGCTCTCGAGATGCCCGAAGGCGCGGGTGAGTCGCTGCTTGCCGAGGTACGCGCCGACCAGGACAACCTGGCCGGGTTCCTCACTGTTCGCTGAGCTCAGCGCGACGCCTGAGGGCGACTCGCCCGAGGCGCCTGCCGACTCACGGCCCGAGGTCGTGCAAGATCTCGTCGGCCCAGGCGACGTCGGGCCGCGCCCGGCGCCGGCCGCTCATCGCTTCGGGGACTTCGATCTCCATACGCACCAGCGCCCCGCCGAGCGTCTTTCCCAGGCTGTCGGACCGCAGCGATCTCGGTCCGCCACCACCGAGTGCGCCTTGCATCACGAAGTTGAGCGCGCGCACGTTCGCGGCTTCGTAGCGATCGACGCGCCCTTTCACCATCGTGCCGAAGTGCTCTTTCACCCGCGCCGCGGTGACCTCGCGGACGATCAGCGCGTAGGTCTCGTCGTCGTCCGCGAAGATCGCGACATTGGCGATGTCGCCTTTGTCGCCAGCGCGGTAGCCGCACAGCTCTCGCAACGCGAGCCGGGCCATCGCTACGTGACCTCCTCGACCACGACCCGCACCTGCGCGTCCACGGCGGCCTTGTCGATCAGCGTCGGCCAGATCGAGAGCAGCTCGGTCGCGCTCCCGGCGCCCCGACCGGCGCCCGTCAGGCCGGCCGGCGGGGCCGACAACGTCAACGGCACGAGCTCACGGCCGACGAACGCGGCCGTCCGCTGATCGGCACACCGCCACGCGACGCGCAGCACACACTCGGGCGGCTCGTACGTGTTCGGGGGCACGGTCGGGCCGCCGAGCGCGTCGATCCCCCAGTACTCGACGAGCCACTCGTCGACGTCGAGGTCTGCAAGCTCCACGCGCTTGCGCAGAATCGCGGCGGTTGCCTTCGCTTTCTCGTATGCATCCGGCCACGAGAACGCGACGCGCGCCTCGCCTTCCCAACCCGCGTGCGACGACAGCAGGAGCTTGTACGTACCGGTCGCAGGTCTTCCCTTCACACCCGTGATGCGGACGCGGTCACCGGGAAGCTCTTCGAAACGCGCGGAGGTGAAGTCGGCGACGACATCGGGGGACAGGTAACGCTCGGGGTCGTGCACCTCGTACAGCAGCTGGTGCCGGAGCGTGTCCGTGGAGACGCGGCCGCCCGAGCCCACCGGCTTCGAGATCACCGCGGTTCCGTCGGCGTCGACGGTCGCGATCGGATACGGGAGATTCCACGGCTCCGGGAGAGCCCACCAATCGCCCGAGTAGTTGCCGCCGAGGCTCTGCCCCGAACATTCGAGCAGGTGACCGACGAGGATGCCGGCCGCGAGGCGGTCCCAGTCGTCGACCGCCCAGCCATGCTCGTGCATGAGCGGCGCGAGGAAGAGCGACGCGTCGGCGACGCGTCCGGTGATGACGATGTCGGCGCCTTGTGCGAGCGCGTCGACGATCGGGCGCGCGCCGAGGTAGGCCGACGCGAAGAGCGGCTGTCCGGGGAAATCGTCGAACGAGTCGCCCGTGTCGAGATGCGTGAACGCCTGCCCGCCCTGCTCGTGCAACGCCCCCAGTCGGGCGAGCACGTCGTCGCCGACCACCGTCGCGACCTTGATGCCGCGGACGCCCAGGCCGCGCGCGGTCTCGATCGCCGCGCGCGCGGCCGCGGCCGGATTGATCCCGCCCGCGTTCGTGATGACCTTCGTCCGGCCATCGGCGACGAACGGGAGCGCGCGCGAGAGATACGCGGGAAGGTCGCGGGTGTAGCCGCGCGTCTCGTCGCGCTGGCGGTCTTTCTGCAGGATGGCGAGCGTCAACTCCGCGAGTGCTTCGAGACACAGGTAGTCGATGCCGGCGGCCAGCAGCGCGTCGACCGCGGTGGGTGTGTCGCCGTAGAAGCCCTGGCCACCCGCGACGACGATCTCAGGCATTGCCGGGGACCTCAGGCATGGACGGGCGGGACGCGATCGATCCACGGTCGCGCCGATTCGAGCTGCGCGGCGACGCGGAGCAGGAGATCTTCGCGTCCGTACGCTGCCATCAGCTGCACGCCGATCGGGAGGTCGGCGCCGTTCCAGTGCAACGGGAGCGATATCGCCGGTTCGCCGGTCATGTTCGCCAGTGGTGTGTACGGCACGAAGGTGGCGGCGCGTATGAATCCCAGCATCGGCTCGTCGGGTGTCGCGAACGTGCCGAGCTCCACCGGCGGTTCGCCGAGCGTCGGCGTCAACAGCAGGTCGTAGCCCGATGCGTACCACTCTTCGACGGCGCGGCCGAGCCCGAGCGTCGCGTGCTGTGCGTCGATGTAGTCGGGAGCACTGATCGCGCGGCCGAGCTCGAAGAGCGACCAGGTGAGCGCCTCGACGTCGGCGGGTGTGATCTCGCGGCCGATCTTCCGCTCCCAGTAGCGGATGTTGTAGACGAGTGTGGCCGCCCACAGCGTGGTGAAGTACCCGACGAGCGAGGGGTTGCCGAGCGCGGCAGGGAACGTCTCCTCGACTGTGTGGCCGAGCGACTCCAGGAGCCGGGCTGTGTCGCGCGCCGCGCTCACGCAGTCGGGGTGGATCTCGCCGGTCTCGAGCGGGTTGTGCGTCAGGAGACCGATCCGCATCTTCCCGGGCGGGGCGCCGACCTCGTCGCGGTAGGGCCGGGCGGGCGCGGGCGCGCGAACGGTGTCGCCGACCGCGGCACCGTGTAACACGTCGAGCACGGCCGCGGTGTCGCGCACCGAGCGCGTCACGCACAGCTCGGCGACGAGGAGGTCGTCGATCGGCGTGTAGTCGGGCATCAACGACGTGCGACCGCGCGACGGTTTCAGCCCGACGAGGCCGCAGCAACTCGCCGGGATACGGATCGAGCCGCCGCCGTCGTTCGCATGCCCGACCGCGACCATCCCGCTCGCGACCGCGGCCGCCGAGCCGCCGCTCGACCCGCCGGTGGTGCGCGAGGTGTCCCACGGATTTCGCGACGGGCCGTACGCCTCGGGCTCCGTCGTCGGCACGATGCCGAGCTCGGGTGTGTTCGTACGACCGACGCAGACGAAGCCCGCGTCGAGATAGCGCTGCGCGAGCTCGTCGGTGTGATCGCTTCGGTAGCCGGCGTCGCGCAGGAATTTCATGCCCTCGTGGAGCGGGTCGCCTTCGATACCGGCGAACAGGTCCTTGAGGACGAGCGGTACACCCCGGAACGGCCCGTCGGGCAACGCCCCGCGCGCCTCGTCACGCGCGCGGTCGAAACGCGGGTGGATCACGGCGTTGAGCTCGCCGTTGAGCTTCTCGACGCGTGCGATCGCGTCGTCGACGAGCTCCAGCGCGGAGGCCTGTCCCGAACGCACGAGCTCCGCTTGCGCCGTTGCGTCGGCGAACGAGTCGCTCATCACGACCTCCGGGGTGACATCTATGCGTGGACCGCCGGGCGGCGGTCGGACCATGGCCGGGCCTGTTCGAGCTGCGAGGCGACGCGGATCAACGTGTCCTCGCGGTAGGGCGCGGCGACGAGCTGCGAGCCGATCGGCAGGCCCGACGCGGAGGTCGTGAGCGGGACCGACATCGCCGGCTGACCGGTGACGTTGAACGGCGCAGTGAACAAGACGAACGGTAGGAGCCGTCCGCCGCCGGTTTCGGGATCGGTCAGGTCGCCGAGCACCGGGGGCGGTTCACAGAGCGTGGGCGTGAGCAGGAGGTCGAAACCGTCGTCGAGCCACCACGCGATCGCGTGCCGTGCCCACGACTGCATCTTCGTGAGCGCGGCCACATAGGCGCCCGCGTCGATCGCTCCGGCGGCCTCGTAGCTCGCCCACGTCGACGGCTCCATGTCGGCGGCTGTGACGGGCCGACCGATCTCGCTTTCGACCGTGGCGAGATCGGCGCGTAACGACGCGAGCATCACCGTCGTGAACGTCTCGAGCAGTGTGGCATCGTCGAGCGCCGGCGGCGCGGCTTCGACCACGATGTGACCGAGCGACTCGAGCAAGCGTGCGGTCTCCTCGGTCGCGGCGACGCACTCGGCGTCGACGGTCGCAAGACCGAGCGGTGCGCTCGTGAGCAATCCGACGCGCAACGTCCCCGCGGGCGCGCCGAGCTCGCCGGTATACGCACGTGCGGGCGGTGGAGCGGTGTACCAGTCGCCGGTCATGTATCCCTGCAACACGTCGAGTACGGCCGCGCTGTCGCGCACCGTACGGGTGACGACATGTCGCACGACGAGCCCGGCCCATGACTCGTGCTCGTCGGGACCGAGCGATATGCGGCCGCGTGATGGCTTCAACCCGAACAGCCCGCACATGCTCGCTGGTACGCGGATCGACCCGCCGCCATCGCCGGCGTGGGCGACGGGCACCATCCCGCTCGCGACCGCGGCCGCCGAGCCGCCGCTCGAACCCCCGCTGCTGCGCGAGAGATCCCACGGGTTGTGCGTAGGTCCGTACGCCTGTGGTTCGGTCGTCGGCATCAGGCCGAACTCCGGAGTGTTGGCCTTGCCGACGATCACGAAGCCGGCGCCTTCGAGCTTCCGGAAGAGGGAGCTGGTCGTGGTCGCGACGTGCTTTGCCTCCTTCAACGCCTCGTTCCCGGCGTGGTACGGCGCGCCGGCGAGCGTTCCGTCGAAGTCCTTGACGACGATCGGGACCCCCGTGTACGGACCGTTCGGCAAACCGCGTGCGACGACTTCGCGCGCGCGTTCGTACAGCGGGTGGACGACGGCGTTGAGCTCCCCGTTCAGCTTCTCGATGCGGCCGATCGCACCCTCGACCAATTCCGCCGCCGACGTTTCGCCGGTTCGCACCAGCGCTGCCTGCGCGGTCGCGTCGAGAAGTGAAGGATCCGTCATGATTTCGTGACTCCCTCGTTCGGACCGGTCCGGATCCCGGACGCTACTGCGGCGCGCGTGCGTACGCTCGCGGCGTGGTCGCCTACCTCTACGGACCGGTCCACGGGTTCATGCTCTGGAACCTGTCCCTGGCCGCGGTCCCGGCGGTGCTCGCGCTCGTCCTCTTCGCAATCCCGCAGCACCGCGGTGTTTGCTGGTGGGTCGGGCTCGCAACCTGGCTGCTGTTCCTGCCGAACGCGCCGTATGTGCTCACCGACGTCGTGCACATGATCCACGACATTCAGCGCTCGCACACCGACCGTTGGTCGTACGTCGTCATCGCGACCTACGGCGTGCTGTTCGCGTGCGGGCTCGCCTCGTATGCGCTGTCACTCGACCTGTTTCGACGCTACCTGCATCGCACCGTCGCGTCGCAGCTCGTGGTGCCGACGATTCTTTCGGTGCACGCGCTGTGCGTTGTCGCGATGTACCTCGGTCGGGTGGTCCGGCTGAACAGCTGGGACGCGTTGATCGCGCCGCGGGAAGTCGTTGCCGCGGTGTTGCGCGTTCCGCGCCCGGCGACGGTCGGGGTGATCGGGATGATGTTCGTCGTTGTGGGTGCCGGCGTCTTCGCGACCGTCGCCGTCGGCCATAAGCTCGTCGCGCAAGCGCGGTGCCGGGCCTGAGTCAGACGTCCCAGCCGCGCAAATCGACGGGCCAGCTGTCGACGATGCGCGCGTCGAGGCCGGGCCCGTCGGCGAGCTGGATGCGCTCGTGGTACGCCACTGTCGGGTCGACGTGTCCAGGCCACACGAGGACTCGATCGCCCACGCGCACCCGGCGCTGCGGCGTGAACGTGACATGCTCGTCCGAGACGAAGAGCACCTCGGCGTCGTCGATGGCGGGATTGCCGTGGTCCATCCCCATGGCCTTCAGCCCGCTGTCCGCCACCGACCAGCGCTCGTTGGTGTGAATCACCGTGGCGACGATCGCCAGGGCGCGCGTGAAGGGAAGGTCGAGTCGTTCGTAGGCGAGATCCATCAGTGCGTACGACCCGGCCTGGATCTCGGTGGCGACCGTGTTGATGTCGTACGTGCCGGTGCCGCCGGCCGACACGACGTCGCCGCCGACCTCTCGCGCGACCGCCGCCAGGCGCTCCATCGCGGTGGTGGTCTTGGCCGACCGCTCGGCGCGATCTGCGACGAGCACCGCATGGCCCTCGTAACCCATGACACCGCGAACCGCGAGACCGGCCGCCCGCGCGCGCTCGGCCAGACGCGGCGCGTCCGCAGGCGGGCAGCCGCAACGCGGGAGGTACACGTTCACGTCGACCAGCACCTCCCGGATGCCGTTCGCGGCCGCGGCGGCGACCGTCTCGTCGCTGTCGACCGCCACCGTGATCCGGCCCGGACACGCGGCGAGGGCCCGGAGCCGCGCGCCGTCGACGCACTCGTTCGCGAGCAGCACGTCCTCGCCCAGTCCCGCGTGCGCCAATCCGATGGCCTCGTTCGGCGTCGCGCACGTGAAGTGCAGGTGTCCGCGCCGTGACTGCTCGCGTGCGAGGGCCGTGCACTTGTGCGCCTTCACGTGCGGGCGGAGCCGCGCGCCCGGTCGCACGGCCGACATCGCGTCGAGGTTCCGTGCCAGCGCGGTCGTGTCCACGACGAGCGAGGGAGTGGGAAGGGCGCCGGCGATCGTCACACGTGCGAGCATGGCACGCGATGGCGACCTCCGCCGAAGACCGGCCGCCCACGGAACGAGACTGGCATACCGGCGAGCTTCCGCCGACGCCCCAGCGCGACTTCCTCATCCCCGCGAACCGCTGGATCGAGGCACCCGCCGCGCTGCGGGCGCTCGGAGCCGATCTCGGCATCGATCTCGTCGCGTACAAACGGCGGATCGGCACCTATCTCTTGTGGCGCGCGGGCCCGGCCCGCGGTGCCGACGCCCGTTACATGGCCATCGACACGCGCGACCCCGACAGGCGGTTCACGTTCCGCCTGTTCCCCAACGGCACGGGTGAAGGCTCCGGCCCCGACGGCACCTCCCATTCGCGGTTTCGTGCCTGGAAGGAGTCGTTGCGTGACGACGACGCCTGACAATCCTTTCGCCGCGCTCGACGTCGGCGAACGGTACCGGCGCGGCCGCCCGTACCATCACCCGCGATCCCTCGCGCGCGTACGCGCGCTGGCCGGCGCCGAGCCGGCGACCGGTCGGGCGCTCGACGTTGCGTGCGGCACGGGAATGTCGGCCCGAGCCCTCGCCGATGTCGCCGATCTCGTGGTCGGTCTCGACGCGTCGCGCGAGATGCTGCGGGCCGCGCCGGTGCGGGCGGGCGTCACTTACATGCTCGGCGACGCCGAGCGCATGCCCTTTGCCGACGCGTGCTTCGACGCGTTGACCTGTTCGTCGGGCGTGCACTGGCTCGATCAGGAGCGGTTCTTCGCCGAGGTCGCCCGCATCGTCCGTCCCCGCGGTTGGATCGGCCTCTATGACCACTACTTCTTCGGTATGCCAGGCGTCGACGAGTTTCCCCGGTGGGTCGACGAGCTGTTCGCGCGATACCCGCTGCCGCCGCGTAACCCGCAGGTGGGTGATCCGCGGCTCGCGACGCCCGCGGGCTTCGGAGTCGTCGGGACCGATTCGTTCGAGGATCCGATCGAGATGACTCGCGAGGAGTTCGTCGACTACGAGATGACCATCAGCAACTGTGTCGCCGCAGTCGAGCGGGGAGTGGCGCACGAGGAGATCCGCGACTGGCTGTTCGACTCGACGGATCCGTTGTTCGGCGGCGCGTCCCGGACCGTGCAGTTCATCGGGTCCATCACCTGCCTACGACGTCTCCCGTAGCAGTCGACGCAGGGGCTTGCCGCTGGCAGTGCGCGGGATCGAGTCCACGATGCGCACCGCGCGCGGCAGCTTCGGACCACTGAGACGTTCGCGTCCGAACTCCCGGATCGCGTCGAGCGAAACCGACCGCGCGCCCGGCCGCGGAACGACGAAGGCGACGACGAGCTCGCCCCACTCGTCGTCGGGCACGCCGGCGACGCAGACGTCGTGGATGTCGGGATGGTGCGTGAGCACGCTCTCGACCTCCGTCGGGCTGACGTTCACGCCGCCGCTGATCACGAGGTCCTTCACGCGATCGACGACCTGGACCCGTCCCGACGTGTCGATCGACCCGACGTCGCCCGTGCGGAGCCAGCCGTCGCCGTCGAACGCGGCCGCGGTTCGGATCGCGTCGAGGCGGTAGCCGCGCATTACCATCGCACCGCGCACGAGGATCTCGCCGGCGTATCCGTGGCCACCGCCACCGATCTCGCCGGAGTGGTGAGTGTCGTCGTCGAGCTCGGCGAGGCACGCCTGCGCTCCCTCGATCGGGACTCCGTCGAGGGCGAACCCGCCCCAGGTCTCCGAGAGACCGTACGCGTCGACGACCGCGACGCCCACGGCTTGCGCCCGGGCGCGCAACGCGGGTGGGCAGGGCGCCCCGCCCGTGATGACGCGCCGGAACTCGTGCAACGGCGCGCCGGCGTCGAGCAGCCGACGCATCGCCGTCGGTACCAGTGAGACGATCGTCGTGCCTTCCTCACGCGGCGAGCGGGCGACGCGCTCGAGATCGAAGCCGTCGTGCACGGTGTAAGGGACGCCGGTGACGTACGCGCGCGCGAGCGCGCCCAGGCTCGCGACGTGATGAAGCGGTAGGCACGCGAGCCAGCGGTCGTCCGGACCGGCGTCGAGACCGGTCGAGTAGCCCCGGCCCATCGTCTCCATTCCCGCGCGAGTGAGCTCCACTCCCTTCGGGCGGCCCTCGGTGCCGCTCGTGACGACGATCGCCGCGGTGCCCGCAGGAGCGGGGACACCGCCCGCATGCGCGGTGGCCGCGCCGATCGCGCCGAGCGGGCCGTGGCACACGTGCGTCGGCCGCAGGCGGGCCAGCAGCGCCCCGGTCTCGCTCGGGGTAAAGGCAGGATTGACGGGCAGGACGGCGTGGCCGGCGTCCCAGCACCGCCACGCGGCGGCGGCGAGCGCGGTCCCGGAGGCGATGACGGCGACGACCTCGGTTTCGTCTGCAACCGCCACGCTCGATACCCTAATCGTAGGAGTAATCGCTCCCAGAATCCCGAGAACCCGCCGGGCCCGCGCCGGCGCTCGCGCTCGCGTACTCGCGCACCGACTCCAACGGGAGGGCACATGGAGCCTGCAATCCGGCCCGGCGCCGAGTGGAAGCCGGCAACCCCCGACGGCTTCACCGACGTGACGTACGAGACCGCCGACGGCATCGCGAAGATCACGATCTGCCGGCCGGAGGTGCGCAACGCGTTCCGCCCGCGCACGCTCTTCGAATTGCGCGACGCCTTCGAGATCGCGCGTGACGATCCGGAGGTCGGCGTCATCCTCTTCACCGGCGAGGGTCCCGACGCATTCTGTTCGGGCGGCGACCAGCGCGTGCGGGGCGACGACGGCTACCGCGACGACAAGGGCATCGGCCGGCTCAACGTGCTCGATCTCCAGATCCAGATCCGGCGGCTCCCCAAGCCCGTCGTCGCAATGGTCGCGGGGTACGCCATCGGCGGCGGTCACGTGCTGCACATCGTGTGCGACCTCACGATCGCGGCCGACAACGCACGGTTCGGCCAGACCGGTCCGCGGGTCGGGTCGTTCGACGGCGGATTCGGATCGGGTCTCCTCGCGCGCATCGTCGGCCAGAAGAAGGCACGCGAGATCTGGTACCTCTGCGAGCAGTACGACGCGCGCGCCGCGCTCGACATGGGTCTCGTGAACAAGGTGGTTCCGCTCGCCGACCTCGAGTTGGAGAGCGTCGCGTGGGCGCGCCGCATGCTCCAGCACTCTCCGCTCGCGCTGCGCATGCTGAAGGCCTCGATGAACGCGGCCGACGACGGGCTGGCCGGTATTCAGCAGCTCGCGGGCGACGCAACGCTTCTCTACTACATGACCGAGGAGGCACAAGAGGGCAAGAACGCGTACCTCGAGAAGCGGCGGCCCGAGTTCGAGCGTTACCCCAAACGCCCGTGACCACGGCGCGGCAGTGGTACCAGGGTGCCCGGCCGAAGACGTTGGGCGCGGCGATCTCGCCCGTGCTCGTCGGCACCGCGGCGGGTTCGCTCGACGGCCCCATCGACTGGCCCCGCGCCGCGGCGGCGGCCGTCGTCGCGCTCGCGCTGCAGGTCGGGGTCAACTTCGCGAACGACTACTCCGACGGGGTGCGCGGCACCGACGCGGAGCGGCGCGGTCCGGTGCGGCTGACGGCTACGGGGCTGGCGACGCCGCGCGCCGTGCGGACCGCCGCGATCATCTCGTTCGCGCTGGCTGCGGTCGTCGGTGGCGTGCTGTCCCTCGTCGTCAATCCGTGGCTGCTGCTCGTGGGAGCGGCCGCGATCGGCGCGGCGATCACCTACACCGGTGGCCCGAAGCCGTACGGCTACATCGGCCTGGGCGAAGTGATGGTGCTCGTGTTCTTCGGGTTCGTCGCGACGGTCGGGAGTGCGTACGTACAGCACGCGACGCTCCCGGCGGTGACGTGGGTCGCCGCGCTCGCGGTCGGGCTGCCCGCGTGCGGGATCCTGCTCGCGAACAACGTGCGCGACGTCGACACCGATCGCGTGACGGGAAAGCGCACGGTCGCAGTGCGGATCGGAGCCGCGCGCGCGCGTGGGCTCTACGTCGGTTGCATGGCCGGCGCCATGATCGCCGTCGTCGCGTGCGGGGCCTTCGTGCCCAGCGCGCTCGTCGGTGTGGTGGCGCTTCCGCTCGCGGTCGCGCCGGTACGAGCGATGTTGACCCGGCACGATCCGCCCGGGCTGATCGCCGCGCTCGTCGGCACGGTTCGGTTCCAGCTCGCGCTCGCGGTGCTGCTCGCGATCGGCTTGTGGGCGGGTTAGCCGGCGTGGTCGGTCGCGAACGACGCGATGAAGCCGCCGAGCACCCCCGGCTGTTCGAGTGGCAGCGCGTGACCGCCGTCGAGGCGCACGTGTACCGCTGCCGCGCGCAGCCGCTCCAGCATCGAGAGCGCGATCCTCTCGTACTTCGCGTCGCTTCGCCCGGTGACGAGCGCGACGGGCATCTCGAGCTCGGAGAGCCGGTCCCACATCGGGTCCATGGCACCGACACCCAACACATGCAAGCAGTGCACGAGGTAGCGCGCCGAGAGCGCGTGACGCTCGCGGAGTCCCGGCGCGTCCGCGGGAACCGTTGCGAACAACGGTTGCGCGAGCCACGCCGAGAGGAACGCGTCGACGCCGTCTTTCGCGATCGACTGCGCGAGCACCTCGTCGGACGCGACCCGGGCGGCGCGGGCGGCCTCGTCCTCGATGCCGGCGCTGGAGCTCACGAGCACGAGCGCCTGTACGAGCTCGGGCCGGTCGAGCGCGAGCCGCAGCGCGAGCCGCCCACCCATCGAGTATCCGACGTAGACCCCGTGCTTGCCCTGCACGCCGATGGAAAGCGCGGTCGTCTCGAACGTCGCGCGCTCGGGCACGTCGAGCGCGATGACGTCGCACGACTCCACGAGCACCTCGCTCACCCCGCGCCAGGACGCCGCCGTTTGGGTGAAGCCGGGTATCAGCACCACCCGCGGGCCACGTGCGCTCATCGGGGAATTGTGCCCTCATGAGCGGGGTCGATGTGACGACCTCGTTCGCGCGGACGCTCGCCGACGAGTGGGTCCGCAACGGGGTGACGACGGCCGTGGTTTCGCCCGGATCTCGCAACACGCCATTGACGCTCGCGTTGCTGCGCGACGGTCGCTTCGAGGTCGACGTCGTGCTCGACGAGCGTTCCGCCGGGTTTCGCGGGCTCGGTGTCGGTCTCGCGACGGGCCGGCCCGCGATCGTCTGCTGCACCTCGGGCACCGCCGCCGTCAACCTGCATCCCGCGGTCGTCGAGGCGTTTCACGCGCAGGTCCCGATGCTCGTGTGCACGGCCGACCGGCCGCCCGAGCTGCGCGACTGGGGCGCCGGCCAGACGGTCGACCAGGCCGGGCTCTTCGGCGGTGCGACGCGCTGGTACCACGATCCCGGCCCGGCCGAGCCGGGACCGGACGCGAACGCGCGCTGGCGCGCGCTCGCCTGTCGCGCAGTGGCGCAGGCTCGCAGCCCGCTCGCGGGCCCGGTGCACCTCAACCTCCCCTTCCGCGAACCACTCGTGCCGACGGGCGGCGAGCTGCTCGACGCGCCCGGCCGCGACGACGGGGCACCCTGGGTGCGTGCGACGAGCGCGCGGCGCACGATCGAGCCGCGCGAAATCGAAAGGCTCGCCGGGCTCGTGCGTGCACACTCGCGCGGGCTCGTCGTTGCTGGTTCGGGCGCGGGTGTCAGCCCGGCGACGGCCGAGCGATTTTCGCGCGCGACCGGCTGGCCGATCATGGCCGACCCGCTCTCGCAGCTGCGGTCCGGCGACTACGCCGTCGCGGCCTACGAGGCGATGCTGCGGTGCGATCCCTTCGCGATCGCGCACCGGCCGGAGATCGTGTTGCGGATCGGCGCACCTCTCACGAGCAAGGTGGCGAACGCGTGGCTCCGCCCGGTGCCGGCCGTTCTCGTGGAGCCGGCCGCGGCGTGGCGCGACCCGGACCGTACCGCGGCCGAGATCGTCGACGCGGACGCCGACCCGCTGCTCGCCGGTGTCGCGCACGCGATCCCCTCGCCGGCATCGGCATCGTGGTCGGACGACTGGCGGCGCGCCGACGCCCGCGCCCGGCACGCACTCGATGCCGTGTTCGACGGCCCGGTCGCGTGCGAGGGTCGTATCGCGCGCGACGTCGCCGGTGCCGTCCCCGACGGCGGATCGCTGGTCGTCGCATCGAGCCTTCCCGTGCGCGCGCTGGAATGGGCCATGGCGCCCCGCTCCGGTCTGCGCGTGCTCGCGAACCGGGGCGCGAACGGTATCGACGGGTTTGTCTCCACGACCGTGGGGGTCGCGCGCGCGTCCGCGGGGCCGGTTGTCGCGCTGTGCGGCGATCTCTGCCTGTTGCACGACACCAACGGCTTGCTCGGCGCGCGCGCGATACCGCCGTTGACGGTCGTGGTCGTCGACAATCGTGGCGGCGGGATCTTCTCGTACCTGCCGCAATCCGAGCTTCCGGAGTTCGAGGTGGCATTCGCGACACCGCAGCCCGTCGACCTTCTCGGGGTCGTGCGCGCGCACGGCTGGAACGCCGAGCCGACCGACGTCGACGACGTGCCGAAGCGCGTCGCCGAGGAGCCGGAGGCGCCGCGGGTGCTCGTGGTTCGCGTCGACCGCGACGCGGCCCGCGATCAGCACGGCCGCGCCTGGGCGGCGGTGGCGGCGGCCCTCGGTTGACCCGCCCGCGTAACATCGGCGCGGCTTCACCGCACGAGATTGGTTCCATGGCCGTGCCCGACGCGAACACCCCTCTGCGTAACAACCCGCGCGACGACCGGCTCGGGCTCTTTCGTGCCGCGCGCCGGCGTTGGGAGCTCCTCGCCTGCTCGGCGCGCTGGGGACGGGTTCTCGTCTTCGCGGCCATGGCGATCGCGACGCTGTCGATCTCGCTCATCTTGCTCACCGTCGAGTCGCTCACCCCGCCGCAGCGCGCGGGGCTCATCGGCGTCGCGCTCGCCGCGTGGGTGTTGCTCATCGCGCTCGGGTGGACGCGCGGAACGCTCCCGCTGAAGCCGCTGCTCGCCGCGATCGCGATCACGCTCCTCTTCGCCGTCTCAACGCCGTCCAACCAGTCGGGCGACGTCTATTCCTACGCGATGTACGGCCGCATCGTCACCGTGCATCACCACAATCCGTTCGCGTGGTATCCGATGCACTTCGAGGGCGATCCCATGCGCCGTCACGTCAATGACCTCTGGCAGCGCACGCCCGATATCTACGGCCTCGGGTTCACGGTGATCATGGCGGCGTTCGCGCCCGTCATCGGGCAGTCGAACTTCCTCGTCCACTTCCTGTATCAGCTCGTCGCGCTCGCCGCGGTCGGCGCCATGCTGTGGTTGCTCTGGAAGCGCAGCCGCAATCCCGCGGTGCTCGCGTTCGTCGGTCTGAGCCCGCTCCTCGCCGTGAGCGTCGTCAACGGCGGCCATCCCGACGCGCTGGTGGCGCTGGCCGTGCTCGTCTCCGTGCTCCTCGCGATCGAGCACCGGCCGGTCCTCGCAGGGGTCGCGTTCGCGCTCGCGGCCTCGGTGAACTTCACCGCGCTCGTCGGCGCTGCCGTGCTGTGCGTGTGGGCATACCGGCGCTGGACGCGCGCCGACGTGGTGAAGTTCGCGGCGGTCGTAGGCGTATTCGGTGCCTTGCCGTATCTGCTGATGTCGGGCTGGATCCAGAACGCGCACACTCACTCGGGGCTCATCAGCCGCCAATCGATCTGGAGCGCGATCGGGAGCTTCGTTTCGAGCGCCGATCTTCTCCGGACGCTCGCGTCGAGCGGCGCCACTGTGATCGCCGGTGCCCTCCTCCTCGTGATCGCGATCCGGCACACTTCGCGCGGAACGCCGGAACTCGCGATCGCGGCGGGAATGGCGGCGTTCCTGGTGGCGAGCTCCTGGGTGATGCCGTGGTACGCGTTCACCGCGTTGCCACTGCTCGCGCTGCGGCGCCCGAACCTGTTGAGCTGGACGGTCGCGATCTACGCGTCGTTGGTGCTGCTCGGCGAGCAGTACCCATCGCTGTCGGCCGGGACCATCGGCTCGATCGGGCACATGTTCCTGCAGAACGTGGTGCCTGTTGCCGCGCTGGTCTGTTGTGTCATCGTCATCGTTTTCCGGCCGCGCGACGTGCTCGCCGGCGCGCTCGACGAGGCGCCCGAGGACGCAGCTGCTACGGCCGTACCAAGGCTTGCAGCATCGGCGTGAGCTTCTGCTGCGTCTCGACCCATTCGGCGTCGGGGTCGGAGCCGGCGACGATGCCCGCTCCGGCGTGGACGACCGCGCGCGCGCCGTCGATCTCCCCACCGCGCAGGGCGACCAGGAACTCTCCGTCGCCGTGGCGGTCGACCCATCCGCACGGGCCCGCGTAGCGGCCCCGCGCCTGCGGCTCGAGCATGCGGAGGATCTCGAGCGCGGCGTCGCGGGGAGTTCCGCCCACCGCGGGCGTGGGATGCAGCGTACGAACCAGATCAGTGACCGAGAGACCTACGTCGCCGGCCCGCGCGGTGACGGTCGTCGCCAGGTGGGTGACGTCGGCGAGCTGCAGCGGATGGGGTCCGTCGGTGCGCACTGCGGTGCAATGGCGGCCGAGCGCCTCGACGACGGCGTCGACGACGAGTCGATGCTCGTGTGCGTCCTTCGCCGACCGGACCAGTGACGTTGCATCGGTCGCGGTTCCGGCAAGCGGCCGCGAAGTGATCGAGGAACCGGTCTTGCGCACGAGCAGCTCCGGGCTCGCGCCGACGAAGCCGCGGTCGGCGTAGACGAAACAGCCGGGTTGGGATCGGCGCAGATACGCGAGCACGGCCGGAAGGTCGAACGGCCGGTCGGCCTCTATCCGTACGGCTCGCGCCAGCACGACCTTGTCGATGACGCCCCGACGGATGCACGCGAGCGCCTGATCGATCATGGCGTGCCACTCGGCGCGACTCTGCGCGGCACTGACGCGGAACTCGGATGGCGCGGGTTGCTCTGCGAGCGACTCGACCCGTGGCCCGGGGTCGGCGTGCTCGACGATCGTCCGCCACGCGCGCCCGCTCGCATCACGGCCGACGATCGACGCCGGAACGACGAGCTCACCGCCGACCTCGAACGGCAGCGCGCCGACCGCCCGCGGACCCGCGCCCGGGGGAGTGGCGCCGTCGCACGAATGGTCGATTGCTGCGAGCGCGGCGCGGGCGTCACCCGGGTCGAGGGCGGCTGCCCTACCCGACGCGACGAAGCCTTCGTCGCCGGCGATCCACGCGAATCCGCCGGCCGCGTAGGCGTCGAGGAGGTCGAAGTCGGGATCGATCTCGACACTGCGCGCATGCAGACGCACGCCGGACCGGAGCGAGAGGTCGGCGGTGGTCATCTCGCTCGGGTTCCCGTGATGAGCTGGGCGGCACCGAAGCCGAGCGTCCGGTGGCTGACGTCGTCGATCCCGGCGTCCACGACGAGATCGAGCAGTTCGGGCACGGGCGGCAGGTACGCGGTCGATGCGGGAAGGTAACGGTAGGCGGCCCGATCGGAGACGATTCCGCCGACGAGGGGAACGACCCGGCGAAACCACAGTGCGTGGACCGATCGCGCGAGCGGGCCGGTGGGCTCGGCGACGTCGAGCAGTGCGACGCGACCGCCCGAGCGGAGCACTCGCGCGCACTCTGCGAGGACCGTTCCGAGCGCGGCGAAGTTCCGGAGCGCGAATCCGCACGTGATGCCGTCGAAGGCGCGGTCGGGAAACGGAAGTGTCGACGCGTCGCCCCGTACCAGCGGCACCGACGCGCGGGCCGCGCGCAACATGCCGGACGAGAAGTCGACACCGATCGGCCGATGGCGCTGCTCCAGCAGCGTGCGGCAGAGGTCGCCGGTGCCGCACGCGAGATCGAGCACCCGCGAGCCGGAGGGCAGGGTGAGGGCGAGGACGGCCTCGCGCCGCCAGCTCACGTCCATGCGGAACGTCAACAGCCGGTTCAGCGCGTCGTAGCGCGGGGCGATGCGGTCGAACATCGCCTCGACCACGCGGGGTTTGTCCGCGAGCTCCGGCAGGTCGGTCACGGGCGGGCTCAAGTGGGCCAGCCCTCCAAGCGGCTCGCCGACGCCACGTTGACGGCGGCCAGCTCGACCTGCTCGCCCACCGATTCGAGGTGTTCCTGCGCGACCTCGAGCAGCACCCGGCGGAAGTGGTGCGCGACGAGCGCGGTCACCGCCGGCAACAGCGTCCGGAACGCGTCGACGAGCTGTTCTGCTTTCTCGTCGTCGGGACGGTCGGACGCGCGCAGCGGCTCTCGCACGTAACGGTCGAACAGCGCCACCGCGCCCTCGGCGATCTGGCGCGTCTGTTCATGGTGTTCGTGCGCGAGCGCGAGCAGATCGGGGAGTGGGAGCCCTTGTTCGAGGAGGCGCAGGCCCTGCTGAACGATCGCGATGTCGGCCGTGGTGAAGCGGGGCTCGCCGTCGTGCACGCGCGCGACGAGCAGGTGCTCGCGCGCCACGGCTTCGAGCAGCGCGACCGGCACGCCCGAACGCGCCGCGAGCTCGTCGAGCGTGAGGAACTCCTCGGGCGCTCCGGCATCCGCGCCGGCGACCGCCGCGGCGAGCGGGGCGTCGGTGGCATCGAGCTCACCGTCGAGCACCCGGGCGATGAGCGAGAGGGTCAGGCCGCGGCCCTGCAGCTCCCGGATGCGCGCGAGCCGTTCCGCGTGCTCGACCCCGTACCACGCGATCCGGCCGGACCGCGCGGGCGGGGGCAGGAGCCGGCGCTTTTGGTAGAAGCGGATCGTGTCGACCGAGAGCTCGGCGCGCTCGGCCAGCTCCTCCACGCGCCACGACTGCGTCTGGGAACCGGTCGGTTGAGCCGTCACGCCCGGCATTGTAGGAGCGTTTGCTCCCAAGGTTCTCACCGGGCCCGGACGAACGCGGCGGACCGAGCGGTGCCCGCCGGATCAGCCGGTCAGGTGCTGCGCCACACCGGAGCCCGCTTCTCCGCGAACGCCGTGGCGCCCTCTAGGGAGTCGCCGCTCTCGAAGACGGGCATCATCAGCTCGATCGTGCGCGCCCAGCCCTCGGACTCGCTCATCTCGGCCGCCTCGCGCACGAGCTGGCGCGAATTGCGCACGGCGATCGGGGAGTTCTCGCCGATGCGTTCCGCGAGCGCGATTGCCTCGGCGACCACCCGGTCGGCCGCGACCACTCGATTGACGAGGCCGAGTTGCAGGGCACGCGCCGCGTCGATGGGATCGCCGGTCATCGCCAGCTCGAGCGCCATCGCGAGCGGCACCCGCTTGGGGAGCCGGATCAGTCCGCCCGCGGCGGCCATGAGGCCGCGTTTCACCTCGGGGATGCCGAAGCGCGCCGTATCGGCCGCGACGACGAGGTCGCACGCGAGCACGACCTCGAATCCGCCTGCCAACGCGGGTCCGTTCACTGCGGCGATGATCGGCTTCGGGAAGTCGCGGTTCACGATCCCGCCGAAACCGCCCTTGCCACGCGCGATGTCGTTTGCCCTTCCCTGCGCCACGACCTTGAGGTCGGCGCCCGCGCAGAACACCTCGCCGCGCCCGGTCAGTACGACCGCCCGGAGCGCCGAATCGTCCTCGACCTCGTCAAGGATCTTCGCCATCGCCTCGCTCACCTCGGGGCTCACCGCGTTGCGTGCATCGGGCCGGTTGAAGGTGACGAGCGCGATCTGCCCGCGCCGTTCAAGTTCGACGACTGCCATGATGCGACGCTAACCGACGGGGCTAAGCGATGGGCGTGTCGAGCGCTTTCGTGACACCCGGTCGGACGACGCGAGCGACGACCAGGATGCCGGCCATGGCCGCGCCGGCCGCGAACGTCGTCACGCGGAGCCCGACGTTGTCGGCGATCTTGCCTTGCAACACCGCCCCGATCGGATACAAGGATCCGAGGATCATGGTGTTCACGGAGACGACCCGGCCGCGGATGTTCGCGGGGGCTCGGAGCTGGGCGATGGTCGAGAACGTCGAGAGTGCGCCGAGATACAACGCGCCGACCACCAGGAGGGCGAGCGCCGACAGCGCGAGGCTCGGCGCGTACGCGTACGCCGCGAGCGCGGGCGGGAGCCCGGCCATCAGCCCTACGAGCAGCCGGCGCGGCCCGAACCGCTCGACGAGCCCGCCGAGCACGAGTGCCATGGCGACCGCGCCGGTTCCCTGCGCGACGATGAGGACACTCGTTCCGACCTTTCCGCTGTGCAGCACGTTCTCCGCCATGGCGGGAACGAGCGCGATGAACGGAGCGGCGAGAAACGTGTTGACGCACATCGCGAGCGCGTTGATACGGAGTCCCGGTTCCCTGCGCACGAACCGGAACCCGTCGACGATGGATCGCATCAGCTTCTGATCGCTCGCGTGCGGGCTCGGCTTCGGCAAGGTGAGCGTGAGCAACACCGCGACGACGGCGAGGAAGCTCGCCGCATTGATCGCCTCGGCCAGGGTGTACCCACCGAGCGTGATCACGAGCCCGGCGAGCAACGGGCCGACCACGCGACCGAGGTTGTACTGCGCCGACGAGAGCGCGATCGCGCCCGGGAGGTCCTCGACGGGCACGAGGTCGGGGAGGATGGCCTGGAAGGCCGGGAACCCGAGTCCGGCGCAGATCCCGTTGCCGAAGACGATCAGCGTCAGCAGCTGTGGGGACGGCTGACCGACGGCGAAAAGCACCGCGATGAGTGACGCCAACCCCATCTGGACCACCGTCGTCGCCATCAACAGGAGCTTGCGCGGAAAACGATCGGCGAGCGCGCCCCCGACCGGTCCGAAGAAGGCGATCGGCACGAACGCCGCGGCGGCGATCGCTCCCGTCCACGCCGCGTGGTGCGTGCGCTCGGTGACGTAGATGGCGAGCGCCAGCGTTTCCATCCACGTGCCGATGTTCGAGATGAACGCGCCCGTCCAGAGCCGGGCATACGGCGGGTGCCGGAGCGGCGCGAGCGCGTCGAAGCGGGGCCGGCGGCCGGTCGTGGTTTCGACGTCGGCTATCGGTTCCGCCACTCCGGCGCCCGCTTCTCGAGGAACGCGCGCATGCCTTCGTGCGCGTCGTCGGCCTGCGCGTTCTGCACCATCACAGGGCGGGTGACCTCGTAGGCGTCCGCCTCGGGGATCTGGTCCTGCGCGTAGAACGCACGTTTTCCGAGCGCGACGACGTATGGGCTCGCGGCGGCGATGCGCTTTGCGAGCAGGTCGACCTCGTCATCGAGACGATCGGCGGCGACGACGCGATTCACCAAACCCCACTCGAGCGCGGTGTGCGCGTCGATCATCTCACCGGTCAACAACATCTCCAGCGCGCGCTTGCGGCCAATCGTGCGCGTGACGGGAACCATCGGGGTCGAGCAGAAGAGTCCGATGTTCACGCCCGGCGTCGCGAAGCGCGCGGTATCGGACGCCACCGCGAGGTCGCACGCGGCGACGAGCTGGCAGCCGGCCGCCGTTGCGACGCCGCCCACCTTCGCGATCACGGGCTGGGGGAGCTCGTGCACACGCGTCATCAACTGCACACACGTCGCGAAGAGCGTCTCGTAGAACGACGGCGCCGGGTTCGCCTGCATCTCGGCGAGATCGTGTCCGGCGGAGAACGCCGGGCCCCGGCCCTCGATCACGAGCACGTGGACGGAATCGTCGCTCGCGACCTCGTCGAGCGCGGCGAGCATCGCTTCCATGACCGCTTGCGAGAGCGCATTGCGGCGCTCGGCGCGGTCCATCACCAGTCGCGCGATGTCGCCGTCCCGCTCGAGGCCGACGTCGTTCCCGCGCGACTGCACGCGGCGAGGCTAACGGGCCGTGTGGGCGACTCGGGCGCCGATGGGCCGATCCGCGTGGCGCTCCCGACGGCCCCTCACGTACACTTGACCGAACGGTCAAGTTGTGAGAGGAGTCTCCGTTGACGGCGGACGAACAGCGAGTCACCCAGCTCTGCGACGACCTGCTCGCGAAGCTCGATCCGAAGACGACGCCGCCCGCGGAGTTCCTCGGCGCGCAGTTCGACCTCGGCCTCGCGTGGGTGCACTTTCCCGACGGCTTCGGCGGTCTCGCGCTCTCGCCCAAGCTGCAGAACACGATCAACGGGAAGCTCTTCCCGGCCGGCGCGCCGATTCCGTACGCGCGGAATCCCATCGGTCACGGAATGTGCGCGCCGACATTGGTCACCCACGGCTCGGACGAGCAGAAGCAGCGGTACCTCCGGCCGTTGTTCACGGGCGAAGAGATTTGGTGCCAGATGTTCAGCGAGCCGGGCGCCGGCTCGGACGTGGCCGGGCTGTCGACGCGTGCGGCCCGCGACGGCGACGAATGGATCCTCAACGGCCAGAAGGTTTGGACGACCCTGGCCCACGTCGCGCGTTTCGGCATCGTTCTCGTGCGCACCGATCCCGAACAGGTGAAGCACAAGGGCATGACGATGTTCGTGCTCGATATGCACGCGCCGGGCGTCGAGGTGCGGCCGCTCGTGCAGGCGACGGGAGAGGCGGAATTCAACGAGGTCTATATGACCGACGTCCGCATCCCCGACGCTGAGCGGCTGGGTGAGACTGGAGAGGGCTGGCACGTCTCGCTCACGACCCTGATGAACGAGCGCGTGTCGATCGGCGGGCAGGTGAATCCGCGCGGTTCGGGCGTCATCGCAGTCGCGGTGAACCAATGGAAGCGCAACGAGGCGCGGCACGGCGCGGTCGCACGCGACACGCTGCTGCGTCTCTGGATCGAAGCCGAAGTGAACCGCCTCACGAACATGCGCGCGAGTCAGTCGCGCCGCAAAGGCACGCCGGGGCCGGAAGGCTCGGTCGGCAAGCTCGCGATGGCGGGACTGAACCAGCGGATCATGAGCTTCGTCATGGACCTCATGGGTCCGGACGCGTTGCTCTACCCGAGCGGCTACACGATGGAACGGCCGCGCAGTGCGATGGATCTGTCGAACCCCCAGAAGGCCTTCCTCCGGGTCCAGGCCAACTCGATCGAGGGCGGCACGACGAACATCATGAAGAACATCCTCGGCGAACGGGTCCTCGGGCTGCCGGGCGAGCCGCGTGCCGACAAGGAACTTCCCTGGAGCCAGGTGCCGCGAAGCTGACGGTCCGTGCGAAAACGGACAGTCATACGATCCGGGGCGAGGCTGGTCCCTGAAGATCGCAGGCATGGATGCCGACTGGGAAAGGGATGTTCGGTCTTTCTCGCGCGCCGGTCGCGCTCGTCGTCGCGGTCGTCGCGTCGGTTTTGAGCCCCGTCGCGGCCTACGGTGCCGTTGGGACGACGACGGTCCCGTCGAGCGGTCCGACGACGACGGTCCCGTCGAGCGGTCCGACGACGACCACGACGATCCCGCCGCCGCCCGCGGCGATGCCTTCGTTCTCGCTGCCGACCAATTCCGGTCTCGAGCTGCTGAACGCGATGCGGCTCGCGGAAGCGTCGCTCATGGCCGCGCAAAAGGGGCTCGGTCCCGCCACGCGGGGAGTGGTGACGGCGAGAAGGAAGGATGCCGCGGCGCGGCGAGAGCTCGCGCGGCTGGACGCGGTCGCCCGCCGGACGGAGGAGGAGCTCGAGCAGACGCGTGACCTGCTGCACCAGGCCGCGGTCGAGGCGTACATACACGCGGGCAGCGCCGACCTCGTGACCGCACTGGCCGGGTACCTGAACACCAACTCGGTCGTCGACGCCGGCAGTCAGCTGCACGTCCTCGGCACGTTCGGATCGAACGAGTCGCATTTGCTCGACCGCTATCTCGCGCTCCAGCAGCAAGTCAACGCGGAGCTCGCGCACATCAAGCATGTGTCCGAGGCGGCGGCGCGCGCCTTGCAGACCGCGCAGAGGCGCGTGAGCAATCTCCACGACACCATCCGTTCTTCACGACTCAAGATCGCGGTCACGCTGGCGGGGATGCACGACTTCGAGACGGCGGCCACGAGCGCGACCAGCCCGATTCTCGGTCCGAGCCGTCTCACCGCGAGGCAGATGGCCGACTACGTCATCGCGCAGCACTACAAGCCGAACATCACCGTGCCGATCGGGACGCTCGCCCAGTTCTATCTCGACGAAGGGCTGCGTACGGGAGTGCGAGGCGATGTCGCCTTCGCGCAGTCGATTCTCGAGACGGCAGGCTTCGCGCACCCGGGCAGCGCCGCCACCGACAACAACTTCGCCGGTATCGGATGGTGCGACACGTGCGCGCACGGGATGGACTTCCCCGATGCGAGGACGGGAGTGCGCGCGCAGTTGCAGCTATTGCGCATCTACGTCGACCCGAAGTTCCCGGAGGCGACGTACAAGGACCCGATCCTCCTCCGGGGGTCGCTGAAGCTCGGCTTCCGCGGCAAGGTGCAGACCTGGTGGGATCTGTGGGGAACCTGGGCCACGGGTGCGCTCTACGGGCAACGTGTGTACGACATATACGAGCGCATGGTCGCGTTCGCGGCACACGATCCCGCGCCGAAGGTGGTCGCCGGCGCGAAGCCGGTCGCACCCGCGGCTCCACTGGTACCCGCGCCCTGACCGCGACAGTCCGCTCAGGCGGGCGTCAGATGCACAGGTAACCGGCGGATGCCGGTGTGTTTGTTGCTACGAGTCCACTCGACCGGGCCTGCGAGCCCGATGTCCGCGACGCGCGCGCACAGCTCCTCGAGCACGACCCGGATCTCGAGTCGGGCGAGATTCGCGCCCAGACAGTGGTGAACGCCGTGGCCGAACCCGAGGTGCGGATTGGGTTCGCGGGTGAGGTCGAACCGGAATGGATCCGCGAACACGCTCTCGTCACGATTCGCGGACGCCTCCCAGAACACGACCTTGTCGCCCGCGCGAACCGTTTCGCCGCACAGGTCGATGTCGCGTGTCGCGGTGCGCCGGTTGTACGCGGCGGGATGCGTCCAGCGCACGATCTCCTCGACCGCC
>Ga0335083_10001683_pt1 | contig 30211 bp, 25 predicted proteins | sample Lox_Sample_42_FD_206716 | JGI IMG/M metagenome (GOLD analysis project Ga0335083, IMG submission 206716) | Soil microbial communities from Loxahatchee National Wildlife Refuge, Florida, United States - Lox_Sample_4.2 | ecosystem: Environmental > Terrestrial > Soil > Wetlands | place: USA...
CGGCTTGAGATGCTTGCCGGTGACGTAGACCACGCCATCGACATCGGGAGCGTCGGCATAGGAACGGCCCAGCCAGGCGTTATTTTCCTCGGGAATGGCGCGGTCGATGAGCACATCGAGCCGGCGGCCGACTTGCGATTGGTTCCACTGGAAGGCGACATTTTGCTGGACGGCCATCAATTGGTCGCGGCGGGAATTTTTCACTTCGTCGGGAAGGTGATCGGGCAGGCGGATCGCCGGGGTGCCTTCTTCGTAGGAATAGGTGAACACGCCGAGCCGTTGAAATTTTTGCTGCTGGGAAAACTCGACGAGCTCCGCAAATTGCTCGTCGGTTTCGCCGGGAAAGCCCGTGATGAAGGTCGTACGGAGCACCAGATTGGGAATGCGCGCGCGGAGCGTGGACAGCAGTTGCTCGGTTTCGGCCCGATTCACACGGCGCTGCATGCGGCGGAGCATGGTGTCGTTAATGTGCTGCAGCGGCAAATCGAGATAGGGGAGGATTTTTCCGCCGGTGGAAATGACATCGACCAGTTCGTCGCTGAAGTACATGGGGTACAGGTACATCAGCCGAATCCAATCGATGCCGGGCACTTCGACAAGTTGCCGCAGCAGTTCGGCCAGGCGCGGCTGGCCGTACAGGTCGAGGCCGTAATACGTGGTATCTTGGGCGACGATGATGAGCTCCCGCACGCCGTCGGCGGCCAACTCGGCGGCTTCTGCAAGCACTTCTTCCATGGGCTTGGTGGCGTGCTTGCCGCGCATTTTGGGAATGGCGCAGAAAGTACAAAGGCGGTCGCACCCTTCGGAGATTTTCAGATAGGCGAAATGCCGCGGAGTGATGCGCAACCGAGAACGATCAGAAAACGGCCGTGACGGGGCGGGTCGAAATACGCTCCGCTGTTCGGCCAGCCGGCCGACCAAGCGATCGGCCACCTGCGTCACTTGTTCGCGGCCAAATACGCCGACGATGTAATCGACCTCTGGGCATTTTTCCAGCAGCACTTCTTTTTCCCGCTCCGCCAGGCAGCCGGAAACGATGACGCCCCGGATATCACCCCGGCGCTTGAGTTCCAGCATTTCGTGGATGGTGGAGTACGATTCTTCGCGGGCCCGTTCGATAAAGCCGCAGGTATTGACGACGACGAAATCTGCCCCCTGCGGTTCGTGGACCAGGCGGTAGCCGTCGAGCTGCAACAAGCCCAGCATGCGTTCGCTGTCGACCAGGTTTTTGGGGCAGCCGAGGCTGACGAAGGCGTATGTGCCTTTGCAATTGTTAGGCACGGGTTTAGCGGCGACGGTGGTCAAAGTGGACAAAACGGGGCCTCGATCGGGAATTATGGCGGTGTGTGCAAGTTCTTCATCTTATCCGAAAGAGGACGCGCTGGCGAGTGGACGAATACGCTGGAAAAGTCCCGCGCTGGACTCCTTGACAGAGCCGGCTTCTAGATATATACATATGTATAGTTGTGAGGCGGCTTTGCACAAAAACGATGGTGCCGTCGCGATCTGTTGCGACAGCACCGCTGCAATCTTCATCATTTTGTGGCTTGACGTGAGATATTATGCAAAGCCCAAACTCTTCCATCGATTGTATCAAGCAGCACAAATTGTGGCACAGCACTTTCGCCAGGACTTCGTTTTTCATTGCGAGGTCGCCTTTGCTTCTTACGCTGTCGCCGAACTTGCGCTTAATCATTGAGAACGTGGATTCAATGTTGCTGCGTTGATGATAGCGAGCCAAAAACTCTTCGCGGTGAAGGTTGAATAAGTGGAATGATTTATTCCACACACCGGGGCGTGAGGCAGTGGAATTTCTTTTGAAGGCAATGAAGCCGCTGCCCCCGATATCGGCGATAGATTGCAGGTTGTTTTCGCTGAGATAGGCAGCGTCGGCGCACAAATCGCCGATCTTGAACTGTTTGGCAGTCTCGTTCATTAGCGGTTTTAGCATGGGCGAATCGGCGCTTTCTTTATCAAGCACTTCGCAGGCTGTGACGACGTTAGTTAAACAGCCTATCATTGCGTGACATTTAACCCAGCTTCGCATTTCCTTGATTTCACCGCCCCAGCGGTAGTCATACCAGCGGTCAAACTTGCAACCACTGAAGCCAGACGAATCAACCGCAAACTTCGATTCCAAAGCCGCCAGCGGTGCCGCTGACTGAGCGATTAACCGCGTTAGGATCGTCCCGGTTCCTGGAGCGTCGAAAACATTGAAGATCGAGTTAAAATGCGGAACGCGGCGAATGTAGCCTTTGGCTTGGGCGTCGCAGAGGTCGCTAATGCATCGCCTCCCGCTGAGCATGGAATAAACTTTGAAGCAGGCAACAAAAATTGCATCGCCGATTGGTAGCCGTGGCGGTCCAATCCCTGCCTTGGGCTGCGGAATGCCAGAGCACAGTTCATGGAGCAAAACCTGCAACGTCGCCTTTTCGCCAGTTTGCGCAGTGTTATAGGCTGTCCAATTCTGCGGATATGTTTTTCGTGTCGTTTGGATCGTGAGTGATTCCGTTTCCGTCATCATCACGCCGTCATCGGAATATTCGCGTTCGTAGACGATGCGAGCGGCATAAATGTGTTTACAGAGGCAGCCGCGCGTTTCGTGATCGGGGCAAGTGCAATGCGGCTGTTCAGAATCGAGGGAAACGGTATACTTCTTCCCATTGACTGCTTGGGATGGCACGAGCCAGACTTGGCCCCTCTTTTTAATCCGGCATGAAGCCGCAATCATCAACCCGCGTTGTTCACGTTCGTTCATTGGATAATCTCCTTTTGCTTGCTGCGTATGTCTATATCATATAGACATATTCTGATATGTCAATAACATATTGACAAGGCGAGGAGAATTTGACATAATTAAGTCTATGAGATATAGACATAGGTATGGGAAAAACGGCGAACCAGTCGATCCAGCAATGCTCAAAGCCAAAGAGCTTTGGGTAAGAAAAAAAGCCGCCGGAATGAAAACGCAGGAGCTAGGGGAGCGAATGGGCTTCAAAGTAAATTCCGCTCGACAGGGGGTATCGCAATTCCTTCAAAGCCACAATCCGCAAATCGGAACCCTACGAAAGTTCGCAAAGGCGATCGGCGTGAAGATCACCAAGCTGGTAAAGGACTAGCGCCGCCTATTCAACGGCTGCTGGTTGATCCGGCAACTGAAGTCGAAGCTTACGGGTTTATACGTGATCAATTACGCGATCTTGGCTGGATTGTAAAAAACCCTAATTCTAATACGGGTGGGCAGGTTTGGACGCAAAACCAATGCCTCGGCCATGCCGGTATTAAAAGTGCGTTCGATAAAAGTCGGCCAGAAAATGTAATCAAAGTACGCGAAGACATTTTGTGGGTAATCGAAGCCAAGGCCCTTCGCAAAGACTTATCTAAGGCACTTTCGGAAGCGCAGGACGATTATTGCCAAAAAATAAATGACATTCCCGGAAAGTTGCGGGCTGTACTAGCGACCGGCTTGGCCGGAACTGAGGATCACGGCTATCTAATCCGTACAACTATTCGGATTGATGGTGAATGGCACGATGTAACAATCAATGGCCGTCCGGCAACTGGTTTGTTGTCACCGCAACAAGCGCAGTTCCTTGTCGATAACAACACCGAAGATGTTCACGAATATTCGCCGCCACAACGGTTATTTTTGAATGCCGCTGAGAGAATAAATGAGATTTTGCATATTGGTGGAATCAATAAGAATGATCGCGCAAAAACTATGGCGGCATTGCTTCTGTCAGTAATTGACGAACCGCCAAATCTAGATACAAAACTCTCGGTCTTAATTGGCGAAATTAACACTCGCAGCGAAGCGATACTACGGCAGCACGGCAAGCCAGATTTCGCGCCATTTGTTCGAATTCTTCCACCAACCAATACAACTAATCACGTTAAATTCAAAGCTGCATTAGTAAAAACGATACAAGAATTGCAGAACTTAAACATTCGTTCTGCTATGAATTCCAGTACTGACGTTCTTGGGCAGTTCTACGAGGTATTTCTAAAGTACGGAAATGGAGCGAAGGAAATCGGGATTGTGTTGACGCCAAGACACATCACACGTTTTGGCGTGGAAGCAATCGGTGTTTCTAGCGATGACATTGTTCTCGATCCAGCATGCGGAACTGGCGGATTTTTAGTTGCCGCGTTTGATCATGTTCGCAGGAACAGCACAAGCCAACAGCAAGAGCGGTTTAAGAAATACAATATTTTTGGCATAGAACAGGAATCCGCTGTCGCAGCACTCGCAATTGTGAATATGATTTTTCGAGGTGATGGAAAAAACAACATTGTCGAAGGCAATGCTTTTAGTACGTACTTAACAAAGCGATCTGTTAACGGTCATGCGACAGCGCAATATGCTCAAAACCAACCATCAGAAGGAAATGAGCCAATAACGCGGGTTTTGATGAACCCACCATTTGCGCTGAAGGGAAGCACAGACAAAGAATATCGTTTTGTCTCGCAAGCGCTTTCTACTATGGTTGATGGAAAAATACTGTTTTGCCTATTACCGCTCAATATATTATTCGGATCACGAGACGAACTTATTTGGCGACGAGACGAACTATTGGCCAAGCACAGCTTGCTCGCTGTTGTCAGCTTGCCCGAGAAACTCTTCTATCCGGCTGCAATGAAGCAAGTTGCCGCGATCATAGTCAAAAAAGGGGTGCCGCATTCGCCAGAGCAGCCCGTGTTTTGGGCAATGATTGAACACGACGGGCAAATTATTTCTAAGTCGAAGCGGTTGCCAGCGACAGAATTCGTACCACCGCGTTCAGAACGCGATCAACTCCCAGAAGTACTGCCTGTTCTTAAAAGTTTTATTGCCTCGCCTACAACGCATGTTAACGTGCCCCAATTTTACAAGACCGCGCCTATAGATTTTTCAGACCCGCAACTTGAATTGCTCCCAGAAGCTTATCTTGATACTGCACCGCTAAGCAAAGCAGTATTAGCGGAAGCCGTAGAACAAATGGCAAGGCAAACGGCAGCGTTCCTTGTTCAATACGGAAAAGAAGCGCTGGTAGAGGAGTTCGACAAATGAAGAGACTCGATAGAGTATTTCGTTTGCATCGATCAAGGTCCGAGTTATTTAGTAAACACAAACCCGGTGACGTTCCTTATGTCGCTAGTGGCTTATCAGATAACGGTGTAATGGGTTGGGTGAGGCCAATGGCCAATGACACCGTACATCAATTTCGCGGCATTGCCGTTTCGGCATTTGGTGAGGCAACAATTCAGGTACCGCCGTTCATTGGGTATGGCTGTGCAGGCACTTCCATCATAGCGCTTGAGCCGGATACGTCCAATGACTGCAAGCCAGCTCGCCTATGCTGCTGCTTATATCAATCTTGGCCTACGTTGGCGATTTTCGTGGTATTGGCGTGCGCTGATATCGCGATTGGGCAGGCTTTCTATTCCATCTACAATACCGGATGACGTTCCATTCAGCATTTCTGAAGTCATGCCAGAGGTTTCAGATAATAATGCCGCGCAGGACAATGGAAAGTTGCTGACAATGGAGCGCATAACACTTGGGCACTTGTTTGATCTGCATCCTGGTGACTACCACAGCGTCGGCGTGCTGTCCCGTGGAAACGTCCCGATTATATCCTGCGGCGAGGAAAATAATGGCGTTTGTGGTTATTTCGATGTTGAGCATGCCTATAGTCACAGGTTAACCATTGCGTTCAATGGAGCGACGTTGGCAGCGAAATATCATCCATATAAGTTTGCCGCAAAGGACGATGTTGCAGTTTGCATTCCGAAGCAACCGCTTCGAATTACAACGCTGCTGTTCATTCAGGTGATGTTGCGGCGCGAGCAATGGAGATTTTCTTATTACCGCAAATGCTTCAAAGAGAAGCTCGAGCGCGTCACTGTGCCCCTGCCAGCGAAGTCCGGTAAGCTAGACGAAAGCGCAATCGAAAATATAATGCGCTCTTCGCGGTATTGGGATTATCTGCACCCTCGGCTTCATCCCAATTCAAAAAATTGAATTGTTGTGCAACGTCTTTCTTTATTGTGCAACGACTATTTGTTGTGCAAAGCCGTTGTGAGGCGTTATCATGCTGCCGGAAATCTCTCAGGAAGAAATGGCTGTGGCCCTGGATATTGTGGCCCGGGAAGCGCTGAAGACGGCGCACTGGGCGACTCCGCCGGTGGACGCCGTGGGGTTGGCGCAGCGGTTGGGATTGAACGTGGCCTGGGACGATCGGCAGCAGGGGCGGGCGCGGTTGGTGAATTTAGCCACGCCGAATGGGAGAAATGCGCCGTCGATTTTTGTGAAGCACGATCCGCGCCCGGAACGGCTGCACTGGGCGGTGGCGCATGAAATTGGCGAAGCCCTGGCGGAGCACGTGTTTGCAGAATTGGAGGTCGATGCCCATTTAGCTCCGCAGCAGGCGCGGGAGATGATTGCCAACGGCATGGCCGCGCGGCTGTTGTTGCCGCACAAGCAGTTCCAGCGCGACGGAAACGAATGTGGGTGGGATTTATTTCGATTGAAGGAGATTTACGCCACGGCCAGCCACGAGCTGCTTGGGCGGCGGATGCTCGATTTTTCGTCCCCGGTGATTGTAGCAGTGTACGATCAGAATCAGCTAACTTGGCGGAAGACGAATGCCGCCTATCGTTTGCCGCCGCCCGGGGAGCGCGAACTTCGATGTCGCCGCCAGGCCCATGAAACTTGCCAGGCGATTTACGACGACGGTCCGCCGGCCATTCGTGCCTGGCCGATTCACGAACCGCAATGGCAACGCGAAATTATGCGCGTGGAAGTGGACGAGTTTGCGGAAGCGTGACGTTTGAACCAGATTTTATTCATACGGTTGCGGCGACGGAATGTGGGAGAAATTGCTCGATTTGCCAGAACAGATCTTCGGCCAGGAATGGCTTGGAGACGAGTGCCGCGGCGCCGGCGGTTTGCCAACGGCGGATGTCATCGGCCCGGGGAAAACCTTGCAGCGCCACGAGTGGGGCACCGCCGGAAACGGCCTTTAGCCGCGCCACGGTTTCCAGCTCCGCCGGCGAGCCGGAGATGGAATCGAATAAAATCACGTCGACCTTTAATGGGGTTTCAGTCGGCGGCGTCCGCAGCCAGACCGTTTTCCACCCGCGCTGGGCGCACAAATCGCGCAGCGATTGAGCGGTTTCGCGATGCTGGGCGATGACGGCAATCAATGGGGCGCAGAAATTGGCGGGCTGCGCGAGCGGGGCGGAAAAGTTATCGCTTAGGACATCGCTGCGTTTGACTTCGGCGCAAGGCAGCCCACAATCGTCGAGCGCGGCCAGCAACTGCTCGTCATCGCCGGCGGTAATGGGCAACGACCATGTGGATTCAAAAGGCGTATGTGCCGAAATCTGGTTGGAGCAGAATTGTTCCAGGGGTCGCTGCAATCGGGGGGCCCATTGATGCCAATACGTTCGCAGCGTGGCAGGGAGCGGGTGTGCGGTGCGAACTTCGCCCTCGAACCAGGGGCCCAACAAGCGGAAGATTTTGGCCAGCGGCGCGGATTGGCGCAAGGCGTGCAGTTGGCAATTGGTAAGGCGGGGCGGGAAGAACTCGGCCAGTACGATTAAGGCCGGTGAACAATCGCCGTCGCTGAGGAGATTTAAGGCGGCGGGAAAATCGTCGGCCAGCGTTGCGCCATGGGTGCTAAGCCAAGCGGCGGCTGCGCGCAATTCGGGTTGATCGGCGCGGCCGACGAACAGAATGGGAAAGGAAGAATACATGGACGTGTGATCCGTTGAATGGACGCGAGCGACGTGTAATGCTTGGCGGTTTATTCTCTCAACTTTGCTTCGGCGGACTGGAAGGCTTGATGAACCATAGCGGCATCGGGTGCGGCACGCAGCGCCGCAAGCAGTGAGGGATCGACGATCAGGCGGCTCAAGCGCGCCAGAGTTTGCAAGTGGCCACGGTCGTCGGTCGAGCAGATGAGAAAGAACAAATCAGTGAGCAATCCGCTGCGGCCGCCAAACGGAATGGCTTTTTCGGTGCGCCCGAAGGCCAAAAACGCTTCACCCAAAATGCTGGTCATGGGGCGGCGTGGGTGCATCAGCGCGACGCCAATTTCCAAGGCGGTGGGGTGCATATCTTCCCGGGCTCGGACCGCTTCGGCCATTTTTGGCGGATCCCACAACAGGCCGGTGCGGGCAGCGACTTCGGTCATCGAAGTGATGACCGAATTGCGGGTTTTTGCCAGCAGGGGAACTTCGATGGCCGCTAGCGGCAGAATTTCTGCGATGGCGCTGAGCTTGTGCAGATAACCCGTGGCGGGCCGCACGATGGCTTCCACGTGCTGCAATTCTTCCTGGTCCGAAAGGCCGATGCGGTTTTCCAACCAATGATGCACCTGGGCCTGGGAAAATCGCCATTGGCCATGCACTTTGCGGCCGGGAAGTTTACCGCGCTCCGCTAAGCGGTTGACTTGGGCCGGCGTGAGGTGCAGGTAGACGGCCAAACGTTCGAGATCAAAATCTTCATCAGCCATGGTGATAGCGTAACGGAAGACGCATGTTTTGGGCAACGGAAACAAAATGGTGGAGAATGACCCAATGACCAAATCCCAATGACCAATGACACAGAAACGCAATAACCAAATTACAATTGACGAAATTATTGCACGCTCGCTGATTGTTCTTTTTGTTCACGGTGCTTTGTGCTTTGTTCCCGCAAAGCGGGTGGAAATCTGCCTTGACACAAATTCAGAAATCGCCACAATCCGGCCCGGTTTTGGATGGAAATGGAAGAGTCTTCTTTCTAGCGCCGCAACCAGGAAGGAAACGGCCGCTAGCTTGTCAGATCAAAGAAGACTCGAGCGCATTCCGGTCCGCCGGGAAAGGCCGTGGAACAGGCGGAATGCCGCTTTCACGGCCGAGCAGGGCAAGGAGGCCTTGCGTCATGCGGGAAAATATTTCCAGCGCTGGCGGCATTAGCTTGCGGCAATTATTGCCCACGGCCGCGCTGTTTGGAGCCGACGACGTGGTCGTGCAAGCCTGCACGGCCGATTCGCGCACCTGCCGGCCGGGCGATTTGTATGCGGCGCTGGTGGGTTCGCACGTCGACGGTCACGACTTTGTCTCGCAGGCCGTGGGTCGCGGGGCGGCGGCGATATTGACCGAGCGGTATGTTCCCGCCGCCGGAGCGCCGGTGTGCGTGGCGCCTGACAGCCGGGTGGCGTTCGGCCAAATTTGCCAGGCGCTGGCGGGAAATCCGAGCGAAAAATTGAAAGTGATCGGCGTCACCGGAACGAACGGTAAAACGAGCACTTGCTGGCTGATTGCCAGCGTGCTGGAAGCCGCCGGCTATAACGCAGGCCTAACCGGCACAATTTTGAACAGCGACGGCGTTGCGGTCGATCCTAGCGAGATGACTACGCCGCCGGCGCCGATGCTTGCCGATTGGCTGGCGCGAACGGCGGCCAACGGCTGCTCGCACGCAGTGCTGGAAGTTTCCAGCCATGCGTTGGCGCAAGCCCGAACGGCGGGGATTGAATTTGACGCGGCCTGCATCACCAACGTGCGGCGCGATCATCTGGATTTTCACAATTCGATCGAAAATTATCGGCAGGCGAAATCGCGGCTGCTGAAGCAAATTCGCCCGGACGGTTTTGCGGTGCTAAATGCGGACGATCCGGCATGCTGCGGATTTCTGAAAGCGTTCGATGGAGCGGCGCTGACGATCGGGATGGTGAACTCCGCCGAGCTGACGGCCACGATTGTGGAACGACACGCCAGCGAGCAAACTTTTTTACTGCACGCCGGCAGCGACACCGTGCCGGTTCGGACACAAATCATCGGCGAGGGGCACGTCTACAACTGCCTGACGGCGGCGGCAGTGGGGATGCTGTATGGAATACCGTTGACCGACATCGTGCGCGGGTTGGAACGGTTGGATAAAATTCCCGGCCGTATGGAACGCCTGGAGTGCGGGCAGCCGTTTAGCGTGTTTGTGGATTACGCTCACACGCCCGATGCGCTGGTGAGCGCGCTGCGCTCGTTGCGGGCAATCACCAGCGGCCGATTGCTGTGCGTGTTTGGCGCCGGCGGACAGCGTGATAAAGAGAAACGACCGCTGATGGCCGAAGCGGTAGAAGCGGCCGCCGATTTAGCGGTGGTGACCGACGACAATCCGCGGCGGGAAAATCCGGGGAAAATTCGCCGCGATATTTTGCGTGGCTTTCAACATAGCGGCGCCGTGGTGGTGAAGCCCGATCGCGCGGAAGCCATTTGCTGGGCGCTGGGACAAGCGGAGCCGGGCGATTGCGTGCTGATCGCCGGCAAGGGGCATGAAGATTATCAAGTGGTCGGCGGCCAACGACATTGGTTCGACGATCGAGAAATTGGCCGGCAATGGCTGTACGAAAACGTCGCATGGCCACGAGCGGGTGCGCCACCGTTTGCAGAGTTGCGACGGGCCAAAGCCGGATAGTGCGAAAACGGGAAGGAAAATCATCGCGGTTGAGCAGAACGTGCTAAACCGCAAGCGGATGAATGATGATGTTGCTTACGCTAGGACAACTTCGCGAAATTACCGGCGGCCAATTGCGATTGGCCGCGATGCCTCCGCGCCACGGCGAGACCACCCACGTAGGACCGATTGCCACGGATAGCCGACGGGTGCAGGCGGAGATGGTGTTTTGGGGATTGAAGGGACCGCGCTTTGACGGCTCCTGCTTCGCGGAAGATGCGCTGGTGCGCGGCGCAGCCGGCGTGGTGGTAGCCGGACGCGATGTGGAACCGTGGGCGGGTCGGTGGTCGCTGCGGGTGGAGGACGGGCTGAAAGCGCTGTGGTCGCTGGCGGCTTGGAAGCGACAGCAGTTTAGCGGGCGCGTGCTGGCAGTGACCGGCAGCGTGGGTAAAACAACCACACGGTTGATGATCGACACCGTGCTACACAGCAAATTTCCTGGCACGACCAGTCCGCACAATTACAACAACGACATCGGGGTGCCGTTGAGCTTGTTGCGGCTGGAGCAGACACATCATTACGCGGCATTGGAACTGGGCGCCAGTGGGCCAGGCGAAATCGGCAAGTTGGCGGAGTTGTGCCGGCCGCAGATCGGCATTATCACGCGGATTGGCGAAGCGCATTTGGCAGGATTCGGCAATCAGCAACAATTAGCGACGGCAAAAGCTGAATTGCTTGCTGCTCTGCCAAAAGACGGCTTAGCCGTTCTCAACGGCGACGACCCCTGGCTGCGAACCATGGCCAGCCGCACGGCAGCGCGGATCGTGTGGACCGGCCGAGGCGTTGATTGCGATTTGACAGCCGTGGAGGTACGCGCGAGCGGCGGTCGATTGCAGTTTCGAGTTGATGGTCAGAGATATCACGTGGCGGTATGGGGACGGCATCATCTGACATCGGCCTTGGCAGCCATCGCCGTCGGTTTGGAGTTTGGACTATCGCCTGCGGAAATTTCCGACGCGCTGGCCGGCTTTCAACCGCCATCCATGCGTTGCCAGGTGACCGATGCCGCGGGCGTGAAAGTGATTGACGATTCGTACAACGCCAGTCCTGCGGCCATGCGGGCGGCGCTGGAACTGCTGCGAGAAGTGGACGCGCCAGGGGAGCGCGTGGTGGTGTGCGGCGACATGAAGGAGCTGGGCACGGAAAGCCAGCAGTGGCATCGCCGAATTGGCGAGGAAGTGGTCACTCGCTGCGGGGCCGACAGGCTGATTGCCTATGGCGACCACGCCGATGACGTGGTGGTTGCGGCGCGAGCGGCAGGAATGCCACGTGCCCGAGCCACCGCCTGCCAAGCCGTGGAAGAAACGATTTCGCTGACCAAACATGCCACACAACCGGGCAGTGCGGTATTGGTGAAAGGTTCGCGGGCGATGGGCTTGGAACGTGTAGTGGAAGCGATCCGAAACGAGAACCTTCGCCGAGCAGCATGAAGGAGGTGAGGGGTGAGTTAGTGAGTGGTGAGAGAGTTGGTGGTAAATAAGGTGATCACTGATTTTCTCTCGGCACTCACTTATTCACCCGCAGTTTGAGCCAAGTTGTGGCTCCGTTTGCAGCGCCAGAGTTTGCGGGAACCGAGGCGTTACCCTCCCTCCTGGGTAGGAGCATTGAACTTGTCCGGCGCAGTTTCTGGGTCAATTGCGCGGGCAAGTGCTTCGCGACGGAGCCAAGACTGAGCGTCGGGGCGGCGACAACGCCGCTCCGGCGACTCAGGGAACACCGAAGCAGCCCACCCTCGATAGCTGGGGTGGGCTGTTTTCGCAATCGTATTGGCCTATTCCGTCGGTCGTTTGTCTTTTCGTCATTTTCTTTTCTGCGTTCTATTTGTCATGCTTGTTTGGATTATCGATCGACTTGCAGCACTGTGGCCGGATACAGCGTGGATGTCCGCGATGGGCGGCTTTACGAAAATCACGTTTCGCACCGCGCTAGCGGCGTTGGCCAGCTTTGTGCTGGCCGTGTGGTCGGGGCCGCACGTGATCAGGTGGTTGCAAGCGCGATTTCGCGAGCCATTGAACGATCGAACGCCGGAGCTGCGGGAGCTGCATCGCCACAAAACCGCCACGCCGACCATGGGCGGGTTGTTCTTGGTCACGGGCATCGTGGCGGCGGCCCTGCTGTTGTGCAATTGGAAGAACAGCTACGTGCCGATTGTGCTGGTAAATGTGCTGGGGCTGGCGGCGATTGGGGCGATCGACGATTTGCGAAAACTTTCGGGGCGCAGCACAGGACTGAAAGCGCGCACGAAATTGGCCGCTCAGTTTGTGGCGGCGGCGGTTGTAGCCACATGGCTGTATGGCGTGCAGCACAATTTGCCGGGCGGGACCGATTTGCAGATTTCGCTGGTGGGATCCAGCGTGCCCTTGGGCGCGTGGTTTGTACCGCTGGCGATGTTGGTGATTGTGGGAAGTTCAAACGCCGTGAATTTGGCCGACGGGCTGGATGGGCTCGCGGGGGGTTGTTTGATTACGACGACGGCCGCCGTGGCGGTGATGGTGTATGTGGCGGGGCACGTCGACCTGGCCAACTACTTGGGCGTGGCGCATGTGCCGGAGGCAGGAGAGGCGGTGGTGGTGGCCGGGGCGATGATCGGCGGCACGCTGGGGTTTTTGTGGTTCAATTGCCAGCCGGCGCAAGTGTTCATGGGCGATACGGGCTCGCTTTCGTTGGGCGGCACGCTGGGGCTATTGGCGGTGATTGCACGACAGGAGTTGCTGCTGTTGGTGGTGGGCGCGGTGTTTGTGGCCGAGGCGGCAAGCGTGATGTTGCAAGTGGCTTCGTGCCGCTGGCGGGGGCGGCGGGTGTTTCGGTGTGCGCCGCTGCATCATCACTTTCAGTTTTTGGGATGGGCGGAGAATAAAATCGTCACGCGCTTTTGGATTGTGTCGATGTTGTGTGCGCTGGTCGGTTTGGGCGCGATGAAAATGAATCGCGGGGAAGACGCCAAGCCGGTGGCGGAAGTCGGAACTCGTATGGGAGGTGAACCTCGTTTCGCCAATCGTGTCGTGGAAAGTGATGCCAACACTAAATGATTTGCACATTGTGTTTGCCGGCGGCGGCACGGCGGGACATCTATTTCCCGGACTGGCCGTGGCGGCGGAATTGGCTGCACTGCCTGATGCTCCGCAAATTACCTTTGCCGGAAGCGGCAAGCCACTGGAAGAGCGGCTGGTGGCCGACGCCGGCTTTGGATACCTGCCGGTACGCTGTGCTCCCTTGCCGCGCGGAATGCGCGGCATGTGGAGATTCGTAGGACGTAACCTGTCGGGTTTTCAAGCAGCGCGGCGATATTTGCAGCGTAACAAATGCAACCTTGTCGTGGGATTGGGCGGATACGCCAGCTTACCGACTTGCGGGGCAGCCCGAACCATGGGAATTCCGCTGGTTCTGTTGGAGCAAAATGTATATCCGGGCAAAGCGAACCGGTGGTTGGCATCGGGCGCGGAATTGATTTGCGCAGCCTGGGCCGAAACGCGGAAACATTTTCATAAGGTGGGCCCAGTGCGGGTGACGGGAAATCCGATTCGAGCCGGATTCCGGCGGCATTCAAATTTGCCTGAGCGCGAGGCGTCAGCCAGCTTCATTGGCGAAGCAGAACGAAATCAGCGCCGCGGTTGGCGACATCGCATCCTTGTGCTGGGGGGCAGCGGCGGGGCGGGGTCGCTCAACGAATTTGTTCCCAGGGCGCTGTACAAGCTGCGCGATCAACTAAACGGTTGGCAAATTGTGCATCAAACGGGCACTCGGGATGTGGCGGCCACGGAAGAGTTGTATCACAAATTGGCGCTTGAGGCGTTGGTGGCCCCGTTTGTGCAAAACATGCCGTCCGTACTGCGACGAACCGATGTAGCGATTTGCCGGGCTGGAGGGACGACGTTGGCGGAACTGGCGGCCACGGGCGTGCCGGCGGTTCTGGTTCCGTATCCGCATGCGGCGCAGGATCATCAACGGCTGAATGCCGAGATGTTTACATCCAGCGGCGCGGCGCGCATGGTTGACGAGCGAAACCGTTCTACGCGCTTAGACGATGCCTTGGCCAGAACATTGTTCGATTTGTTGGCGGACGCAGGAGTCCGCAGCAAAATGTCGTCGGCCATGCTGCAATTGGCCCGGCCCGACGCAGCCTGGCAAGTGGCGATGATGGTTCACGAATTAGCCGGCCAAACGGCGACTCGTAAAGCAGCGTAAGACTGGCACTTGCAGCGGGGGCACGAGCCGCCGAAAGCGAAGCTGTCTTCGCTAGCACTTTTACGGTCTCCGGCATTGACCGTGGCGCGCGGCAGTTCGTATGATCCGCGGCCCGTTGGAACCAGTTTGACGGATTACAAACCGTTTTTATACGTGTGGTAACCCATCGATGCGTGTAGATAGCAATCATGATTCGCCGGCTGGGGCGCAGCAGAAACAACGCAGCGCCCATTTGGTAGGCATTGGCGGTTCGGGAATGCGCGCCTTGGCGACCGTGTTGGCAGAACGTGGCTGGAAAATTTCGGGTTCGGACTTGCAGCCCGATGCAGCGGCAGGTTTGATGGAGCGGGGCGTGCGCGTGCTTGTCGGCCATGCTAGCAGCAACGTGCCAGCGGATGCGGAATTGCTGATTTATAGCGACGCCGTGCCGGCGGATAATCCGGAACGGCTGCTGGCTCGGCAGCGGGACATTCCCGAGCGCAGTTACGCGCAAATGCTGGGAACCGTCGCGGCGGAGTTCCAGCTTGGGGGCGGGCAGGTGATGGCTGTGGCCGGCACGCACGGAAAATCGACCGTGACGGCGATGACCGCGGAGATATTAATTCGCGCCGGACTGGATCCGACGGTGGTGTGTGGCGCGGCGGCGCTGAACGGCGGAGTTCAAGAGGAAGCATCGCCGTCGATAGGCCGCAGCAATTCTCTTCCGGGCATTAACGTCACTCATCCCGGTGCTAGCGGCATTCATTCCGGCGGCAACTGCAACGCGGCACAAAACATCGGCGAAACCGGGGGCCGGCACGGTGATGGAAAACTGATGCTGGTGGAAGCTTGTGAATATCGCGAGAATTTTTTGCACCTGCGGCCCAACGTGGCGGCGCTGTTGAACGTGGAGCCCGATCATTTCGATTACTATCGCACCCCTGCGCAGCTGCATGAAGCGATTTTGCAGTTTGTGCGGCAAATTGTGGATGACGGATGGATCATGGCATCACACGAATGCGGTGTGGCCCAGAAAATTGCGGCGGCGGCGGGACGTCGGGCGGCAACGTTCGGATTTTCTCGCGCGGCGGATTGGCGGGCCACAAATTTGGAACATCGGCTGGGACGATACCGGTTCGATCTGGTGCGGCACGATAAAAAATTGGCTCACGTCACGCTGGGCGTAACTGGGCGGCATCATGTGTTGAATGCGGTAGCGGCGGCGGGCATGGCGCGGCACTGCGGGGTCTCGGCCCAGCAAATTGCGCAGGGTTTGGCGGCGTTTCGGGGATTAAAGCGGCGGCTAGAAGTGCGGGGCCGATGGGGTGGAGTGCCGTGGGTCGACGATTATGCACATCATCCCACTGAGGTGAAGGCGGCCCTGGCGACGGTGCGGCAAATGTTCCCGCGACGACGGGTTTGGTGCGTGTTTCAGCCGCATCAAGCCTCGCGGTTGGCAGCCTTACTGGACGAAACGGCCGCAAGTTTGCACAATGCCGATAGAATTGCGGTGGCTGATGTCTACCGGGCTCGGGAAAGTGCGGGCGGGGAAGGCGAAGCCACGGCGGCCGATGTGGCAGATTTGCTGACGGCCGGCGGCAATGAGGTATTGGACGAACACCATCCGGTGGCCATTGCGGAACGGTTAAGCAACGAATTGCAGCCCGGCGACGTGCTGCTGACCATGGGAGCAGGCGATCTTGGGAAAATCTTCGACGAGTTTCAAAAGCGGGTTCGACGAAATTGTGCGGTTGCATGAACCGCTAGCGCCCCTTACGTGGATGGGCATTGGCGGAGCGGCAGAGTATTTCGCCGAGCCACGAACCATCGAGGAGTTGCAAACGCTGGTGCGTCGTGCGGCGGCCGAGGGGCTGTCGATTCGATTGCTGGGGGGCGGATCGAACTTGCTGGTGCGCGACGAGGGCGTGCCGGGTGTGGTGGTGCGGTTGGCCGCGCCGGCGTTCAACCAAATCCATGTTGAAAAGCAACTGCTGACCGCTGGAGGCGGGGCGCGATTGGGGCATGTTATTTCGACAGCGGTTCGCTCCGGCCTGGGCGGATTGGAAACGATGGTGGGCATTCCAGGGACCATCGGCGGCGCTTTGCATGGCAACGCCGGTTCCAGCAGCGGCGACATCGGCCAATGGACCTGCCGGGCCGAGGTGATGACACGCGACGGCGAGATGATTTCGCGCCAGCGAGAAGATTTGGTGTTTGCCTATCGCCACAGCAGCTTGGACGAGTTGGCGATATTGTCGGCGCAATTTCAATTGGAGACCGACGATCCGCAAGAATTGACCAAGCGGATGCAAAAGCAATGGATTGTGAAAAAGGCGGCGCAGCCGTTGGCGCATCAAAGCGCCGGCTGCATTTTCAAAAATCCGCGTGGCATTAGCGCCGGCATGTTGATCGACCAGGCCGGGCTAAAAGGAACTCGGGTCGGCGGGGCGGAAGTGAGCGACCGGCATGCGAATTTTGTCGTGGTCGACCGCAACGCTTCCAGCCAGGATGTACTGCAATTGATCGACGTGATGCGCAGCCGGGTGGCGGAACATTTGGGCGTGGAGTTGGAACTGGAAATTGAGATTTGGTGATATGGCAGCTCCCAACTGACCAATCGAACTTACGTGGATAACCGCCATGGATGGCGACGCCTTTACACATGGCCTGCGCATCGCACTGCTAGCCGGCGGGGATTCTGCCGAGCGCGAAATCAGTCTTGCCAGCGGAAGTCAAACGGCGTTGGCATTGGCGCTGGCCGGACATGAACCGGTCTTGATGGATCCCGCGGAAATAAATTTGGCGGCGATCGATTGGCCGGCGTTCGATGTTTGTTTTGTGGCGCTGCACGGCGGCGCCGGCGAAGATGGCCGCATCCAACACGAATTAGAACAATGGGGCGTGCCGTATACGGGGAGCGGACCAGCGACTTCGGGATTGGCGATGAGCAAATCCGCGGCGAAAGCGCGGTTTGCGCAGTGCGGCGTGCCGACACCGCCAAGTGTGGTATTTTCAGCAGCCGAGTTTCGTCGGTACAGCGTACCCGGCAGTGCGACATCTAACGGCACGGGATTTAGCAGCCGTTTGGGGCAGCAATTGGCGGCGCTCGGCTTTCCGTTGGTGATTAAGCCGGAAGGGCAAGGGTCGAGTTTGGGGATCAGCGTTGCCGCCGGGGTGAGCGATTTGCCGCGAAGTGTGGCGGTGGCGGCGACATTTGACGATTTGATAATGGCCGAGCCATTTGTAACGGGGAGAGAAATCACGATTTCGCTCTTGGGGCGCGATCCGTTGCCAATGATCGAGATTGTCGCGCCGCAGCGGTTATTCACCTACGATGCAAAATACTCCAATCCGAAAACTGAGTATCGACTGGATGCGCGGCTGCCGGCGGCGGTGGAGGCCGAACTTTATCGGACCGCAATTTCGGCGGCCGAGGCACTGGGGACCGCGGGCTTGGTGCGGGTCGATATCATACTCGATCATCATCATCAGCCGTGGGTGCTGGAAGTGAATACCATTCCCGGCATGACCGCGCGAAGCTTGGCGCCGCGGGCGGCGAGGGGAGCGGGAATAGAAATGCCGGCACTTGTGGATTGGATGGTGCGCGACGCCAGACAGCGGTGGAAACATGGTCATGATGAGAAGCGTACGACACCAGCAGAGCCAGTGGCATCGAGCAGCAGCGGTTCAATCCTTGGCGCAGGAAGGAATTGCCGGAAGACCAGTCGAAAATGGCGGACGAAACAATAAGGCGGCAGCGTGAGTACAGCAGCCAAAAAGGATTCGCGTGGTGTGCGGCGTAGATTGCCGATCGGCCCGCTCTTATGGATTCGCACGTCGACATGGGGGCGGCGCGTTCTGGTCATAATGTGTTTGCTTGTTGCGGGCGTGGCGGCCGCAGTGGCGGTGTGGCGAAGAGTACGGGCGCACGTGGCGGCACAGCCGGAGTACTTGGTGTCGGTGGACGATGTAGAAATTACGCCTGTGCCGCCCTGGATTCACACCGACATTAAAGCGGAGGTGATTCACGAAGCTGGATTAAACAAAAACCTATCGATCCTGGACGAGCACGTTCCCGAACTTTTGTCTGAAGCGTTTGGACTTGATCCTTGGGTGGAGCGCGTGTCGGGCGTACATACTTCTTATCCGGCGCACATTCGAATCGATTTGGTTTATCGCCAGCCCGTGGCGATGGTAGAAGTGCCGGGCGGTTTGTTGCCGGTCGATGCGCAAGGCGTACTGTTGCCCACCGCCGGCTTTTCCGCAACCGAGGCGCAAAACTATCCGCGCATCGTCGGCATATCGACGAGCCCCCGGGGACTGATCGGAACGCCCTGGGGCGATGCCAGCGTGGAACAAGGAGCCAAACTGACCGCGCTATTGACCGATGCGTGGCCGACGCTCGGATTGCACCACATTCAGTCTGAACGGGCGGCGGATAGCAATAGCCCGGAGGGCGCGGGATTGCAGATTGTTACCCGGCAGGGGACCGTGTTTGTGTGGGGAGCAGCCCCTGGCGAGGAAGCCAGCGACGAAAGCAAGGCGGCGGAAAAACTGGCGCGGCTTCTGAAATTGGCCAGCGACTATAAAACTTTGGATACGGCCCCGGCGAATCAGCGCGACCTGCGGCATGTGGTCGACAGCCCGGCCCGTTGAGTTCGAAGCACACTAACCGTTCTGGGTTTCAATTTCTGTTTGAGTCACATCCGGCTGAGCGACGGGGAGTTGCCGAGAAGCGGGAAGAAATCCCGGTCGAATTTCTTCGCGGACCACGGTCATTTCTACGGGCGCTTCGATGCCAATGCGCACAACGCCCGGGCCGATCCGGACCACGGTGACCTCGATTTGTTCGCCGATTTGAATTCTTTCACCCGCCCGGCGCGATAGCACAAGCATGGTCGTCCCTCCTGGATCAGAAAAAGCTATTGGCTTCCCTGCGTCAAATACGGGTGTGGGACAATTTGAAATTCCGACAGCCGCTTTTCCCGACTGACACAGTCGGGCTATGTTCAAATTGGCCCACTACTCAAATACGAATCGAAATCCCTCGTCGTTCGGCAAGCGTCGTCTCTTTTGCGCCTGCTGAATTCGTGCTAGCATAGCAAAGCTAGCTTTACACGGCAATGTCAGGTTGTCCTCGAAGAGTTAGTGTAAAAACACGAGTCTGAGTTGCTGTGGCTGGTGCTAAACCGGGAGCGAATAGACCATACAATCGCAGATCATCCGGCCAGGCCGCGGCTAACACACCCCTCACATTCTCACCATTCACCACCTGCTTCTGTCATGCCACTTTCTGCGTTGGTGACCGGCTCTTCTCGCGGAATAGGCCGGGCCATTGCCCAAGAATTGGCCCGGGCGGGCTATGCCGTGGGAGTGAATTATGCTTCGCGGGGGGAGGCCGCAGAACAAGTGGTGGAGGAAATTGTCGACAGCGGTGGGCAGGCCGTGGCGCTGAAGGGCGACGTGGGTTCGGCAACTGATCGGCGGGCGCTGGTCGAGGCCATGTTGAACGAGTTCGGCCGGCTCGATGTGTTGGTTAACAATGCGGGCATCACTTCTCCTGGCCGCAAAGATTTGCTGGAGGTTACCGAGGCGTCGTGGGACCAGGTGTTCAACACCAATTTGAAGGGCCCGTTTTTTCTGACGCAGTTGGCGGCGCAAAAAATGGTGGAATTGATCCGCGCGGGAAAGATGCCGGGGGGGAAAATCATCAACATTTCTTCAATTTCGGCGTTTGCCGTCTCGACCGAACGGGGCGATTACTGCCTGACGAAAGCAGCACTGCCAATGTTGACGCAGTTGTTTGCCGTGCGATTGGCCGAGGAGCGGATTGGCGTGTTCGAAATTTGCCCGGGCATCATCGAGAGCGACATGACAGCGGCGGTGAAGGAAAAGTATGATCGCCTGATCGCCGGCGGCCTGACGCCCATTAAGCGATGGGGGCGTCCGGAAGACGTGGCCCACGCGGTGGCGGCCATTGTGGGCGATGCGTTTCCGTTCAGCACCGGGGAGCGCATTCACGTGGACGGCGGGTTTCACATTCGGCGGCTGTGACAAATTGGACGCATCGTGCGGTGGAATCGATCGTAACTGGGCCGTCGTGATAAATCGCAAGCGGAAGGAAGTGCGGGCGACAATTTATAGCCGCAAGTGAATCGATAATCATGCGAATTGCCCTGCTTGGCGTTGACGAAGCAACGCTTGCCGTAGCGACTGCAGCGGCGCGCGATGGCCACGACGAAATTGTGATGATTGATGCGTCGGCCGCCCGCGCGGCGGAAGCCAAGTCCATTGCTCGAAGCGCGCGGATGATTGCCGATTGGGAAAACGCGCTGGATACTAATTCGGTGGACGCAGTGGTGGTGGCTGCCAACCAACCTTCGGGCGATCAGCCAGACTTGCGGATCGAACAATTGCGGAGGTTGATTCAGACCGGTATTCCGACGTTGGTGTCGCATCCGATCAATTTGTCGATGCTGGAATGTTACGAATTGGAAATGATCCGCGAAGAATCGCGCTCCATCGTTTTGCCGTATTTACCCGCGCGGTGGCATCCTGTGGCAACGGAAATGCACTCGCTGGTTGAGCAGGGAAAGTCGTCGGCGATGGGAGGCATTGAGCAAGTTGTGTTCGAGCGTTTTTTGCCGCAGCGGAATCGAGAGGGAGTATTGCGGCAGTTTGCGATCGACGCGGATTTAATGCAGTTCGTCGCTGGCGACGCGACCAAGATGCACGCCTTAGGCAGCGGTACAGGTACTTCGGTGGGGCCGTATGCCAATCTCACGGTGCAAATGACGTGCGAGCAGGAACTGGTTTGCCGATGGTGCGTATCGCCTGTGGAAGACCAGCCTGGGGGGCGGTTGACTCTGGTTGGCTCGCAGGGAAAGTCAGTGTTGTGGATGCCGGAAGACCATTCGCCCTGGCGGCTAGAAATTCGCACATTACCGAATGCGACCGTCAAAGACTATGTAGATTGGGATCCAGCCTCCACGGCGCTTGCAAAACTTGCCGCCGCTCGCGAAGGCGAGCCCGTTGACCCCACCTGGGCCGAAGCTGCCCGAACGGTGGAATTAGCAGAAACAATTGATCGCAGCCTGGCGCGGGGACGGACGATTGATTTGCATCGGGAAGAATTCACAGACATCGGCACGTTCAAGGGGACCATGACTTCGATCGGCTGCGGCCTGCTGGTGGCAGGCTTGGTCCTGGTGGTGTTGGTGGCGATGTTGCATTTGCTGGCCGTGCAAGCGGGCTGGGTGCAGTTAGCGAATTTGCTGGATCGTTGGCCGTATTTACTGTTGCTAGTTTGCGGCATTTATTTGTTATTGCAGCCGCTGGCATTCATCGGGAAGTCGGAGCGGAAAACGACGGCGCCGCCCTCGAATCAATCGTCGAGCCAAGGGCCGGATGGCGAATCATAACAACGCCGAGCCGGGATAAAATGGGGGAATTTTGACGGTTGTCCTGGGCACTTCCCCGCGAAAACGGCGATTGGCTCGGCTGATACGTCAATGTTTGCCGAACCCGTAAAGCTTCTCTATGAAGAATTGGCGAGTTTAATCGTCAGTTTTTAGCAGCGTTAATCGCAATCAGGCAAGCTATTCGGGCCGCGTGGTAGCGTTTTAAGCGGCTGTAACTGGTGGACCGATTTAACCAGCGTATCGCGACGCACTGCCTGCCTGGCGACGCCGTGATTTTCCGGTGATCGGGCAACATAGCCTGGCCAATTCCAGCGACGCCACCCACCGCCAATCGGCCCTCCATGTCTACCTGCCTAGTTCGTCGCGTGCCTCGATGTATTAGAAGCACGCTGTGCTGGATTGCCGTGAGCGGCGTGTTGGGGTATTCCCCACTGGCCAGCAATCATTTCAGCCACGCCTCCGAAGCGCGCCGCACGGCGATTGTTCAGGCGGTCGAAGCGGCGCACGATTCGGTCGTTAATATCCACGGCCAGAAGACGTTGATCGGCGACGACGACCCTTTATCTCGCCCAGAAGGCCCGCACAAAGTTAACGGGATGGGCACAGGAATTATTATTGATGAACGGGGCTACATCATTACCAACTTTCACGTGGTTGACGGCGTCACGAAGCTGGAAGTCACGCTGGCGGACAACACTTCCTGTGTCGGCCAGTTGATTTCGACCGATCCGAAGAACGATTTGGCCATTGTCAAAGTTGACGTGCCGCGAAAATTACCGGTCATCACCATCGGCACTTCCAGTGATTTGATGGTGGGCGAAACGGTCATCGCTTTGGGGAACGCCTTCGGATACGAAAATACCGTTACGCGGGGAATTGTCAGCGCTTTGCACCGCAACGTGCAAATTAGCGACACACAAAGCTACGAAGATTTAATTCAAACCGACGCCAGCATCAATCCCGGCAATTCCGGTGGACCGCTGTTGAACATCGACGGCGAAATGATCGGCATCAATGTGGCCGTGCGAGCCGGCGCCCAAGGAATTGGGTTCACCATTCCCATCGATAAAGCCATGGCCGTGGCGGCCAAGCTGCTGAGTGTGGAAAAAGTAGAGCGTAAGTGGCACGGCGTGAAAACCAGCGACACGCCAGGACATCCAGACGGGGCGGTGATCACGGCCCTTGACGACGACAGTCCCGCCACCAAAAGCGGGCTGAAGGCGGGTGACATTATCACTGCGGTCGACAGCAAGCCGGTGGCGCGTTCGGCCGATTTTGAACGAGCCATGCTGGGTCGCAAGGTCGATCAGGATGTTTCGATCACGGTCCAGCGCAACAATCAGCCGGTGGACCTGAAACTGGCGCTGGTCGATTTGCCAAGCAAGGCCAGCACCCCGGGCGACGCCACGTGGGAACTTTTGGGATTGAAATTGCAACCGCTTCCGCCGCAACAGTTCGCGCTGTATCAATCGCGGTACCACGGAGGCTTGTCGGTCGTGGCGGTGCGGCCAGACAGTCCGGCAGCCAAGCAAGGCATTCGGCACGGCGACGTGTTAGTGGGAATGCACATTTGGGAAACGGTCAGCCAGGAAAACGTTGATTACGTGCTGAACCGGCCTGACTTCGCCGAGATCCAGCCGATCAAGTTCTACATTTTGCGTGGCAACGACACGCTTTACGGCCACCTGCCGGTGTCGCTGGAACGGCGGTAAGATTGCGAACGAAATCGCCTGCCGCCACTTGCGTCGCTAGGGGCGCACCGATATGGTCGGTGGCATGGAAGCCGATTTTCTGCGTTGGCTGCGTCAGCGGTTGCCGCCGCATCCGCTGCTCAAATTGGGCATCGGTGACGATGCGGCGCTGTTGGCAACCGCAGGACGTGGCGATCTGGCGGTAACGACCGATTTAATTGCCGACGGAATCGATTTTGATTTAAAAATTCATTCGCCGCAGCGGATCGGCCATAAGGCCTTGGCGATTAATCTGAGCGATTTGGCAGCCGTGGCTGCGCGTCCGTTGGCGGCGGTGATTGCGCTTAACCTGCCTCGGCAAAACGGTGGGCAACTGGCGAGGGAACTGTACGAGGGAATGTTGCCGCTGGCTGAGCAATTTCACATCGCCATTGCCGGGGGTGACACCAACAGTTGGGACGGGCCGCTGGTGGTCAGCATCACCGCGCTGGGCGAAGCCACGGCCGGGAGTCCGTTATGCCGCCGCGGAGCACTGCCTGGGGATCGAATTATTGTAACAGGCCAATTCGGCGGCAGCATTTTGGGACGGCATTTGGATGTTACGCCACGGGTGAACGAAGCACTTCTATTGCACCAGCGTTATCCACTGCACGCCGGAGTTGATTGCAGCGACGGCCTATCGCTTGATTTGTGGCACTTGTGCGAGGAAAGCCGTTGCGGGGCGGTGATCGACGTTGATCAAGTCCCCATTGCAGCGGCAGCGGAACAACTTGCAGCGCAGCGGAATGATGGAGTCTATGCTCTAGAACATGCTCTGACCGACGGGGAAGATTTTGAATTGATTTTGGCCGTTCCGCCGGAAGCCGCGGAGCGAATGCTTGTCGATCAACCGTTGGAAGATGTACGTTTGACAGACATCGGCCAATTTGTGGCGGAACAACAATTGTTACAACACCGTGCCTCCGGCGAATGGAAACCGCTGGCGCCGCGCGGATTTCAACACCGTTTCGATTAGCGTCCACTTAATTCGAGAGAAACTGATGGCCTGGCAGCGGATCGCAGCCGTGGAAGACTGTTCCCCCGGAAACTGCCTGGAAGCGGTGGCCGGCGAGCGGATGATTGCGCTGTTCAACGTGGCTGGAGAATTCTTTGCTTTGGACGGTGTTTGCCCGCACCAAGGTGGGCCACTTGGGGAAGGGCAGTTGTCGGGCTGCATTGTCACTTGCCCATGGCATGGCTGGCAGTTCGACGTGCGTTCGGGCCAGCATCAATTGAATCGCACCGTGATGCAGCCGAGGTTTGAAACGAAAGTGGAAGCGGGCGCGGTGTGGGTAAACGTGCCGGAATGATGCGTGGCGCTCCCGACTCGTCACGCGGGACTTCGAATTCCCTCTTTTCCGGCATCCATCTTGTTTCGCCATTGGAGTTTTTGCTATTGTGACCGCACACGGACATAAGCAACATGAACCCTGCGAGTTGGCGTCTTGATTGGCTTTCGCTCTTTCCGTAACAGCGATCCGCCCCACTTGGCCGAGATTTGGCGCACCCGCTCCGGTCTGCGGGGCTATGTGCAGCCGATGACTAGTGCCCTGCTGGAGCGGCTTGTATTTTCCAAGCCGTATTTCGATCAGGCGGGCCTGGTATTGGCCACCGATGAAGAGCGGCCCCTGGGCTTTGCGCATGCCGGTTTTGGTCCGGTGGAGGACGAATCGGCCTTGTCGCACGAGATGGGGGCCTCCATCTTGACCATGGTGTCGCCGCATCCTGACGAAGCTGCGATTGCCGCGGAACTCATCGGCCGTAGTGAAGCCTACCTGCGCGCAAACGGGGCGAAGGTAATTTATGGCGGGGGCATTAGACCGCTGAACGCATTTTACGTGGGGCTGTACGGCGGCAGCGAGTTGCCGGGCATTCTGGATTCCGATGCGCAACATCAGGGCTTTTTCCGCGCCGCAGGATACCGCGAAATCGACCACACTGCGGTGCTGCATCGTGAACTGTCGGATTTTCGGCCCGTAGTCGATCGACAACAAATGTTGCTGCGGCGGCGCCTCCATGTGGATTGCGTGTGCGATCCGCCGCTGCGAACCTGGTGGGAAGCTTGTACCCTCGGCGATTTCACGCGGCTACAGTACCGGCTGTTTTTGAAGGACGAACCGCAGCCCGCCGGGGTGACCACCCTAATCGACATGGAAGCCTTCAGTCATACGTGGGGCGCTCGGACGGCGGGTTTGGTCGATGTATTCATCGGAGAAGCTTATCGCCGCCAGGGGATGGGAGTTTGGCTGGTGGGCGAAATTTTGCGACAAGCCGCGGAGCAAGGATTTGGACTGATCGAAGTGCAAACCATGCAACACAACACGGCGGCCTTGGCGATGTACGCCAAGCTCGGTTTTCAGCAAGTGGATCAAGGTGCAGTATTCCGGAAGGAAACGTGACGAAGCCGTGGTCTATTTCTTGATGCCGCCGAATGAGCGTAAGAAGCGACGAGCGCTCAGGGCCGGTCTTGCAAACGGACAATGTAATCGAATAACTGATGTTCCGGATCGCCGTCCATGCGACGCACGTATAGCGATAACGGCGTGGGTGTGCCGGTGCGGCGCAAATCGGCCAGATACTCCTGCAATAGCGCCTTGTGCGTGGGATCGGTTTCCAACAGCCAATGGACCCAGGCCCAGGCTTCAGCGTAATCGCATTCGGTCATTTCGGCCGGCGAGCGGAGCGATTCCAAGCGGCGGATGTCAGGCCGCCAGCGCCCTTGTTTCGCCTGCTTGTTTAATTCCGCCAGCAGGGTGGAATTCAGGCCGTTCGTGCCGCGTGGCACTTCGAAGTATTTGGCCAATCCTTCATCCAGCCAGAGAGGCAGGCTTTGCACCATCGAGTGTAAATATCCGTGGCACACTTCGTGCCGCAAATCTTCCGCGACTCGATCGCCCCAATAAGCATAGACTGAAAGCTTGGTGTCAGTTTCGATGAAAAACGCGCGACGGTCTGGAAAGTTGGGATATTTTTGCCGGATGAATTCGTAAAACTGCTCCGGCTCTTTGAACAGATAGACGTGGATTTTTTCGTCGGAGATCGGCAAGTTCAGTTTGCTGCTGACATCGGTCCGTTCCGCATTCAGTTCTTGCAGCAACCTGTGTTGGCTGGGCAGCTCGAAATTGCTGTGAATCACCAATTGATCCAGCGTCACCGTAAACCGCTCCGGCAGTTCCACGGCGGGCTTGGTTGTGGTGTGCCAAGTTGCGCAGCCGCATACCACGGCGCAGATTGCCACCGCACTTGCAAATTTGCAAGTGAATCGAAAGCGAAACCACGTTGCCCCCACGTGCATTCTGGTCCTCCATGACCCGGGAATTGTGAGCGATCAGCCCGTTGGCGGATTCAGCCCACAATGAAGCTCTAGGGAACTCAGCCCGACGAGCAAGCGAACTAATGGCCCAACCGGCTTTCCGAAAAGCGGGTGATGATAGCACAGTGGGTCAACCCGACAAAGAGCGAATTGGCCGCTTGCAAACCGGCAAATCGTCGAGAATTAAGCCCCGAAATGGTCCCGCTGCGTAATCAGGCAGTCGCGCCAGAACGCTGCGAAATTAAAGCATCCAGTTCCTCTCGCAACCGTGGCAGAATTTTGTCGTACGCAAACGCGCCTAGTTCTTCGCTGCGGCGTTTGAGATTCACGAAATTGGGACCGCACCATAGGCCCAGATCGGCGTCGTCGGTTTCGCCGGGACCGTTCACACGGCAACCCATCACGGCAATCGTAATGTGATGGTCCTGAGCGAAACGGGTCATTTCCTTGACTTGCTGGGCCAGTTCCACAAAGGCTTCGTTTTCGACACGCGAACAACTGGGGCAACTGATGATGTTGAGCGTGGTTAGCCCGAAATCGACCACGCTGCGGACCCGACCGGCGGCAATGTCGGCCAGAATGGAACGCCCCGCGGCAATTTCTTCCCCTTTGCGGGGATTGGGCACGGTGAGCGAAACCCGAATGGTGTCACCAATGCCCCGGCCAATGAGCTGCTCGAACGCAATCCGGGTTTTAATAATGCCATCCGGCGGCAAGCCGGCCTCGGTGACGCCCAAGTGCAGCGGCACATCGGGCCGGCGCTCCGCAAAGCGGCGGTTGACTTCGATCACTTTTTTGGGATCGGAATCTTTCAGTGACACGCAGTAGCGCGTAAAGCTGAGATCGTCCAGCAGCTCGCAATGTTCCCAAGCGCTTTCCAGCATGGGAGTGATGGAATCGGCCGGATCGTACTTTTCCTTCTTGGCCGGATCGACACTGCCGCAATTCACGCCGATGCGAATGGCGCAGTCATGTTTAGCCGCCGTTTCGACAATGAACTTCACCTTTTCCTGCCACGGCTTTTCGCGCTCGTGATGATATAAGTGGCCTGGGTTGTAACGAACTTTGTCGACATGCGGAGCGACATCGGTCACCAGACGGTAATTCTCTTGCAAATCAACCGCCAGATTTGCGCGGGTTTGGCGGCGAATTTCGGCCAGCGCTTCGGCATCCTTTCGGTTATCGACAGCGATCCGCACCACGTCGGCGCCGGCCTGTTCCAAATCGCGCACTTGGCCGACCGTGGCAGCTACATCTTGCGTAGCGGTGGCCGTCATGCTTTGCACTGCAATGAGATTTCCGGCGCCGATCGTTATCGAACCGATCTGCACCGCGCGTGTTGGGTTGCGTTTGATGGAAACCATAATCGCTTGATGAAATTCATTTGGGCCGGGGATCAGGGCGTTGAAAAACGGCAGGCATCCTTAGCCCCATTTTTTGCCCAGCTCGGCCAGCCCGGCCTTTTGCAGATCGTCGGGGGTCATGACAGGGTGAAAATGGCATTCGGCGTGGAAGTTCAAAAAGAATGGCTCGGCCAAGGCCGGAATTTGCGAGGCGTTTTCCATATTCACCACCAGCAGGCCCGTCCGCTTGCCTTCCATGTCGGTGAAATAGACCGATTCCGGCTTAATCGCCGCCAGAATTTTACCCATGATCTCCCCGGCGGTCCCTTTTCGCACCAGGGTATTGAATGGCTCGTTGGGAAAACTGGCTCGAATCAACATGCGCATCATGCACCTCCGTGATCAATTGGATGATATGGCGAGTTCTTGGTCGGTCGAAAGAAGCATTTTAACCAATTCGGTGATGTTGGCAAAGGCGAGGCTTGACGGCTCCCATGCGTATTAGTATAGTGATACACTATGTCGCGCTTCTTATTTCAGGCGTTTCCCGGCTCCGGTGTGCCAATTTATCGACAGTTGGTCGATCAAGTGCGCCGGCACGCCGCCACCGGCCGCTTGCAGTCCAACGATTTTTTGCCTTCGGTGCGGCAGGTCGCTCAGGAATTGCAAATTAATCCCATGACAGTTTCCAAGGCTTATTCGATTTTGGAGCGGGAAGGGGTATTGGAAAATGTGCGCGGTCAAGGCATGCGCTTAAAAACACCGCTAGGCAATGGCACCATCCGCGACAGGCGGCAGGCGCTCAAACCCCTGTTGGAGCAAGTGGCCGCCACGGCCTATCAATTGTCACTTTCGCCGCAGGATGTAATGCGATTGCTCGAACCCATGCTGGAGGATCTCAATCGTGAATAATTTAGAAACGGCAAGCGGGTCAACGACGGAAATAGATTCGACCGAACTGCTGATTGACGTCGGCGGCCTGCGCAAACAGTTCAAGGCAGGTAAGGAAGTGCTGCGCGGAGTCAACCTGCAAGTGCCACGCGGCACCGTGCTGGGATTGTTGGGGAAAAACGGCGCGGGCAAAACGACTCTAATTAAATGTCTGCTCGGCTTGCTGAAACCGACCGGCGGGACGGCAATGCTCTTGGGAGAAAATGCTTGGGACCTGTCGGCTGAAGCCAAGGAGCGGCTGGGTTATGTCCCACAGATTGTGACACTGTACCAATGGATGAAGGTGAAGCACATCATTGCATACACAGCGGCGTTCTACCGAAATTGGAACGCCACGTTGGCGGCAGAATTGGTGCAGCGCTGGGAAATACCAATAGACGATCGCGCGGGAACGCTTTCCGTGGGCACATTGCAAAAACTGGCGCTGGTGTTGGCATTGGGGCACGAACCGGAGTTGTTGATCCTCGACGAACCGGCCGCCAGCCTCGATCCGATTGCTCGCCGCGAATTCTTGGCTGAAGTATTGAATATCGCCGGCCAAAACGATCGGACCATATTATTTTCGACGCATATTACTAGCGACCTGGAGCGTGTGGCCGACACGGTGGCGATTTTGAAGGAAGGAAAAATTGTTTATCACGGCGAGCTTGGCGAACTGAAAGATTCGATCAAGCGGCTGCATTTTACCGCGGCGGCTCCGTTGCCTCAGACTTTCGTTGTGCCAGGCGCGCTGTCGACGCGCGTTGACGGCAGCCAAGCGATGGTGGCCACGCGCGACCTGTCGCCGGAACTCATTTCGGCATTGTGCA
>Ga0335083_10001685_pt1 | contig 30173 bp, 27 predicted proteins | sample Lox_Sample_42_FD_206716 | JGI IMG/M metagenome (GOLD analysis project Ga0335083, IMG submission 206716) | Soil microbial communities from Loxahatchee National Wildlife Refuge, Florida, United States - Lox_Sample_4.2 | ecosystem: Environmental > Terrestrial > Soil > Wetlands | place: USA...
TCGCGGCCGGGGAAGCTGAGGCGGGCGAAGGCGTAGCCCGCGAGCGAGATCGTGACGATCTGCACGATGAGGATCCCGAAGGCGACAATGGCGGTGTTGAGGTAGTAGATCGCGAAGTTGCCGCTCTCCAGTGCGAGCGCAAAGTTCTCCCAGGTCGGCTTGTAGTCGGGCACGAGCGAGGCCATGTCGATGCCGCCGCCGCCGTCGGGCCGGAACGAGGCGACCAGCATCCAGAGGAACGGCGTCGACCAGATGAAGACGACGATCGCCATCAGCCCGAGCACGATCAGGCTAGGACGCCGCATGCGCGCCCCGTTCCATGGTCTTGAGCGAGAACACCGAGAGCGCCAGCAGGAACGACACGGACAACAGGCTCGCGGCCGCGGCCTTGCCGGCGGCGAAGTTCTCGTGCGCTTCCTCGAAGATGTAGAACAGCACCAGCTTGGTCGAGTTGCTGGGCCCGCCCTTGGTCAGCACGATCACGTGGTCGACCTGGGTCAGCACGTTGATCAGTGCGATCACCAGCACGAAAGCGGTCGTCGGCGCCAGCAGCGGCACGATCACGTGCCGCAGCCGCTGCCAGAAGTTGGCGCCGTCGATGGTCGCGGCCTCGAGCACCTCGCCGGGCAGCGTCTGAAGCCCCGCCAGGTAGAAGAGCATGTAGTAGCCCGCGTTCTTCCACACGGTGATGGCGATCAGCGACCACAGCGCCACGTCGGGATCGCCCAGCCAGTTGAAGCCGTGCAGCCCGAGCTTGCCGAGGTAGTAGTCGAGCAGGCCCACGCCCGGCAGGAAGATGAAGAAGAACAGCGAGGCCGCGGCGACCAGCGGCACCATGGAGGGGAAGAGCAGCAGCGCGCGGAACAGCGCGCTCACCCGCGTCGAGTTCTGGAGCGCGATCGCGAACAGGAGCGCCAGCGCCATGCTGAGCGGCACCGTGCCCACGGCATAGACCAGGTTGTTCACGACCGACTGGAGGAAGGCCTTGTCGGAGAACAGCGCCGTGTAGTTGCCGAGCCCGACGAACAGGCTCTTGGTCGTGCCGTGCGGCCGGTCGTGCAGCGACTCCCAGCCGACCCTGACGATCGGCAGGTAGGTGAAGGCGACCAGGAACAGGATCGACGGCGCCAGAAGCAGATAGGGAAGCGAATGCCGCCCCAGGCGCCCCCGCAGCGCGCGCCGCGACGGCCGCTCGACGGCCGCGTCTTGCGTTTGCGCTGCGACGATGGTCATGCGCGACCGCGTACTGTCCCCCCGTGATGCGGTTGTTACCGTCTTGTTACCGTCAGGTTACGTCGCCCCGACAGCCGGGGACAAGCGCTGTTCAGCGGTCGAACAGCGGCAACGGCTTGGCCGCGATGCGTTGCGCGGCGGCTGAAGAGATGCCCAGCCCGCGCAGGATGGCGGCGACCACCACCGTCGCGTGATTGCGGGGCGCCTCGCCTGTCGCGATGCGGCGCATCGCTTCCATGGTGCCGCCGATCACCAGGTCGAGGCCCGCCGCCTCGCTCACGACGGTGAACTCGCCGCTGCGCAGGCCGTGGCGCAGCTCGCTGCGCACGAAGCCCGTGATCGTCTTGCGGAAGGCGGGATCGACCGAGGCGACGTCGAGGATCAGGAGCGCCCAGGCCGGGCTGCTTCGGGCGAGGCCGAGATAGCGCCGGCATCCGGCCGCGATCTGCTCGGCGTCGGAGCCCAGCGTGGCGCGCGCGCCCATGCTCCGCTGGCGGATCGTTTCGGCGATCTGGCGGGCGACGGCGGCCACGATCTCGGTCTTGGAATGGAAGTGATTGTAGACCGTGCCGGTCGTCATGCCGGCCTCGGCCGCGACCTGCTGCATGGTGCTGGCCGCGACCCCGTTCGCCGAGAACACCGAAATGGCCGCGAGGATCAGCTGACCCCGCGTGCGCTCACGCTTGGAAAGAGGCTTTCCCGCCGTCGGCGACGCTCCGGCCAGGGGTGCCGGCAGAGGGGGCATCGGAGCACGCATGCGTCGTCTGCGGGAACGGATCACACATAAGGAGGGGCCTTGTGCCAGCGATAGCCCTGCCGGCCGAGATCGTAACCATACTGGAACAGGGCGCGCATGTAACCCTGATCGAAGGGTGACGGCAGCACCTTGTCGAATTCACGGCCTATGTAGGCGAGATTGTAGCCGATCGAATCGCGGCGCGTGGCGTAGTAGATGCGCAGCATGTCGTTGTAGCCGCTGACCGTGATCATGGTGGAGATGGCGCGGCCCGCGATGCTGAGCGTCTGGCGGCGCACGTCGGCCCAGTCGGGATCGAAGCGGCCGTTGCGGATCACATAGGCCTCGGCGTCGGCCACCGGCCGCCGGGCGGCGATCCGCTCGCGCCGGATCGCGCCCAGCCCGGCGGGATAGAGGAAGGCCTGCACGAAGGCGCCGCCGTCGACATGCATCTCCTGGTGCGGCTGTCCGTCGAGCGTGCTGTCGATCAGGGTCGGCGGAAAGGCGCCGGGGATCGCGGCCGAGGCGAGGAAGACGCGGCGCACCAGGTCGGCCGCGCGCGGATGGCCGCTCGCGGCGATGGCGCCGATGTTCCAGATCACCGGCTGCTGGGCGTCGAGGTCGGTCGTGCCGATCAGCAGCAGGCGGCCCTCGCCATAGGCCAGGGCGATGTCGCGCAGCATAGCCTCGTCGGCCATGCGCGAGATCGTCGCGAAAAGCGGTGCATTGTCCGCCATGGCATCGTCGTTCAGCGCGGCGAGCAGGCTGCGCTGGTGCAGCACGTCCGCCGCCGTCAGCTCCGTGTAGACGTGCCGCAGCTTGGGATCGTAGCGCGGCCCCAGGAAGGCGAAGGGCGCGGTCAGCGCGCCGGTGCTGACGCCGGTCACGATGTCGAAGACCGGCCGGCCGCCATGCTCGGTCCAGCCGCACAGCAGACCCGCGCCGAACGCCCCATCCTCGCCGCCGCCCGACACGGCGAGGAAGGCGAGGTCGAGCTCGCCGAACGACCTCGCGCCGCGCCGCGCGACCCGTCGCTCCGTCGCCTGTTTCAGCTCGGCCTCGAGCGCGTCGGTGCCCAGCAGGGGATGAAAGCGCTCGTTGGCGAGGCCGAGCACGCTCGCACGGCCGGCCATGCCGGTGGGAACGGGCGTGCCGCGCGGCGGGCCGGCGCAGGCGGAGAGCGCAGGGGCGAGCGCGCTCGCGGCCGTCCACTGCAAAAAGGCGCGCCGGGGTGGCGGGGACAAGGTGCGACTCATTGCATCAGTAATTGAACTTGATGTGCAAAATTGAACATATCATACAAATACGCACCGAATCGAGGGGGAGGCGAGACAATGGATGCAACCAGACGCGACCTGTTGACGGCGACCGCCGCGGCGGGAGTGACCTCGTCCCTGCTGGGATCGCTGATCGGCTCGGCAAACGCGCAGACGCGGGCGCCGGCCGTCGCCCAGCCCCGCACCGGCTTCAACATCCTGTTCCTCTTCTCCGACCAGGAGCGCTACCAGCCGCGCTGGGCCAAGGGCGTCTCGCTGCCCGGCCACGACCGGCTGCAGAAGAAGGGCGTCACCTTCACCAACCATCAGTGCCCGGCCACCATGTGCACCTCGTCGCGCTCGGTGATCCTGACCGGCCTGCAGACGGCCGACAACGGCATGTTCGAGAATCTCGACGTGCCGTGGATGAAGGACTTGGCCTACACCCATCCGACCATTGGCCACATGCTGCGCAAGGCGGGCTACTACACCGCCTACAAGGGCAAGTGGCATCTCTCCCGCGAGTTCGAGACCAACGCGGTCGAGAAGTTCATGACGCCGGCGATGGAGAAGTACGGCTTCGCCGACAATTTCTCGCCGGGCGACCTGATCGGCCACACCCTGGGCGGCTACAGCTTCGACCAGATCACCGCGGGCAGCTGCATCAACTGGCTGCGCTCCAAGGCGCGGCCTTTGTCGGACGAGGGCAAACCGTGGTGCATGTTCGCAAGCTTCGTGAACCCGCACGACATCATGTACTTCAACACCGACGCGCCCGGCGAGCAGGTGCAGGACACCGGCAAGCTCCGCCTGCATGCCGCCCGCGCGCCCGAGCATGCGCTCTACAAGGCGACGTGGGACGTGCCGATCCCGGCCTCCCTGCGCGAGCCCTTCGACGCGCCGGGCCGCCCGCAGGCGCATCGCGAGTTCGACCATTGCTGGGACTACATCCTGGGCGACATCCCGCTCGAGGACGTGCGCTGGAAGCGCTTCAACGACTACTACATCAACTGCCTGCGCAACGTGGACCAGCAGCTCGACGCGGTGCTGGCCGAGCTCGATGCGCTCGGCCTCGCCCAGCAGACCATCGTGGTCTACACCTCCGACCACGGCGAGATGGCGGGCGCCCATGGGCTGCGCGGCAAGGGCCCCTTCGCCTATGCCGAGACCACGCACCTGCCGCTCTACATCATCCATCCCGACGTGCGGGGCGGCCAGCAGTGCAAGGCGATCTCCGGCCACATCGACCTGGTGCCGACGCTCCTCAGCATGGCGGGCGTGACGCCGGCCAAGGCGGCCGAGTTCGCGGGCCGCGCGCTGCCGGGCAAGGATCTCTCGGCCCTGCTCGCCAACCCGGGCAGCCAGCCGCTCAACGCCGCGCGCGCCGCGACGCTCTTCACCTATAGCGGCCTCGCCAGCAACGATGGCGGCGTGTTCGACTTCGCCGCCAAGGCGGTGATGGCGGGCAAGAACCCGCAGGAGGAGGCGAAGCGCGTCGGCTACAAGCCCGATCTCCGCAAGCGCGGCCATGTGCGCTCGGCCTTCGACGGCCGCTACCGCTTCACGCGCTATTTCTCGCCGCTCGACCACAACAGCCCCAAGACGCTCGACGAGCTCTTCAAGGTGAACGACGTCGAGCTGTTCGACCTCACCAAGGACCCGGGCGAGGTGAAGAACCTCGCCAACGAGCGCGTCGCCAACGAGGCGCTGATCATGACCATGAACGGCAAGCTCGAGGCCGTGATCAAGGACGAGATCGGCAAGGATGACGGCCGCGAGCTGCCCAGCATCCCGAACATCACCTGGGGCCTCGACAAGGTGGACCTCTGAGATGCGGCCACTGGTTGCGGCGCTCGCGCTGATCCTCGGCGCGGCGCCGGCGCTGGCCCAGGAGACGGGCAAGGAGAAGCCGGGCGACAAGGAGTGGGTCTTCGCCGCCACGCCCTATGTCTGGCTGATGGGCGCGAGCGGCAGCGTCACGGCCAAGGGCCAGACCGTCGACGTCAATGCCGGCATCGCCGACATCTTCGGCAAGACCGACGGGCTGATCGCCCTGATGCAGAACTTCGAGGCGCGCCACGACAAGTGGACGCTCGGGCTCGACGCCATCTACACGCGGATGGTGATGTCGCCCACCGTCGCCACCCAGCGCAATCCGGTGCCGTGGCTGAACTTCTCCGCCAATGCCGGCGCCAACGTGACCTCGACCCTGGTGGTGCTCGAGGGCACCGCGGGCTACGAGCTGGCGAAGCTCGCGCCCGACACCGCCCTCGATGGGCTGGTCGGCCTGCGCTACTGGCACACGAGCACCGACATGACCTTCGGCTTCCAGGCGACGGGCACGATCCAGACGCCGGAGAATGTCGGCTTGTTCAGCAAGAGCATCGGCGTGGCCGGTGCGAGCTCGGGCAGCATCGACTGGGCCGACCCGCTGGTCGGTCTGAGACTCCGCCACGAGATCGCGCCGCACCACCGCCTGATGGTACGCGGCGATGTCGGCGGCTTCGGCGTCGGCAGCCAGTTCACCTGGCAGGCGCTCGGCGTCTATGCCTACGAGTTCAGCTCCGGCCCGACCTCGTGGTCGGCCGTGATCGGCTACCGCGCGATCGGCGTAAACGACAGCTCGGGCACCAACTCGATGGACCTCGTGCTGCACGGGCCGGTGCTGGGCGTGACGGCGCGGTGGTGAGAGGCAGGGCTGAGGGGCGAAGTGTTAGTCAACGACACTTACAAAATCTAAAAGAGACTTATCATTCACGATGATGGCTGGTTGAGTAAGATCGTCCCTCATTTCGAATATGGCTCTTCTCTCGTGTTCCTCTGCATAGAAGCTAGGTTTTGCACACAGCGTGGGGAGCAGCGATAAATCATAGAACGTTTGGAAATATTCCCTGTTCAGTTCATGTAGGTTGGGGCGTTCACGCATGAGCTGGCGCAATCGCGTACCGCGCTCATGCTGTACAATGATCGTTTTGGTGTCGGTGTACGTTATGTCAAATACGCGTGCACGAAAGGCATGAATACGCTTCCGTAGTCGCTCAATGAATTCGTTCACAGGCTCAATCTTCAAAAGCCTGCTACCGAACTTTCCGATCATCACCTCATGGTCGACGTCGGCATGAGGGAGTGCGGTACCGCAGAAGATGGCCGCGTTAAAGCCGCTTGTGAGGCCTAGGCTGAATTGATCATCGTTCGATTGAATGAAGAAGTATCCGCATCCTTCCCGATCGTCTCGGATGCCATGGTTCTCTGTGGTTCGATAGTAAACTGCTGATCCGAGCCGAAAGGAGCCTCGCTGAATGTGGTGCCAAGTCTCCTCGCTTACGTACTTGTACAGGGGCGCGTCACAAGGGGTTTGGAAGTCACTTTCGCTTAGAAGCCGCTCGATTTTTATCTGCCGTGGTTCTCTACCCTGCAAAGAGTCGAAGTAGGCATCCGACGCTTTCGTAAACGAAATGTTTTGCTCATTCGTAAGCTTTTGTCCGGTAGCCGTGGCCCCCAGCAGGAGCGAGCGCTTATTCCGAGAAAATCTGTAGCCGGCTAAAGGCTCAAAGGCTTCCTTGTAGTGATACTGCAGGGTCCGACCTATGGGCGCCATGGCAACAACCCATCGATTTTAGCGAGTCTTCTGAGGAACATTAGCTAGGTATGCATCACGTGAACATATCTAGAACTTGTGTCAATAAGCTTATTTAAATCAGCGGCTTATTTCCCCTCTTGTCGAATAGAACAAAAAGCGTACAGTGCCTCCCATCGACGCGGGACTTATCCGCATTGCTGCTCCGGATGGGAGCGTGGGACAACGAAGGAGACAGCCAATGTCGGCATCGCTCAAGCTGGTCGAGAAAGACGGTATGGAGAACAAGAACAAGGCCTTGGACGCCGCTCTCGCCCAGATCGAGCGCGCCTTCGGCAAGGGCTCGATCATGAAGCTCGGCCAGCGCGAGGCGCTGGAAATCGAGGCCATTTCGACCGGATCGCTGGGCCTGGACATTGCCCTCGGCATCGGCGGCCTGCCCAAGGGCCGCATCATTGAGATTTATGGCCCGGAAAGCTCGGGCAAGACGACGCTCGCGCTGCACGTGGTGGCCGAGGCCCAGAAGAAGGGCGGCACCTGCGCCTTCGTCGATGCCGAGCACGCGCTCGACCCGGGCTACGCCAAGAAGCTCGGCGTCGACGTCGAGAACCTCCTGATCTCCCAGCCCGACGCGGGCGAGCAGGCACTCGAGATCGCCGACACCCTGGTCCGCTCCGGCGCGATCGACGTGATGGTGATCGACTCGGTGGCGGCGCTGGTGCCGCGGGCCGAGCTCGAGGGCGAGATGGGCGATTCGCTGCCGGGCCTGCACGCCCGCCTGATGAGCCAGGCGCTGCGCAAGCTCACGGCCTCGATCTCCAAGTCCAACACCCTGGTGATCTTCATCAACCAGATCCGCATGAAGATCGGCGTGATGTTCGGCAGCCCCGAGACCACGACGGGCGGCAATGCGCTCAAGTTCTACGCCTCGGTCCGCCTCGACATCCGCCGCATCGGCGCGCTCAAGAACGGCGAGGACGTGATCGGCAACCAGACCCGCGTGAAGGTGGTGAAGAACAAGGTGGCGCCGCCGTTCAAGGTCGTCGAGTTCGACATCCTGTACGGCGAGGGCGTCTCCAAGGTCGGCGAGCTGATCGATCTCGGCGACAAGGCCGGGGTGGTCGAGAAGTCGGGCTCGTGGTTCTCCTACGACGGCCAGCGCATCGGCCAGGGCCGCGAGAACGCCAAGAATTACCTCCGGGAGCATCCCGAGGTCGCCCAGGCCATCGAGCAGAAGGTCCGCGAGAACGCCGGCATCCTGGCCGCCTCGCTGGACGGCTCGAAGGAAGAGGACGACGAGGACGACGACAAATAGACGAACGAAGGCCGGGCGAGGCGAAGGTTCCCTCGCTTCGCTCGGGACAAGCTTAGCGGCCTGGCAGACACCTCTCGTCTCCAGCCCAAGGCGGTGCTGTTCCCCCACGCGCAGCACCGCCTCTCCTTTTTTGAGGCGATTTTTGCAGTCACGGGGGAGTTAGCGCAGTTAGCGCTAGTGCGCTGACCTCAAATTAATATTTTCCCGTTTATTTAACGGGAGCCCCCAGCGGAGCCGACGTTCTTCAAAAACCGCTGAACCCACTCCGGCCCCGTGCGCCGCACGCCGCCCTTGGGCCGCGTCTTGCTCCACCGCATCAGCATCGCCAGCGGAAACCACCCATCGCGCTCCTCCTGCAGGCCACGCGCCGACAAAGAAAATTTCGGCACGGCCACGGGCGTCACGCCTTCCTGCGCCGCGCCGCGGCACAACTCGGCCGGCGAGGTGACGAGATACTCGCGGCACACCAGCGGCCGGTCGGGATGGATCGAGCAGCTCTCCTCCTCGAGGAAGGGGCAGGGGATGCGCAAGGCGAAGTAGGCGACGGAGAGGTCGCGATCGCTCTTCCTGGAAGGCGTGGCCAATCCGGCCTGCTCGATCTTCGCCGCTGCCTTCGCGAACCGCTCCTCGATCACCGCGCGGCGCTCGGCCGGCATGCCCTCGATCAGCGCCAGCAGCCTTTCACCCTCCGTGCGCGAGAGGGGCACGAGCTGGCGGCAGCAGGCGCCGCAGCCCTTGCGGCAGGAGATCGCCTGTCCGGTCTCGGCGGCGGCGACGACGGCGTTCACCAGCCCCTGCAAGGCCGGCACGACCTCCGTCGCGGGCACGGCCGCATTGGGCACGGTGAGCGGATGGGCGATGCTGAGCGTCCCCACGGTAAGCCGCAAAATGGCTGTCGATTGGCCGGAATCGGCCATTTCCGCTGCTTCCCCTCATGTGGACTAGGCCGCTGGGCGCACGCTACAAGGATCGCCTTATGGCAAGCGTCAGCGACATCCGTCGCACATTCCTAGAATACTTCCGCAGCAACGGCCACGCGGTCGTGGACTCGAGCCCGCTCGTGCCGCGCAACGACCCCACGCTGATGTTCACCAACGCCGGCATGGTGCAGTTCAAGAACGTCTTCACCGGCCTCGAGAAGCGCAGCTACAGCCGCGCCTCGACCTCGCAGAAGTGCGTGCGCGCCGGCGGCAAGCACAACGATCTCGAGAATGTCGGCTACACCGCCCGCCACCACACCTTCTTCGAGATGCTGGGCAACTTCTCGTTCGGCGACTACTTCAAGGAACGCGCGATCGAGCTCGCCTGGAACCTGATCACGAAAGAGTACGGCCTGCCCAAGGACAAGCTGCTGGTCACGGTGTTCCACACCGACGACGAGGCGGCCGGCCACTGGAAGAAGATCGCGGGCTTGCCCGACGAGAAGATCATCCGCATCCCGACGTCCGACAATTTCTGGGCGATGGGCGACACCGGCCCCTGCGGGCCCTGCTCGGAGATCTTCTTCGATCACGGCGAGGGCATCCCCGGCGGCCCGCCGGGCAGTCCCGACGCCGACGGCGACCGGTTCATCGAGATCTGGAACCTGGTCTTCATGCAGTACGAGCAGGTGACCAAGGAGCAGCGCATCGACCTGCCCAAGCCCTCGATCGACACGGGCATGGGGCTGGAGCGCATCGCCGCCGTCCTGCAGCACAAGCACAACAATTACGACATCGACCTCTTCCGCACGATCATCGAGGCGGTGGCGCACGAGACCGGCGTCGATCCCGACGGCCCGCAATCCGCCTCGCACAAGGTCATCGCCGACCATCTGCGCGCGACCTCGTTCCTGATCGCCGACGGCGTGCTGCCCTCCAACGAGGGCCGCGGCTACGTGCTCCGCCGCATCATGCGCCGCGCCATGCGCCACGCGCACATCCTCGGCGCCCAGGACCCGATGGTCTACAAGCTGGTGCCGACCTTGGTGAAGGAGATGGGCGATGCCTATCCCGAGCTTCTCCGCGCCCAGCCGCTGATCACCGAAACCCTGAAGCTCGAGGAGTCGCGCTTCAAGAAGACGCTCGGCACGGGTCTCCGGCTGCTCGACGACGAGACCAAGGGGCTCGCCAAGGGCGGCACGCTCAAGGGCGATGTCGCCTTCAAGCTCTACGACACGTTCGGCTTCCCGCTCGATCTCACACAGGACGTGCTGCGCGCGCGCGGCATCGCCGTCGACACGGCGGGCTTCGAGAAGGCGATGGACGAGCAGCGCGCCAAGGCGCGCGCGGCCTGGGCCGGTTCGGGCGAGACCGCCGACCAGGCGATCTGGTTCGACATCCGCCAGAAGGTCGGCGCCACCGAGTTCCTCGGCTACGACACCGAGCGCGCCGAGGGCAAGGTCCTCGCCATCGTGCTGGACGGCAAGGAAGTGTCTTCTCTCAAGGAAGGCCAGACCGGCTGGCTGATCGTCAACCAGACGCCGTTCTATGGCGAGTCGGGCGGCCAGCAGGGCGATACGGGCAAGGTCGTCGCATCCGGCGGCGAGGCCGCGATCCTCGACGTGCAGAAGATGGTGACCGACCTCTGGATCCATCACGCCAAGCCTGCCAAGGGCGAGATCAAGGTCGGCGACGATCTCGTCATGACGGTCGATCCGATCCGCCGCGCCCAGCTCCGGGCCCATCATTCCGCGACGCACCTGCTGCATGAGGCACTGCGCCGCCATCTCGGAACGCATGTCACGCAGAAGGGCTCGCTGGTCGCGCCTGATCGTTTGCGCTTCGACATCAGCCACACCAAGGCGATCTCCCCCGAGGAGCTGCGGCGGGTCGAGGACGAGGTGAACGAACGCATCCGCCTCAACAGCTCGGTCGACACGCGCCTGATGACGCCGGAAGAGGCGATCGCCGCCGGCGCCATGGCGCTGTTCGGCGAGAAGTACGGCGAGGAGGTGCGCGTGCTCTCCATGGGCGGCGCGCACGGCGAGAAATACTCCGTCGAGCTCTGCGGCGGCACCCATGCGCTGCGCACCGGTGACATCGGCCTGTTCCGCATCGTCGGCGAGGGCGCTGTCTCGGCCGGTGTGCGCCGCATCGAGGCGCTCGCGGGGGCCGCGGCCGAGAGCTACACGCGCCACGAGGGCGATCTGCTGCGCGAGGCGGCATCGGTCATGAAGGTGCGGCCGGAAGATCTGCCGTCGCGCCTGCAGGCGCTGATCGACGGCCAGCGGCGGATCGAGAAGGAATTGTCGGACGCGCGCAAGGCGCTGGCGCTGGCGGGCGGCGGTGCGTCGAACGGCGCGTCGCCGGCCGACGAGGTGCGCGACATCGGCGGCGTGAAGATGATCGGCCGCGTGCTGAACGGCGTGCCCGGCAAGGACCTCAAGGGCATGGCCGACGAGTTCAAGAAGAAGCTGGGCTCGGGCGTCGTCGCCCTGATCGGCGTCGAGGAGGGCAAGGCTTCGGCGGTGGTCGGCGTCACCGACGATCTGTCGAAGCGCCTGAGCGCGGTCGATCTCGTGAAGGCGGGCGTCGCGGCGCTGGGCGGCAAGGGCGGCGGCGGCCGGCCCGACATGGCGCAGGGCGGCGGTCCCGATGCGGCCAAGGCTTCCGAAGCGCTGAAGGCGATCGAGACGGCGCTTGAAGGCGTGAAGTAGGGGGGGCGTGAAGTGATGAGTCGAGCAATCGGCCTGCTGATCGTGCTCGCGGCCGGCATGGCAATCGCGGCGTGCGATATGTTGCCGTCGCAACCGCCGCCCTCGTCGGCCAAGCGCGATTCCAATCCCGCCAAGTACGACCGCGACCGCGCCGAATGCCAGGCGCAGGTCGACGACTACATGAAGACGCGCCGCAACGTCGACGATTCGCGCGACTCGGTGTTTGCCGGCGATCGCGACCGCTACGGGCAGGGCGAGCTGCCCTCGCGCATGGCCGACTACTCCGACACGCGCAATGCCGACCGCGTGCTCTACAACTGCATGGAAGCGCGCGGCTGGCCGCAGCCGACGCAGGGCAAGACCCTGTGGCAGAAGATCGGCGGCCACTGACCTCGTGATCCCGTGGAGCGCCTGACCCGATATCTGGGACGGCTCAACCGGCGCAACCTGCGGCTGGCGGTGGTGGCGGTCGTCGCGCTCTATGCCATCGCCATGCTCTGGCCGAACATCGCGGCCCTCCTGGTGCGCAACTCGGCGGTCACGGCCTGGACCAACGTCGCCACCGCGCCCATCCAGGGCCGCGCGCCGGAGACGGTGCCGTTTCCCGGCAGCCATGTCGGCCCGGACGGCGTGATCTTCCAGGTGACCAACGATCTTCTCGATCCCGGCCCGGTGAAGGTGGCCGAGGCCGCGCTCGTCGATGCCGAGGCCCGCACCGCCGCGGCCAAGGCCTATCTCGAGGGCGCGCTCGAGATCGACAAGGACCGGCGCGAGCTGCTGCACGTCTATGCCGAGAACTTCCGCGCCGAGCTCGATGCCGAGATCGTGGTGAGCGAGGCGCGCGTGGCGCTGCTCAAGTCGAAGGCCGTGAGCGCGGCCCAGATCGCCGAGCGCACCAAGACCGTGTCGGAGACCGGCTACCGCTCGAAGGACTATCGCGACGAGGGCCAGATCCGCCAGGCCGAGGCGGAGGCCGCTCTCGCCGCCGAGCGCATGGCGCTCGAGCGCGCGCAGCGGCGGCGTGCGGCGGCCGACAAGGGCGTCTACGTCGCCCCGGACGGGACCAGTCCCAACTGGGCCTATGGCGACCGGCAGGACGCCAAGATCGAGATCAAGCGCGCGCGGCTCCAGGTCGAGCAGGCGCAGTCGGACGAGCGGCGGGCGCGGCAGGCGCTCGACGCGGCGCGCGAATCCTTCCGCTTGCACAGCAGGGCGCCGGTGCTGGCGCCGCCCGACTCGACCATCCGCAGCGTCATCGTCGGTGCCGGCGCCACCGTGGCGGTGGGCGAGCCGGTGGCCAAGTGGATCGATTGCAAGGAGCTGTTCCTCGACGCGCCCGTCTCCGACGCCGCCCTGCCGCTGATCGCGGTCGGCAGCAAGGCGCAGGCGATCATCGAGGGACGCCGGCGCTGGTACGACGCCACGGTCGCCAGCGTCCGCGGCAGCGCCGAGACGATCGGCGCGGAAGACCTTGCCGCCGTCGCCAAGGGCCGCAGTCCCGGCGTGGGGCAGGTGATCCTGCGGCTCGAGGCGCCGCGCAGCGACTTCGGCGAATGCCCTGTGGGAGAGGCGGCCTATGTCCACTTCCCGACCGCCGGCGTGCTCGACGTGCTGTTGGCGCGCTTCGGCCTGAAGTAGGGCGCCATGGCCGCCGCTGTCGCTCCTTCCGCGATGCTGACCGACGATCAGCAGCGGCGGGAGCATGCGCTGATCCTGGCCACGCTGCTGGACGGCGGCATGATCGTGCTGCTGTTCTCGGGCGGCCTGCTCGGCGGCTCGCTCACCTGTCTCGCCGAGGGGGTGCGCGGGCTCCTGATGACGCTGATCGATCTCGTGTCGCTCTACGTGATCCGCAGGCTTCACCGCGGCTCCCTGCGCGGCTTCGACTACGGCACGGGCAAGATCGAGCAGCTCTGCAGCGCGGGCATCGCCGCCGGTCTCGCCGGCGCCGCTTGCTGGGTGGCCTGGGACGCGCTCGCCATGGTGAGCAGGGGCGAGAGCGACGCCTCGCCGCTCGGCTTGTCGCTCGCCGCCGTCGTCGCGGCGCTCAACCTGCTCGTCAACTACTTCGCCTGGGACAGCGTGCGCCTCGCCACGCTCGGCAGGCCCTCGGTCATCATGGAGGCGCAGCTCCATGCGCGCACGACCAAGCTCGTGGCCTCGCTCACCGTGCAGGTCACGATGACCGTGGCCGCCGTCGCCAAGGATCCCGTGATCGTGGCCATCGCCGATGCCGTCGGCGCGTTCCTGGTGTGCACGGTGATGGTGCGGGCATCCTGGCAGCTCCTCAAGCAGGCCATTCCCGACCTGCTCGACCGCTCGATCAACCATGTCGTCGAGGCGACACTGCATCGCGCAGCGGCCGGCCTGCCGCCTTCGTTCGTCCTGCGCGACTTCCGCTCGCGCGGCGGCCTGCAGGCCTTCGTGCTGGAAGTGTCGCTCGCCTGTCCGCCGGGCACCGGCGTGGCGGCCGTCGAGCAGGCCGAGGCGCTGCTCGCCGCCGACATCGCCCGCGCGCTGCCCGGTGTCGAGCCCACGGTCGTGGTACGGGCCGTCTCCTCCGATTTGCCGTGAATCCGCCGGAACGGTGTCGCACGACAGGCGTTCACTTCGCGGTCCAACAGGCCAGGAGGATGCCGTGCGCTGGAAGGAAGCTCTCGCCGCGAGTCTGCTGTTGCCGCTCGGTGCCTGCGCCACCGTGCCGCTCGCCTCGCCGCAGGCCGACCAGATCGGCAAGGAGTTCACGCCCCCGGCGCAAGGCTCGGGCGCGCTCTATGTCTACCGCTCGGGCTACATGGCGCTCGCCAAGAAGGTCGATGTGTCGATCGCCGGCGGCGCGCAGGCGGCCCTCGCGCCCAACACCTACTTCCGCCTCGAGGGGCCGCCGGGGCCGATCGACATTTCCTGCCGCACCGACAACACCGCCGGCCGCGAGGTCCAGATCCAGCCGGGCGAGACGCGCTATGTCGAGGTGGCGATGAACGCGGGTTGGCTGGGTCCCAGCTGCTCGGTGGCCGAGGTGCCGCCGGAGCAGGGGCAGGCCGCCGTGCGCAACGCCAAGCGCGTGATCCCGCAATAGGCGTGTAAGCAACGGGGGGCTAGACTGCCGGCATGCGCTTGCTTGCCTTCCTCCTCTCGTTCCTGCTCTCCGCCGGCTCGGCCTTGGCGGGCGACGAACTCGCTCCCGTGGTGGCGCCCGACGGCTTCTCCTTCAACTACGTGCTGACGACCGGCAATGGCGGCAAGCCCGCCTACGCCGTCATCCTGATGCCCGGCGGCAACGGCAACATGTCGCCACGGCTGGTGAACGGCAAGGTGGTGTTCAACGGCGGCGGCAACTTCCTGATCCGCAGCCGCGCGATCTTCGCCGAAGGGCCCTTCGTCGCCGCTTCGACCGACGCCACCTCGACGCCCGGCCGCATCCTCGCCATCACGGCCGATCTCGAGAAGCGCTTCGGTCCGCTCAAGATCTATGTGGTCGGCACCTCGCGGAGCACCGAGGCGACCATGGCGCTCTCGGGCCCGCTCGACGGCAGGGTGGCGGGCTTCGTGCACAGCTCCTCGGTGAACGCCATCTCGAGCTTCGATCCGCGCAAGTTCAAGAGCCGGCATTTGATCGTCCTGCACCGCATGGACGGCTGCAAGGTCACGAAGCCCGCGATGGGCGAGGCCTCGCACCGTTCCTACGGCACGGAGCTGATCGAGATCGACGGCGGCAAGTCGGTGGATGACGACTGCGAGGCCTTCGCCCACCACGGCTACAACGGCGTCGAGCGCGAGACGGTCCAGAAGATCAAGGACTGGATCGTCGCCGGGAAGTGATCAGCCGAGGAAGGTGCCGTCGGGATCGCCGTTCAGCATGACCTTGCCGACGGCCTCGAAGTGCGCCTCGCGGGACTGGATCTGCTGGCTGAGCGTATGGATGTCGCGGAAGCGGCGCTCGAACGGGGTCCCGAGGAAGATGGCCGAGGTGCCCGCCGACTTGTAGACGCGGTCGGCGACGTCCAGCGCATTGTGGATGGCATGGCTGCAGCCGAGTCGGATGCGCGCACGCTCGGGCGAGGCGAGCGGCTCGACATCGTCGGCGACGTCCCAGCATTCCTTCAGGATCTCGACCAGATAGGCGCGCGAGGCGCCCAGCATCGCCTCCATGCGCGCGACGTCGGACTGGACCTGCGGATTGTCGGCCATGCGGCCCTGGTTACGCGGTGTCTTCTCCGTGGCGAGGTCGCGGAAGGCCTCGAGCATGGCGCGCGCGATGCCGAGCGCCACGCTCGCCACGCCTACCGCGTAGAGGCCTTGCGTCGTGAAGGCGTAGAGCGGCCCGCGGTCGCGCCGCAGCGTCGGGTCCTCGCGCGTGCCGGAGAAGGCCTCGGGCACGAAGACGTCGCGTGCGCTGTAGCCTTCCGAAGCCGTGCCGCGCATGCCGAGCGTATGCCAGTCGTGGATCGGCGTGGTCTGTACCTTGGGCATCAGGAGCGTGCGGATGGTCGGCCGGCCGAAGCGGTTCAGCCTGAGCGAGCCGTCGGGCTCGACGACATGGCAGTGCGCGCCGATCCAGTTGGCCTGGCGATAGCCCGAGGAGAAATGCCATTCGCCCGTGACACGGTAGCCGCCGGGTGCGGCGATCGCCTTGTTCTGGCTGGGCGGTCCCCAGGAGATCATGCCGCGCGGGTCGCTGTAGATCGTGCGGGCGGCCTCGAGGCTGATGAAGGGCGCGATCAGGGCCGAGCTGTTGGCCACGAACATGTTCCAGCCGACCGAGCCGTCGTGGCGTGCCACTTCCTCCACGGCGCGCAGATAGACCCAGGGCTCGACCTGCTCGCCGCCGACCGACCGCGGCAGCAGCAGGCGGAAGAGGCGCGAGGCATGCAGCTCGCCGATCAGCGGCTCGGGAATGGTCTGGCTGGTCTCGATCTCGTCCGCCGCTGCCGCGATCGCCGGACCGATGCTTCTCGCCCGGTCGATCGGGTCGAGCTCCTGCGCAAGGGCGGCGGTGGCGGTCATACGGACCTCAGTTGTGGGACTCGAAGCCGGGCTGTGGCGGCGGCGCGGCGACAGGGCCGGGGCCATGTCCGGCGACAGGCTCTCCGGGTGCCTTCGGCCGCTTGGGCGGGACGGCGCGCTGCACCAGCACCAGTCCCGTCGCCTTCATCATGGCATCCTTGCGGAGCGCCTCGGTGATGGCCGGACGATGGTCGGTGTCCATGGTGACCAGCAGGTCGATCAGCTTGTTGTTATCGGACTGGCAGGCCGTCACGGCGGCGAGCGCCACGCCCGCCGGATCGGAGACTCCGTCGTCCAGCTTGACCACGCGGGTCGAGATGCAGAGGTCGCGCGCCAGTCGCTGCTTGTTGATCGCGCGCATCCGCAGATCGTCCTCGTAGATCGGCGGATTGTAGACGTAGCACCCCTGCAGGCAGGGCAGGAGCGTGGCCAGGGCCAAGGCAGTCGTCGCCGGACGCATGGCCCGTTCTAGGATGTTTGGCCTCTATTTGCTAGCGTCCGGCCGGAGGGAGAAAGACATGCGTACAAGCATTGTGCTGGCCTTGGCGCTCGGCTGGGCGCTGCCGGCGGCGGGGCAGACGGTGATCGACGGCGACACGCTGAACTACAAGGGAGCGACCCTGCATCTGTGGGGCGTCGATGCGCCCGAACTCGGCCAGAGCTGTGGCGACGGTTGGCCGGCGGGGCAGATCGCGAAGGAGTATCTCGCGGGCCTCATCCATGGTCGCACGGTCACTTGCGACCTCAAGAGTACGCCGCAACCGAAGCCGGCGTTCGCCGTGTGCAAGATCGACGGCCAGGATCTCAGCGCCGCCATGGCCGCCGACGGCATGGCCTGGGCCTATCCGGTGCAGACCAAGGACTACACGGTGCAGGATTCCAACGCGATGATCGCCGTGCTGGGTGTCCACGCGCATGATTGCCTCAAGGCGTGGGAGTGGCGCGCCCGCAATCAGCGCCAGCAATAGGCTGGAGCAAGTCCATTCGCTGGAAGCCGCTCTACAGCCGCTTCTCCAGCGGCATGCTCTGCGACGGCCGCGAGAAGGGCGTGGGCTGGGGCAGCGGCAGGCAGTCGTTGCGCGGCTCCGGTTGCCGGGCCTCGTTGATGCGCTGCCGCCCCGTGTTGACCGGATGCGGCTCGGAGATCGTCACGATGAAGGGGCTGCCGTCGTCCTGCGGCTTCTTGGCCTCCGCCCACGTCTGCACGACAGACGCCATGACCAGGGTGAAGACCACCCCGATCCCGAACATCAGGGCGGCCACGAAGAGATGCCGCATTCAGTGATCCCCAAAGCCACGCTCCAGGCCGGTTTCCCGCCGGCCCGTTCAACGCATCACACAGACTGACGCCACACAAAGCGGCCGGCCCACCCGGCCATCCCACTGGCCGATTCCGGTCGCGGCGGGATCGAAGCGCCAATTCCGAGGTTTCGTCAAGAGATTCGATAGCCACGGCGAGCAAATACAGCCGACGGTTGATCCAACGTCGGAACATTGCACCCCAATTTGGGTTATTCGGCCGCCTGGCTCAGCGCCTCGGGCCGGCGCCACTGGGCCAGGAGTTCGGCCTGCTTGCGGCGGGCACGCGCGAGGTGGGCGTCCTTCACGTGGCCATAGCCGCGGATATCGTCCGGCACCGAGGCCAGTTTCACCGCGAGCGCGTGGTTGCGGGCATCGAGGCCGGCCACCAACTCGTCGACAAGCTTTTCGTACTCGACGATCAGGGCGCGCTCCTCGCGGCGCTCCTTCGTGTAACCGAAGATGTCGAGCCTCGTGCCCCGCAGGCCCTTGAGCTTCGCGAGCATGCGGAGCACCGGCAGCATCCAGGCGCCGAACTCCTGCTTGATCAGATGACCCGTCTGCGGATCGCGCTCGGCGAAGAGCGGCGGGGCGAGATGGAACTTGAGCTTGTAGTCGCCCTCGAACTGCTGGTTGAGCTGGGCGGCGAAGGCGGCGTCGGCGTGCATGCGGGCCACCTCGTACTCGTCCTTGTAGGCGAGCAGCTTGGCATAGTAGCGGGCCACGGCCTCGGCGAGTGTCGACTGTCCCGGCGTCGCCTTCAGCTCGGCCGCGCGCACACGCTCAACCAGCGTGGTGTAGCGGCGCGCATAGGCGGCGTTCTGGTAGGCCGTCAGCAGCTTTACGCGCGCGCCAATGATCTCGTCGAGGGTCTTCGAGAGCCGCGCGAAGGGAACGATGTTGTCGGTCGCGGCCGGCGTCACGAGCTTCTCGACCGAAGTGCGGTCGGCTGCAGCGCGACGGCCCCAGCGGAAGGCGCCGAGGTTCATCTTGATCGCGGTGCCGTTCAGCTCGATCGCCTTCTCGAGCGCCTCGACGCCGATGGGGATCAGGCCCTTCTGCCAGGCATAGCCCAGCAGGAAGAGGTTGGTGGCGATCGAATCACCCATCAGCCCGGTCGCGAGCTTGGTCGCCTCGAGGAAGTCGCAGGCTTCCGCACCTGCTGCCGCCTCGATCGAGAGCTTGAGCGTATGGGAGGGGAAGGCGAGGTCGGGATGGCGCGTGAACTCGCCGGTGATGGTCTCGTGCGTGTTGACGATCGCCTTCGAGACGCCGGGCTCGAGCCGCGCCAGCGCATCGGGGCTGGCGCTCACGACCAGGTCGCAGCCCAGCAGTACGTTCGCGCCACCGGCGCCCAGGCGCACAGCATGCAGCGCCTCGGGCGAAGCGCCGATGCGCACGTGGCTGATCACCGCACCGCCCTTCTGCGCCATGCCGAGCTGGTCGAGCACGGTGGCGCCCTTGCCCTCGATGTGGGCGGCCATGCCCATCAGCGCGCCGATGGTCACGACGCCCGTGCCGCCGATGCCGGTGATCAGCACGCCATAGGGCTTGTCGGCGACCGACGGCAGGGTCGGGGCGGGCGGCAGCGGCGGTTCGGCAGCCGGCGCGTTCTTCGCCGTCTCGGCCTTGCCGTGACGCAGGCTGCCGCCTTCGACGGTGACGAAGCTTGGGCAGAAGCCGTTCAGGCAGGAATAGTCCTTGTTGCAGGACGATTGGTCGATCGCGCGCTTGGTGCCGAACTCGGTCTCGACCGGTGTCACGCTGAGGCAGTTGGATGCGACCGAGCAATCGCCGCAGCCCTCGCAGACGGCCTGGTTGATGAACACGCGCTTGTTGGGATCGGGATAGGTGCCGCGCTTGCGGCGACGGCGCTTCTCGGCGGCGCAGGTCTGGTCGTAGATCAGGACCGACACGCCCTTCCACTGGCGCAGCTCGCGCTGCACCTCGTCGAGCTGGTCGCGATGATGGAAGGTGACGCCCGGCGCCCATTCGGTGCCGACCGGGTACTTGTGCGGGTCGTCGCTCACCAAAGCGATGCGGCGCACGCCCTCGGCATGGACCTGCTGGCTGATCGTCCAGGGATGGACGTTGCCGTCGTGCGGCTGGCCGCCGGTCATGGCGACGGCGTCGTTGTAGAGGATCTTGTAGGTGATGTTGGTGTTGGTGGCGATCGCATGGCGGATCGCGAGATAGCCTGAATGGAAGTAGGTGCCATCGCCCAGGTTCTGGAAGATGTGCGGCACGTCGGTGAAGTGGCTGGCACCGACCCATGGCACGCCCTCGGCGCCCATGTGGGTGAAGGTCTTGGTGTTGCGCTCCATGCCGATGGCGAGCGTGTGGCAGCCGATGCCGGCCATCGCCATCGAGCCGTCGGGCACTTTGGTCGAGCTGTTATGCGGGCAGCCGGAGCAGAAATAGGGCACGCGGGCCATGCCGGCCTCGTTGCGCACCTGGCGGCCGGCGCGGCGCTTCAGCATCTCGAAGCGCTGCCTGGTGCGCTCGCCGAAGGCATCGAGGCCGAGCCGCGCCACGAGGGCGGAGGCGATCTCGAACGGAGTGAGCTCGCCGTCCGACTTGAAGAGCTTCTGGCCGTGCTCGTCCTTCTTGCCGACGACGACCGGACGATGGTCGGCCGGCGCGTTGAACAGCGCATCCTTCAGTTGCTGCTCGATGATCGCGGCCTTCTCCTCGACGACCAGGAGCTCGCGCTTGCCGCCGGCGAAGGCGACCGCGCCTTCGGTCTCGAGCGGCCAGACGAGGCCCACCTTGTAGATCGCGATGCCGAGCCGCTCGGCTTCGGCATCGTCGATGCCGAGCTCATCGAAGGCCTGGCGCACGTCGAGATAGGACTTGCCGACCGTGACGATGCCGAAGCGCGCATCGGGGCGGCCCAGCATCAGCTTGTCGAGCCGGTTGGCGCGCCAATAGGCCAGCGCTGCCGGATGCTTCAGCGTGAGAACGCGCCGTTCCTGGCCGAGCCATTCGTCGGGCCAGCGGATGTGCGGACCTTCGGGCGGCATGTTGAAGTCGGTGGGCGTATGGATCTCGACCCGGTGGGGGTCGACATAGACGGAAGCCGAGGAGTCGACGGCCTCGTTCAGGATCTTGAAGCCGATCCACAGGCCCGAGTAGCGCGACATGGCGAAGGCGTGCAGCCCGAAGTCGAGATACTCCTGCACCGAGGCCGGATGGAGGATCGGGATGCCCGCCGCCATGAGCGCGGGCTCGCTCTGATGCGCGAGGGTCGACGACTTCGCCATGTGGTCGTCGCCCGCCAGCACCACGACGCCGCCATGCTTGGACGTGCCGGCATAGTTCGCATGCTTGAAGACGTCGCCGCAGCGGTCGACGCCCGGCCCCTTGCCGTACCACATGCCGAACACGCCATCGTACTTGGCGCCGGGATAAAGATGGACCTGCTGGGTGCCCCAGAGGGCGGTCGCCGCGAGGTCCTCGTTGAGGCCGGGCTGGAACTCGATGTGGTTCTTCTTGATGAAGCGCTTGGCCTGCCACAGCGCCTGGTCGAAGCCGCCGAGCGGCGAGCCGCGATAGCCGGAGATATAGCCCGCGGTATTGAGGCCGGCGGCCTGATCGCGCTGGCGCTGCATCATGGGCAGGCGAACCAGCGCCTGCGTGCCGGTCAGGTATACGCGTCCTGTTTTGAGGACGTATTTATCGTCCAGGGTTACCGCTTGGGACATGGCAACCTCCCTGACCCTCAATATGGGGACGGTAGCGACAGAATGTTGCGCGATTCAACGTGGAACGCAGGCCGAGGTCCAAAAAGACGTTTTGCTAGCAAAGGCTTAAGCGGACGCGACGCGCCGTTTCATGGTTTCGTTCGACATTGAAACGTTGTAATCACGAGCCCCGTTTTAATTCGGCAACGCATTTCGATTAGCGCTTTCTCCCAATGGCCATTCTTATCACCGGCGTCGCCGGTTTCGTCGGCAGCCAGGTCGCGCGCGCGTTGCTGGCCCGGGGCGAGCAGGTCCTGGGTATCGACAATTTCAGCCCCTACTACGACCCGGTCCTCAAGTTCGCCCGGCTGAAGCCGCTGCGCGAGGACAAGGGCTTCACTTTTCTCGAAGCCGACATCGGCGATCGCGAGGCGATGCTCGCGCTGGCCGAAAAGCACGATCTTGACCGTATCGTGCACCTCGCGGCCCAGCCCGGCGTGCGCCAGTCGGTGACCGACCCCTACATCTACGCCCAGACCAACGTCATGGGCCATCTCGTGATCCTGGAACTGGCGCGCAGGGTGCAGGCCAATGGCGGTCTGAAGCACTTCGTCTATGCCTCGTCCTCCTCGGTCTATGGTGGCAATTCCAAGCCGCCCTTTGCCGTCGAGGATCGCGTCGATCATCCGATCTCGGTCTATGCCGCGACCAAGCGAGCGGGCGAGCTGATGACGGAGACCTACGTCCACCTGCACAGGATCCGGGCGACGGGTTTGCGCTATTTCACGGTCTACGGGCCCTGGGGCCGGCCCGACATGGCGCCGTACATTTTCGCACGCGCCATCCACGAGGGCCGCACGATCAAGCTCTTCCATCTGGGTTTCGCCCGGCGCGACTTCAGTTATATCGACGACATCGTGGCGGGGACGCTCGCCGTGCTCGACAAGCCCACGCCCGAGCCCGGCCACCGGCTGTATAATTTGGGCGCCGCCGACAGCGAGGACATCGCCCGCATCATCGAGCTGTTCGAGAGGGCCTTCGGCAAGAAGGCGATCGTCGAGCTGCATCCCGGCGAGCCGGGCGACATGCTGGAGACCTCCGCCGATATCACCGAGACCGTCCGTGATTTCGGCTGGAAGCCCAAGGTCATGGTGGAAGAGGGCATCCCGAAGTTCGTCGAGTGGTTCAAGGCCTATAACCGACTATAGTCGGCCGCGATGGCTGCTCTTCTCGAACTCAAAGGCCTGCGCCGCGCCTTTTACGGCCTCGACGTGCTGCGCGGTGTCGACTTCGCAGTGCAGGCGGGCGGCATCACCGGGCTGATCGGGCCCAATGGCGCGGGCAAGACGACGCTGTTCAACGTGGTCTCGGGGCTGGTGCCGCCCGATGCAGGCTCGATCCGTTTTGACGGCAAGGAAATCGCAGGCCGCTCGCCCGACGTCGTGAGCCGCGCAGGCCTCGTGCGCACCTTCCAGGTGGCGCGCGGCTTCCCGAAGCTCTCGGTCTTCCAGCACCTGATGCTCTACGGCCGCGACCAGCCGGGCGAGAGCCTGTGGCAGGCGATCGTCGGCAGCCGCGTCGCGCGCGAGCGTGAGGCCGCGCTGGCCGAGCGCGCCTGGGAGACGGCGCGGTTCCTCCGGCTCGATCATCTGATCGACAATCCGGCGACGGCTCTCTCGGGCGGCCAGAAGAAGCTCCTGGAGATCGGCCGCGCATTGATGGCCGAACCCAAGCTCGTGCTGCTCGACGAGCCGACGGCGGGCGTCAATCCGACGCTCCAGAATGAGATCGGCGAGCGGCTGCTCGAGCTGCCGCGCCGCGGCATCACCGTGCTGCTGATCGAGCACGACATGGGCTTCATCGCGCGCCTGTGCGATCCGGTGATCGTGATGGCCGAGGGCCGGGTGCTGACGCAAGGCACGTTCGATGAGGTGCGCAACGACCATCGCGTGCGCGAGGCGTATTTGGGACGCCGCGCAGCATGAGCCTGCTTGAAGTCGTGGAGCTGCGCGGCGGCTACGGTGCGGCGGATGAGATCGTGAAAGGCGCGGCCCTGCATGTCGAGCCACGGGAGATCGTGTCGCTGATCGGACCCAACGGTGCCGGCAAGTCGACATTGCTGAAGCTGATCGCGGGCCTGCTGCGTCCCGGCGCCGGCCGCGTGCGCTTCAAGGAGCAGGAGATCGCGGGCCTCGGCGCGCCGGCCATCAGCCGCCTCGGCCTCGCCTTCGTGCCGCAGGAGCGCAATGTGTTCGGCGCCATGACGGTCGCGGAGAATCTCGAAATGGGCGGCTTCCTCGATGGCGCGCATGCCCGCCAGCGCGCGGCCGAGCTCTACGAGCGCTTTCCCATGCTGGCCGACAAGCGCCGCGCCGCCGCGCGCACCTTGAGCGGCGGCCAGCGCCAGATCCTCGCCATGGCGATCGCGCTCATGAATGCGCCGGCGCTACTGCTGCTCGATGAGCCGACCGCCGGCTTGAGCCCGCGCGCGGCCGAGGAGCTGTTCGGCACGATCATTGCGCTGAATGAGGATGGCGTCGCCATCCTTATGGTCGAGCAGAACGCGCTGGAGGCGCTCGCCATTTCGTCGCGTGCCTATGTGCTGGTGCAGGGCCGCGCCGAGCGCGAGGGACGGGCTGGCGAGCTTGCCGCAGACCCGACCGTGCGCGATCTCTTTCTCGGGGGCAAAGCGGAGCCTATGCTCCGCGCAACAAGAGGGGACCTTTCATGAACCGCACTGTCTTCGGCCGCCGCACCGCGCTCCTGTCGGGCGTCGCCGCCTTCGCCGCGCCCGCCGTGCTCCGCGCGCAAGCCGATCCGATCAAGCTCGCGACCCTGACGCCGCTCACCGGCGCAGGCGGCAGCTACGGACCCGCGATGGCCAAGGCCGCGGCCGGCGTGGTCGCGGCAGTCAATGAGGCGGGGGGCGTGCTCGGCCGCAAGGTCGTGCTGACCAGCGAGGACGACCAGACCAATCCGGACGCGGGCGTGCGCGCGGCGCGCAAGCTGATCGATGTCGACAAGGTGTCGGCGATCATGGGGACCTGGGCCTCGGCAGTGACGACGGCGGTGGCGCCGCTCTGCTGGGAGAGCAAGACCTTCCTCACCAGCACCTCGGGTGCCGATTCGATCACCCTGTTGCCGCATCAGGGCTATCTCGTGCGCACGCAGCCCAACACGCAGCTCCAGGTCGGCCATGCCGGCGAGTTCCTGCTGTCGATCGGCTGCAAGAAGGCCTTCACCCTGGTGCCGCAGACGCCGTTCTCGCAGGCAAGCCTCGATGTGCTGAACCGGGTCATGACCAAGGGCGGCGGCGCGAGCAGCGGCCTGATCTACGACGACAAGAAGACGACGTATCGCACCGAGGTGGACCAGGCGCTGCGCTACGCGCCCGACGCCATCTTCTGCGCCGGCTACACGCCCGACACGGTCGTGCTGCTGAAGGATCTCTACCGTGCGGGCTTCAAGGGCAAGATCATCGGCCAGGCCTACGCGATCAACGCCAAGCTGATCGAGCAGGTCGGCCAGCCGGAGATCGTCGAGGGCGTCTATACCTTCGCCCCGTCGCCGGCCGAAGGCAGCGGCGCCTACGAGCGGGTGAAGAAGATCACCGGTCTCGCCAATCCCGATCCCTACAGCAGCCAGGTCTACGATCACGCCAGCATGGTCCTGATGGCGATGGCGCAGGCCAAGGACACGACCGGCACGGCGGTGAAGGACAATATCCGCAAGATCTGCCAGGGCGGCGGCAAGGCGGTCGACAATGCCGTCGACGGCATCAAGGCGATCGCCGCGGGCGAAAAGGTCGACTATGCCGGCGCCTCGGGCCCCTGCGACTTCGACGACAAGGGCGACATCCTCGACTGCAAGTTCCGCTACGAGCAGCTCAAGGCCGGCAAGCCCACGCTCGTGAAGATCTTTTGATCGCCATGCTCATGCGGACCGCGGGCCTCCAGGCCCGCCTCACGAGCGGGCCTGGAGGCCCGCGGTCCGGAAGATCATGAGTCTGATCCTTCAAGCCATCGTAAATGGGCTGGTCTCCGGCGCGCTGCTGGCGGTGCCGGCGATCGGCTTCACGGCGATGTTCGCCGTCCTGCGTTTCCCGAACTTCTCGGTGTCGGGCATCGCGACCTTGGGCGCCTTCGCGGGCTACGTGGCCTATGGCGCGGGCTTCCAGATGGTGGGCTCGCTCGCCGTGGCCTTCGTCGTCGCGGGCGCGGTCGGCCTGTTGCTCGATCAGGCCGCGCACCTGCCACTGGTGAAGCAGGGGGCGCTGCCGGCGGCCATCGCCTCGATCGCCTCGGGCCTGGTGCTGGAGAACGTGACGCGGCTGATGTTCGGCAACGACATGCGCGGCTACGACCGGCCGATCGCCCGCGACGTGCATGTCGGCGACATCCGCTTCAGTCCGCAGCAGCTCGAGACCATGGCGGTCGCCGTCGCCATCATGCTGGCGATCTTCGCCGCTTTGGCCTTCACGCGCATCGGCAAGGCGATGCGCGCCTCGGCCGACAATCCCGAGCTCGCGGCGCTGAAGGGCATCCGGCCCGAGCGGGTCGCGATGATGGCGAGCTTCGTCGGCCTGGGGCTGGTCGGCGTGGGCGGCATGCTGCTCGGCCTCGACAGCTCCATCGATCCGCTGACCGGCGCACGCATCCTGCTCTCGATCTTCGCCGCCGCCGTGCTGGGTGGGCTGGGCAGCGCGCCGGGCGCGGTGCTGGGCGCTTTTCTGATCGGCATCGCCGAGGAGCTGTCGGTGCTGGTCGTCGGATCGCCCTATCGCTCGGCCGTTGGCTTCTTCGCCATCCTGATCGTGCTCAGCCTCCGCCCCCGCGGACTTCTGGGGGAGAGGGCGTTCTAGCGTGTTCAACTACCTCCTCTATATCGCGACCATCGGCGGCATCTATGCGCTGCTCGCGATGTCGTTGAACTTGATCTGGGGCGGGGCAGGGATGGTCAACCTCGGCCTTGCGGGTTTCTTTGCATTGGGCGCCTATGCTTCGGCGCTGCTGACGACGGCGGGTCATCTGCCGATTCCCGTCGGCTGGGCGATGGCGTTGATAGCGGGCGCGATCGGCGGCGTGGTCGTCGTCTTCTCGACGACGCGGCTGCGCGAGGATTATCTCGCCATCGTCACGCTTGGATTTGCCGAGGTCGTGCGGTTGGTCGCCTCGAACGAGATCTGGCTGACGCGCGGCACGGATGGCATCTCCGGCATTCCCGGTCCGTGGAAGGCAACGCTGGGTCGAACCGGTTTCAACGAGGTCTATCTCCTGATCCTGGCCGTGGTCCTGGCTGCAGTGTTCCTGCTGATGCGCCGCATCGACCGCTCGCCCTACGGCCGGGCGCTCCGGGCCATCCGCGAGGACGCGCAGGTGGCGCAGGTCGCGGGCAAGCCGGTGCTGCGCTTCAAGGCGCAGGCCTTCACGCTCTCGGCCGCAATAGCGGGGCTCGCCGGCGCGCTCTATGGCCATTTCACGTCGTACATCGCACCCGATCTCTTCCTGCCGCTGATCACGGTCTACATCTTCCTGTCCGTCGCCTCGGGCGGCGTCGGCAGTCCGACCGGCGCGCTGGTCGGCGCCTATCTCGTGATGGCGCTGCTCGAATCGGCGCGCTTCATCGTCGAGCTGATCCCGGCCGTCTCGGCCGTGCAGCGCGCCGCGCTCAAGGAACTCCTGATCGCGCTCACTTTGATTCTTGTCCTGCGCCTGATGCCCAAGGGCGTCCTGCCCGAACGCATCCCCCGCGCGCCGCGCGATCGGGGCTCCGTCGCCTCCATTGATCATAATCGGTGAGTCGGGCGGGCAGGCGTAGACTCTCCGGGAGGTGTGTTCGAGCGGCCGGCGTTGTGTGTTAGCCCATGAAAAATGTTGGCTAAAAACGGTTAAAACGGTGAAAAACGGTCCGAATCGGTTTTTGTTCAGAAGGTGGAGACAATCATGACGCCGCTCGACTCCTGCATCGCCGCCGTGAGGTCCGGCCCGACGGACGCCATCTTCAAGGCGATCGAGAAGGGCATGGCCGAGGTCGTCGGTCACAAACTCTTCACGCTTCTCTACGTGGCGCCCAACGGCCTGCGGGTGAAGCGCATGTACAGCAACATGCCCAAGGAATATCCGGTGGGCGGCTACAAGGAGATCCGCGAGACCCAGTGGCACAAGAAGATCCTCGGCGAGAAGAAGGCCTGGGTCGGCTACAACAAGAAGGACATAGAATGGGCCTTCTTCGACCACGAGCTGATCGTGTCGCTGGGCTGCGAATCGGCCATGAACATCCCGGTTCTCTACAACGGCCGCCTGCTGGGAACGATGAACCTCCTGGATGCGGCCGGTCACTACAAAGAGACCGATCCGCTGAAGTGCGAGCCTTTTGCCGCGTTGCTGGTAGGGCCTTTCCTCGACGCCATTGCGGCCGATCCGGGCTAAAGCACGTTCCGCGCGGCTGTAATCAGCCGTGCGGAACGTGCTGACAGTCGAGGTGCCTCGACCCATGCGTTTCCAATCAATGAACCCGCTAAAGCGGGTTCATTGATTGGAAGCCGCTCCACGCCATATGGTGTCTCTCGGGGCGTTTGCTTTGGAGTGACCGATGAATGCCGTACTGGGCGATCTGCCGACCTGGAAGCTGTCCGACCTCTATTCCAGCCCCGCCGGCACCGATCTCAGCCAGGACCTGAAGCGCGCCGCCCATCTCGCCGAGGCCTTTGCCAAGGCCTATGAAGGCAAGATCGCGGGCCTCGACGGCGCCGGGCTCGGTCAGGCCATCGCCGAGTATGAGGGCCTCACCGACCTGATGGGCCGCATCGGCTCCTATGCCTCGCTCTACTACGCGCAGGACATGGCCGATCCCGAGCGCGGCAGCTTCTCGCAGAACGTCTCGGAGAAGCTCACGGACATGGGCGCCAAGCTCGTGTTCTTCCGGCTCGAGATCAACAAGATCGAGGATGCCGACCTCGCGTCCAGGCAGAAGGACCCGGTGCTCGCCAAGTATGGCCCCTGGCTGCGCGATCTCCGCGTCTATCGCCCGCATCAGCTCTCCGACGAGCTCGAGAAGGCATTGCACGAGAAATACGTCGTCGGCCACGCCGCCTGGTCGCGGCTGTTCGACGAGACGATCGCGCGGCTGCGTTATCCCTTCCGCAACGAGATGCTGAGCGAGCCGCAGATCCTCGACAAGCTTTCGAGCAAGGATGCGGAGGTCCGCCGCGACGCCGCAAAGTCCTTCGGCAAGGTGCAGGGCGACAACATCGCCATCTTCTCGCTGGTCACGAACACGCTCGCCAAGGACAAGGAGATCGAGGATCGCTGGCGCAAGTATCCGCGCCCTCAGTCGGCGATGAACCTCGGCAACGTGGTCGAGGACGAGGTGGTCGATGCGCTCGCCTCCGCCGTGAAGGCCGCGTACCCCAAGCTCTCGCACCGCTATTACAAGCTCAAGGCCAAGTGGTTCGGCGTCGACAAGATGCCGTACTGGGACCGCAACGCGCCGCTGCCCGAGCATGACGACCGCTCGATCCCCTGGGCCGAGGCCGAGAAGATCGTGCTCGACGCCTACAACGCCTTCTCGCCGGACCTCGCGGCCGTGGGCCGCAAGTTCTTCGGCACCGGCTGGATCGATGCGCCGGCACGGCCCGGCAAGTCGCCGGGTGCCTTTGCGCATCCGACGGTTCCGTCGGCGCATCCCTATCTGCTGCTGAACTACCAGGGCAAGGTAAGGGACGTGATGACCCTGGCCCACGAGCTGGGCCATGGCGTGCATCAGGTGCTGGCGGCGCGGCAGGGCGCGCTGATGTCCGACACGCCGCTCACCCTCGCCGAGACCGCTTCGGTGTTCGGCGAGATGCTGACCTTCCAGTCGCTGCTCAAGAGCGCACCCGACAAGGCGACGCGCAAGGCGATGCTCGCGGGCAAGGTCGAGGACATGCTGAACACGGTGGTCCGCCAGATCGCCTTCTACGAGTTCGAATCGCGCGTGCACATGAAGCGCCGCGAGGGCGAGCTGACCCCGGAGGCCATCGGCGAGATCTGGATGGCGGTGCAGAGCGAGAGCCTGGGCCCGGCCTTCTCCTTCGACGAGGAGTACAAGCACTACTGGTCGTATATCGGCCACTTCATCCATTCGCCGTTCTACGTCTACGCCTATGCGTTCGGCGATTGCCTCGTGAACTCGCTCTACGCCGTCTATCAGTCGGGCCTTCGGGATTTCCAGGCGAAGTATCTCGACATGCTGAAGGCGGGCGGCGTGAAGCGGCACAAGGAGCTGCTGGCGCCGTTCGGTCTCGACGCCTCCGATCCCGCCTTCTGGGACAAGGGGCTGGGCGTGATCTCGGGCTTCATCGATGAGCTCGAGAAGCTCTAGTCTTCCGGACCGCGAGCCTCCGGCTCGCCTCATGAGCGAGCCGGAGGCTCGCGGTCCGCAGGAGTGATG
>Ga0335083_10001686_pt1 | contig 30171 bp, 32 predicted proteins | sample Lox_Sample_42_FD_206716 | JGI IMG/M metagenome (GOLD analysis project Ga0335083, IMG submission 206716) | Soil microbial communities from Loxahatchee National Wildlife Refuge, Florida, United States - Lox_Sample_4.2 | ecosystem: Environmental > Terrestrial > Soil > Wetlands | place: USA...
CGACGTTCTCCCGCACCGTCAAGCCCCGGAAGGCGTGGCTGTGCTGGAACGTGCGCGACAGCCCGTGCCGTCCGCGCCGGTGCGCGGTCCAGCGCGTCACGTCGCGTTCCTCGAGCAGGACGCGCCCGCCGCTCGGGCGGTCGAAGCCGCTGAGGACGTTGACGAGTGTCGACTTTCCTGCGCCGTTGGGCCCGATCAGGCCTACGACCTCGCCCTGGCGCAGCTCGAGCGAGACGTCCCGGAGCGCCTCGACTCCTGCGAAGGAACGGGAGACGGAGGAAGCCCGGAGCGATGCTCCGGGCTCCTCCGTCTGCCGTTGCGCGACCTCCGTCAAGCCCTACGAGTCCGGGCTGTTCGGAACCTTCTTCGCGCGGATCAAGCCCTTCTCGATCGGCACGTTGTTGTTGATCTCGATCACCCTGTACTGGCGCCCGAAGACCGTGTGCAGCTTCTTCGAGAAGCTGACCTTGCCCGAGAGCGTCGGGACGTTGTGGAACTTCTGCATCACCGCCGCGAGCTTCGAGCCGACGAGCGACCCGTGCGCCCGCTTGATCGCCGTCACGACGCCGTCGATTGCGGCCGGGCCGGTGACGAAGCCCCCGGTGAAGGCCTTGATCTTGTTCGCGAGTGCGTTCACCCTCGGGTTCGGATCGTGGCCGAACGCGTTCGCGTACGTCACGTACCAGTAGTTCGTGACCTTCGGGTTGAGGCCGCTGACCCAGTACGTTCCGTCACCCGCCCACGAGTTCAGGACCGGCGTCTTGTTCCCGGCCGTCCGCATGCCGGTCAGGAACGGGCCGAGCGAACCGTATGCGCCCGCGGTAACCGTGACCACGACCTTCGCCGGATGCGCGTTGATCCCGGTCACCGCGTTGCCGACGTTGTTGCCGTGGAAGGCGGAGTCCTGGTAGGTCGTCTCGTAGTTGATCTTGCCGCCGAGCTGCTTGAAGCGCGCCTTGAACGCGGTCACGACCGCCTTGAAGTAGACGATCACGGTGTCCGTGGCCAGGTCGGCCGTCTTCCAGCCGTGATTCCAGGCGAGCTGAGCCATCGCGGAGCCCTCGTCCTGTGCGACGTTGCCGAAGCTGAAGGCGAGCTTGCCCTTCGCGCCGAAGCGCTTCGGCCCCATCTGGTCGGTGCCGATGCACGGCGCGATCGTGAGCAGGCCCTTCTTGATCGACGGCTGCACGACCGGAGCAGCGAGATCGACGTCGCAGGTCGTGAACATGATGTTCGTGCCTTCGCCGATCAGCTTCGCGGCGCAGGCGCTCGAGGCCGCTGCGTTGTCGCCCTGCGTGTTGCAGGTCTTGAGGACGATCTTGCGGCCGTCGACGCCCTTCTTGTTGACCTTGGCGATCTCGAGCTTTGCCGCTGCGAGCGCCGGCGCATCGAACGGGTTCATCGGCCCCCCGGACATCCCGTCGTACGCCCAGCCGATGACGATCGGCTTCTTGCCCGCCGCCGAGTGTGTCCTGGCCGCCGCGGCGGCGACGACCACGAGTGCCGCAGCGGCGACGACCACGAGCGCCCAGCGCGCCCGCTTGCTTGCAGTCATGTTTCTCCTCTCCGGCCCGCGGCCTGCGCCGGGACCCTCCTTTTCGACCAGGTGTGGGTGAACGCTTCCCGGCCCCGCCGCGCGAGCTCGGCAGCATCGAGATCCCAGAGCGAATCGGGATACGCGCTGCCGAAGGCGCCGTTGTCGGAGAAGATCTCGAGGTCGTAGAAGCCCTCCCAACCCACCTCTTCTAAGACGCCGAAAATCGCAGGCAAGTCTGCAACGCCGTCGCCGGGGAGGACGCGATCCGCCCAGCCGCGGGTCGGCTCGCGCCAGTCGTTCACGTGCACGCCGGCGATGAGGTGCGCGTGGCGCGGTAGCCCGTCGAGCACATCTCGCGAGTTCCATAGGTGCCAGACGTCGAACTGGATTCCCACCGCGTCGCTCCCGACCTCCTCGATCAGCTCCGCGGCCTCGCCGAGCGTAGCGATCAGCGACCAGCTCTCGACCCCTTCGCGCTGGAAAGGCTCGAGCGCGAGCCGCACGCCGGCAGTCCTCGCCTCGCGCGCGAGGACGCGCAGCCCGTCGACGGCGGTCCCGCGGGCCGTCTCGGGATCGAGGTCTCCCGCGGGCCCGGTGAAGCAGAGCACTGCGGCGGGCTCGAACCGCGCAAGGCGGTGGATCGACGCGCAGAGCGAAGCGATCCGCTGCTGCGGGTCTTCCGGCCCAGGCAGGAGCGGCAGCGGCAGGATCGAGGGGACCGCGGGAACGGCCGTCGCGGATCCGAGCCCGCTCGCCGCGAGCTGCTCGAGCGCCTCCTCGTCCGATCCCTCGCCGAGCTTGAGCTCCCAGATCCCGATCCCGTCAACGCCCGCTGCCGCGTACACGCGGACGTCTTCCGCGAAGCTCGCGGCGAGCGTGCTCACCTGCGAGATCGAGAACGGCGGCAGCTGCTGTGTGGCCCTCGACACCCGGAACCGTGATCGTTTCACGGGTTTGACATCTGATCAAGTGTGGTTCACGCTCGGTCCGTGAAGTCGACCCTCTCTCAGGACGGCGCGCTCCGTCCTCCGACGATGGCCGAGGCCGCACTCGAGCGGCTGCGGGAGGCGATCATCCTCGGGGAGCTGACGCCGGGCACGCCGCTGCGGCTCGAGGATCTCGCCCGCTCGCTCGGGATGAGCATCTCGCCGATCCGCGAAGCGGTGCGCCAGCTCGAGGCGCGAGGTCTCGCGGAGCACGTTCCGCACCACGGCGCGAAGGTGGTGGCGCTCGAGATCGAGGAGCTGCGCGAGCTCTTCTCGATCCGGCTCGCGCTCGAGACGATGGCGGTGCGGCGGGCCGCCGAGCTGTTCGGCGCCGAGGACGAGCAGACCGCGCGCTCGCATCTCGCCGAGCTCGACGCCGCGCGCCGCGCCCGAGACGCGCGCGCCGCCGTACGTGCCCACACGGCGTTCCACTTCACGCTCTACGAGGCGGCGCGCTCGGCCTCGCTGCTGCGCCTGATCCGTCCCGCCTGGGACAGCTGCGAGCGCTACCGGCCGGTGCTGCTCGGGCCCGGCGGCTCACCGCAGGACCGGCACGCGGAGCTCGACCAGGAGCTGCTCGACGCCTGCGCCGCCCACGATCCCGACCGCGCCGCCGCGGCGCTGTACGACCACCTCGAGCTGGCGACCGACATCTACGAGGTCGAGCTCGCCGGCAAGAGCATCTTCGCGTTCCAGTAGCCGACCGACTACCGCTGCGCTAAGGCGCGGGCCATGTTCAGCGCGCGCTGCGTGAGCGGCGGCTCGAGCAGCTTGTGCGCGACGAGCGTCCCGGAGCCGCCGCCGAGGCCCGGCCCGGGCCACGTGCTCGCTCCGATCTGCCAGAGCCGCTCGACCGGCGTCGTGTGACCGGGACTGCCGCCGAACGGTCGCCAGAGGAAGTTCTGATCGAGCGCGAGCGAGCCTCCGTAGGGGTCCCCGTGCCGGAGGTTGACGTTCGCGCGCTGCAGGTCGTGCGGGCCGAGCGCGACCCGCTTCATGATCGCCGACTCGAGATTCGGGATGTGTGGCGCGAGGCGCGCCTGGACCCGGTCTGCATACCGCTCACGCAGCTCGTCCGTCCATTCGCCGCCGCCGACGTCCAGGGCGTCCGCCGCGTCGCCCTTGATCCGCCACGGCAGCTCCTGGAGCTGGATCCAGAGGAGCCCGCGACCCTCCGGCGCACGCGACGGGTCGATCGTCAGCGGCTGGCCCACGACGATCGTCGCCTCCGCGGGAAGGAGCCCCCGCTCGGCCTCGTTCACCGCCCGCGAGACGCCGTCCAGGCCCGGCGTGACGTGGACGATCGCCGTCCCGCCGAGCCGCTCGTCTCCTTCCCAGCGCGACGGTTCCGAGAGCGCATAGTGGATCTGCATCTCCGAGCGGCCGTAGCGGAAGCGCCGCGCTGCCTCCCTCGTGGGCTCCGGGACGTCGGCGTCTGCGAGCAGGCGCTCGTGGAGCTGGGTCGGGGTCACGGACGCGACGACGGCGCGCTCCGCCTCGATCGTCTCCCCGTCGGTGAGCCGGACACCGACCGCCCGGCCCGAGCGCACGAGCACGCGCTCGACGTCGCGGTCGGTCTCGCAGACGCCGCCGTGGTCGCGGATCAGCTGCACGAGCGCATCGGCGAGCTTCGCGCCGCCGTCGCGTGGCACCGGCATCCCGCCCTCCTGCACCGCGACGGCGATCACCTGCGCCATGAAGCCGGATGTCGCCTGGTCGGGCCCGAGGCCGGTGTGGAGCACCCACGGCGCCAGCACGCCGTGTGCGCGCTCGGAGGCGAACGTCGTCTCGAGCCAGTCGCGGCTCGATTGCAGCACCTCGCCGAGGAAGGCGACCGCGCCGGCGCGTCCGAGTTTGCGCATGGCCTTCGCGGCGAGCGCGAGGCCCGCGGAGGACCAGAGCTCGGTGCCGAGGACGCCGAACGCGAGCTCGGCGTTGGCGAGGAAGCGCTCGAGCGCAGCGAACCACTCCGGCCCGAGCTCCTGCGCATTCCCCTCGGCCGTGCGCAGCAGGAACGCGGCCTCGCCGTCCGGGAACGCGGCGGCCGTCGGCAGGTCGGTGTTGAGGTACTCGAGGCCGCGCGCGGCGAGCTCGTCGCCGAGCTCGGCGTGCCCGGCGCCGCCGACCCAGAGCGGGTGCCAGGCGCTGAAGACATCGTGGACGAATCCCGGCTCGGTCAGCTCCTCGGTCTTGATCGCGCCGCCGAACCAGTCGTTGCGCTCGAGCACGCAGACGCGCCAGTCCGCCCGCGCGAGCAACGCCGCGCAGGCGAGCGAGTTGACGCCGCTCCCGACGACGATCGCGTCGTACTCAGCCACCGGCGAGCTCCCGCAACTCGGCGTCGGTGACGAGACCGCGCTTCCGCGCGCCGAGCTCCTTCACGTCTGCGAGCAGCTCGGGCCAGCGCTCCTCGGGTACATCGAGGCCGAGCTCCTCCACCTTGATCCGGATCGAGTCGAGGCCGCTCTTCTTGCCGAGGACGATCGCCCGCTCGGCTCCGACGAGCTCGGAGGAGTACGGCTCGATCGACGGCGGATCGTGGAACTGTGAGGCAACGGCGCCCGACTCGCGGCGGAACAGCGTCTCGCCCGTCAGCGGCTTCCAGGGGGCTAGCCCGTAGCCCGACAGCTCCTGGACACGCGCAGCAGCTTCGCGGACGCGGTCGAAGCGAAGGCCGGTGTCAACGCCGTAGAGCGCGCGGAGCGCAAGCGCGATCTCGCCGAGGTCGGCGTTCCCCGCGCGCTCGCCCATCCCGTTGATCGTGCCGTGGATCCAGGTCGCGCCGGCGCGCACGGCTGCGACCGCGGACGCGGTGGCGAGCCCGAAGTCGTCGTGACCGTGGAAGTGCACGGGAACCCCGTCGACGTACTGGAGCGTCGCGCCTACCAGGTCCGCGACGGCTTCCGGCGAGGCGATGCCGAGCGTGTCGACAACGGCCACCTCCTGCGCGCCCGCTTCGACGGCCGTCTCGTAGACACGGCGGTAGAAGTCCGGCTCGGCGCGGGTCGAGTCGACGCCGAAGAACGCGGCCCGGATGCCGTGCTCGGTCGCGAAGCGCATGGCGCTTGCGATGCGCTCCAGCATCTTCTCGCGCGAGACGCCGATCGCCTCGAGCTTCAGGTCGGAGATCGGCGACTCGATCACCGCCGCCCCGACGCCGAGTTCGACGAGCAGCTCGAGGTCCGCGGGCACCGCGCGCGAGAAGCCCCAGATCTCGGCCTGCAGGCCGGCGCCGGCGATGAGCTCGACCGCGCGGCGGTCATCCTCGGACACGCGCGGAAAGCCGGCTTCGATCCGCTCGATCCCGAGCCCGTCGAGCAGCCTCGCGATCTCGAGCTTCTCCTCGGGCGAGAGGACGACTCCGACAGTCTGCTCCCCGTCGCGCAGCGTCGTGTCGTAGAGACCGACCCGGCCGCGGATCGCGTAGCGGTCGTTGAGGGACCCGGTCCAGATCAGCTCGGACACGCCACCACTCCGTCCGGGAACGAGGAGAGCTTCTCGACTCCGTCGCTCGTGACGAGGAAGTTGTCCTCGACGCGCAGGCCGCCGCCGCCGGGCCAGTAGACCCCCGGCTCGACCGCAAGCACCATCCCCTCCTCGAACTCGCCGCCGCCTGCCTGGTGCGGATACGGCGGCTCGTGCGCCCGCGCGCCGATGCCGTGACAGATGGGATGGGTCGGCTGTCCCGCGTAGCCGGCGTCGTGCAGCTGCCCGCGGACCTGCCGGTCGAGCTCGGCCATCGGCGCGCCCGCCCGAATCGAGTCGAGTGCGTCTCGGTAGACAGCCACGAGCGCAGCTTCGAGCTCCGCGTAGTCCTGCCGCAACTCGCCGAGGACGAGGTTCTTCGTGTGGTCGGCCCAGTAGCCGTCGGCGCAGACCCAGATCTCGAACAGGACGGGCTCTCCCTCGACCGCGGGCAGGTCGCCGGTCGCGGTGAAGGTCTTGATCCCCGGGCCCGCCCAGACCAGCGAGAACGGGAGCGCGAGCTCGACCTTGCCGTGCCAGCCCGTGCCCTCGCCGTGCACGAACCCCTGCCACAGGGCGGCGGCCTCGGCCTCCTTGATCCCCGGTCGCAGCCGTCCGCGCACGTGCTCCATCGCGGCCGCCGCGATCTCGTTCGCGAGCCGCATGCGCTCGACCTCCTGCTCGGTCTTGAGCGAGCGCGCGCGGACGAGGAGCGGCGTCGCATCGGCCGCCTCGGGAAACGCGTCGAACCACGCGGCGGTGAACGTCGTGGGCTCGCCGACCATGCGGTCGGCGGCCTGGGTGCCGAGCGAGAGCTCGAGCCCGACGCGCTCGTAGTCACGCGCGGCCGCGACCGCCGCGTCGAGCGTGCGCGCGAGCGGCGGACGCGGATCCTCGGGGTCGTACCCGCGGATCAGCCGCACGTCCTGCGTCCACGCCGTCCGGGCTGCGTCCTCCTCCGAGGCCTCGATCGTGATCAGGACGGGCTCGTCCTCGCGCGGGAAAACGCACGCGTCGTAGCCCTTCATCCCCCAGAAGTTCGTCAGGTAGAGGACGTTGTCGGGCGCGCGGACGACGAGCACGTCGAGCTCCGCCTCCGCCATCAGGGCGCGGACGCGGTCGAGCTTCGCGTCGTCCCTGGGCCAGCTCACTCCTCGTCGCCCCAGGGGCGGATGCGCGGCGGCGCCGGCTCGCCGTGTCCCTCCTCCCACGAGACGACCGGGTTGCGCAGCACGCCGATCCGCTCGATCTCCGCCTCGACGACGTCGCCCGGCTTGAGGTAGAGGCGCCGGCGCTCCTCCTCCGACTTGAAGCCGGCGACGCCCGCGACAGTGCCGGTCGAGAGCACGTCGCCCGCGCTGTAGCCGAGCGCCGAGAAGTTGCTGAGGATCTCCGGGATCGTCACGCTCATGCGGCTCGAGTGCGACTCCTGGCGCTTCTCGCCGTTGACCCGGAGCTCCATCGCGAGGTCGTGCGGGTCCGGGATCTCTTCCGGCGTCACGATCCACGGCCCGAGCGGGCAGAAGGTGTCGATCGCCTTGCAGAAGCTGAAGACGCCCGAACGCATCTCGCCCCGCTGGATGTCGCGCGCAGTGATGTCGTTGAAGATCACGTAGCCGCCGATGTAGTCCGCGGCCTCCTCGGGGCTGAACCACTTACCCGACTTCTTGAGGACGACGGCGAGCTCGAGCTCGTAATCGAGCTCCTCGGTGAGATGCTCGGGATAGACGATCGGCTCGTCGGGGCCGACGATCGCGTCGACGTTCTGGAAGAAGTTGATCCAGGGCGCGATCCGGTGCGTCCAGTTGACGTTCTTCGATTCCTCCTCGTGCTCCCGGAAGTTGCCCGCGGTGTGGAAGAACTTCTTCGGCACGATCGGGGCACGCAGCTTCGCCTGCGCGAGCGGAATCCGCTCGCCGGTCTCGTCTGCGCCGCCGCTCGCGAACCAGACGCGCATCGTCGGCACGTCGAGCCGGACGATCTCCTCGCCGTCGAGATAGCCAACCTTCCCGTCGTCGTAGGTGACGAGCCTCACGCAGCGACTCCGCAGACGCTCATCGCCACACGCGCGTAGACCTCCGACGTCTTGACGAGCGCGTCGATCTCGAGGTTCTCGCCTAGCTCGACGTCCATCAACCCGGTCGAGGTGCCGTAATTGACGGTGGGCACGCCGTAGCGCGTCAGCGCCGAGGCGTCGCTGAACCAGCGCGTCACGTCGCGCGCCGGCGGCTCGCCCCAGACCTCGGCGTGCGCCGCGTCGATCGCGGCGACGAGCTCGTGCCCCTCCTCGATCTCCGCTCCCGGTGCGGTGACGAAGACCTCGCCCTCGACGCCGTGCTCGGGGAAGCGCTCGGCGAGGCCGCGCACCATGTCGAGCACCTCGCGCCGGGCGAGCGCCATGGGCTTCGTCGGCGGCACGCGCACGTCGAGGAAGAGATCCGTGTGGTGCGGGGTGCGGGAGGCACGCCAGCCGAAGCCGCCCTCGACCGCTCCGACGTTGACGATCGCCCTCGCGCCCTGATACGCGTTCGCGGGATCGCCCTCCCACGTGGGAATCCACTCGAGCACGGCGTCGAGCACCTCGCGCGCGCGCAGGATCGAGTTGCGGTCGCGTCTCCCCTCGCTGAACGCCGTGTGGATGAAGTCGCCGTGAACGCGGATGCGCAGCCAGAGCGCGCCGAAGTGGCCGAGCACGACCTTGCCTTCGGTCGGCTCGCCCAGCAGGCACATGTCTGCGACGCCGCCGTGCGAGACGAGATACCGCGTGCCGGCGGCGTAGCCGCGGTACTGCGCTCCCTGCGCCTCCCCCTGCTGCGTCTTCTCGATCTCGCCGCAGACGGCGGCGATCAGGACGTCGCCGCGGAGCCGCACGCCCGCGTCCTGCAGCGCGCGCACCGCCTCGATGTAGCAGGCGAGCGCGCCCTTCATGTTCGAGATGCCGAGCCCGTAGAGCCGGCCGTCGCGTTCGAACGCTTGCGGCTGGAAGCCCGGGACGCTGCGCAGCCACGGCTCGCGGCCCGAGTACGACGTGTCCATGTGCCCGTTGAACATGAGGGACTTTCCTCCGCCGGTCCCTTGCCACGTCCCGAGCGCGTTGGCGCGACCCTCCTCGACCTGCTGCCACTGCACCTGCAGGCCGAGCGACTCGAAGAGCTCGACCATGAGGCGGGCCGCCGCCTCCTCGTCGCCGGTGAAGCTCGGGACGTTGACGAGCCGCGTCGCGGTCTCGACCAGGCGCTCGCGGTCGACCTTCACGCCCACGCCTCGTAGCCGCCGATCAGGTCTCCGGCGTCGACACCGAGCTCGACGAGCAAGGCGGCCGCCAGCGACGACGAATAGCCATGCGCGCAGACGAGGCAGACGCGCCGGCCGGCGAGCTGGTCGGTCCGCCACGGAAGCACCGACAGAGGGATGTGCTCCGAGCCGGGGATGACGCCGAGGCGTCCGCGCTCGTCGTCCGAGCGCGTGTCGACGAGCAGCAGCTCGGCGTCGGCTCGAGCCTCCTCGGGCGTGTACCGCCGGATCCGCGTGCGGGCCTCGGCGAGCACCTGATCTATCCGCGGCGGAATCGGGGCAGCACCCTCTCGCCGAAGAGCCGGATCTGCTCGTGCCGGTTCGCGCCCCATAGCTCCAGCATGACGTGCGTGCAGCCGGCGTCGCGGTACTCCTCGATCGCCTCGATGCAGTCGTCCGGCGTACCCGCGATCGGCCGGCACTTGTCGAGCAGGGCGTCGGAGACCTCGGCTTTCGCGGCGAGGCGGCCGCCCCGCTCCATCGCCTCGGCGACGGGCCGGATCTCGTCCTGCTCGATCCCCGCGAGCTCGAGCAGCGTGTCGGCGGCGCCCTGGATGTTCTGCACCTTGTTCGCGAGATACATCCCTGCGATCTCGCGCGCACCGTCGCGGCCGGCGTCGCGGTCCGACTCGTGGATCGAGGCCACCACGGTGCAGCCCACGTCGATCTCGCCGCCCCTTGCTCTTTGGCCGGGCATCGGCGGCTTCGCCGCCGATGCTCCCAGCCTTGTGTTCTCCCGCGTGTAGCGGACGAAGCCGGGCGTCGTGATCGAAGGCGTGAGGCAGCCGTCGGCGATCTCGCCGGCGAGCTGCTGCATCTTCGGCGCGGTCGCGGCGACGTAGAGCGGCGGCACCTCGCGCGGCGCGTGGGCGTCGGCGGCGAGCGCCGGCACGTCGGCGCTCCAGGTGTCGCCGTCGTAGTCGAACCGCTCGCCCGAGAGAACGCCGCGCGCGATCGTGACGGCGTCGCGCATCGGCCCGAGCGTCTTCTTGGTCTGCGTCTTCGTGTTGTTGAGGAAGATCTTGGACGTCCCGAAGCCGAGGATGAAACGGCCCGGCCCCGCCGCCTCCTGCACTACCCGCGCGTCCATCGCCGCCTGGACGGGATGCCGCGTCGACGCGGCGATGATCCCCCAGCCGATCGTGAGCCGCTTCGTCTCGCGACCCATCAGCGCGCCGACGCCGGACGACGAGCGCGCCTCCATCCCGTGCTTCCGCCACCACGGATAGGCCTCGGCGAGCCAGATCGTGTCCATCCCGGCTTCGTCCATCGCGCGCGCCGAGGCGAGCATCTCGTCGAGCGGCTCCATCGTGAGCTGCATGACGCCGATCCGAAGTGGAGCGGCCATCAGCCGGAGGTGGAGCCCTGCGCCTCCTGAACCTGCTGGTCGAGTGCGGTGAGCACGTGCTGCACCTGCTGGTTCACGATCGGCTGGAGGACGCGCTGGCCCATCGAGCCGACCGGGCCGAGGATCGTCACCTCGGCGCTCCACGCCATCGCGGTGCTCCCGCCGTCCGCGTCGGACAGCGTGAACGACGTCTCCATGTTCATGATCGCGCCGACGCCGTTGCCCTTGACGGCAAGCTTCGCGAACTCCGGCTCGCGCTCCTCGACCTTCTCCATGTCGATCTTCATCTTCAGGCCGCCGAGGCCGAGCGGGATCTTCACGTTCGCCGTCCAGTGCCGGTCGTCGTGGACGTCGAAGCTCTCGACGCCGGGCATCGTCCTCGCCATCGCCTCGGGGTCGTTCAGCACCTGCCAGACCGTCCCACGCGGTGCGTCGAACGTGCGCTCGCCGGAGACGTTCACGCCTGCGCCTCCTGTAGCAGCCGCCACACGCGCTGGTACGGGTTGTGGCTGTCCGTCACGATCTGCCCGGTCGCGTCCTGGATCGCGGCGCACACCGCGTGGATCCCGGCCCCGCCGCCCTCACCCATGCCCTTCGTCCCGAGGGGCGTGAACGGCGACGGACTCTCGATCGCACCGGTCGCGAGCGGCGGCATGTCGAGGGCGTGCGGGACGTGGTAGTCGTAGAAGTTGGGCGTCAGCAGGTTGCCGTCCTCGTCGTACTCGTAGGTCTCGTGGATCACCGCGCCGATCGCCTGCGCCGTCGCCCCCATCACCTGCCCCTCGACGATCTGCGGGTTGATCCGCTTGCCGCAGTCGTCGACGGCGGCATAGTCGACGATCTCGTACGCGCCTGTCTCGGGGTCGATCTCGACGACGGCAACGTGAATCTGGGTCGCGTACGTGAGCGTGAGGTTCCCGGTCTTCGTCTCGACGTCCGGCACCTCGAACGGCGGCCGGTAGACGTAGCGGCAGTTGAGCGTCACCTCGAGATCCTCCGGCAGGCCCGCGTTGTTCGCGTTCACGATCGCTCCGCACGCCATGAACGGAAGGAACGCGTCGGGGCTCTCCTTGATCCGGACGCCGCCGTCGGCGAGCTCGAGCGCCTCCTCGGGCACGCCGCCGAAGACCGCGCCGGCCAGCCTCTTGATCTCGGCCGCGAGCATCTCGGTCGCGCCCTTGACCGCGCTCAGGCCCGTGACCGCGAACTGGCTCGCGTACGTGCCGGAGAAGCCGGCGTGCGAGTTCCAGTAGCTGTCGTGGCCGGCGCGCACATGCACGTCGTCGACGGAGCAGTTGAGAATGTCGGCCACCACCTGCGCGGCCGTCGTCTCGTGCCCCTGCCCCTGCGGCGTCGTGCCGAGGGTGACGACGATCTCGCCGAAGATGTCGAGCTTGACCGTCGCGACCTCGTTGTTGCCCGAGAACTGGAGCTCGGGGTTGATGAGCCGCGACTGGCCGAAGTTGTTCGTGCCGGAGTCGAGGGTCGAGCCGATGCCCACGCCGAGCACTTTCCCGCGCTCCTTCGCCTCGGCGCGCCTGCCCGGGATCGACTCGTAGTCGACGAGCTCGAGCGCGAGGTCGAGCATCGCGGCGTAGTCGCCGGAGTCGTAGACGCAGCCGTTCGGCGTCGTGTACGGCATGTCCTCGGCGCGGACGTAGTTCCGCTTCCGCACTTCGACCGGATCGAGATCGAGCTCGCGCGCGACGATGTCGATCACGCGCTCCGTGAACCAGAGGTGCTGCATGCGCGAGTAGCCCCGGTTCGGGGAGACCGGCGCCTTGTTCGTCGCGACCTGCGTGAAGTCGAGCTCGATGTGCCGCCAGCGGTACATCCCGGGCGTCACCTGCGCCCAGATCACGCCGCCGAGCGGCTCGTAGCGCAGCCACGCACCGGCGTCGTCTAGCGCCTTCGTCCGGAAGCCGAGCAGCGTGCCGTCGTCCTTGACGGCGACCTCGGTGTCGTGGAACCAGCGCTCGTTGCCGTGCGACATGGAGAGGTGGAAGTCGGTCCGCCATTCCGTCCACTGCACCGGCCGGTTGAGCTTTCGTGCGAGCAGGCAGCAGACGACGAGCTGCGGGTGGGACGTGATCTTGTTGCCGAAGCCGCCGCCGATGTCCTGCGTGACGAAGCGGAGCTTGTCGAGCCCCACCTGCATCGCCGGGCCCATCATGATCGCGGCGAAGCCCGGGAACTGGTTGTTCGTGTGGATCGTCCACTGGCCGACGCCGCGGTTGAACTCGACGAGTGCGCCGTCGCATTCGAGCGGCGTCGAGTTGAAGCGGTGGAAGTGGAGCTCGGGGATCTTGACGACCCGGTCGGCCTCGGCGAAGGCGGCGTCGAGGTCGCCCCACGAGTAGAGGCCGCTCCACATGAGGTTCCCCTCGGCATCGTCGTGCAGCACCGCCGCGTCGGAGTCCTGCGCAGTGCGCGCGTCGACGACCGCGGGCAGCGGCTCGTAGTCGACCTCGACGAGCTCGGAGGCGTCGCGCGCGAGCTCCCGCGTCTCGGCGACGACGGCGACGACCGGCTCGCCGACGTAGCGCACCTTGCCGACCGCGAGCGAGTAGTCCTTGATGTTGGCGCCGGGAGCGCTCGAGATCTGGAAGAACGGCTCGGTGAGCGCCGCAACCTCCTCGCCGGTCAGCGTCCCGTAGACGCCGTCGATCGCCTCCGCTGCGGAGACGTCGACGCGCGTGATGTGCGCATGCGCGTACGGGCTGCGGACGAAGTGCAGATAGCCCATCCCGTGCCGCTTGACGTCGTCGACGAAGACGCCCTCGCCCTGGAGGAGCCGCTTGTCCTCCTTGCGCCGGACGCTCTGGCCGCCCCAGCCCTTCTGCACCTCGACGGGTGCGGGCGCGAGCGTGGTCTCGGTCATCTCGCCACCGACTTCACGGCCTCGACGATGTTCCAGTAGCCGGTGCAGCGGCAGATGTTGCCCTGCAGCGCCTTCTTGATCTCGGCGTCGGAAGGGCTCTGGTTCTCGCGCAGCAGCGCGGTCGCGCTCATCAGCATCCCCGGCGTGCAGTAGCCGCACTGGAGCGCGTGATGCTCGTTGAACGCCTGCTGCAGCGGCGTCAGCTCGCCGTCCTCGGCGAGGCCCTCGACGGTCTCGATGCTCGCGCCGTTCGCCTGGACGGCGAGGAGCATGCAACTCTTCACGAGCACCCCGTCGAAGATCACCGAGCATGCGCCGCAGTTGCCCGTGTCGCAGCCGACGTGGCTGCCCGTCAGGTCGAGGTCGTCGCGCAGGAAGTGGATGAGGAGCTTGCGCGGCTCGACGTCCCGCTCGTACGTCGTTCCGTTGACGGTGACCGCGACGTCCATCTAGCGGGTCGCCGCCTCCTGCGCAGCGCGTGTCGCGAGCACCTCGGCGAGGTGCGTGCGGTACTCGCTCGAGGCGTGGACGTCGGACGGCGGCGTGATGTTCGCAGCGCGCACGGCGTCCGCAACTCCTTCCGCCGTGTCGGCCGTGAGGAGGACCGGCACCGCGTCGACGCAGCCGAGCGCGACCCGGACGGAGCCGTTCACGCTGGCCGCCGCGTTGCAGATGCACGTTCCCTCGGCGCCGAGCGTGACCGCGGCGAAGCCGTCCTTCTTGCCGGCGGGGATCGCGATCCGCGTCAGCAGCTCTCCCGGCGCGACCGCGGTCATGTAGACGCCGAGGAAGAACTCCTCCGCCGGAACCTCCCGCTCGCCGCCCGCGCCGGCGATCGTCATCCGCGCGCCGACCGCGACCATGAGAGGCGGCAGGTGGTTCGTCGGGTCGTTCGAGCAGACGTTGCCGCCGATCGTGCCGCGGTTGCGCACCTGAACGTCGGCAATCGTCGCGCAGACCTCGCCGAGGATCGGGCGCGCCCTCGCCTCGGCCGAGCCAACGAGCTCGCTGTACGTCGTCATCGCGCCGACCGTCAGCGTCCCGTCGGCTGCAAGCTCGATCCCGCGCAGCTCGTCCAGGCCGTCGAGGTCGACGAGCATGTCCGGAGACGCCGCGCGCGCCTTCATGACGTTGATCAGCGTCTGCCCGCCGGCGAGCGCGCGGGCGCCGTCGTTCGACGCCAGCAGCTCCAGAGCCTCGCCCACCGACCCCGGCTTTGCGTATTCGACCTCGCGCAAGAGCACGAGAGCGATCCTATAGAGGCGCGTGAATGCGGGTTCTCGCGTCCTTCAGACGGCCGCCGGCACGTCCCGCCCGGACCGCCAGGATCTCCGCGAGGATCGAGACCGCCGTCTCGGAGGGCGTGCCCGCGCCGATGTCGAGGCCGGTCGGCCCCGAGATGCGATCGAGCTCGTCATCGGTCACGCCCTCGTCGCGAAGGAGGCCACGCCGACGCTCCTGGTTGCGACGCGAGCCGATCCAGCCGACGTAGAACGCATCGCCGGCGAGTGCGCCGCGGATCATCGGCAGGTCGAACTTGTCGTCATGCGTGAGAACGACCACCGCGGTGCCCAGGTCCAGCCCAGCCTGCTCCATCGCCTCGTCGGGCCAGAGGACGAGGAGCTCGTCGGCGCTCGGGATCCGCTCGGGCGTGGCGAAGCTCGCCCGAGCGTCGGCGACCAGCGTCCGCCAGCCGAGGAGCTTCGCCGCGCGACAAAGAGCCTCCGCCGTGTCGACGGCGCCGTAGACGAAGAGCCGGGGCGGCGGGGCGTTGACGTCCGCGAGAATCGTGCGGCCCTCCAGCTCGATGACGTGACTACGACCCCGTCGGCGCGCCGTCTGCTCCAGCTCCGGAGCGTGCAGTCGCTCGCCCACGCCCTCGCCGGCGACGACCGTGAGCGTCACGTCCGGCCGCTCCGACTCGGTGAGCTCCTCGACGAAGACGTCGATCTCGCCGCCACAGGGCAGGCCGATCCCGAACGCCATCTCGTCGGTGATCCCGTACGTGAGCAGTCGTGGCGACCCGCCTCCGAGGACCTCCTGTGCCGCGAGCACGACGTCGCTCTCGACGCAGCCGCCGGAGACCGAGCCCTCGAGATCGCCGGTCTCGCTGACGTACAGCTTCGCACCGATCGGACGCGGCGCCGAGCGCCGCGTCGCCACGACCGTCGCGACGGCGACCCTGCGCCCCACCTCGCGCCAGAGCGTGGCCCGCTGCAGCCCCTCGTCCATTCCGGTCAAGCTAGCGGCCGAGGTAGGCCTTGCGGAGATCCTCGTGCTCGCGGAGCTCCGCAGCGGGGCCTTCGAGCACGAGGCGCCCGGTGGAGAGCACGTAGCCGCGGTCCGCGATCGAGAGCGAGACGTTCGCGTTCTGCTCCACGATGAGCATCGCGACGCCCGACTCGTGCACCTGCTTGATGATCTCGAAGCTGCGCTCGACGAGGATCGGCGCGAGGCCCATGGACGGCTCGTCCATCAGGAGCAGCTTCGGCTTCCCCATGAGCGCGCGCCCCATCGCCACCATCTGCTGCTCGCCGCCCGACATGGTGCCCGCGAGCTGCGCGCGACGGTCGTAGAGGAGCGGGAAGAGGTCGTACACGCGCTCGAACGCCTCCTTCGTGCCGCCTCCGTGCAGGTAGGCGCCCATCTGGAGGTTCTCGAGCACCGTCATCGGCCCGAACAGCCGCCGGTTCTCGGGCACGATCGCCATCCCCTTGCCGATCCGGTAGCTCGTCGTGCGCGAGGTCACGTCCTCGCCCTCGAAGCGCACCACACCGTTCCGCGGCCGGACGATCCCGAGCACCGTCTTCAGGGTCGTCGACTTCCCGGAGGCGTTGCCGCCCAGCAGGCAGACGAGCTCGCCGGACAGCACGTTGAGGTTCACGCCCTGGAGGATGTGGATCGGCCCGTAGTACGTGTCGACCGCCTCGAGCTGCAACAGCGGCGCGGGCGCGGCTCCGTTCCCACCGCTGGTCGCTTCGCTCACTTCGTCACCGCCGCGCTCGTACCGAGATACGCCTCGACGACGCGCGGGTCGGTCGCCACCGAGTCGAACGTGCCTTCGGAGATCTTGACGCCGTGGTCGAGCGCCACGACCCGGTCGGAGATCCCCTCGACGACGTGCATGTCGTGCTCGATCAGGAGGATCGTGTAGCCGCCCTCGTCGCGCAGCTTCCCGATCAGCTCGGTGATCTCGTGCGTCTCCACGGGATTCATGCCGGCCGCGGGCTCGTCGAGCAGAAGAATTCGCGGTTGCGTTGCGGTCGCCCTCGCGATCTCGAGGCGGCGCCGGTTCGCGTAGGAGAGGCTGTACGCAGGCTGGTTCCAGCGGTAGCCCATCAGGCGCTCGCCGAAGAAACCGAGTTTCTCCTCGGCGACCTCGTTCATCCGGCGCTCCTCACGCCGAGCCCGCGGCAGCCTGAGCATCTGCTCGAGCAGCGTCGCCTTGGTCCGCCCGTACTGGGCGGCCATGACGTTCTCCTTCACCGTCATGTTCAGGAACAGCCGGAGCGTCTGGAATGTCCGCGCGACCCCGCGCTGGGTGACCTTGTGCGGCGACAGCCCGATCAGGCTCTCCCCCTCGAGGAGGATGTCCCCCACATCGGGCTCGAAGACCCCCGTGATGAGGTTGAAGACCGTCGTCTTGCCCGCCCCGTTCGGGCCGATGACGCTCACGATCTCGTGCTCGTTCACGTGGAGGTCGAGCCGGTCGATGACCTTGAGACCGCCGAAGGAGATGCTGAGCTCGCGCAGCTCGAGCAGCGGCTTCCGGTCGGAACCGTTCTCGCTCATACGATCTCCACTCGGTTCTGTCCGAACAACCCGGCGGGTCGCGCCGCCATGAGAACGATGAGGACCACGCCGAGGAAGAGCGGGCGCGTGGTCGGCGCCTGCTCGATGAGGACGTTCTCCCAGGCGAACGCGGCCACCCAGATCGTCGGCACCAGCAGCGTCCAGCGTTTCCACCCCTTGACCACCGTGCAGGCGAGCACGAGCACGATCGCGACGACGAACGCGTAGTTGCCGATCCGATAGTCGTTCGCCTCATAGGTGTTCCCGGGCAGCACCTGCCAGTGACGGATGAGCGTCGCGAAGAAGCCGTTCTTCGTGAACGAGGTCGGCCCGACTGCGATCGGACCCGCTACGCCGCGCGCCCACGTCTCGCCGACGATCTGGTTCACGACGACGCCGAAGACGACGAGCCCTCCCAGGACCGCCGCGAGCAGGCGCCACGGCCGGACCTTGACGAGCACGCCGATCAAGAGCGCGGCGTAGAAGATCCAGCGCGCGTGGTCGGGCGTGCGCAGCACCTCGAGGAGGACGTTGATGACGACCGCGCCGAGGACGACCCCACCGAGGCTCCCCACGCCTCCGAGCACGACCATCGCATAGATGGTGATCAGAAGCGGGAACGTGAAGGTGTCGGGAAACACCCCCTGGTAATAGGCTCCGTTCATCGCGCCGGCGAAGCCCGCGACGCCGGCCCCGACCGCGAACGCGAGCAGCATCAGCCACTTGACCGGCATCCCCATCATCTCGGCCGCGAGCGGGTCGTCGCGCAGGGCACGCCAGGCCCGGCCGGTCCGAGACCGGTTCACGTAGTGGAAGAGCACGGCGATGACCGTGAAGCCGGCGGCCGCGACCCAGACGTAGTCGGTCGGTCGGTTGTCCAGCACCCGCCCGAAGATGCGGAACGGGTCGACGTTCGTAATGCCGGTCGGCCCGCCCGTGATGTCGTGTGTCGCGCCCAGGCCCAGCCAGTTCCACGCGTATCCGTTCGTCGTGAAGTTGTTGAAGATCTCGAGGAAGAAGAGCGTGACGATCGCGAGGTAGTCGCCGCTCAGCCGCAGGGACGGGCTCCCGAGCACGAAGCCGAGCAGGATCGTCGCGGCGATCACGAGCGGCACGCTCTGCCACGTGGGCCAGTGGATGTCGTAGTGGCCGGACGAGAGCTCGGCGTAGAGGTAGGCCGCGAAGCCGTAGAACGCGATGTAGCCCAGATCGAGCAGGCCGGCCCAACCGACGGCGACGTTGAGGCCCATGGCGAGCAGGACGTAGAGCATCGTGTCGGCGTCGACCCCGATGACGTACCCGTTCGAGGTCAGGAGAGGAATCGCGCAGGCGACTCCCACGAAGACGAGCAGGAGCACGAAGGCCGGCGTCCGGCCGGCCGTGCGAGACGCATACCCGAAGAGTCCACCCGGGCCGGTGGTCCGCTCGCCCGAGCGCTGCACCCACTCGTCGGCTCCGATCTGCGGCGAGGTGGCCGGCTTGGCGCTGCCGGGCGCGGGTGGGGGCGTCTCCGTCGACACCTCAGACCTTCTGGAGGACAGCCGTCCCGCGGAACCCCGTCGATCTGATGAGCATGAAGATGACGAGGAGCGAGAAGAGAATGAGGTCCGAGAACTGCGAGGAGAAGTACGCGACCGTGAACGTCTCGACGATGCCGATGAACAGGCCGCCGAGCACCGCGCCGACGATGTTGCCGATCCCGCCCACCACGGCCGCGGTGAACGCCTTCAGGCCCGCTCCGAAACCCATGTACGGGTTGAGCGAGCCGGTCGGGGAGATCAGGCCGGTCATGACGCCGGCCGCCCCGGCAAGGGCGGAACCGATCAGGAAGGTGACGGCGATGACGAAGTCGACGTCGATCCCCATCATCGAGGCGGCCTCGCGGTCGAACGAGATCGCCCGCATTGCCTTGCCGGTGCGCGTCCGCCAGACGAACAGCGAGAGCCCGATCATGAGCACGACGGTCGCGACAATGACGAAGAGCTGCACGTACTCGATGCCGAAGTTCCCGACGTTGACGAAGCCGAACAGCTCGCCGTTGTGCAGGCTGAACGCGTTGTACTCGCGCGGATTCGCGCCCCAGAGCAGCACCGCCGTCTGCTCGAGGAAGAAGGAGATCCCGATCGCGGTGATCAGCGGCGCGATCCTCGGCGCGTTGCGCAGCGGCCGGTAGGCGAAGCGCTCGATCGCCACGCCGAGGACGCCGCAGCCGAGCATGGAGGCCGCGAACGCCACCAGAAGCAACGGCACGAGCGGGAGAACCGGGTCGGTCGGCGAGCCGAGCGCGTTGAGCACGAACCAGCCGATGTAGACGCCGACCATGTAGACGTCGCCGTGCGCGAAGTTGAGGAGCTTGAGGACGCCGTACACCATCGTGTAGCCGAGGGCGATGAGCGCGTAGAGACTGCCGGCGGTCACGCCGCCGACGAGCTGTTGGAAGAAGAAGTGCCAGTTGTAGAGCTGGAAGGCGAGGACTCCGCTCATCGCTCCTTCTCAATCGAGCGTGTGGCCCGCCCAACGGACGGGCCACACGCGTTTCGTAGCGGACGCGATCGCCGGTGCTTATTTGCCGGGGTAGACTTCCTTGTACGCCCCGTTCGGCTGGATCTTGAACACCGTCACGCCCACCTTCGGGCCGTGATGGGCGTCCGCCGGGTTGTTGAACGCCATGCTGTAGCCGAGGATCGTCGTGGACAGCTTGACGCCCTTCAGCTTCTTCACGACCGACGCCCGGCTGACCGACTTGCCGTGCGTCGCAGCGCACGCCTTCGAGATCCCGACGCCGAGCATCTCCGCCGCAACGAAGCTCGGGGCCCCGAACGGGTCGCTCGCGGAGTTCTTCCCGTACTTCTTCAGGTAGGAGGTCCGGAACGACTTCGTGATCTTCGCGAGGCTCGGGCCGAAGAACGAGAGGTACGCGCCCGGGAACTTGAACTGCGTCGGGCTGACGCTCCCGTCGGTGGCCATGTACCCGCCGTGGTAGCCGTCGACCTTCAGGTCACTCGCGAACGTTTGCGAATCCGGCGCGTCCTGCGACGGCGCGTAGACGAGCTTCACGCCGCTGGCGACCGCCTGCTGCGCGACCGGGGCGATGTCGTTCGCGAAGCCCGCGGCACCGCCGGGGTTCTGGTCGGTCTCCTTCACCGAACGGCGGGTGACGCTCATGCCCTTCGACTTGAAGATCTTCTGCGCATCGTTCGAGAGACCGATGCCGTACGCCTCGCCGTCGTCCACGACCATCACCTTCGCGCCCTTCTTGAGCCCGAGCGTCTTGATGATGTACGGGACACCGGTCCTCGCCTGCTGCGCGTTCTGCGGGACGACGCGGAAGAAGTCCTTCAGCGCCTTCTGTCCCTTGGCTCCCGTGGCGAGCGTGTCGAGCGTCGCCGAGCCCGAGACGTAGGCGAGGTGCGCTGCGTCGAGCACCGGACCGCCGCCGAGAGTCTCGTTCGAGCCGGCGAAGCCGACCATGCCGAGGATCTTCTTGTTCGCCACCATCTGACGTGCGACGGTGGCCGCCTTCTGCGGATCGAGCGCGCTGTCGCCTTCGAGCGCAAGGTTCAGCTTGACCCGGTGGAGGCTCTTCGGCACTCCCGGAATCGCCTTGTGCGAGTTCCAGCTGGAGATGAACAGCTTCACCCAGTTGCTCTGGTCCTTGCCGAGGAACGCGGCGCCGCCCGAGAGCGGCCCGGCGAATCCGAGGCCGGCCTTCTTGCACAGCGCTGCGGTCTTGTCAGTCTTGGCGGAAGCCGTCCCGCCGAGCGTCGCGCCGACGACCACGGCAAGCGCCGCTGCAATCGCCGCGGTTGCTCCAACTCTCTTCAACATCCAATGCCCTCCTTTTGAACGCCCCTCACCGGTGTAAGACGCTCACCTCCGACCAAGGTTTGCGCTGCAGCAAGGCTTGGCACGCGACTTTACTCCGGTCCGACGGACAGAGAAAGAGGAGCCGCGGTATAGGCTCGCTCCGTGCTCTACTGCATGCAGCCCGAGGAGAGGGGCGAGCCGGAGACCCCGCTCTTCACGGTTCCCGAGTTTCAGCAGCGGCTGCTGCGCTTCGACGGCGAGGGTGACGAGCGCTGCGACGGCGTGCGCGACGAGGTGTTGTACGTCCTCGAGGGCAGCGGCGTGGCGGCGGTCGGCGACGAGAAGCAGGAGCTCGAGCCCGGAACGGGCGTCTTCGTCGCCCGTGGCACGCCGTGGCAGGTCGAGTCGGCCGACGGCCTGAAGCTCCTGTCCGTGCTCGTCGAGGAGCCGCTGCCTGCGTCGTCGAGCCACGCGGTCGTCGCGAGCGCGGAGCGCGGCACCGCGACCGCCGGACGCGAGTTCACGCTGCTCGCGCACCCGGAGAACGGCTGCGAGTCCGTGACCCAGTTCGTGGGCTACATCCCGGCCGGGCGTGCGCCCGACCATTTCCACCGCTACGACGAGGTCGTCTACGTCCTGGTCGGAGAGGGCGCGTTCCACGTCGACGGCGAGAGTGCGCCGTTACGTGCCGGCTCGTGCATCCACCTGCCGGCGCGGCTCGTCCATTGCCTCGAGAACCACGGCCCCGGCGAGATGCGGGTGCTCGGCGTCTTCCGTCCGGCCGGCTCGCCCGCCGAGGCCTACTATCCCGACGGCTCCGCGGCTGTCGTGGCCGGAGGCTACTGACGCCGCACATCGAACGCACCGCGCACGTCGGTTGGGACGGGAACCTCGCCCGCGGCGCGGGCACGCTCGATGCCGCGAGCGGCGCGTTCGCCCGGCTCCCCTTCTCGCTCCCGTCGCGGGTGGGCGAGCCGGGAGGCAAGACGAGCCCCGAGGAGCTGCTGGCCGCAGCTCACGGCGGTTGCCTCACGATGTCCATGGCCGGCGAGCTGACCTCGGCCGGGACGCCGCCGGGGCGGCTGGACGTGGCCTGCACGATCGTGATGGACGAGGTCGAGGGGCAGGGCCACCAGATCGTCGGCTCGAGAGTGGAGATAGTCGCGTACGTGGACGGGGTCGACGACGCCGGGCTGCAGGCGGCCCTCGCGCAAGCGGATGCCGGCTGCCCCTTCTCCCAGCTCCTCGAGCGGGCGGGCGCGAGCGTAACCGTCAGCGCACGCCTCGGGTGAAGCTCGCCGAGCTGGCCGCGGCGCGCCGAACGCACAAGGCGTTCGGGACGGAGCCGCTTTCACGCGAGACGCTGCTCGAGCTGCTCGCGGTCGCGCGGCTTGCGCCCACCCACCACCTCAACCAACCGTGGCGCTTCCGCGTTCTCGGCCCGGACACGCTCGCCGAGCTGAAGGGCGCCGCGGGCGAGAAGGAGGCCCAGAAGCTCGACCGCGCGCCGACGCTCGTGGTCGCCACGGTGGCCCTGACCGGCGATCTCGCGATGGACGAGGAGGACGTCTGCGCCACGGCCGCGGCGATCATGCTCGTGCTCCTCGCCGCAACCGAGCGCGACATCGCGAGCTACTGGCGGACGCCGCAGGTGCTGCGCACGAAGGTCGGCCGCGAGGCGGTCGGGATCCCGCCGGGGGAGCGCTTCCTCGGCCTCCTCCACTTCGGCGCCGCCGAGCGCGAGCCGGCTGCGCGCGAGCGCGAGCCGGTCGAGCGCTACGTCGAGTTTCTGCCCTAGCCGGCGGCGGGCTCGCCGGATTCCGGCCCGTCGGCGCCGGTCTCCGTCTTGCGGAGGTAGAGGTACTCGTAGCCGAGCGCTGCGACCAGGGCGCCGACGATCGGACCGACCCAGTAGATCCACCCGTTCGCCCAGTAGTCCGCAGCGACCATCGGGCCGAAGGCCCGGGCCGGGTTCATGGCCGCACCGGTGATCGGCCCGCCGACGAACACGTCGATCGTGATGGTGAGCCCGATTGCGAGACCGGCGATCGCCTTGAAGGCCCCGCGCTCGTCCACCGCGGTCGCAAAGACGGCCCAGACCAGGAAGAAGGTCAGGATCATCTCCAACACGACGGCACGCGAGTCGGGGAAGCCGTGCGCGACGTGCGGGACGGCACCGAGGATCGCGGGCTTCTTGAAGAGCCAGCGCAGGATGAGCGCGGCGACGACCGCACCGCTCAGCTGGAACACCCAGTAGAGCCCGGCCATTCCCGCCTTGATCCGGCGCGTGGCCAGGAACCCGGCAGTGATCGAGGGGTTGAAGTGCCCACCGGAGATGTGCCCGAGGTTCGAGACCATGATCCCGATCGCGAGACCGTTGGCGAGGGCGACGGCGACGATGTCCTGGCCGCTGATGATGCCCGCGCCGCCGCCGATGAAGATCAGCGTGAAGGTGCCGACGAACTCGGCGACCCCGCAGCGCAGCATGCCCTGGTCCACGGGTGAAGAGCGTACGAACGGGATCGGACGGCGAAGCTCGCGGCAGGATTGGCGCTACGAGACGGCGTCTCGCAACGCCTGCGCCTCGGGCAGATGCTCGAGCTTCTTGAGCGTGTTGTTCTCGATCTGGCGGATCCGCTCGCGCGTCACACCGAAGGCGCGGCCGACCTCCTCGAGCGTGCGCGGCTCGCCGCCGAGCAGCCCGTAGCGGAGCTCGATCACCTCGCGTTCGCGCCTCGGCAGGGCGTTGAGCGCGTTCACGACGTCCTCGCGCCGCAGCATCAGCTGGGCTGTGTCGTACGGCGACTCGGCGGCCTCGTCCTCGACGAAGTCGCCCAGGGACGAGTCCTCCTCCTCCCCGATCGGCTTCTCGAGCGAGACTGGGAGCTGGGACATGCGCAGGATCTCGCGCACCTCTTCGGTCGTCATCTCGAGCTCCTCGGCGATCTCCTCCGGGCTCGGCTCCCGCCCGAGCCGCTGCACGAGCTGCCGCTCGATGTGCACGACCTTGTTCAGCTTCTCGACCATGTGGACCGGAATCCGGATCGTGCGCGCCTTGTCGGCGATCGCACGTGTCACCGCCTGCCGGATCCACCACGTCGCATAGGTCGAGAACTTGTAGCCCTTGCGGTAGTCGAACTTCTCCACTGCGCGGATCAGCCCGAGCGACCCTTCCTGGATCAGGTCGAGAAAGGAGAGGCCGCGACCCAGGTACCCCTTCGCGATCGAGACGACGAGGCGGAGGTTCGCCTCGATCATCGCGGTCTTCGCACCCATGTCGCCGCGCTCGATCCGCTTCGCGAGCGTCACCTCCTGGTCGGCGGTGAGGAGCGGCACCTTGCCGATCTCGCGCAGATAGAGACGGAGGGAGTCGAGCGAGGGCTCGACGGTGAGGTCGAGCTTCGGCGCGGCGGCGGCCTTCTCGTCCTCGGGGGGCGGCTGCTCGTGCGGCGGCGCCTTGTGCTGCTCGCCCTCGACGAGGTCGACGCCGTGCTCGATCAGGTACGTGTAGAAGTCCTCGACCTGCTCCTTCGTCAACTCGACGTCGTCGAGCCCGGTCGCGATCTCGTCGTAGGAGAGAAACCCCTTCTCCCTCCCTTCGGCGACGAGCTTGTGGAGCTCCTCGACGTCAGGAAGCGCAATGTCGACGGTGAGCACGTCACGAACCTCCCGGCCTGGGTTGCACGACGGCACTGCTACGACCGACCGGGCCGGCTCCCACCGGTGCCCCCGGTCCTCCCTCAATCCCGAGCCGGATACTAGTCACGCGTTGCCGATTCGTAAAGAACTTGTCAGGAACGGGTGACGATCTCGCCGACGCGTTCTCCGCGGGTGTTGAGGATCGGCTCGGCGGCGAGGTCCGGGAGGTCGACACCGAGCCGTCCGAGGAAGGCCGCGACTGCGGCCGCGTGGGCGCGGGCGGCGCCGTCCGCGGCCTTGAGGGCGACGCCGACGCCGTCGGGGCCGGCCGCACAGAGGAGGCCCTCGGCGCCGCCTTTCGCGAGCCAGCCGGGCGCAAGGCGCATCAGGAGATAGTCGGCGCCGTCGGGGCCGCCGACGAGATCGGGCCGCGCCTGCATCGCCGCCCCGATCCGCGCGCCGCCGGTCAGCGACTCGAGGCGCGAGAACGCGTGCGCCATCCGCTCGAGCGTGAGCGCCAACGTCACGATGCCGCAGCCGTCGGTGCCGGTTTCGAGCATCTCCCGGTCGACTTCCGCCGCTTCGGCGTGAACCTCGTGGCACGCCTGCTGAACTGGATGCCCGGGCAGGCGGTACCCCTGCGCCGGCCAGCCTCGTGCGCGGCAGAGGGCGAGCATCCCTGCGTGGTTGCCGGAGCAGTTGTTGTGGATCCGCCCCGGCGGGCGGCCCTCCTGCGAGCCGAGCTCGAGGTCCTCCTCCGTTGCCCCGGCCCGTGCGAGCAGCGCGCGCACGGCGGCCACCTGCTCGGGCGTGTCGCGGTGGGACGCGCACGCGATCGCGAGCTCGTCGTCGGGCAGGTCGTCGCGGGCACGCACGAGCGGGAGCGCCTGCAGCGGCTTCGACGAGGAACGCATGAAGCAGACGTGCTCGGGATCCCCGTTCGCGGCGACGACCTCGCCGCCGCGAACGGCGACGGCATGCACGCGGTGACGCGCCTCGACGATCCCGTTGCGGCGCACCTCGACGACGATCGGCTCGCTCACGCGCGCGAACCATATGCAGCCTTGCGAATGGTCGGCGTTCGCCGTATGGTCTGGAAATGTCGACCGTTCCGGACTACGAGGCCCCCGACACGATGCTCGTCTCGCGGCCCGACCAGCTCAAGGCCATGGCGGACGGCCTACGCACCCAGATCATCCAGCTCCTCCGCGACCGTGCCCGCTCGACGCAGGAGCTTTCGGAAGAGCTCGACATCCCGAAGGGAACGGTCGGCCACCACTTAAAGGTCCTCGAGCGCGCCGAGTTGATCCGCGTCGTCCGCACCCGAAAAGTGCGCGCGGTCACCGAGAAGTTCTACGGCCGCACCGCGCGGCTGTTCCTCTACCAGGCCGAAGACCCCGCGGACGAGCGCGCGATCAGCGCGAACATCCTCCGCCAGGCCTCGCTCGAGGTCGAGCGTTCGCATGACGGCGCCGGCTTCGGGCTCGTCCGCGCGCAGTTGACGAAGAAGGACATGAACCGGCTCGGACGGCGCGCGAAACGGCTCCTGGAAGACTTCCGCGCCTCCGACACGCCCGGCGGGACGCCGTCCTCGCTGGCGATGGGCATCTGGACCACGGAGAAGGACGATGCGTAGACCGACGAGCGCCCTCTGGCATCACCGCGACTTCATGAAGATGTGGACGGGCCAGACGATCAGCCAGTTCGGCTCGTCGATCTCGCAGCTGGCCCTGCCGATCATCGCGGTACGGCTGCTGCACGTGTCTCCCTTTGCGGTCGCGGCCCTCGGCGCCGTCGAGTTCCTCCCGTTCCTCCTCTTCACGCTGCCGGCCGGTGTATGGGTCGACCGGCTACCGCGCCGCGCGGTACTCATCGTCGGCGACGTCGGCCGCGGACTGCTGCTCCTGTCCGTGCCGATCGCCTACCTGTCCGGTCACCTGACCCTGGCCCAGCTGTTCGTGGTCGGCTTTACAACCGGCGTCCTGACCGTCTTCTTCGACGTTGCGTATCAGTCGTACCTACCGGCGCTCGTCGACCGCGAGCACCTCGTCGACGGAAACTCGAAGCTCGAGATAACGCGCTCTGCGGGCCAGCTCGCGGGACCGCCGGCTGCGGGCGGATTGATCCAGCTCCTGTCGGCTCCGTACGCAGTCGTCTGGGACTCGGTGAGCTTCTTCATCTCGGGCGTCTTCCTGCTCGCGATCCGCAAGAAGGAGCCGCCGCTCGAGAAGCACGAGGACGGGCGTCGCGCCGGCATGCGACACGAGCTGTGGGAAGGGCTGCTCTACGTCGTCAAGCATCCGTACCTGCGACCGCAGGCGATCTCGACAGGCCTCTCGAACTTCTTCTCGAACGTCGCGTTCTCGATCGTGATCGTCTTCGCGATCAGGACGCTGCACATGTCCAACGGTCTGATCGGCGTGGTCTTCGGGCTCGGCAGCATCGGCTGGCTGGCGGGCGCGGCGGGCGCGCCGCGCGTCCAGCGGTGGCTCGGTGTCGGCGGCGCGACGATCTTCGGCGCAGCGATGAGCGGGCCTGGCACGTTGCTCGTGGCGCTCACGCCGCGGGGTTTCCCGGTGCCGTTCCTCGTCGCGGGGACGATCATCGGCGGGTTCGGAGCCGTCGTCTACAACATCCAGCAGGTCTCGCTTCGCCAGTCGATCACGCCCGAGCGGATGCAGGGCCGGATGAACTCGGTCATGCGCTTCCTCGTGTGGGGGCCGATCCCACTCGGCGCGCTGGTCGGCGGCGCGATCGCCTCGAGCTTCGGCCTGCGGACTGCACTCGTGGTCGGTGCCGTGGGCGGCTTCACGGGCGTGCTGCCGATCGTCTTCTCCCCGATCCGCAAGCTGAAGACGATGCCGGAGTCCGAGGACGTGTTGCCGGCGGTGGCCGCCGGCGAGGGCGGGCTCGCTCCGACCGTCTCCTCTGGCATCGACGAGAGCGGCGCGATCGCCGGCGCCGGAGCGGCAGCCGCGATCGACGAGATCTGACGAGGCGCGACTAGCCTTGCCACATGCCCGAGCTGCCGGAGATGGAGGCGTGGCGGCGGCAACTCAACGACCCGGTGTCGGTTTCCCCGATTGCGAAGGCCGGGCCTGCGCACATCGCCACGCTGAAGACGTTCGACCCGCCGCTCGACGCGCTCGAAGGACACCGCTTTCGCGGCGCCGAGCGACGCGGCAAGCGTCTCCTCTTCCCGACCGAGGACGGCGAGCTCGTCCTTCTCGTGCACCTGATGACCGCAGGACGGCTGAGGTTTCTCAAAGCCGGCGAGAAAGGCCCCAAGATGCCCGCCTTCGCACTCGAGTTCGAGGGCGGCTCGAAGCTCGTCCTCACGGAAAACGCGAGGAAGAAGCGCGCCGGCGTCTGGCTGCTCACGCCGGAGGCCGCCCAAGCCGAGCTCGCGCACCTCGGGCCGGAAGCCCTCGGCTTGGGTCCGGAGCGGCTCCGCGAGATCGTCCACGGCGAGTCGCGCCGCCTGCACGCGCTACTCCGCAACCAGCACCTGATCGCGGGCATCGGCCGGGCATGGGCGAACGAGATCCTCCACACGGCGAAGCTGTCCCCATACGCGCTCTCGGGCGATCTCGACGACGCGGAGGTGGCCCGGCTCGCCGCCGCCATCGACTCCGAGCTCGAACGCGGCCTCGAGCTGCGCGAGGCGGGCGCCTCCGACGAGAAGACGTACCGCGTCCACCGGCGGCTCGGCGAGCCCTGCGACGTCTGCGGCACGCCGCTCGCGCAGGTCGACTTCGAGGAGCACACGATCTACTACTGCCCGACCTGCCAGACAGGCGGGCGGGTTCTCAAGGACCGGCGGCTGTCGCGACTCCTGCGGTGATCGCGACCGACGAGGTGGTGACGCTTCGGCCTCCCGGCCCCGGCGACGTGGAGTTGCTCGTGGCCGGGCGGGACGAGGAGTTCTTCCGGTGGTTCGGCGCAGGCGCCACGGGTCCCCGTCCCGTCGCGTGCGTGTGGGTGGACGACCGGCTCGTCGGCTGGGTCGACTACGACCTCGACCCGGAGCACGACTGGCTCGGGCCGGGCGAGGTGAACGTCGGCTACTACCTCTTCGCGGCGGCGCGCGGCAAGGGCTACGCGTCTCGCGCCGTCGAGCTCCTGCTCGAGCATCTGAGGCGCGACACCGAGCACACGGTCGCGACCCTCCTGATCCATCCGGAGAACGAGCGCTCGCTCTCCCTGGCCCGCCGGCTCGGCTTCGTGCAGAACGGCGAGGTCAACGGCGACCCGTTCTTCACCCGCGACCTCCGTTAGGCTCCGCCCATGGCAACCGTCGCGCAGGTCATGAACACCGACGTCCTCGCCGTCGACCCGACGGCGTCCATCGGCGAAGCCGCCGAGAAGATGATGGAGGGAGGCGTCGGCGCCGTCGTCGTGATGGAGGACATGGTGCGGATGGTCGGCATCATCACCGAGCGCGATCTCCTCCGCGCCGTCGCGCAGCGTGCACGCGCCGCCGAAGCGCGGGTGCGGCAGTGGATGACCGAGAGCGTGGTCACGATCGAGCCCGAGACGACCGTCCAGGACGCGGCGAAGATGATGTTCGAGCGCAACTTCCGCCATCTGCCGGTGTCGAAGGACGGCCGCCTGCTCGGCATCGTCAGCCTCCGCCGCCTCTCGCAATACGAGTTCGAGCACGCGAAGGAGTCCGTCGGACCCACTCACTAGGGTGCGGCGGGTGATCAGGCTCTTCCCGAATCGCGGCGGTTGGCTCGAGGTCGTCTGCGGACCGATGTTCAGCGGCAAGAGCGAGGAGCTCATCCGCCGCCTGCGCCGGGCCGAGATCGCCGGCCAGCGGGCGCTGATCGTCAAGCCGAAGCTCGACAACCGCTACGACATCGGCCACGTGGTGAGCCACGCCGGCGCGCGGATGCGCGCGGTCGCCGTCGACGACCCGGCGGACATCCCCGGCCTCGTCGACGGCTATGACGTCGTGGGAGTCGACGAGGTTCAATTCTTCCCGCCGCAGATCGTGCTCGTCCTCGACGGGCTCGTGGAGGGCGGCATGCGCATCGTTGCTTGCGGCCTCGACCAGGACTTCCGCGGCTTGCCGTTCGGGGCGATGCCGGAGCTGCTGTGCCGCGCCGAGATCGTCGACAAGCTGCAGGCGGTCTGCCATCGTTGCGGCGGCCCCGCGACCATGACCCAGCGTCTCGTCGACGGCGCTCCCGCTCCCGCCGACGGCGCGACGATCGTGGTGGGAGCGCTCGAGCAGTACGAGGCACGCTGCCGCTCGTGCCACGAGCTTGCGGCACCGGCGCTCGCGGCGGTCTAGGTGTAGTTCCTAAGCACGTTGGTTCATCCGGGCCTCCTTGGAGGCTGAGCGCTGTCCAAGGCAGCTCAGTCCCAAGGAGGAGTCCGGATGAAGCTTCACGCTAACGCGGCGCTCAGCTGGAGT
>Ga0335083_10001687_pt1 | contig 30167 bp, 29 predicted proteins | sample Lox_Sample_42_FD_206716 | JGI IMG/M metagenome (GOLD analysis project Ga0335083, IMG submission 206716) | Soil microbial communities from Loxahatchee National Wildlife Refuge, Florida, United States - Lox_Sample_4.2 | ecosystem: Environmental > Terrestrial > Soil > Wetlands | place: USA...
ATCTCCTCGTCGCCTTTCGCCCACGGCTTGCGGATCCACAGGAACACGCCGAGGCCGACGAGCACGCCGACCACGGCAATACGGGGGAGCCAACGCGACAGCTTCACGGTGCACCTACCAGCGGAATCTCGAGGCGGGCAGTCGTACCCTGTCCCGGCTGCGAGGCCAAGGTGACATCGCCGCCGTGGGCCCGGGCGATCCGCCGGGCCAGGGCCAGGCCGAGGCCGACCCCGCCGGTCTTGCGCGCGCGGCTGGTGTCGGCGCGCCAGAACGGGGTGCCGGCGCGCTCGAGCTCCTCGGCCGTCATGCCGACGCCGCGGTCGATGATCGAGAATGCGACGGCCATCCCGGTCGGTTCTACTTCGAACGTGACCGGCGCGTCGGGTTTGGAATATTTCGCAGCATTGTCGAGCAGGTTGTCGAGCGCGCGGCGGAGCAGGACCGGGTCGCACTCGACGGTGGAGGCATCGCCGTCGATCTTGCGCTCGAGCGCGCGGCCGGGGTGGCGCGCGGCGAACCGCTCGGCGGCGCGGTCGGCGAGCTCGGCGAGCGGCGTGGCCTTGCGATCGACCGCACGGTCGAGATCGAGGCGCGCGGTCGTGAGGATGTCGGCGATCAGCTGATCGATCTCGTCGAGGTCGGTGCCGACGTCGGCGAGCACGTCCTTCGCGGCGCCGGGATCCTCGGCGGCGAGCTCGAGCGCGACGCGGATGCGCGCGAGCGGCGTGCGCAGCTCGTGCGAGACGTCGCCCATGAGCTGGCGCTGCGACGAGATCAACGCGGCCGTTCGGTCGGCCATGTCGTCGAACGCGCGGCCGAGGTCGCCGAGCTCGTCGTCGCGGTCGAGGCCCGAGCGCGCGGTCGTGTCGCCGGCACCGAACGCGCGGGCGGCGCCCGCGAGCTGGTCGAGCGGCCGCACGAGCCGGCGCGAGAACCACACGGTGACGGCGCCGACGACCAGCAGCACGCCGGCGCCGAGCGGCAGCACGAACGCCCACGGGAAGCCGGGCGAGTTCGGCACGTAGACACCGATCAGCGAGCCGTCGTCGCTGCGCACGACGATGCGGTGCCAGTCGAGCGCCCATTTTTCCTGTTCGAGCGCGCCGAGCTCGCTCGGCCGCGCGCCCGTGAGCGGCGGCTCGATCGTCGAGCGAACGACGCGACCCTGCGCGTCGTACAGCGTGAGATCGCCGCGCAGGCGCGCCGCGATGCGAGCGATCGACTCGTCGAACTTGCGCGGGTCTTCCTTCACGCGCACCGACAAGCGATCGACCATGTTCTGGACGAGCGCGGCCTGCGGCTCGAGGAAGCGCGGGCTGCCGACGAAGTGCGGCAGCTCCCACAGCGCGGCGCTCGACGCGATCGCGATCGCCGCGGTCAGGGCGTACATGCGCAAGGCGAGCTTGCGGCGCGCCATCACTCACCGCCTGCGGCGAGCATGTAACCGGCACCGCGCACGGTCTTCAGGATCTTCGGGCTGCGCGAGTCGTCGCCGAGCTTCGCGCGCAATCGCGAGACGTGGACGTCGATCGAACGATCGAAGCTGAGATCGGCCGAGCCCTTCGCGAGATCGAGCAGCTGCTCGCGCGATAGCACCTTGCCGGGCCGCTGCGCGAGCGCGCGCAGGATCGAAAACTCGTACGCGGTGACCTCGATCGACTTGCCGTCGAGCGCGACCGTCATCCGCGCCGGATCGAGCACGAGCTTGCCGACCTGGATCGTCTCGGCGGGCGGGCCGGCGTGGCCGCGCACGCGGCGCACGTTCGCGCGGATGCGCGCGAGCAGCTCGCGCGGCGAGAACGGCTTGGTGACGTAATCGTCGGCGCCGACCTCGAGGCCGAGCACGCGGTCGGCTTCTTCGCCGCGCGCGGTCACCATCAAGATCGGCACGTCGGTGCGGCCGCGCAGCTCGCGGCACACCTCGATACCGTCGCGACCCGGCAACATCAGGTCGAGCACGATGCAATCGTACTGGCGGCGCAGCGCCTCGGCCTGACCCTCGATGCCGTCGCTCGCGACCGTGACGAGCACGCCGTGACCTTCGAGATAGCGCGCCGTGAGCTGCGCGAGCCGCGTGTCGTCCTCCACCAGGAGGACCTTGATCGTCGAGAGTTGCTGCTGCGTGTCCGCCACGAAGTCAGCATAGGCACGCTTTGTGGCGCGCGCCGAGCCCTACACACTTCGTAATGGCAAGAGTTTCGCCAGCGTGCGCTCCAGCGCGTCGATACGGAACGGTTTCGGCAGGTAAGCATCGGCCGCCACCGGGCCGCGGCCGTCGCGGTCGAAGCCCGAGCACAAGACGACGGGCAGGCCCGGCTTCTTCTCGCGCAGCGTCCGCACGACGTCGGCGCCGCTCATGCCGGGCATCGTCAGGTCGACGAGCACGGCGTCGATCGCGCCGTGGTCGACCGCTTCGAGCGCGCGCGTGCCGTCGGCCGCGGTGACCGCGTCGTAGCCGAGGTCGCGGACCATCTGAGCCACGACGTCGCGTACGAGCACCTCGTCGTCCACCACGAGCACGGTGCGGGCGCCGCTCATCGGCGGGTGCGAGCTCGCGCGCGGGCGTGTTCCCGCGCTCGGCCACAGGATCTCGAACGTGCTGCCGTCGCCGGGCTCCGACCGCACGCGGATGCCGCCGCGGTGCGCGCGCACGATGCCGAGCACGGCCGCGAGGCCGAGGCCGTGACCGGTCGGCTTCGTCGTGAAGAACGGGTCGAATACGCGCCGCCGCGTCTCCGCAGACATCCCCGGGCCGTCGTCGCTGACCTCGATGCGCACGTACGAGCCGGCGGGCGCCGCGAGCACGTCGCCGGGATCCTGCTCGCCGCGGTGCTCGATCGCGCGCGCGGACAGCGAGATGTCGCCGCGGCCGGCGACCGCGTCGCGCGCGTTGCCAATCAAGTTGAGCAAGACCTGGCGGACCTGACCGGGATCGCCGCGCAGCGCGACATTCTCGGGAATGTCGACGTGGACGTGGACGTCGCCGGGGATGGTCGGCGCGACGATGCGCAGGAGCTCCTGCACGAGCGGTGCGACGAGCACGCGGGTCGTGCCCGCGCCGCCGCGGCCCGCGTACGCGAGCAGCTGATCGGTGAGCGCCGCGGCGCGCAGCGCGGCATCGCGGATGTTCTCGACGGCGCCTCGCGAGGCAGCCCCGGCCGGCATCTCGCGCAGCGCGAGCTCCGCGTTGCCGAGCACGGCGACGAGCAGGTTGTTGAAGTCGTGCGCGAGCCCGCCGGCGAGCACGCCGAGACTCTCAGCGCGCTGCGCGTCGATCATGCGGCGCTCGAGCTGGCGCGAGCGCGTGACGTCCACCGCGGCGCCGATCGCGCCGATGATCTTGCCGTCGTCGTCGTGCAACGGGCCGATCGTGGTCGCGAGCATCTTGTTCATGTATTCGGAGTCGACCGAGACGACCTCGCCGGCGAGCGCGCGCAGGTGCGCCTCGGGCGAGTCGATGCTCGGCGGTTGCACGGCCGCGTGCTCGGAGACCGTGCGGCCGACGAACTGGCTCGGGCCGTCGTAGCCAAGCACCTCGCGCTTCGCGCCGCCGACCTCGAGGATTCTTTGATCGGTGTCGATCTGCCAGTAGATGCCGCGCGCGAGCCGCAGCACGAGATCGAGCGTCCGCACCGTCTTCTGCAGATGGGCGCGCTGCGCCTCGTGCGCGGTGATGTCGATGATCCAGCCGTCGAAGCTCGGCTCGAGACCTTCGATCACGTGCCCCCACAGCTGCACGGTGATCGGCGAGCCGTCCTTGCGCTTCCACGCGAGCTTCGCGCCGCGCACGCCGCCGGTGTGGCGATACGTCGTGTGCAGCCAGCGCCGGGTCGCGGGATCGACGTAGACGTCGTACGTCAGGTTCTTCGTCATCAGCTCGGCGACCGAGTCGTAGCCGAGCATCGCCGCGAGCGCGGGGTTGACCGAGTGAAACACGCCGCTCTCCGAGGCGCGGAACATTCCGATCGGCGAGCGATCGAATAGCACCGACAGCTCTTCGGGCGGAAGCGACACGAGCCCACTATAGCAACAACGCGTCCTCGATCTGCTCGAAGGCGCCGGCGCGCCAGCGCGCCAGCGCGCTTTTTCCGGTCAAGAGGTTCTGCGTCTCGGCTAGCACGGCGGCCAGGTCGACCAGCCAGCAGTACGGGTCGGCCGGCGACCTCGTGGCAAGATGCCCCGGAAGCTCGACGGGCGGCATCCACGCCGCCATCTTGTGCGACTGCCCGGCGGCGAGCGCGCGCACGGCGACGTTCGCGAGCCGACTGCCGAGCAGACGGTCGAACGCCGACGGCCGGCCGCCGCGCACGACGTGGCCGAGCACGGTCACGCGCGTCTCGATCGAATCTTCGCGATGCGGTGCATCGCTGCGCGCCCCGGCAGAGCCGGAGCCTTCGACCGCGCTCGGCTCGGCGTTCGGCGCGCGCTCGCGCAGCCGCGCATCGACGAGCGTCTTCAGCTTGTCGACCGCGATGTTCACGCCTTCGGCCTTGATGACGATCACCTTGCGCGCGCGGCGCTGCTTGGCGCGAATCGCGAGCACGGTCTCGACGATCTGATCGACGATCTGACCCTCCGGCTTGCCGGCCTCGGGGAACAGCGCGAGGTCGGCGCCGACCGCGATCGCCGACGTCATCGCGAGGTAGCCGCAGTCGCGCCCCATCACCTCGACGATGAACGTGCGGTCGTGCGCGGTCGCGGTGTCGGCGATCTTGTCGCACGCCTCGACGATCGTGTTCATCGCGGTGTCGACGCCGATCGACAGCCCGGTCAAGCCGAGATCGTTGTCGATCGATGCCGGCACGCCGACGATCGCGAGCGGGCGGCCGCCGCCGATCTCGGCCGGATCGGCCAGGTGGCTCGCGCCGGTGAGCGAGCCGTTGCCGCCGATCACGAGCAGACCGTCGACCTCGCGGGCTGCGAGAATCGCGCGCGCGCGGTCGCGGACGGCGCGCTCGTGGAATTCCTTGCAGCGCGCGGAGCCGAGGATCGTGCCGCCCTCGCGCAGGATGCCGGCGACGTCGGCGGCGCCGAGCGGCACGAACGCGTCGTCGAGGAGGCCGCGATAGCCGCGCTCGATTCCGAGAACTTCGGCGCCGGCGGCACGGCCGATGAGCGTGGCCGCGCGGATCGCGGCGTTCATGCCTGGTGCATCGCCGCCACTCGTCAGGATCGCGATCCGTTTCATGTTACCGATGCTACATTCTGCCGATGGTGCGAGTCGAACGCTCCGGCGCCGTGACGACGGTCATTCTCGATCGCGCGGCGGCCAAAAACGCGGTCGACCGCGACACCGCACAGCAGCTCGCCGACGCGTTTCGCGCGTTCGACGCCGACGATAGCGCGCGCATCGGCGTGTTGTGGGGCGATCACGGCACGTTCTGCGCGGGGGCCGACCTGAAGGCGTTCGCGACGGGCACTCCGAACCGCGTCGCGCCCGACGGCGACGGCCCGATGGGGCCGTCGCGCATGCTGCTCGGCAAGCCGGTGATCGCGGCGATCGCCGGGCACGCGGTCGCGGGCGGCCTCGAGCTCGCGCTGTGGTGCGACCTGCGCGTCGCCGAGGACGATGCCGTGCTCGGCGTGTTCTGCCGGCGCTTCGGCGTGCCGCTGATCGACGGCGGCACGATCCGGCTCCCGCGGCTGATCGGGCTGTCGCGCGCGCTCGATCTGATCTTGACCGGGCGTGCCGTGCGCGCCGACGAAGCGCTCGCGATCGGGCTGGTCCATCGCGTCGTGCCGCGCGGCGCCTCGCGCGCGGCCGCCGAACAGCTCGCGCGCGAGCTGGCCGAGTTGCCGCAGGCCGCGCTGCGCGCCGATCGCGAGAGCGCGTATCGCCAGCACGATCTGCCGATGGAGGACGCGCTCGCGCTCGAGCTCCAGCTCGGCTCGCGCGCGCTCGCCGAGGCGATGGCGGGCGCCGCGCGGTTTGCCGGCGGTGCCGGCCGCCACGGGGAGCGCGCGTGATGCGCCACGCCGCGGTCGCTTTCATCATCGCCGCCGTGCTCGCGAGCTGCATCGTCAATCGCTTCACCGGGCCGAGGCTCACCGGCACGTGCGCCGGCGCGTGCGCGCACTACGTCGAGTGCAAGCCGGGCCACTCCGACCGCGACGGCACGCGCTGCCGCGCCGAGTGCCCGGACGTGTTCGCCGATGCCGACTCGCTGATGGCCTACGAGAGCCTGTCGTGCAAGGACGCGGTCGAGTTCGTCGACGGCACGGGCCCGCGCTCGGCGGCCGCGCAGCCCCGATGAGCTGAGGGCCCGCGAACCGATAACTCGGTCGTTCTCGCGGCCGATCCATCCGCGCTGGCTTCGTTGCGGCTGCGCTTCCGGTGCTTGCGTACGTCGAGTACGCGCCGCGCCGGTTCTCGCCGCGCCTCGCCAGCACGGCGTCTCGACCGCGATCATCGCCTCGACCTCGACCGGCGAGGTCATGGCGGGGACGTATAGTCGCTCGTCGCATGGCAGGCGATCCGGAGACCACGCTCGATGGCACGATCGAGCGCATCACGTTCCGCAACGGCGAGAACGATTACACGGTCGCGCGCCTCGCGAGCGCGGACGGCGAGGTCACGGTGGTCGGCAAGCTGTTCGGCGTCGAGGAGGGGATGCCCGTGCGGCTGTCGGGACAATGGGTCGTCGATCGCAAGTGGGGGCGGCAGTTCCAGGTCGCGACGTGCGTGCCCGATACGCCGAAGACCGTGATCGGGATCGAGAAGTTCCTCGGCTCGAAGGTGTTTCCCGGGATCGGGCCGGCGCTCGCGAAGCGGCTCGTCGAGAAATTCGGCCGCGACACGCTCGAGGTGATCGCGAGCCAGCCGCAGCGCTTGACCGAGGTCATCGGCATCGGCACGCAGCGCGCGCGCCAGCTGTCCGAGACGATCGGCCAGCAGCGCCACGTGCAGGAAGTGATGGTGTTCCTGTTCGGGCTCGGCGTGTCGCCGGCGTTCGCGGCGCGCATCGTGCGCAAGTACGGCAAGGACGCGATCCACGTCGTGCGCGCGAACCCGTACCGGCTCGCGCACGAGGTGTGGGGCATCGGGTTTCGCACCGCCGACGCGATCGCCGACAAGCTCGGCATCGCGCGCGACGCGCCGGAGCGGCTCGAAGCGGGCCTCCTGCACGCGCTCGAGACCGCCGCGGAGGACGGCCACCTCCACGTGCCCGACGACGAGCTCGCGGCGCGCGCGGCCGAGCTCTTGCAAGTGCCGACCGAAGGCCTGCTGCCTCGGCTCGGCGCGCTCGAGGCGCGCGGCCTGGTCGTGCGCGAGGTGCTCGGTAACCGCGGCGCGTGCAGCGCGCTCCCCGAGCTCCAGCACGCCGAAGCCGAAGCGGCCGCACGGCTCGCCGAGCTCGCACGCACGGCGCCGCGCACGCTCGCGCTCGACGTCGCCGCCGCGATCCACGCGTTCGAGAACGTCACGGGGGTCACGCTCGCCGACCAGCAGCGCCGCGCGGTCGAGGCCGCACTGCGCGACGCGTGCACGGTCATCACCGGCGGTCCCGGTGTCGGCAAGACGACGATCGTCAAGGCGATCGCGCACCTCGCGCGGCTCGGCCATCGCCGCGTCGCGCTCGCCGCGCCGACGGGTCGGGCGTCGAAGCGCCTCGCCGAGGCGACGGCACTGGAGGCGATGACGATCCATCGCCTGCTCGAGTACCAGCCTCACGAGTCGGCGTTCGCGAAGAACCGCGAGAACCCGCTCGAGGCCGACGTGATCGTCGTCGACGAGGCGTCGATGATCGACACGCCGCTGTTTCGCGCGCTCGTCACCGCGGTGCGGCCGGGCGCGCAGCTCGTGCTGGTCGGCGACGTCGATCAGCTGCCGTCGGTCGGGCCGGGCCAGGTGCTCGCCGACGTGATCGCATCCGATGCCGCGACCGTGATCCGGCTGACCGAGATCTTCCGCCAGGCCGCGGCGAGCAAGATCGTGGTGTCGGCGCACAAGATCAACCGCGGCGAGGTTCCGGATCTGGATTCGGCGCCCGGCGCGTCCGACTTCTACTTCATCGCGCGCGACGACCCCGATGCCGCGCGCGCGACGATCGTCGAGCTGGTCGCCGAGCGCATCCCGGCGCGCTTCGGCTTCGATGCGGTCGCCGACGTGCAGGTACTGACGCCGATGCACCGCGGCGAGCTCGGCACCGCCGCGATCAACCAGGCACTGCACGAGCGGCTCAACCCGCCGCGCGACGGCGGCGCCGAGCTCGTGCGCGGCGATCGCCGGTTCCGCGCCGGTGACAAGGTGATGCAGCTGCGCAACGACTACGACAAGAGCGTGTTCAACGGCGACATCGGCGTGATCGCGTCGATCGACGTCGACGGCGGCGTCGTGCGCGTCGACTTCGGCGATGGCCGGGTCGCGACGTACGAGCGCGCCGAGCTCGACCAGCTCGTCCACGCCTACGCGGTCAGCGTGCACAAGAGCCAGGGCTCGGAGTACCCGGCCGTCGTGATCCCGCTCGTCACGCAGCACTTCATGATGCTGCAGCGCAGCCTGCTCTATACCGCGGTGACGCGCGGCAAGAAGCTCGTCGTGATCGTCGGGACGAAACGCGCGGTCGCGCTCGCGGTCAAGAACGCCGACGCGCGCCGCCGCTACACGTGGCTCGCCGAGCGCGTGCGCGCCGCGCTGTCTTAAAAGAACGTTGTCTTCACGAGGTCTTCGCGATCGCGCAGCCGCGCCTCGCGTAGCGTGGCGGCGTGAGGATGCTCGTGGTGCTTGTCGCGGCGTGCAATTACTACGCGCCGGGCGCGTTCGCCGACGACGAAGGTGCGTTCGCGGGCGCGCGCGCGACGGTCGGCTGCATCGACGTTGCGGTCTCGCTCTCGTACGACCGCCACGGCGTCGGCCCGGTCGTCGGCTTTGACTTCGGGAATCGCTGCAGCCACGAGGTGCTCGTCGACTTCACGAGCGTTCGCGTGTTCGCCGAGCGGCTCGGCGTGCGCTGGCAGCTCCAACCGTACGATCCGCAAAGCGAGATCGAGCCCACCTACCTCGACCGCGCGCAGGTCGGCCACGAGAAGATCCTGTACCCCGAGCGCGGCGCCTTCGATCGCGTGTGCGTCGACCTCGGCGCGGTCGGCGGCGACGCCGCGGCAAAGCGGTGGGTATGTATCGCTGCGTGATCGCGCTCGAGCTCGCGCTCGCGCTCGGCGCACGCGCCTCGCCGGGTCACTCGTGTACCGACTGGAATCCGATCGTCGGCGTCGGGCGTTGCCATCGCTTCGGCCGCTGGTCGGAGGGCTTGTGGACCACGGTCGACGCCGGCGTGCTCGCCGAACGCCGCGACGTGTGGCTGGCCGGGCCGAGCCTGCTCGTGGTGGTCGGCTTCGCGCGATGGTTCTACTTCGGAGAAGAGATGGTCGGCGGCGTATCGCGCGACCGCGACACGATTTTCGGGAACTGGTCGATCCCGGTCGGCGTGCGCCGCGAGCTCGGGCCGATCACGCTCGCTGGCGAGCTCGCGCCCTGTTTCGCCTCCGAGGATGGCCGGGCCACCGCGTCGGACCGCTTCGAGCTCACGGCGCGCGCGCGCCTCGACTTCTGGCTCGGCCACGGCCTGACGCTCGATTTCGTCGCGGGCACCGGCGCCACCGATTCGCGCGAACGCGTCTATGGCATCGCTCTCGGCATGCATCCGGCGCTGTGAGTTACTTCGCGGTCGCCTTCGCCTTCGCTTCGTCATAGCTCGCGACCTTCACCGGCTGATTCGTCCACAGCTGGTCGCCGGCGAGCACGTTGCCGTGAACGGCCATGTCGCCGTCGTAGCTGAACGTCTTGTTGCTCGCCTTGAACTTGTCGGCGGCGAGGCTGCACGTCGCGTCCTTCGCTTCCCACTTGTCGAACATCTGCGTGTAGAACTTGCAGCCGCTCGCGTCGAACACGAACACGCCGTTCGACATGCACGCGATCGTCTTGTCGCCCTGCTTGAGGCCGGCGTCGCCGAGCCCCATGTGCAGCGTGTCGCCGTCGAACACGAAGTGGCTGACCGTGCCTTCGGTGCCGTCCTTCGTCTTCACCGACACGGTGAGCTGGCAGGGCGCGTCGATCTTCAGCGTCGCCGTCTTCTCGGTGTTCGCCTTGCTGTCCCACATCTTGACCTGGTCACCCTTGATCTCCCACGCCTCGACCGAGCCGAGGTAGCCCTGGTCCTTCATCACCCACGCGCCTTGCAGCTTCGCCTGGATCGCCGCGGCATCGTAGGTCCACGGTGTCGCCGGTCCGGGCGGTGCGGCCGGGGCAGCCGGTGCCGTCTCGACCTTCTTCGCCGCCGGCGCCGCGTTGTCGGCGTCCTTCTTCGAGCATGCCGCGAGGATCAGGAACAGGGCAATCGATGTGCGCGTCATGTGGCTAAGAGCCACGATCGGCGCCCCGGTCGCAAGCAAAAAAACGCGTTACTCGCGCTCGAGCTCCGCGAGCAGCTCGACGAGCCGGCGTACGCCTTGTTCCGGAAACGCGTTGTAGATGCTCGCGCGCAGCCCGCCGACCGTGCGGTGGCCGCGCAGGCCGCTCATGCCGCGCGATTCCGCGGTCGCGACGAGCCGATCCTCGAGCTCCTTGGTCGCGCCGCGGAACGTCACGTTCATTGTCGACCGGCTGCCGGGCGTCGCGTGCCCGCGCCAGACCTTCGAGTGATCGAGGAAGTCGTAGAGCAGGGCGGCTTTCTTGCGGTTGCGCTCGGCGAGCGCGGCGAGGCCGCCCTGCGCGAGGATCCAGTCACACGTCGCGCCGATCATCCAGATGCCGAACGTGTTCGGCGTGTTGTACATGGATTTCTCGCGGACGTAGGTGCGGTACTGCCAGAGCGGGGCGAGCTCGGTCGAGCCGGTCTCGACGAAGTCCTTGCGCGCGATCACGAGCGAGATGCCCGAAGGCCCGAGATTCTTCTGTGCGCCGGCGTAGATCAAGCCGTGCCCGGCGAGCGGCAGCGGCCGGCTGAAGATGTCGCTCGACGCGTCGCACACGAGGGCTGCTGGTGCGCCGGCCGGCGGCACGACCCACTGCGTGCCGTAGATCGTCTCGTTGCTGGTGTAGTGCACGTAGCGGGGCGCCGCCGACCAGTCGCAGCGCTCCGGCGTGCTCGCGAAGCCGTCGTCTTCCGACGAGCACGCGAGGTGAACGCCGCCGACCCGCTTCGCCGCCTCGATCGCCTTGCCCGACCAGATGCCGGTGTGGCAATAGTCCGCGGTCTGCCCGCGCGACAGGAAATTCTCGGCGACGAGCGTGAAGTGATGGGTCGCGCCGGCAGTGACGAACAGGATCGCGTAGTCATCGCCGATGCCGCCGACCTCGCGCACCGCGCGCTCGGCGTGGTCGAGCACGCGCCCGAACTCCTTGCCGCGGTGGCTATGCTCGAGGATGCCGATGCCGGAACCGTCGAGGTCCCACAGCGCGGCCTGAGCTCGACGCAACACTTCCTCGGGCATCATCGCGGGGCCCGACGAGAAGTTCAGCGCGCGCACTATCTGGACGGCTCTTCGAAGTAGAATACGGTGATCGCGATGCAGTGAAACGCCTCATCCGAGGACTGCGTGATCACCATGTCGGTCACTTTTTTGTGCGGGTTCTTCGCGATCCAGTCGGTCACCTTCTCGCCGAGCTGCTCGCGATCCGCGACCATCGTCGCGGAGAACACCTTCACGCCGTTAAACTTCACGTCGGTGCGAAGCGTGATCGAGCCGGACTTGTTCGACGCATTGGCGGACATCTGATTGCACGCGCAACGTAGCACGCTTTGGCGGCGACGCGAAATCCGCCGCGTTACACGTTCATCCCGCCGCAGACGCGTCAGTCGTCGTCGTCGAGCGCGCGATCGAGCGCGTTCGCGAGTCGCTCTGCCTCGGCAGGCGACATCGTGTTCGGCGTGAACGATTTCTCCGCAGTCTCGACCAGGGCGACCATGCGCGCCTGCTCGGGCGACATGCCCGACGGATCGTTCGTGATCCACTCGTCGAGCTCCTCGGTCAGCCGCTTCTTGCCGGCCGATCGTGCCTCGAGCCCGCGCGGCTCGAGCCCCTTGGCGGGCGCGCCCTGGCGGCGATACGTGATCGAACCGTATGCGCCCTCGAGCTCGCGGCGGAACTCGATCATGTTCTGATAGCGCTTGTTCGGATCTTTCTGCATCGCCTTCAAGATCACGGATTCGGCTTGCTCCGTGATCTCGCGGTGCGGCGCGAACTCGCGCGGCGACGGCGGCGGCGAGTGGATGTGCATCGCGAGCACCTCGCTCGACTGCGGCGCCTCGAACGGCGGCCGCCCGCACAGCATGTCGAACAGGATCACGCCGAGCGAGTAGACGTCGGCGCGGTGATCGACGTCCTCGCCGCGCGCCGATTCGGGCGACATGTACTCGGGAGTGCCGAACACCGCGCCCTGCACGGTCTCGGCCATCAGCTCGTCCTGGATCATCACCTTCGCGATGCCGAAGTCGAGCAGCTTGACGAAATCGTACGATTCCTCGCGCTCCGTGATCCAGCTCTGATCGGGGCGCATCCGAACTAGATCGCGGCGCCCGGGCTTCTTCAGCAGCATGATGTTGTCGGGCTTGAGATCGCGGTGGATCACTCCGATCGCGTGCGCGGCATCGAGGGCGAGCGCGATCTGGTTCGCGATGTTGAGCGCGCGGTGCAGCTCGACCGCGCCTTCCTTCTCGATCACGTCCTCGAGCGACTTGCCCTCGAGGAATTCCATCACGAAGTAGACCGGGCCCTCGGGCAGGATGCCGAAGTCGGTGACGTCGACGATGTTCGGGTGGTTGATCGACGTCGCGGCGCGCGCCTCGCGCAGGAAGCGGTGGATCGCTTCCTGGTAGCGCGCGAACTGCGGGTGCAGGATCTTCACCGCGACCGGCTTCTTGATGTAGACGTGCTCGCCCGCGTACACGGTGCCCATGCCGCCGCGCCCGAGGATCTTGTCGAGCCGGTAGTTCCCGACGCTCTTGCCGAGCCGGGCGATGTCCTCTTCTTCCACGAGCACCGCCGAATCGTGCAAGCAGAACCGCTCGCCGTCGGGGAAGCGCGTGAAGCATCGCGGGCAGACTTTCACCGAAGGTCCTCGCTGTGCTCGGCCTTCGGCACAAGCCCGCCATTTCCGTCCACCACGCTCGCTTTGCTCGCTTGCTTCACGTGGTCTAGTACCTCGCCTGGACGTAGGCGCTGAGGAAGCGGTTGTCGACGGGGCTCTGCGGATCGGGCGGATCGACGTTGAGCAGCGTGAATGCGAGGCCGATGTCGAACTTCTGATTCGGCGACGCTTCGACGCGCACCGTCACCGGGACCTGAAACGCGCCGGCCGAGGTGTCGAAGTCCGGGATGATCAGCTGCGCATACGCGAGCAGCGACAGCTGCGGGATCGGGTTCACGGCTAGCCCGATCGACGGCACGAAGTCCGGGGTGGCCTTGTTGCCGACCGGAACGTAGGTGGTCAGCGTCTCGGTCTGCATGTTCCCCATCGAGTCGGTGTAGTTCACCATCGTCGAGTTCGGCAGGACGTGGTCCTTGTTGACACCGTTGAAGTCGATCTTGAACAGCGTCTGCAACGCGACGATCGCGATCTCGGGCTTGAACGCGTACCGAAACGGGAAGCCGAGGTTGACCGAGAATTGCGTGTCGCCGGCGTGATACGTGCCGTCGGGAAGGTTGACGATCGCGGCGGTGGCGCTGTTGCCGCACATCGTCGGGTCGGTCGGGTTCGGCTGATCGGTCGAGCTGACGGGCGAGCAGTAGTTCGCGTATTCGGCGATCGCGTTGCGGTGGACGTCCGCGGTGACGCGGATGTCGATCAGGTCGTACATCAGCGCGCCTTCGAACCCTGCGTAGACGTCGAACTGCTTCATGTTGTAGGCGTCCGTGAAGCCGCCCAGCAGCATGAAGTTGTCGCTGATCGCGTGCAGCGCCTCGAGGCTGACGCCACCGGTCTGGAACGCGCCCTTCGCCGACAGGTCGGTACCGAGCGAGAGCCGCATCTGCGTGAGGCGCTGCGTCATCGTCAGCGGCCGCTGGAGCTCGTTGACGGGATACGTCTGGAGCGTGAACAGGCCGCCCGCCGTGACCGGCGGCTGGTCCTTGTCGTCGGCGCTCTGTTCCTCGTCGCCCTCGTCGCCGCTGTCGTCCTTGTCGCCGCCGGCGGCGCCGCCGTTGTCGTCATCGTCGTCGTCGTCGCCGCCGCTGTCGTCGCTGTCGTGCTTCTTCGCGAACGCGTCGCGCGTGTGCCACGTGACATACGCGGTGCTCAGGCCGACGATCAAGGCGAGCCGTAGCCCACCCGAAACAGCTGGCAGCATCCTCACCTTCGAGAGGTTATCCCAAAACGGAAGGGCCCGCCGTCCCCGGCGAGCCCTTCTGTTTTAGTCGAAGCTAGCGCTTGACGAGCAGCGTGTTACTTCCGCTTGCCCTTCTTGCCGCCGCCCTTCTTGCCGCCCTTCTTGGCGGTCTTCTTCGCGGCCGACTTCTTCGCCGCCTTCTTCGGGGCAGCCTTCGCCTTCTTCGCGCGCTTGCTGCCACCGACCTGGCGCTCCTTGCGGGCCACGTCGCCGTCGCCGTCCAGGTAGTAGAGGTACTTGCTGTAATCCATCTCGATGCCGGCCGCAGCGACCTTCGCGGCCTTGCCCTTCGGCTGGCCGGGCTTCTTGCGCGGCGTCGCCCAGACGTCGCCGCTCTTGATGTAGTACATCATGTCGTTGTCACGCTTGATTCCGAGCTTCGCGATCTTCTCGCCCATGGTTTGAGACCCTCCTAGGGTTTGATTGGGTCTGCGCAAGCTACACGAACCGTCTGACAATAAAAGGCCAAAGCTCGACGAAGATCATTTTTTTCTCGTCGAGGATCTCCTCCGGCGGCGGCGGGGCGACGTTCCTCGTCGAGGAATGCCTGTGGATAACTCGTTTCTCGACGAGGATCGAACCGGGGCTAAATCCTCGTCGGAAAAGGCCATTTTCTCGTCGAGGATCGCGACGATGACCTGGCTCTCGGCGCCGGCGTCGAGCGGACGGAAGCCGAAATCGCCGTAGCGCTCGCTGACCCGGAAGCCGTTGTAGGCGAGCAGGGCCTCGAGCTCGGCCGGGAAGAATTTGCGCTGCGACAGCTTCACGATGCGGATCGGGCCGGCACCGTCGGCGGGCTCGTAGTAGAGGCGGATCAGCGCGATCTGCCCGACCGGATCGTACTCGTGGTTCGTCGAGTAATACGTGATGCGGCCGGTCGTCGGATCCTTGAACCGCGTGCGCGCCCACCGCTTCCACGGATCGCGCACCAGCCACGCGAGGTCGGGCATCTGGACGTCGAACGCGAGCGCGCCGGTGGGTACGAGCCGCGCCCGGACGCGCGCGAGAAACGCCGCGACCTCGCCGCGCGTATACAGGTGCTCGACGACGTTGAACGCGGCGATCGCGAGCGGGAACTTGCCGGGCACGTCGAAGTCGCGCAGATCGCCCTCGACGACCGTGATGCGGCGCGCGACCGCCGGGGGCAGCGCCGCGACGCGTGCGCGCAGCCGCGCCAGCATCGCGGGCGACCGATCGACCGCGACGACCTCGTGACCGTCGCGGGCGAGCGGGATCGTGACGCGGCCGGAGCCGGCGCCGAGCTCGAGCACGCGCCCGGCGCCGCGCTGCTTCGCGAGCGCGCGGTAGAAGCTGACGTCGGCGCGCCGCCGGCGGTACTCGTGGTCGTAGAGCGCGGCGTCGGAGTAGTGCTCTTTCGAACCTGCATCGACGAGATCATCGACGAGCTCGTTCGAGAGCGGGCCAGAGTCGAGAGCCCGAGGCGCCAGGCCCTTCTGCTCACGCGTGCGTTTCGCCACGCCTGCGCCGTCCGCCGCGCCGACGACGCCGCCGCTTGCGCGGTTGATCGGCATCGTCGTCTTCGCCATCACCGTCGTCGCGGTCGCCCTTCGCGATCGGCTCGGGCAGCGCCGGATCGTGGCCGGCTGCACGCTCGAGCAGCGCGAACAACAGGACCGCGTCGTCGATCAGCTCGCGCCCGCCGGCGAGCTCGGCCTGGGCGCCGCGCTTCTTCGCGGCGACGAGCTTCTTCTGCGCGATCAAGATGTAGCGCAGGCGCTCGCTGTCGCGCCGCGTGACGTGGAGCTGCTGGATCAGCGGATGCGATAGCTCGTGCACCGCGCCGTGCAGGTCGCCGCCGCGCAGCTCTTCCGGCATGAGCGGCGCGAGCAAGACGCCGAACGCGACCGCGTTCGACGGATCGCGACCGTCGGTGACCGCGCGGTCGAGCTCGCCGAGCGCGGCCCACGCCAGCTCGCGGCGGCGCGCCAGCTCCGCGCCTTGCACGAACGACAGCTGCACGGAGACCGCGTGCGCCGGCCGCGGCGGCGGCTCGTCGGCCCACACGCGGTGCCACTCGCGCTCTTCGTCATCGAGCTCCGCGTCCACTTCGTCCTCGCCGTTGCCGTTCGTCGGCAACGAGCCCTCTTCTTCTTCCGGGTCGTCGGGATCGCGCTCGGCCGGATCTTCGTCGTCGTTGTACTCGACGCGCGCGACGGTCGGGCGCGGCGCGCTATCGCCGAGCGGCGGTGCCTTGGTCGGCGCGCCCGGACCTTCGAGCAAGCCGGCCAGGTAGGGCGACAGCACGGCGAGCACGCCGGTCTCGACGAGCAGCTCGAACGACGGCCGCGCCGCTCCGCCGCGCAAGAGGCGGTGCACCTCCTCGAGCAAGCGCGGCGGCGCGCACTTGCTGATCTCGCTCCGCCAGCGCAGCAGCGCCCGCCAGGTCGTCGGCTCGAACCCGAAGCCGAGCCGCGCCGCGAACTTGATCGCGCGCAGCATGCGCACCGGATCTTCCTGGAAGCGGATGTCGGGATCGCCGATCGTGCGGACGAGGCGGGCTTCGAGATCGGCGAGCCCGCCGACGTGGTCGATCACTTCCTCGCGCTCGACGTCGTAGAACAGGCCGTTGATCGTGAAGTCGCGACGGCGCGCGTCGTCGGTCTCGGTGCCGAACACGTTGTCGCGGCGGATCAGCAGATCGGGCACGTCGTCGTCGCGCGGGTTGGCGCGGAACGTCGCGGTCTCGATGATCTTCGAGCCGAAGAACACGTGCGCGAGCCGGAACCGGCGGCCGATGATGCGCGAGTTGCGGAACGTCGCCTTGATCTCGTTCGGGGTCGCGCTCGTCGCGACGTCGAAGTCTTTCGGCGTGCGGCCGATGAGCAGGTCGCGCACGCAGCCGCCGACGAGGTAGGCCTTGTACCCGGCGCGCGTGAGCTTGCGGACCACGCGATCGGCATCGGGGTCGATCGCGGCACGGTCCAGAGACGGCATAGTGACGATCGACGGTTAGCACGACTAGCGCGCGTTGAGCGAGATTCGACCCCAGGGATCGAACATGCGCGGCGTGTCCGCATCGAGATGAAGCACGCCGCCGCCGACCAGCGGCTCGTAGCCGGGCGCGACGACCATCACCGTGTATTCGCCGGGCACGGGCACGAGCTGCTTGAGCCGGACCTCGCCCTGCGCGTTGGTCTTGCCCCAGGCGATCGCCTGGTCGTCGAGGCGATTGGTGTCGATCGAGCTCGCGTTCACGCCGGGGCGCAGCACCATCACGAGCGCGTCGCGGATCGGCGCCTCGTTCGCGGCGTCGAGCACGGTCGTGAAGATGCGCACGCCTTCGGGCGCGGCTTCGATCGCGCCGGGCGCGAGATCGCACGACGAGTGGCCTTCGCGCGGCGTCCAGCCGGTCGTCGCGACGTCGAGCAAGCAGTTCGCGGCGCTGATCGGGCGCACGAGGCCCGGCTGCGGGCTCTCGATCACCGAGCCGTCGCCGCGCACGAGCTCGCGAAACGCCGACGCGATGCCGACGAGCCGGCCCTGATCGTCGACGACCGGGCCGCCCGAGTTGCCGCGCGTGATCGACGCGTCGGTCTTGATGAAGCCGGACGTGCGATCGCCGGTCTCGGCGCCGTTGTCGCCGGTCCAGCCTTCGACCTCGCCCTCCGACAGCGTCAGGCCGCCGCCCGCGACGTCGGGATAGCCGAGCACCCACAGCCGCTGGCCCATCGCGACGTCGGTCTTGCGCGCGTCGGGCAACGTCGCCCACACGCCGGTGTTCGCGGGATTCCACGCGCGGCCGTCGAGATCGAGATCGCACTTGACGAGCGCGAGATCGATCTCGGGCTGGAGCTTGCTGCGGCTGGGACGGCCGGCGCACTGCAGCGTCGGTGCGCCGTCGGGGCTGGTGAAGCGGCCGACCACGAACACGTCGTGCAAGCGCCCGTTCTTGTCGTGGATGACGTGATAGTTCGTGAGGATCGAGCCGTCGCCGCCGACGATGACGCCCGAGCCGCCGCCCCGTGCGCGCAGCCGGCCGTCGACGAGATCGGCGACGACGATCATCACGGTCGAATCGAATGCACGCTCGACGCTGTTCGGATACGCGTGGCGGCTGATCCGGCTCGTCTGCGGCACGAGCGGCAGGCCGGCGCGCGACTGCACGCGCAGCGACGGCCGCACGACCTCTTCGATCCGATCGAGCTCGCCGGGCGTGCCGAACAGGGTGACGACGTAGATCTGATCGCGATCGATCGTCGCGTACTCGATCGCGCGGTCGACGCGCGGCACGTCGCCCTTCTCGGCCGCGTGCGCGTAGCGGTACACCGTGCGCAGCCAGTCGTAGTCCTCGATCGAGACGACCGCGCTGTCGTCGAGCTTGTACAGCTCGCCCCAGCGGGTGCGGCGATCGAGCTCGAGCCCGGCGACGATGTTCGACCACGCCGGCTTCTTGTCGATCACGACCTCGATGCGCGCGCTCGGATCGAGCGTCGACGTCAACGCGACCGAGTACAGCTCGTCCTTGCCGCTCGGGGGCGGGCCGAGATCGCGCACGAGGCGCGGCGGCGGCGGGGCGAGCGGCTCGGGCGCGAGCCACGCGGCGGAGTGCTCGAACGACAGGCCGTGCTCGGCGAACGTCTGCGTCGGCGGCGTGACGAGCCGCGCGTGCAGCCGACCCGCCGCGACGATCATCACGAACGCGATCACGAGCACGACGATGTCGTGGCGGTGGTAGTGCGTGCGCAGCTCGGCGAAGTCGGTGCGCGCGCGCGTGCGCAGCCGCGCGATCGCGGCCGCGGCGATCGCGACCGGATCGATCTCTTCGGGCCCGACCGCGTCGTCGGCGGTGGTCGCGCGCGTGGGCTCGCCCGGCGACGACTCGAGCCGGGCGCGCGACTCGCGCTTCGGCGGCTCGGGCGCGACCTCTTCGTGGAGCGCGCGCAAGATGCGATCGCGCGACAGCTTGACCGTCGTCATCGGATCGCCGCCCTCGCTCGTCGGCAGCTCGAGCTTCGCGGCATTCGCCGCTTCGATCGCCGCGCCGGCGGCCGCCGCGGCCGCGATGACGGCGCCGGACTCGCTCTCGATGTCGACCATCTGGCTGACCAGGCTCGCGGCCTTGAGCGCGGCTTCGGCGGGAGATGGCAGCGACGGCGGCGGTGCAACCGGCGGCGGAGCAGGAGTGGGGACGGTTTCGGGCTTCTCGCCGGCGAGGATGAAGTCGTCGTGCGATTCGGCGGCGGCAGCGGCAGCGGCGGCGGGGGCGGGTTCGGCAGCGGCAGCGGGTTCGGCAGCGGCAGCGGGTTCGGCAGCGGCAGCGGGAGCGGCAGCGGGTTCGGCAGCGGCGGCGGGTTCGGCAGCGGCAGCGGGAGCGGCAGCGGCGGCGGGTTCGGCCGCGGCCGCTTCGGGCTTCTTGTCGCTATCGTCGGTCATGCCGCGCCCTCCTTGCGGAACGGCGACATCGCGAGCAACCGCTGCGACACGATCCAGATCACCGCGAACACGGCCGACGCACACAGCGCCGCCCAGCCGACCCCGCGCCAGGGATGCTGGGCCATGCCGCCCTGGACGACCCAGGCTTCGACCACGCCGAACGCGCCGTTGAGCGCGGCGGCGCCGAGCAGGCCGGTCATCAGGAGCGCGCCGCGCACCGGAGCGGAGCGGCGCGAGAACTTCGCGCGGCCCATCACGTAGCCGAGCGCGCCCGCGAACGACGCGTGCGCGAGCGTGGTGACCACCGCCTGCGCCGCGCCGGTCGACAGGTACACCTGATGGCCTTGCCCGCTCAGCCGGTGATAGTTGACCCACACCGCGAAGCCGGTTCCGCACGCCATCATGTAGACGATGCCGTCCATCGGCTCGTCGAACTCGCGCGACGTATAGATCGTGTAGCGGACGACCGCGTACTTGCACATCTCCTGCGACAGCCCGGCGACGAACACCGCATAGATGATGCGGTCGAGCGAGAAGAACGAGATGCCGTGCACCGCGAGCGGCACCGGCGGCACGATCTGCGACAGCACGAAATCGGCCAGCGGCGCCGCGATCAGCGTGCCGAGCACGCACACGCCGAGCACGAGCTGCTTGGGCTCGGGCTCGTGGCGATCCATCAGGTAGAAGAAGCCGAGCCAGAGGACGGCCGGGATGCCGGCCATGAGCCCGGCGAGCAGCGGGCCGAGATCGACCGCGCGATGCAGCCCGGCGACCAGCTCGGCGAGCCACGCGACGAACACGAATCCCACCAGCCCTGCGATCAGCAGGAACTTGGTCCCGACCAGGACTCGGGCTCGGTGGAGCGACCAGCGCGGTGGGCGCACCACGAAATCTTACGCCGCTAACCCCGCGTGCGCTCGTCGTGAGGGTAGAATGCGCGCGGCGCGCGATGTCCAAAAAGCAAGGAGCAGACGGCCAGATGCTCACGATGCACGAGCTGGCGAAGTACCTCCACCTGGACGAGGCCACGGTCGGCAAGCTCGTGTCGTCGGGAAAGATTCCGGCACTCCAGGTCGATCGGCAGTGGCGGTTCAAGCGCCCCGCGATCGACCAATGGATCGCCGATCAGCTCGTCGGGGACGACGAGAGCTTCGTCGACGTGCCGGATGGCATGAAGCTCCCGCTCGAGGACCTGCTGCCCGATCAGGCGATCATCCCCAACCTGCGCGCGAACAGCCCGATCGGCGTGATCGAGGAGCTGGCGGCGCGCGCGTACACGAACGGCTGGCTCGCCGACAAGCCGTGGTTCGTGGGGGCGGTCGTCGAGCGCGAATCGCTGGCGTCGACGGCGATGGAAGGCGGCGTCGCGTTCCTGCACACGCGCGCCAAGGACAAGGGCAAGATCGCGCGACCGTTCGTCGTCGTGGGGCGGTCGTGGGAAGGCATCCCGTTCGGCGCGCCCGACGGTGCGCCGACGTTCCTCTTCTTCCTGCTCGGCCTCAAGTACGACCGCCTGCACCTGCCGATCCTCGGCCGCCTCGCGCGCGCGCTGCGCAATCCGGCGACGATCGCGAAGCTGCGCGCGCTGAGCTCGCCCGATCAAGTGCGCGCGCTCTTGCTCAAGGAAGACGCGGCCGTCCGCGCCGGCATCGTGCCCGAGATCGCGGCCGCGGCATTCAAGCCCAAGCTCGATCGCCAGCTCCGGCTGCGCGCGATCCGCCGGCTGCAGACCGCCAAGGTCAAGCCGGATCCCGAGCCGGAAAAACCGGCGAAGAAGCCGGCAAGGGCGCGGAAGGCCTGAACTCTCCATTCCGGTTCCCCGGCTGGAGATCGCGGCTGAATAGGGAATAGGGAACCGGAACCGGAACCGGAACGGGTTGCTAGACTTCTTAGCGTGGGCCGCACCGCGCTGTACGCCGACCCCGTGCCGTTTCGGCCGGCACGCGCGGACATCCAGCTCGATGTCGACGCGCTCGTGCTCGCGATGCCGGGCGGGCTCGTGCGCCGGCACTCGCTCGACGGCATGTCGGCGACGACCAGCGACGGCTTCGTCGCGCATCACTCGCGGCGCCAGCGCCGGTTCGTGAAGATGTTGCTGCTCGAGGGCGGCGACAGCGAGCGGCTCGCGGTGATCACGCCGCCCGATCAAGGTGCGGTCGCGCCGAGCGTCGTACGCGTGCCGGAGGCGCCCGCGAATGCCGCGATCGTCGAGCTGCTCGCGTGGGAAGCGCTCGCCGACTGGTTGCTCGGCGGCGGGCGCCTCGCGGCGTGCTCGATCTCGGATCTCGCGCGGCTCGCGTGCATCGCGACGCCGCAGTTCGCGGTGCTGATCGGTGAGGTCGCGGCGCAGCGCGCGCTCGAGCTGGCATGGGTCGTGGCCGGGCCGCTTCGAAGTGGCTCGGATCTCGAGTCGGCGCTCGTGCCGCTCGTCGTGGCAGCGCGAGATTCTCCGCGCGCCGCCGAGGCGCTCGTGTCCGCGCTCGCGCACGCGGCCGGCGTCACGCGCAGGCGCCGGCGGTAGTGGCGCGCGCGGCGTGCTCGCGTTAGCTTGCACGGCGTGAGGTCCACGCTCGCTGCACTGCTCGTGCTCGCATCGTGTCAGAGCTCCAGGGTGTCGTCGAAGCTCGGCGCCGAGTGCAGCCTGAATACCGACTGCGCGCAGAAATGCCTCGACGGCCCGTCATGGCCGAACGGCTTCTGCACGACGATCTGCGACACCGACAGCCAGTGTCCGAGCGGCGCGCGCTGCATCTCCGAGGACGGCGGAGTGTGCGCGTTCGAGTGCACGGAGAGCTCGGACTGCAGCTTCCTCGACACTCTGTACATGTGCGAGACCGTCGACGCGATGAGCGGTCAGGTAATGGTGTGTCGCGGCGGTGGCTGATCGCCGTCGCGGCGCTGCTGCCGGCCGCCGCGCGCGCCGACTCCGTGCCGGTTCCGGCACCGCCCCCCGTGCCGACCGCTGCCGACGTGATCGGCGATCAGGGCATCGGCGCCGAGCTCGGGCTCGCGACCGGCGGCCGCGTCACGCCCGGCGGCCTGCGGCTCGCGGGCCACTACTTCTATCAGCTGTCGGATCAAGACTGGTTCGACGGCAGCGCGTCGTTCACGTTCGGCGGCGACAGCGCACAGTGCTTCCGCGACCGCACCGGCTCGTTCGTGTGCGATCACGGCCTGACCGACGGCGACGGCGTCGTGATCTCGGCGACCGTACGGCGCTACTTCGTGGCACAGGGCATGTTCCGCCCGTTCGCACGCGCCGGCATCGGCATCGGGCTCGCGCGGTTCGGCGCGGATGGCGTCACCGGGCTCGTGATCCCGCTCGTCGGCGGCGCCGGGCTGCGCGCGGAGATCACGGAAGGGATCGCAGTGGTCGCGCGGGCCGATCTCGAGGTCGGGCTCGGCATCTTCGACAAGAGCCTCGGGCTGCAGCCGCAGCTCGGCGGCGTCGTCATGATCGGCGCCGAGTTCCGGCTGCAGTGATGCGGCGCGCGCTGCTCGCCGTCGTGATGTTGGCCGCGTGTGGCCACCGCGGTCAGCCCGTGACCTCGACGACGACGCTCGAGCTGTCGATCACCGACGCCGGCAAGCCGGTCGGCGCGCGCGTGCTCCTGTTCGGCGCGGATCGCGAGCCGCTGCGCTTCGGCACGCTCGATCTCTACGGCAAGCGCCAGGCGACGACCGCGGTCGCGTTCGCGCCCGGCGTGCTCGGCACGTGGGACGGCATCATCGTCGCGACCGGCGCCGCCGAGCTCGCGATCGGCTCGACGATCCCGTACGGCCGCTACCACGTGTGGGCGTGGCGCGGTGTCGAGTTCGAGCGCTGGGAGGGCGACGTCGATCTGTCGGCGGACCGCGGCAAGGTCGCGCTGCCGATCGCGCTCGAGCGCGCGTGGACGCCGCGGCACACGCTCGCCGCCGACCTCCACGTGCACGCGCACGCGTCGAACGATTCGACGCTGCCCAACCCGCAGCGCGTGATCTCGCAGGTCGCGGCCGGGATCCAGGTGATCGGGCTCTCGGATCACAACACGAACGGCGACCTCGACAGCGAGATCCACGCGCTCGGGCTCGATTCCGTCGTCGCGTCGATCGCGTCGAACGAGCTGACCGCCGAGCAGCTGCACGTCGGCGTGTATCCGGTGCCGGTCGAGCGCGGCAAGCCCAACAACGGCGGACCGACCGTGCCGGCGAACGCGTCGCCGCAGCAGGTGTTCGATCTCGCGCACGCGTTTCCCGGCCACCCCGTCGTGCAGCTCAACCACCCGCGCTTCCGCGTCACGGCGCTCTACGACGGCGCGAAGTGGGACGGCACGAGCTGGCCGCCGCCGTTTCCGCTCGGATTCGACGCGGTCGAGGTGCTCGCCGGCTACAGCGCGTTCAACGCGCCGGGCGACCGCCGCTTCGACGACAGCGTGCGCGACTTCTACACGCTCGTCGATCACGGCCACCTCGTCGCGCCGCTCGGCAACAGCGACACCCACGATCTCAACTGGGTGCTGGACGGCACCGCGCGCAACTACGTGTTCGTAGACTTTCCCCGCACGCAGCCGTTCGACGAGGACGGCTTCGTCAACGCGATCCGCGCTCGCCGCGTCGTGGCGACGACCGGCCCGTGGCTCGACGTGATGGCCTCGCGCGATCGGGACGCGAGCGTCACGGTCGGTCCGGGCCAGGCGCTCGCCGCGAAGGACGGCGCGATCTGGCTCGACGTGACCGTGTCGCAGACGCGATGGATGCACGTCGAGCGCGTTCGCATCACGATCGGCGGGCCGAGCGGGCCGCAGCTCGTGCAGACGATCGACGTGCCGCCGGGCGTGCGCACGCACCACTGGGCCGGGCGCATCGATGTCGGCAGTGCCGACACGTGGGTCGGTGTCACCGCCGACGGCGACGACGCGCTGCCGCTCGAGCTCACCGGCAGCTACCAGCGCGATCGCTGGAACCGCGCCGGCGTGACGCCGTTCGCGATCGCCTCGCCGATCCTCGTCGACGGCGACGGCGACCACCGCTGGAAGCGCGGCGACGCCGATCTCCCGCTCGACGACCCTTGATATGCTCGTCGTGCGATGGAGAGCTTCGTCCAGGGCTGGTCGCTGACGATCGTCCTGTGCGCGTTCATCGTGCTCGTGTTCGCGGCCGGCTGGCTGCACGTCCATCGCGAGCTGGCGTGGGTGAAGATGTTGACCGATCAGCTCGGCATCGAGCTGCTCGATACCAGCCCCAAGAAGCCGGCTTCGCTCGAGCAGCAGGCGATCCGCGACGAGGCGCACGCGATCCTCGACGCGAAAGATCCGGCGTGGGCGCAGAAGCAGGTGCGCAGCTGGCAGATGCGGGTCGAGCGGCTCGAGCCCGCGCTCGCGTTCTGGGTCGACCTGCTGCGCCAGCTCGGCTTGCTCGGCACCGTGCTCGGCATCGGCCTGTCGCTCGCGTACACCGGCAGCGACCTGACGAAGCTGCTCGGGCCGCTCGCGCTCAAGGTGTGGACGACGGTGGCAGGCCTCGCGTGCAGCATCGCGCTGTCGGCGAGCTTCGCGATGCGGCTGACCGCGTGGGTCGACGCGTGCGAGAAGAACCTCGAAGCTTGGGACGCCAAGCGTCGGGGGCGCGCGTGAGGCGATCGCGCAGGCACGTGCGCGTGCCGCCGGATCTGACGTCGCTGTTCGACGTGCTGTTCATCGTGATCTTCGCGTGCCTGATCCGCGCGGCGGCTGCGCAGCACGCGGCGGAAGCGGCGGAGGTGAAGCTCGCCGAGCCCAGGCCGGTAGTGCGCGACGAGTTCGTCACCGTGCATGTCGCCGCGCGCGGTGCGATCACGGCGATCGACACGCGCGGCAGGACGATCGCGGTCGATGCGCCGCTGCTCGAGCGCAGCGCCGACCCCGACGTGGTCGAGACGTACCTCGGCGACCGCTCGAGCGAGCTGCGTGCGTGCCGGGTCGCGGCGCTGCACCTCGGGGTCGCCGATCTCGCGAGGTACGTCGTCGTGATCGCGGTCGATCGCCCGCTCGGCGAGCTGCCCCACGCGCTCTACGATGGGCTGCATCGCGACGTCGTGCGCTGCGCGGCGGAGCAGAAAGGAATGGCGGTGATCGTCGCGCCATGACAACGGACGAGCGAGACAAGAAGCGCAAGCGGCGCAGGATCGTGCTGCTCGGGATCTGGACGGCGCTGATCGCCGCGTTGGTGTTGTGGGTGAGGTGCGGACCGGGATGGGGGATCGGAGGCGGAAGTGGCAGCGGCTCGGGCTCGGGCTCGGGATCGGGCTCGGGCTCGGGCTCGAGCTCGGAGCCGAAGCTCTGCCACATTCGCGTGACCGTGAACGGCCTCGAGGTCGACGGCAAAGCGATGACGCGCGATCAGGCGCTCGCCGCGTGCAAGCAAGGCGCGGACGCGATCGTCACCGGCGATGCGCCCGAAGGCGAGTGGGACGAGCTCAAGCGCGTGTTCGACGCCGCGCACGTGCCGCTCAAGAAATGACCATGCGCATCCTGCTCGTCCGCCACGGCGAATCGCTCGGCAACGTCGATCCCGGCGTGCACGCGAAGACCGCCGATCACGCGATCCCGCTGTCCGCGAAAGGCTTCGAGCAAGCGCGGGCGGCCGGACGCGCCGTCGCCGACTACTACGCGCGCACGCACGGCGCCGCGCGGCCGCACGTGCGGCTGTGGGTGAGCCCGTACAAGCGCACGCGCCAGACCGCCGACATGCTCGTCGAGACCGCGGGCGATCGGATCACCGATCGCTTCGAGCACATCTTGCTGTGCGAGCAGCAGTTCGGCCTGTTCGACGGCGTGCCCGAGGACGAGCTGCCGAAACGATTTCCCGACGAGTTCGCGCACTACGATCGGCAGTGCCAGTTCGGCGGCAAGTTCTGGGCGCGGATGCCGCAGGGCGAGAGCCGCTTCGATGTCGCCAAGCGCATCCACCAGGCGTTCGGCACGTTTCACCGCGACGCGCTCGAGCACGGCATCCGCGAGCTCGTCGTGATCTGTCACGGTGTCACGCTGCGCGCGTTCGTGATGATGTGGTGCCACCTGTCGCCCGAGTGGTTCGAGAGCGAGCGCAATCCGCGAAACTGCGCGATCCGCCTGATCGAAGGCGGCGTCGATCGCGGTTACCTGGACACGCCCCTGGGCAGCAATAGCCAGTAGCGGCCGCTGCCGCCCATGCGGCCGCCGAGCTCCTCGGCGTCGCGGTCCGCGCCCCAGTAGATGTCGCCGCGCACCGCGCCCTGGATGCCGGCGCCGGTGTCCTGCGCGACCAGCAGGTGCTGCCACGGCGCGACCGTGCCGGGCTTGCCGACGACAGGTGCCTTGGTCTCAACGAAGATCGGCGTCGACATCGCGATGAACGCGCGGTCGACCGCCATCGATCGCTTCGGTACGAGCACGGTCTTCTGCGAGCCGATCGCGCCGGGCTCGGCCGACGTCTTGAAGAACACGTACGACGCGTCCTGATCCGCGATCTCGTCGAAGCGCGACGGGTGATCGCCGAACCACTTGCGGATGCCTTGCATCGTGAACCCGCTCGGGCTCGACTCGCCGAGCTCCTTGAGCACGCCGCCGACGCCTTTGTACGAGCGGCCGTTCTTGCCGTCGAACTCGAGCCAGAGTTCGCTGCCGTCGTCGAGCTTGGCCTTCGCCGAGCCTTCGATCTGCGCGAACAGGAGATCGACCGGATCGTCGGCGAATATCAGCTCGAGCCCTGACTTCGCGAGCGCGCCGGTGCGGATCTCGGCGCGCGTGTAGTACGGCACGAGCGTGCCCTTGTCGAGGCGCCCCCACACGTGGCGGCCGTGGCCGTCGTGCACGAACGCGCCGAGATCGACCATGACGAGATCGGCCGGGCGCGCCAGCACCGGCACCGCGTACTTGCCCTTCTTCGTGCGCGACGCGTGGATCTCCTGCACGTAGTAGCCGGTGAGCTTGCCGATCGGTCCCTTCCGGCCTGCCGCCTCGAACGGCGCGAACTCGGTCTCGAAGAACGCACGCGCGGCTTTCTCGTCGCCGGCCGGCACCTTCGCGGCGGCGGCGCACGCGTGGCGCCACTGCTTCGCCTTGCCGCCGTGACCGTCGACGCCGACCGGATCGTCGTCGCGCAGCTCGGCGAGCTTGCCGCACGACGCGAGAAACGCCGGCATCGCCTCGGCAAGGTGATCGTCGGCCCAGCCGGGCAGATCCGCGAACTTCACCGAGCGCAGCGTCAGCTCGTCGTGTGCGGGCGGCGGCGGTTCGGCCTCGGCACAGGTACACGCGGCGGGCTGAGCGGTCGCGGCGCGCGCGGAGGCGATCAACAGGGCAGCGGCGACGCGCGAGGTCATGGCTGACCATGACAACGCGCGCGGCCCGACGCAAATTCCTCGGCGCCGTATCGCGTCAGCTCAGAACGTCTGCGCCGCGCGCGCGAATACCTCGACCCAGTTGTCGTCGGTCGGCTGATCGACGACCCAGTTCGACATCACGAGCTGCGTGCCCGACAGGATCGCCGCGACGTAGAAGCCGTAGCCGCCCGGCCACGGCATCGTCGCGCCGGCGACCGAGACGTGGTTCCACTGGCTCTGGCCGTTGACGTCGGCGAGCAGCAGCTCCTGCGTCGTGCCGTCCTGATACGCGATCATCGGGCTCGTGCCCGCCGGCAACACGATCTTCGCGTCGGCGAGGATGTGGAACTCCGGCTTGGGCAGGCCATCGACGGTCTGACCGACGACGCGATAGCCGTTGTCGACGACCTGCTGCGTCGCACCCATCGCGTCGGTGATGTAGTCGAGATCGTCGTTCGTGGCGTCGACGTACGCGACGTGCGCGACGCCCGCGGTGTCGACCGCGACCGAGGGCGTCCAGCCTTCGTCGACGCCGTTCGAGCCAGCGAGCACGACCGGCGTGCCGAACTGGCCGGTCATCGCCGAGAACCGCGACTCCTTGAGCTCGCCGGCCGCGCGGTCGTAATAGACGACGACCGGCGTCTGATCGCGCGGGTCGCGCGCCGATGCGATCCACAGACCGAGGCCCTCGGGCAGCGGATAGACGTCGTTCGGATCGACGGTGATATCCGCGGTGTCGACCGTCGAGAACTGCCAGTCGCTCGCGCTCATCGGCAGCGCGACCTGCGCCGACGCGTAGCGCACCTCGGCGTGCAATCCGCTCGCGTCCTGCACGTGCGCGAGGTACGCGACGCCCGGGCGGCCGTCATCGCTGCGCAGCGTGAGCGACGTGAACATGCCGACCAGCGAGCCGCTCGTCGGCATCAGCATGCCGGTGCCGGCGTCGACGGTGTGGATCTGCCACGTGCCGTTGACGTTCGCCGCGAACTTGAGCGAGGCGTTATCGACGTCGAAGTACGTCACGACCGGCGTGCCGTCGGGCTCGACCTGGATGCTCGTGTACATGCCGACGTTCGGGCCGTTGTCGGAGATGCCGCCGCGGATCTTCGAGCCCGGCACCGTGACCGGACCTTGCGGCACGCCGTCGACCCACTGCCACGTCGTGTCGTCGATGCGGCCGCCGCCGTTGACCTGCGCGACGACGAGGTCGCCGTAGGTCTGCGCGTACGCCGAGACCCAGAACGACGAGCCGTCGGGCGTGCCCGCGATGCTCTCGTACGGTCCGATCTCGCCGGGCGGGATGTCATCGGAGCACACGCACGTGTTGTCGATGCAGAACGCGATCTGGCCGGGCGGGCAGCTCTCGTTGCTGCAATCCGAGTTCATCTCGCACGACTTCGGCGAGCTGCCGCAGCTGCACGCCGGCATCGTCGACGAGATCGCGACCGTGCCGATCCACATGCCGGCGACGCGCAGCCGGCGGCGCGAGACCGCGCTCAGCGTACGCCGACGCCGCCGCAGCACGAGCGCGCCGACGAGCAGCGCGATCGCGATGCCGCCCGCGCCCGGGTGACCGGCCTCGCACGTGCAGCCCGACGTGCCCGCCGAGCCGTGGAACGGCGCGACGTACACGGTCGTGATGTTGCCGGCCTCGTCGCGCGCGAACACCGCGATCTCGCCGGTGCCGGTCCAGCTCATGCGCTCGAGGTCGTCCTTCGACAGGGACGCGGTGGCGGTCGGCATGGTGGCCGGCATCCACTTCTCGGGCTTGGTGGCGCCGATCGCGCCGAAGCCGACGTCGACGTACGGGCCGCTGACCACGTCCCATACCGGTACCGTCCAGGTGTCGCCGTCGATCTCGGCCTTGTCGGTGAGGATGCGCGGGCCGACCGAGTCGATGATGACCGGCGTGTCGAGCTCTGCCGACGTCGTGCGGTAGTCGCCGACCACGCGCGACTTGAGGCCGATCGTGTAGTGGCTCTGCCACGCGAACGCCGGGTCGCTGAGCACGAGCGCGCCCGTCGGCACGGTCTGGAAGTCGTGCCACATGCCGCCGTTGAAGTTCCACGACCACTCGAGCGGGCGGCCGTTCCCATCGACCGCGTCGACGTCGAACGTGACCG
>Ga0335083_10001688_pt1 | contig 30164 bp, 25 predicted proteins | sample Lox_Sample_42_FD_206716 | JGI IMG/M metagenome (GOLD analysis project Ga0335083, IMG submission 206716) | Soil microbial communities from Loxahatchee National Wildlife Refuge, Florida, United States - Lox_Sample_4.2 | ecosystem: Environmental > Terrestrial > Soil > Wetlands | place: USA...
AGCATCTCGCGTGTGTGCGTGAGCCCGGGGGCGGTGTAGATCCCTTCCATCACGGGACTGCTGCCGCCGCCGTGCTCGGTGAGTCCGCCGCGGAAATAGGGGAGACCGTGTTCCCGGGCAAAGGTGCGCACGCCGTGGTCGATGATCATGTGATCGTCGTGCACGTGCGTGACGGAACGGCCGCGGTGCGCGTGCAGCGGAAACGGGAATTGGCCGATCACGAACGTCTGGAAGTGATACATCAGGTACCGCCCCACCAGTCCCGAGGAGTTCGCGATCTCGGAACGGAGCAGGAGGCGTGGTGTCTCCCATGCGCCTCCGGCCACCACCACGACGCGCGCGCTGACCTCGTGCGGCTGCCTCTCGAGATCGATGTAGCGAACGCCACGCGCCTGCCGGCCGGTTGTGTCGAGCAGTATCCGCTCGACGTAGGAATCGGCGCGGATCTCGCAGCGGCCCGTTCGCAAGGCGTTTCTCAAGGGCGCGACGGGATCGCCCTTCGCCTCGATCGGGCACCCGTAGAACGCGCAGAACCCGCAGTTGTTGCATGCGGGTCGTCCGTCGTACGGAACCGAGTTGACTCCGGTCGGGGCGCGGTACGGGTGCAGGCCGAGATCCGTCGCCGCGTCGCTCGTCAGTACTGCGCCGAACATGTCGGCACCGGGTGGCATGGGGTACGGGCCGCTGCGCCACTCCGCGTATGGATTCGCGCCGGCATCGCCGGCGACTCCGATGAGTCGCTCGGCTTCGGCGTAGTAAGGCTCCATCTCGTCGTAGTCGACCGGCCAGTCGACGATGTCGGCGCCGTCGATCGGGCCGAGCTCCGAGCGCGCCTTGAAGTCGACCGCGCGAAAACGCGGGAGCTTGCCGTCTGCGTGAAAGCCGCCCCCGCCGACCGTCGACGGGAGGTTGTTGACCTCGCCCGAGAACAACCGGTCACCGTCGGCGTCGCTTCGCCGGTAGGTGCGCGGCTCGAGGAAGGGGTCCGGCCCGAGGAAGTAGCGACGGTGGAATTTGATCTCGTCGTTCGAGACGTGGCCGAGCGGCGCGAACGGCGGCTCGAGCGACAATAGGTGATTGCGCCCCTTTTCGAGCATGATCACGGACCAGCCCGCGCTCGTGAGGACGTCGGCCGCGGTCGCACCCGCGGGTCCGGTACCGACGACGACGGCGTCGCAGTCGCGCGGCTCAGGCACCGCGCGTGACTTCGTCGTCGGTGTAACCGCGCGGCTGCACATCGCCGTTCCAGTCGATGACGCGCCAGCCCGCGAGATCGTGATTGCCGCCGTATTCCGGCGCGCCGTACGCGCCCTCGCACGCGTGCGCGTACAGGGTGTTGCGCAGTTCTCGCTGCTCGCCGAGGCGCCGATCCTGCTCGTCGGCTCCGGCGCTGCAGAAATCCGCGCCGAGCGCGGCGATGCCCTCGCGATAGATCTGCTGCCAGCCGCGCGTCGCGCCGTTGAACTCACGCTCGGCCAGACCGCGCGATCCCTCGATGCGCGTGCGCCACGCCAGTTCCTCGTTCGGGGACAACGGCATGAAGTTGGCGAACGATGCCTCCCCGCCGAAACGCCCGCTGAACGGACCGCCGGCGAAGATCAGCGGCGGATCGACGGTGAACGCGGCGAGAAGGTGGTCGACGTAGTCGGCGACGCCCAGCGCCGCGCCACCCGGATGGCGGCCGAGCGGCGGGACGAGCCGGTCGGCGCAGGCGCAAACCACCGCATGCTCGTGATCGGTGAAAAAGCGCGGCATTATGACCGTGGCGCGGCCGGCGTGATCCGGCGCAGTATCCGGACCAGTGATTCAAGGTCGCGCGGACTGAGCGTCCGGAAGATGTCGGGCGGCTCGTAGAACCGGGCTTCGATCTGGCTGCGTACCTTGACGCCCTTCCGGGTAAGCGCAACGGTGCGAATTCTCCGGTCGCCGGGCCGGGCGCGTCGCTCGGCCAGCCCGTGTTCCTCGAGTCGATCGACCAGCCAGGTGACGTTCGACGCGTCGCATTTCCATGCGCCGGCGAGCGAGCTCATCGACTGCGGTACGTCGGGGTCGAGCTGGAGGAGTGCGTGCATCGCCCCGGGGTTCAGGCCGTACGAAGCGGCGATCGCCGGGAATTCCTCTTTGCGCGCCATCATCACGCCGGTGAGCAGGCGCCACGCCTCGGCGGCGGGGTCGGGCCCGGGAGCCGGCTCGGATGTCATGTACGGATCGTAGGGGCGTTCACCGAATGTTTCAAGTACTCCGAAAGTTGATGGTCTAGATACTTGACATCATTCAAGGATATGTGAGAGGCTCGTACGATGACGAACGCCATCACGGTGGAGGGGCTCCAGAAACGATTCGGCTCGGTCGTCGCGCTCCACGGCATCGACTTCGCCGTTCCGACCGGCACCGTGCTGGGTCTGCTCGGGCCGAACGGCGCGGGGAAGACCACTGCGGTCCGCGTGCTGACGACGATCCTGTATCCCGACGGCGGGCACGCCGAAGTGCTCGGGATCGACGTCACTCGTGACCCGCAGGCCGTGCGCGAGCGCCTCGGGCTCGCCGGGCAGTACGCCGCCGTCGACGAGAACCTCACCGGATACGAGAACCTCCGCATGGTCGGTCACTTGTCGCACCTGTCGAAGCGGGTCGTCGTGGAACGGGCCCGCGAGTTGCTGGAGCGCTTCGATCTGAGCGACGCGGCCGACCGTCCCGTGCGCACATATTCCGGTGGAATGCGAAGACGCCTCGATCTCGCGGCCGCCCTCGTCCACCAGCCGCCGGTGTTGTTCCTCGACGAGCCGACTACGGGCCTCGACCCGAGTGGGCGTCAGGATCTGTGGGCCGTGATCGAAGGTCTGGTGCGCGAAGGCACGACCCTGCTCCTCACGACGCAATACCTCGAAGAGGCCGACCGTCTCGCCGACAACATCGTCGTCATCGACCACGGCAACGTGATCGCGGAAGGGACCTCGGCCGAACTGAAGGCACGACTCGGCGCGACGATCGTCGAGGTCGGCTTCGGCGATCCGGCAACCGCCCAACGCGCGCAGACCGAGCTCGCGCGCATCGGCCTCTGCGATGTCGGTTCCGCGGCAACCGTCGTCGAGCTGAAGGCCGACGACAGCGCGCGCGTCGTGATCGATGTGGTGCGAAGCCTCGACCGCGCCGAGCTCGAGCCCATGACCCTGACCGTTCGTGAACCGACGCTCGACGACGTCTTCCTCACGCTCACGGGCCACAAGGCCGAAGACGGTGTCGACGACACCTTGTCCCAAGGCTCCGGCCGCGGGCGGACGCGAGGTGCAGCATGACCGCGATCGCAGTTCCCATCACGATCGACCGCCCGCGTCACAGCGCGTTCGGCTGGGCCGTACGCGACGCGCTGACGGTGACGTGGCGCAACCTCGTCGCCATGAGGCGCACCCCGCAGGTGCTGGTCTTCTCGACGATCCAGCCGATCATCTTCGTGCTGATGTTCCGCTATGTGTTCGGCGGCGCGATCCGGATCGCGGGCGTCGATCACTATGTCGACTACCTGATGCCCGGCGTCTTCGCGCAGACCGTCGTGTTCGGTTCGATCCAGACGGGGGTCGCGCTCGCCGAGGACCTGCAGAAGGGACTGATCGAGCGATTCCGTTCGCTTCCCATGGCGCGTTCCGCAGTGTTGGCCGGCCGCACGCTCGCCGATCTCGTACGCAACGTCTTCGTGGTGGGCCTCATGATCGGCGTCGGGTTCCTCGTCGGCTGGCGCATTCACACCAACCTGGCCGGGCTCATCGGCGGAATCGCCTTGATGTTGCTGTTCGCGCACGCACTGTCGTGGGTGTTCGCACTGGTCGGCATGTCGGCCTCCAACGCGGAGGCGGCGCAGGCCGCGTCGTTCCCGATCATGGCTCCACTGGTCTTCGCCTCGACCGCGTTCGTCGCCGCCGCGGCGATGCCCGGCCCGCTCCGGTGGTTCGCGAACCACCAGCCGGTGTCGATCGTGATCGACGGCGTGCGGTCTTTGACCTACGGCGGGCCGTTCTCCGATCCCGGCAAGGTGGTTGCGGCGATCCTCTGGAGCCTCGCGATCATCGCGGTCGCGGCGCCGCTCGCGGTGCGCATGTACCGCCGCAAGGTCTGACCGCCGTCGGGTCAACCGAAGGTGACCCGAACGGTTCGGAGCGCGTGCGGCGGGACGCGGAAGCTGACGGTGCGCCCCTGGTGATCGACGTAGAACTGGTCCGGCGTCTCGTCGAGCCGGACCGGCCGCGCCCGCCGAACGTCGACGCCGAAGCGCAGCGTTGCCTCGTCCGGCTCGTCGGTCGGGTTCAGTACCCGGATCACGACCCGGTCCCCGTCCTGCGCGGGCTTGACGGCCGAGAGGACGCAACCGCGCGCGTCGAGCGCGAGGAGCGACGAGCCGGATCGGAGCGCAGGCGCGTCGCCGGCGAGGACGCCCCACAAACCGGTCTCGGCCGCGCGCGCGTCGCCGGGCGTACGGGTGATGGTGACGGCGGCGCGCAGACGCCCCAGGGTTTGTGCACCCGGCGCCATCATCTCGGGCCCGGCCGGAAGCGGACGCGAACGCAGCGTGATGCGTGCGAGCGCCCCGACGCTGCGGACGAGGGTGATGCGTATCTCACCGGCGGGGGTCACCTCGGCCTCGGGGAGGCCGGGCGCGCCGACGACCAGACCGCCCACCGCGATCCAACCCTGGTGCGGGAAGGTCGTCGGCGCCGGATGCATCCAACCCGTGTCGTCGGGCCGCTCGGTCGACCGGCGCGCCGCGTCGAAGGTGGTCGCGGCTTCGAACGTCTCCACCGGCGCGCCGGTGGAAAAGCACAGTCGTAACCGGTGATCGGGCTCGCGATTGTCGAGCGTCGCCGCGCAGCGTACGAAGGGCACACCGGGCGCGACGCAAGCTTCGACCGTGAGCGTCCCGATGCGGTCGAGCTCGCGAATCACGCTCAGGCGCGCGATGCCGCCCGCGGAACGGGTCCGTTCCACGGTGACGAACCGCACCCGGATGTGGCGCGGAGCGTCGGGATCGGAGTCGTAGGAGTCGCCGCGATCGATGGCGTCCTCGATCTCGAAGAGGCGGTCGTACCTCTGATCGCCGAGCGTGACCGAGAGCGTTCCACGCTCGCCGACCTCGACGCGTGTTTCGCCGGCCTCGATCTCGCGCCCGTCGTCGATCTCGTCGGCGCTCCGCGGTGCCGGCGCGACGGCGTAGTGGCGGCACCCGAAGGCCGGGACTTCCTCGGCGACGAACTCGACATCGAGCCCGCCGACGCCCGGCAGGAAGCGGACGCGGTTCGGATCGGCGCTCGCGACGAGGCGAGCAGGACGGCCGTCGACCGTCACACCCGAGAACGAGGGCATCGCCAAAGGATGCATATCGAAGCGGGTAAGGCTCGCGCGCCACGGCGGGAAGCCCTCGAGTGGGATCCGGACCACGTCGGTGCGCGGCTCGGCCGACGCGTTGAACACGGCGACCGTTTGTTCGGCGCGCCACGGCGTATCCCGGGTGACGTTGCGGCCGGCGAGGCGCTCGAGGACTCGTTGTGTCGTCGCGCGGCCGAGCCCTTCGGCGTCGTCATATCGCGCGTGCATGCGCTCGTGGACCGGATCGATCGAGCATCCGCAGAGAGAATCGTGCGCCTGGTTGCACAGCAACGATCGCCACGCGCGCTCGAGAGAAGCACGCTCGTCGCGCAGGCCGAGGACGCGGCCGAACGCCGCCCATGGTTCGGCCCACCCTCCGAGAAGCGTCTCGACCGCCCGGTTACGCAGCTTCAACGGCATGCGCGCCGACCACACTCCGGGGAGGAGATTCGTGGTGCGCCCGCCCACCAACGCACCCGGCCACTCCTGCAGTGTGTCGGAAGGAGGCAGCCGCGACGCGGCCTCGTCGAGGAGCACGCGCTCGGCGCCGAGCAGCGCCGCGACCTTCGCGGTGGAGGTGTCGGCCGGCAGGTGGTCGAACCCGTTCATCAGGAGTACCGGGTTGCCGCCCGCGGCCAGGATCCGATCGATCACGATCCGGGCGCGCGCAACGGTCGCGGCGAGATCACCGTCGGCGTCGAGGGCGCCCGCAGAGAAGTAGCCCTCGGGGAGCTGCCAGGCGCGAACGCGGCTCCCGTCGGGTGAACACCAGCAGTACATCGGCCCGAGCGAATCGAGCTCGGTTCCGTTCCCGCGCCAGTAGACGAAGGGGTCGAGCCCGAATCCGGCGAACAGCTGCGGGAACTGGGCCGGGTGCCCGAACGAATCGGGAACGTAGGCCACCGTCGACACCGGTCCGAGCGCGCCGGCGACTGCCCGCCCGAGCAAGAGATTGCGGACGTGGGTCTCGCCCGACGGCAGGAGCGAGTCGGGCTGCACGTACCACGGACCGGCCGCGAGCCGGCCCTCGTGCAGTCCGGCGACGAGTTCGTCTCGTCGGTCGGGGCGCACCTCGAGGTAGTCCTCGAGGACGATCGCCTGACCGTCGAGCACGAACCGGAAGCCGGGATCGACCGCGAGCTGGTCGAGCACCGCGTCGATCGCGTCGACGAGCCGGCCCCGGAACTCCTCGAACGGGCGGTACCACTCCCGGTCCCAGTGGAAGTGGGAAACGAGAAGGATCTGGGGCGTCACACGGTGACGACGTAGTTGCCGAGACCGTCGACGATTGCGCTCGTGCCCGGTGGCAGCACGACGACGGTGAAGGGTTCCTCGATCAGGGCCGGTCCCGGGATCGTCGCACCTTCGCCGAGCTGCATCCCTTCGTAGACCGGCGTGTCCACGAACGCGTCGCCCCAGTACGCGGCGCGGCTACCGCGCCGCGCGCCGCCCGCGTCGGCCAGCGAGCCGGATTCGGCGAGATGATCCGGCTTCGGGGTGTTGCCACGCGCGATGACGCGCACGCCCCGCAGGATCGGCTGTTGCGAGCGGAAGCAGAAACCGCGCTCGGCCTCGTGTTGATCGTGAAAGCGTTCGGCGAGGTCGAGCAAACCCGGCTCGTCGAGCGCGACCCCTTCGGGAACGGGGACGCTCATGTCGAAGTTCTGGCCCGGGTAGCACATCTGCGCGAAGAGAATTCGCTCCACGTCGGCCGCCGGAACCCCCGTGGGCTCGAGCTCTTTGTCGACCTCCTGGAGGAGATCGGTGAGCAGATCGCGCACGCGCGAGAGGTCGACCTGCGACAGCGGCGTCACGTACGACCGGACGACGTCGACGACGTAGTCGGCCACGAGCACCCCGAGGGCGCTGAACGCGGGCGCGGCCTTCGGTACGACGATGCGCGAGACGCCGAGCTCGGCGGCGATCGCGGCCGCGTGCACCGCGCCGTTGCCACCGAACGCGATCAGCGCAAGGTCGCGCGGATCGGCTCCGTGGCCCGCGAGCACCTTGCGGGTCGCGTTCGCCATGTTGGAGTTGACGATGCGTTCGATGCCCCACGCGGCGTTGGTCACGTCGATCGCGAGCGGTTCGGCGACGTGCTGCGCGATCGCGGCGCGCGCCGCGGCGACGTCGAGGCGCATCCGTCCACCGGCGAAACCGTCGACGGGCAGGTAGCCGAGCACCGCGTCGGCATCGGTGACGGTCGGACGGGTGCCGCCCCGGCCGTAGCACGCTGGGCCCGGGGTCGAGCCCGCCGACTCGGGACCGACCAGCAATGCCCCTTGCCGGACGCGCGCGATCGATCCGCCACCGGCGCCGACGCTCTGCACGTCGACCATGGGCAGTCCGATGTAGTACCGGTAGCGCCAGTTCCAGTCGGTCTTGATCTCCGGGCGGCCGTGGCGGACGAGACAGATGTCGAAGCTCGTGCCGCCCATGTCGATAGCGACGAAGTCGCCGACGCCGGCGGACCGCGCCGCGACCGTGGCACCCATGACGCCTCCGGTCGGCCCGCTCGCGAGCAGGGTCACCGCGCGCCGGGAGACGTAGTCGGGCGGCATCACGCCGCCGGTCGACTGCATGATGAGCAACGGCCCGTCGTACCCGGCGCGCCGCAGCTTGTCTTGGAGGTTCTGCGTGTACGTCGCGATGCGCGGTGCGACGTAGGCGTTGACGAGCGTCGTCGAGACCCGTTCGAACTCCGGCCCGCGCGGCATCACCTCGTGCGAGAGCGAGATGTGCTCGACGTCGGGGAACTCCTCCAGCACGATCTCGCGGGTGCGGCGTTCGTTGCTCGGGTTCACGAACGAGAACAGGTACATGACGGCGATGGAGCGAACCCCCAGCTTCTTCAAGCGCTGTACGCCGCGGCGTACGGCTGCTTCGTCGAGCGGCAGGATCGCATTGCCTTCGAAGTCGGTCCGTTCCGGGATCGGGATCCGGGATCGCCGCCGCGCGATCGGGATCGGGCCGGGATAGTTCGGATCCCAGATCTCCTCTTTGTGGCACCGCCGAAGCTCGATCTCGTCGCGGTGACCCTCGGTCACGAGCAGGCCGGTCGGCGCGCCGTTCATCTCGATCATCGTGTTGTCGGCGGTGGTCGTGCCGTGCACCAGGATGTCGAGGTCGCGACAGAATTCCTCGAGGGGCACGCCGAAGCGCTCGGCGAGCTGCTCCAGGCCGTTCATCACGCCCGTCGACTGGTCGTCGAGCGTGGTCGGCGTCTTGTCGAGAACGATCTCCCCGCTCGGTGTGACGCAGATCAGGTCGGTGAACGTGCCGCCGACATCGACTCCCACCCGGTAGCCCATGTCAGCTTCGTTCGGCTCGCATCTGTTCGCGCAACGCGTGCGTACCGATCTCGTCGATCTCGAGTGTGAGGTCCTCGAGCGAACCCTCGAGCACGACGCCGTAGTCGCGGCTCGCGCCTTCGATCGACACGTACTCGTCGATGACGTCGTCGAGCACCGCCTGCGGGTCGCGATCGAGCGGATCGCCCCAACCGCCGCCGCCGCCGTAGTCGTACATGATGCGCTCACCGGCGTGGATCGGCACCCAGTCCGCGGTGTGCTTCACCTTGAACTCGTCGTCGCTGCCGTAGCGGATGATCATCTCGTTCGGCGATCCGTCCTGACCGCCGCAGATTCCCGGCATCGGATACTTCATCCCGACGACGTACGTGTAGACCTTGGCGTCGACGAGCACTTCCTTTTCGTAGTGCGAACCCGGGATGCCGCGCCACTGCCCGGGGCCTCCGCCGTCGGTGCGGTAGTCGCGGCTCCACTGCAAGTGCGGGTACAGCGACTCGTTGATCTCGGCGGTCGCCTTCCAGAGGTTGCCGAAGCTGGCGTTCAGCGCGCCCCACGCGTCCATGCCCTTCGACGCGTTGCACCACCCCGAGTACACCTCCGCCGAGTGATCGGTGAACGACGCTCCGGTACGCGGATCGACGCCGACGATGATCGTCGGGATACCGGTCTTGTAGGTCTGGGGGACCGCCCGGTCGGGGAGCACGTCCTGCATCGCCTTGGCGATGACCTCGCCGACGTCGGCACCCGGGTGATGCGTGCCGGCCGACACCGGCTTGCCCGGCTCGGGGTTGAGCAGGCAGCCCTTCGGCACGACGAGTTTTATCTGTTCGAAGAACCCCTCGTTCTTGGGGATCTCGGGATCCATCATCGCGGCGATCTGGCCGACGGTGTAGCCGCGTGTGTTGCCGAACGTCGACCAGGACTGCAGCTGGGTACGCGTGTCGGTGCCCGTGAAGTCGATGGTCAGCTCGTCGCCGGCCACGGTGACCTTCACGTGGAGATGGATGTCGGGATTTCCCAGCGGGTCGTGGTCGACGTAGGAATCGGCTTCGAACTCGCCGTCGGGCCACTGCGCGACCTCCTCGCGGAAGCGCCGGGCCGCGTAGTCGATCATGTAGTCGACGGAGTCTTCGATCGCGACCACACCGTAGCGGTCGATCAGCTCGCCCAGACGCTGCGCGCCGAGTTGCGCGGAGCCGATCTGGGCGCGCAGGTCGCCGATGTACGAGGGAATGCGGTTGTTCGCCTGCAGCGCGTACAGCACATCGCGGCGTTCGTGGCCCCGGTCGAGCACCTTGACGACCGGCCAGCGCACGCCCTCGCCCCAGATGTCGGTTGCGGTGATGTTGTAGCCGCCGGGAACGCCGCCGCCAGTGTCGCCGTGATGGCACTGGATGCTCGCGATCAGCACCATCCGCCGTCCGCCCGGCGCGGCGGGATCGTTCGCGAACACGGGGGCGAACACGTTGTAGTCGGGCAGGTGCCCGCCGCCGTGGTACGGGTCGTTGGCGACGAAGACGTCACCTTCGCGGAACTCCTCGACGCCGAGGAACTCGAGGGCGAATCGCACCGGCAGGGTCGAGGTCAGCATGAACTGGGGGATGCCGACCGAGAGCGCCGCCAGCCGGCCGCGAGCATCGAGCACGGTGGCGTTGCGCTCGTTGGACTGGTTGAGGATCGGTGTCGTCGCGGTGCGCGATACGTACTCCGCCATCTCGAAGCAGACGGTTTCCATCCCGCCGCGGATCACCTCGGCCGTCACGAGATCGACGGTCGGGGCCTCGGAGAGACGTCCGCGGCTCCCGGCGAGGCGGACGAGGTCGACGTTCGTCATTGGCTTCCCCTCGCGAAACTGACGTGGACGTCAGTGAAGTGTAGACCGCGACCGCGGGCGCGGCCAGGGCGACCCCATGCCGCGCTGACCTCGCCGGCGAGTCAGCCGGACGCGGTGAAGCCGGTTCGCGCCGAGGGTCGGCACCGGTTGAGCGCGACGGTGATCGTCCCGAAATCCTGCTGCTCGGATTCGGTGTCGCCGTGTGAGATCACCAGCGCGAAGTAGTCCTTCAGGACCGGGGCGTTCCCGCGGAGGGCGTTCACCATGCACGAACGCGTCGTCGGGTCGATCGTGCCGTTCGTGCTCTTCAAGATGAGTGTCGCGAGATCGGTGCACGTGGCGACAATGCCCACCATGTCGTGCGCGGCCGCGAGATCGAGGTCCTTGCCGAGCACGCTGAGCGCCACGAAGCGGCGCGCCGGCGCGGTCGCGAGATGCTGGCTCAGGCACACCGTCGTGGGGACATCGGTGATGCCGACCTCGGCGGCGACTCCCTTCGACAAGTCCCCGAGGATCCCGCAGTACTGCAGCGCCGTCCCGATCTCGTCGGCTTGTTCGGCGGTGGGTGCGGGCAACGCGTCGAGCGTGCTGTCGGGCCGCCGCAGCACCGCGGGTGTGAGCTTCTTGGCGTTGAAGACCGCGACGCCGTATCCGTGCACGATGGCACTCGCGACGCAGCGGTCGAATCCGTCGGCGTCGTCATTGGCGAGCGCGCTTGCGACCATCGCGTCGACATAGGGACGCTCGGCTCTTGCCGCGGCCACCGCGCTCGCCGCCGCAGCCCGCTTGGCCGAGGCCGGGTCGACCTTGACGGAGTCGGTGTTCGTGGCGTTCCAGTCGGTTCCGCCACAGGCTGCGAGCCCGAGTGCGGCCGCGACGACCACCGTGGCGATGCGACCCCCTGGATGCATGGGTCATGGAACGGCAGTCACGGGTCGGGAGTTGAGCGCCCCGGGCCGCTGCTCCCGGGCAATTCGTCTCGTTTGTCCGAGCCCGAAGGGCTGCGGCGCTCTGCCGTCGATCAGGTCAGCCGTCGATCAGGGCGGCGGCCAGCTGGTCGAGGTGCCAGCCCCTCGTCCCGAGGAGGTATTCGTCGGCGGTCGCGCGCCGCAGGAACAGGTGGAGATCGTGCTCCCACGTGTAGCCGATGCCACCGTGGATCTGGATGCCGTCCTTCAGGATGCGGCGGGCGGCCTCGCCGGCCGCCGCCTTCGCGACGTGGCCGGCGCGCGTCCGATCACGGTCGCCGGCATCGACGGTCATCGCCGCGTACTGGACGGCGGCAGTCGCGCGCTCGAGCGCGAGCGACATGTCGGCGAGCTTGTGCTGGATCGCCTGGAACGATCCGATCGGGACGTCGAACTGCTTGCGCGCCTTCGCATACGACAGCGACATGTCGAAGATGCGCCGCGCCGTACCGACCATCTCGGCGGCCATGCAGGCATGCGCGCGGTCCCGCCAGTGCGCGTATTCGGCGGGCGCGAGCGGCCGCGCGTCCAGCTGCGGGACCTCGACCTCGAAGAGGCGGCGCGAGAAGTCGACGGTCGCGACGAACCGGGCCGTCACCGCGTCGGCGTCGACCACTGCAAGGCCGGGGCCGGGTGTGACGAAGGCGATCCGCTCGACCCGGTCCGTCTCGAGGACGAACCGCATCGTCGGATCGTCGACGAGCGCCACGGTCCCGATCGCATTGCCGTCGCCACCCGTGAGCGCGGCGAACAACGCGGTCGCGAGGAACGGGCCCGGTGCCGCCGCGTAGCCGGTCTCCGCGAGGAACAAGCAGAGGTCGGTCGCGGGCCCGGCGCCGAGAGGGGTGAACTCCGACAGGTGCCTCCACAACGGCGCGTACGCCGCCGCGTCGTCGATGTGCGCGCGCACGAGCGCAGGCGGGCATTCGCGTTCGAGGACCTTCCTCGCTGTCTCGCGCAGGAGCTCCTGGTCGGGGGTGAGGGAGAAGTCCACGGTTCGTCTCAGGCCCTCGGCAGCCCGAGCACGCGCTGGGCGATGATGTTGCGCTGGATCTCCGAGCTGCCGCCGGCGATCGTGTTCGCGAACGACATGAAGAACCCGTAAACGAAGCGACTGGTTGCGGCTGAGAGACGGGGATCGGTCACCGGTGCGAGCGGCCCGGCGATCTCCATGCCAAGCTCGAACGCGGCCTTGCTCGCCTCCGACATCGCCATCTTCATGTAGCTGTGCTCGGGCGCGCTCGAACCCTGCGCGAACGAGGCGAAGCCCTTGTATCCGAGCGCGCGCAACGACGCGGCAAGCTCGTAACCCTCGGCGATCTTGCGGCGCACGATCGGGTCGTCGGCGCGGCCCTGTGCGCGCGCGAGCTGGACCAGACCTTCGACCGTCTGCTCGAAACGCGCGACTCCTTCGACCCAGAGCCCGGCCCGTTCGTGCGCCAGCGAGCCTTGCGTGATGGCCCAGCCGCCGTTGAGACCGCCGACGAGGTTCTCGCGGGGCACGACGACGTCGGTGAAGAACACTTCCGCGAATCCCGCGGTGCCGTTGATGTGCCGTAGCGGGCGGATGTCGATGCCGGGGGAGTCGACGTCGAGGATGAGGAGAGAGATGCCCTTGTGCTTCGGCAGGGTGGGATCGGTCCGTACGTAGCAGAAGCACTTCTGGGCGATCATGGCGTAACTGGTCCAGACCTTCTGGCCGTTCACGACGAAGTGGTCGTCGCGCAGCTCGGCGCGGGTCTGCAAGCCGGCGAGATCGGAGCCCGCGTCGGGCTCACTCATGCCGATGCACCAGATCGTGTCGCCCCGGATCGCGGCCGGGACGAGCTGCTTCTGCGCCTCGTTGCCGAACTCGAGGAGGCTCGGCGCGACGATCGCGTATCCCGGGAAGTGGCCGCTGCGCAGCAGGCGCCTGCTCGCGAGCGTTTCGAGATAGATCAGCGTCTGCACGGGCGAGCAGTTCCGGCCGCCGAGCTCGGGTGGATAGCCGGGAACCATCCAGCCGTGGTCGAACAGCGTCGCCTGCCATTGCCTCAGCCACGGCGGCACGAGATCGTGCTCGTCGTGGACGTCCTGGAAGTCGTAGCCGGTGTGCATCTGCTCCGGCGTGTGCGCATCGAGGAACTCGATCAGCTCGACGCGAAACGCCTCGTCCTCGGGGCTCCACGCGAGCTGCACCTGCGACCCTCCATCGCCCGGACGGCGAACCTGACGCTGATGTCAGGAAACCTAGCTTCCGTCGTTCACGGTGTGCCAAGCACACTGCATGCGCTTGATGCCGTGGATGAAGTTGCTCTGCAGCAGGTCGGGCTCGCCTGTGATCTCGATGTCCGGAAGGCGCTGCAATACCTCCTCGAACATCACGCGAATCTCACGGCGCGCGAGATTCGCGCCGAGACAGAAGTGCGGGCCACCCGCGCCGAAGCCGAAATGCTCGTTCGGGTTACGCAAGACGTCGAATCGGTACGGGTCGTCGAAGGCGCGCTCGTCGCGATTAGCCGAGTTGTAGAACATCACGACCTTCTGGCCCGCCGCGACCTCCTGACCGCCCACGACGACGTCGCGCGTGGCCGTGCGCCGGAAGTTGATGACCGGTGTCGCCCAACGGACGATCTCCTCGACCGCGGTCGGCGACACGGCGGCGAAGTCGGACGTCCAGACCTTGCGTTGATCGGGATTGTTCGTCAGCGCGAGCATGCCGTGACTGATCGCGTTGCGGGTCGTCTCGTTCCCTGCTACCACGAGCAGCAAGAAGAACGAACCCAACTCGCCGGGCGTCAGGCGGTGCTTGCCGGTCTCGTCCTCGACCTCGGCCTGCATGAGCGCGGTCGTGATGTCGTCGCGCGGACGCTCGAGGCGGTCCTCCGCGAGCGCGAGTCCGTACTGGAACAGGCCCATTCCGGCGGCCATCAGCTGTTCGAGCGACTGCACGTACTCGGGATCGCCGACCCCGAGGATCACGTTCGTCAGTTCGAAGATGTGCTTCGTGTCCTCACGCGGGATCCCCATCATGTCGCAGATGATCTGAAGCGGGAGCGCCGCCGCGATCTCGTTGACGAAGTCGCATTCGCCGAGCGGCGTGACCCGGTCGACGATCTCGCGGGCCTGCTGGCGGACCGATTCGTCGATCCGCGCCACCTGCCGCGGGGTGAACCCGCGGTTGACGATCAGCCGGAGCTTCGTGTGCTTCGGTGCGTCCATGTTGATCATGGATCCGAGCCACTCCGCGATCTCGGCCGGCATGTCGCCGACGGTCGATGTCGGCGCGGAATGGAACGTGTCGGGATCGCGCGAGACCTGCATCACGTCGGCGTAGCGCGTCAGTGCCCAGAAACCGGGTCCCTGCGGGATGTTCATCTCGGGTGGCGGTACCGGCTCCTCGTGGAACGACACGGGCCGCTCCGCGCGGAGCTTGGCGAAAATTCCTTCGCGATCCGGCCGCATCCATTGCTCGATGTCGCCCAACTTGATGTCGTCGAGCGGGAGGTCGGTAGCGGGAAGCTCGGTACTCACGGTCGCGAGCCTAGGTCGGTCGCTCAGTTGTCTCCCACGTTCGGCATGAACGGGGGCGTCCCCCTGGCGGACTCGGCGAACAGCACCGGCGCGGCCGCGTCGATCGAGGCGATCGTCCAGGGCTTGTCGTCGGTGGCCTCGGTGATCGGCCGCCACCCCCGGACGAGCTGGACCTGGCCGCCCATGACTTTCACGACCTGTCCGGTGACGCCGTCGGCGAGGTCGGAGGCCAGCCAGCACACGACCGCCGAGATGTTCTCGGGCGCGAAGCGGTCGAACTCCCCTTCCTTCGGGTTCATGAAATCGCCGGCGACGGTCTCGGTGAGGCGCGTGCGGGCGACCGGACAGATCGCGTTCACGCGCACGCCGATCCGTTCGAGCTCACGCGCCATGACGATCGTCATCGAGGCGATGCCGGCCTTGGCCGCGGCGTAGTTCGCCTGGCCGGCGTTGCCGTAGAGACCGGATTCGGATGCCGTGTTCACGATCTTCGCGTTGACCGGCTCGCCCGTCTCCTTCGATCGCGCCCGCCAGTACGCGGCGGCGAATCGCGAGGTCGCGAAGTGGCCCTTCAGGTGAACGTCGATCACCTGATCCCACTCCGCTTCATCCATGTTGAAGCTCATCTTGTCGCGCAGGATTCCTGCGTTGTTGATGAGCACGTCGAGGCCGCCGAACGTGTCGACGGCTTGCCGCACCATCGCTTCCGCGCCCGGCCACGACGACACGCTGTCGTAGTTGGCGATCGCGCGTCCACCCTTCGTCGAGATCTCGTCGACCACTTGCTGCGCGGGCGTGCTGTCGGCGCCCTCGCCGCCGCTCGATCCGCCGAGGTCGTTCACGACGACCGCGGCGCCTTCCGACGCGAGCAGGAGCGCGTGGCTGCGGCCGATCCCGCGCCCCGCGCCGGTGACGATCGCGACCTTGCCGTCGAACAGACCCACGGTTGCTCCCTCGATGATGCCGACGCGGCGAAGGCGTCAGGTTACGAGGAGCCCTTCGAGGCGGGCAACGTCGTCGACGCTCACCAGCAGCTCGGAGAGCTTGACCGCCACCCCGAGCACGTGCGCCCGGACCGGCCGCGCCATCGTGATGCGTGCGATGGGGCGGCTCGCCCCGTTCACCAGCCAGCGGCCGCGCCGGCCGTGTACGCCGATGCTCACCACCGCAGTCGGCCACTCGCCGACCGCGAAGACATCGGCGCGCGCGAACGTTGCGTCAAAGGCGTACCCCATGCGGACACGGACGGTCGCATCGTCGATCTCGAGGTACGCCGAGTGCGGCGGTAGCAAGACCAGGTCGAGGACGAACGACCACGCCTTGGAGTACCTGATGGGTATGCGAGTGCTCACGGGAGGCCATCGAACGCGAGGCGCGCGCCGAGCTGTGCGGTGCCGACGAGGGGTAGCGTCGCGAGGTCGTCGCGTGAATACCATGCGGCCCGGTCGGTGGAGCCCGAGAGCTCGTCGGCGAGCCGGCCACCCTCGATGGTGGTGCCGTAGATGATACGGATCGCGTGATACGCCGGTATGGCCTCGGGGCCGAGCCGCGGACGCGTGATCGAGTCGACCGCGAGCAGCTCGCGGATGCGCCCGCTCAGGCCGGTCTCCTCGTGCAACTCGCGGATTGCAGCGGCCTCCGGATGCTCGCCGAACTCGACGCCCCCGCCGGGCAGCGTCCACGATCCGGGCGCCTCGGTGACGAGCGACAGCCGGCACAAGAGCAGCCGGTCCTCCGCGTCGATGCACACGTTGTACGCCGCGACGCGTTGGATGCGATCGGGCTCGCTCACTCGCCGGTGAACTTCGCGTCGCGCTTGTCGCGAAACGCGGCCATTCCCTCGACGAGATCGGGCGACGACGTCGCCATCGCCTGAAAATGCCCTTCGAGCTCGAGCGAGCTCGCGAGGTCGGTCTCGAACGAGGCATTCAGCAAGCGTTTGGACAGCCCGAGCGATCGGGTCGGTCCGGCCGCGAGCCGGTGCGCGACCTCCAGGGCGGCGGACATGAGGTCGGCGGCGTCGTCGACGCAGCGGTAGGCGAGGCCGAGCTCGACGGCCTCGGCGCCGGTCGCACCTTCGCCGAGCAGCAGCATGGCCTTTGCTCTGGGCAAGCCGACGAGCCGAGGCAGCAGGTAAGCGCCGCCCGCGTCGGCCACGAGTCCCCATCTCGCGAACGACCACACGAATCGCGTCCGTGAATGCACCAGCACGAAATCGCATGCGAGCGCGAGGTGGGCACCCGGACCGACGGCCGTACCGTTCACTGCCGCGATCGTCGGCTTGTCCAGCTCCCAAATCTCGCGAATGAAGGTCTGCACGCCGGCGCGCAGCGCCTCCGAGGTCGTGCGCGGGTTGAATCCGGGCTTGCCCGCCTGCGAGACGGTGGACGCGGTGAGGTCCATCCCCGCGCAGAATGCATCGCCTTCGCCGGTGATCAGCAGGGCGCGCACCTGCGGGTCGGCGCGAAACTCGCGAACCGCCTCGATGATCCCGTCGCGCATCCCGATCGTGAGCGCGTTCTTCGCCTCGGGACGGTCGAGCACTATCCGACCCACTCCGTCGGTGTCGCGCTCGACGCGGAGATCGGTTTGGGTCACGAGGCGTCCGTCCGGTTGGTGAGGATGTTGACGACCGAAACGCCCGAGCCGCGCCCGCCCGCGTTGTGCTGCAACGCGTAGCCATGGCGCATGTCGACTTGCCGTTCACCTGCCTCGCCGCGTAGCTGCCACCAACATTCGGTGATCTGCGCAACGCCGGTCGCGCCGATCGGGTGGCCCTTGGCGAGGAGTCCGCCGCTCGTGTTGACCGGGATCCGGCCCGACAACGCCGTCTCGCCTTCGAGACTGGCGCGGCCGCCGTCGCCCTTCTCGAAGAAGCCGAGGTCCTCGATGTCGAGGATCTCGGTGATCGTGAAGCAGTCGTGCACCTCGGCGCAGTCGATGTCGGACGGGCCGACGCCCGCCATCGCGTACGCGCGTTGCGACGCCATGCGAGTGACCTTGATCTCGGTGAAGGAGTCTTTTTCGTGCAAGTACGGGTGGTCGGTCGCGACACCGAATCCGGCGACGAACACCGGCTTGTCGGTGAACTCGCGCGCTCGCTCGGAGCTGACGAGCAGCACCGCGGCCGCGCCGTCGGTCTGCGGGCAGCAGTCCAGCAGGTGCAGCGGATGGCAGACCGGTGCCGACCTCAGCACGTCGTCGACGGTGATCTCGTTGCGGAAGTGCGCGTACGGATCGCGTGCGCCGTTGTAGTGGTTCTTCACCGCTACGGACGCGAGCATCTCACGCGTTGTCCCGTACTCGTACATGTGCCGGGTCGCGAACGGCGCGAACAGCACCGGTGCGGTCTCGCCCCGTGTGAAGATGGGGTGCCCGGCCGCGGCGCGGGAGAGCAGGCCCTCCTCGGATGACTTGTCGCGCATCTTCTCGACGCCGATCACGAGCACGACGTCGTGCACGCCACTCGCCACGGCCATCGCCCCTACGCGGAACGCATCCGAGCCCGAGGGGCACGCGTTCTCGACGCGTGTACACGGGATCCCCGCGAGTCCGAGCGCGGTCGGGACCGTGTTGCCGCCGATGCCCTCTTGCCCCCAGAGCGTTCCGCGCTGGGTCGCCACGAAGGCGGCCTCGACCTGGTTCGGCTCGAAGCCCTTGTCGACCGCCGCGACCGCGGCCTCGAAAGCACCGGCCGCCATCTGCTCGTAGCTCTGTTCGAAGAGCTCACCCATCTTGATGAGGCCGGCGCCCACGACGGCAACTCGATTCCAGCTCACGATGCGACTTCCTTCTGCGCGCGCGCCTTGAATCCGTACACCGGAACGCCACGCTCGTACGCATACTTCCGCAGGACGAGGTCGACCCGCCGCCCGATCTCGATATCAGAGCCGTCCCCGACGGCTTGCAACATGAGCCGGGAACCGTCGGCCATGTCGAGCACCACGATCGGGAGCGGCGCGACGAACGGAGCCGGCATCGTCTGGTTGATCACGAAGGTATGCACGAGACCGCTCCGTGCGAGGGCGACCGGTTCGAGCTTCGGGCCGCCGCAGTTGATGCAGTGGGGGTGGATCGACGGCGGGGTGCTGATCGTCCCGCAGTCGACGCAGCGACCGCCGAGCAGGCCCAGCATCTCGTCGGCGCCGCGCACGAACATCGCGCTCTCGGGCGGTACCCCCATGGGGATCGTCTCGCCGACGGGCACGAGCTGCCCCCGCGCCCGCAACACGTCGGTGTAGCTCGCCGCGGTTCCTCCGGAGAGTGCGTCGAGGGTCGTCGCCGCGCCCGGCACGGGCACGGCGACGTCGATCAGCATGCCGGTGGTGCGGCCGCCGCCCGTTCCGACGATCGCGACGACTCCGGACGCATCCATCGCGGCGATGCCGCCGAGGAGGGGAGCGGCCGCGCCCGCGTCGCCGATAGCTTCGTACACAGTGGCCGACGGCGTTTCCGTCGCCCCGACCTTGCGCGCCACGCTCGACCCCAGCCGGCCGTCGGGGTCGGGCAAGGACCAGGCGCGCACGTCGAAGGCGGCGAGGGCCTCGGTGACGACTTGCACGACGGGCAGGAAGATCTCTTCGCGGAACAGGCGCGCGTCGTACATGTCGCGGTTGTCGAGCTCGCCGTCGCCGCGGTACCGGTCGAGGAACGGCCGCGTACGCGTGACCCGCGTGCCCAGGGTGGCGGGACCGCTATCGCCGCTCGAACCGGACGCGTCGGCGGCGAGCACGAGTGCGGCCGCGCCCGCGCCGCAGCGCGCTTCGAATCCCGTCCCCGGGCCGGGGCGAACCGCATCCGAGGCGACGACGACCGCGACCCGCGCGGTACCGGCGCCGATCGCGTCGGCACCGGCCGTGAGCGCCTCGAGGCCGCTGTGCGCGGAGCCCGCGCAGAGCGCGCCACCGACGACCGGTGAGAGGCTGAGCGACGCGGCGAGGAACGCGAAGCTCGGACCCTCCGCGAAGGGGGGCCGACTCGTTCCCCAGAACAGACCGTCGACGTCGCCCGGCTCGATGCGGGCGGCGCGCAACGCACGGGTGACCGCAAGCCAGGCGAGGGTCAGCGTGTCCTCGTCGGGCGCGCACACGGCGACTGCGCCGCGACCGCCGCGGCCCCATGCCGCGCCGGCATCGGCCGCGCGCATGCGCAACTCGGGAGCCGCGGCCCCGACCCCGAGAACACGAACGGCCATTCGAGCTCCTGCAGACGTCCTCGCGTGAACCTGCCGAGGTTACCGGGCACGGGGCCGGCGCCGACACTCCGAAGTGCGCGCTCGATCCGGAGCGCCGGGCGTAGCATGGATGGGCTGCTCATCGATTCCGGAGAAGAGATGCGAAGGGAGAACAGACGGCGCGAGCACGGTCGTCGTGTTCTCATCATCGTGCAGAATCTTCCGGTTCCGCTCGATCGCCGCGTCTGGTTGGAATCCCAGGCGTTGCGCGACGCCGGCTTCGGCGTGTCGGTGATCTGTCCGAAGGGCCCGGGCGACGCGCGCTTCGAGGAGCTTGACGGGATTCGTCTCTACAAATACCGGCCTGCGCCCGCGACCCACGGCGTCATCGCGTTCCTCTACGAGTTCACCTACTGCTGGCTCGCGACGCTGTGGCTCACCGGCAAGGTGTTCCGCCGCGACGGCATCGACGTCATCCAGGCCTGCAATCCGCCCGACACGTTCTGGGCGCTCGCGCTGTTGTTCCGGCCGTTCGGGGTGTCATTCGTGTTCGATCAGCACGACCTCTGCCCCGAGGTGTACCAGGCCCGGTTCGAAAAACCGTCGCGCGCACTGCTCGGCGGGCTCAAATGGCTGGAACGCGCGTCCTACTCGACTGCCCGCGAAGTCATCGTCACCAACGCGTTGTATCGGGAGACGGCGATGGCGCGCGGGAAGCTGGCACCGGAGTCGGTGACGGTGGTTCGCAACGGTCCACTCCCGGACCGCTTCGTACGCGGAGAGCCCGATCCGTCATTGCGTCGAGGTCGTGCGTTTCTCTGCTGCTACCTGGGCATCATGGGCCCGCAGGACGGCGTCGATCTTGTAGTGCGTGTCGCACGCGCGATCCGCGAGCTCGGAAGAGACGACGTGCAGTTCGCACTCCTCGGCTTCGGCGACATGCTGGAGGAGCTGCAGCAGCTTGCGATCGAGCTCGGGGTCGACGACTGCGTCGAGTTCACCGGACGCGCCGACGACGAGATGGTGCGGGCGTGGCTATCCACCGCCGACGCCGGGATCGTTCCCGATCCGAAGACCCCGTTCAACGACGTATCCAGCATGAACAAGACGGTCGAGTACATGGCGTTCGGCGTGCCGCTCATCGCTTACGACCTGCGCGAGACGATGGCAACCGCCGAGAGCGCGGGCGTGTACGTGAAGACGCCGGATCCGATCGACTTCGCCCGCACCCTCCTCGACTTGCTCGATGATCCCGAACGGCGCGCCGACATGGCCCGATTCGGCCGCGCGAAGTTCGAACGGGAGCTGTCGTGGCCGCATCAGCGCGACCGTTACGTCGCGGTATTCGACTGCCTGCTCACGCCGGGTACCGACGAGTGACGCCTTCCTCGATGCGAACGCGGACGCGGGTCGTCGTGTTCGCCGGGCTCGTGGTGGTGTGCATCGGAGTCGGTTTGGCGTACCTCGTGCACGCGCGGTCCGACAATCCTTCGGCCGGGCCGCCGACCGAGCAGACCCTCCCGCCCGGCTCCGGCCTGCTGGCCACGATCATGGGCGAGCCTCACGTCGTGTTCAGCAACACCGAGCGCGGCTCGAACTACAAGCACGTCGAGGTCGTACCGCTCGCCGATCGCAACGGCCCGCGCGCGGTCACGCCGCTCACTTGCGACCGCGTTGCCATGACCAACGGCATGGGCATCTGCCTCAAAGTCGATCAGGGTGTGGTGACGACGTACGAAGGGGAGATCTTCGATTCGTCGTTCGACGTCGTGCACCACTTCCCGCTGACGGGTCTACCCAGCCGCGCGCGCGTCTCGCCCGACGGCCACTGGGCCGCGATGACCGTGTTCGTCCGCGGCGACTCGTACGCGGGAACGAACTTCTCCACCCGGACGATGTTCGTCGACACCTCGACCGGTCGCAGCATCGGCAACCTCGAGCAATTCACGGTTACCGACAACGGCAAGCCGGTGAAGGCCGTCAGCCGTAACTATTGGGGTGTCACCTTTGCCGACGATTCCAATCACTTCTATGCGACCCTGGCCGTCGGCAACGACATCCACCTCATCGAGGGCGATCTGCAAGCGCGCACCGCACACACCATCATCAGCGGCGTGGAATGTCCGTCGCTGTCGCCCGACCAGCAACACATCGCCTACAAGCTGCGCGTCTCCGGGCAGTTCTCCGCCCTGGGCTGGCGTCTGCACGTCTTCGACCTCCGCACCGGTCGCGACACGACGCTCGCCGAGACACGCAGCGTCGACGATCAGGTGGAGTGGCTCGACGACGGCACCGTGCTGTACTCGCTGCCGCACGCGAACCAGGGGACTCCGCAACAGGACACGTGGGCCGTGCCCTCCAACGGCACCGGCGCGCCGCGGCTCTTCATCAGCGGGTCGTACTCACCCGCGGTGTCGCGTTCGTAGCCGCGCCTACGGACGCGCGCCGGGCGTCAGTGCCCGGGGGGTCAGGGCATCGCGCGAACAGAGCGCTCGCAACGCCTGACGATGAGCCGGCGACCGCGGCACCCGCACGACTTCATTCCAGGCGAGCGCGGCGCGGAACGCGAGTGTCGCCACCGATCCGTGGGTCCGGGCGTAAAGGCGCAGCTTGTTCACGACCGACAGCGCCCACAACGCGGGCGCGACATGCATCTCCCCGCCGACGTGGACGGCGCACGCGTCGGCGACGTACCGCACGCCGAAGCCCAGACTCCGCGCCCGCTGCTGGAAGTCCTCCTCTTCGGAGTAGAGGAAGAACGACTCGTCCCACGGCCCGGTCGCGTCCAGGCAGGCGCGTGAGACCAGGAGCAGGGCCCCGGACGCCCACTCGACGTCGTGCGAATGCTCGTATTCGGTGTCGTCGCCGACGACCTGGCTCAACCGCCCGAATCTCGAAGCGCGCGTGCCGCCGAGCAGGGCCTCACCCAGCACGCGCATCACGGTCGCGTCCCGCCGCAACGAGTGTTGTAGCCGGCCGTCCTCGCCGACGAGCCGAGGTGCCGCGATGCCGACACCGGGTTGTTCGATGGCGTGCCACAGGCGCGTGCCGATCCCGGGTGCGGGCCGGGTATCCGGGTTGGCGATCAGCACCGCCTCGGATCTCGTGGCGGCGACCGCGGCGTTGATCCCCGCGGCGTAGCCCGCGTTGGTCGCCATCGGTATCCACGTCGCGTGCGCCGCGCTGGACGTGACGATCTCCTCGGTCGCGTCCCGGGAGCAGTTGTCGACCACGACGACCTCGTAGTCGTCGAAGTCGGCCATCGCGAGCGCGAGCGCGTCGAGGAACCCCGCGATGACCTCCTCGCTGTTGTACGTCACCACGGCGACCGTGATGCGCGGTGCACTCATCGACGATGAAACCGCGCCGGCGCCGCGCCCGCCGGCCGGCGCGACCGGCTCACCAGTCGCCGCCGAATACCGAGAATGACTTCGTCATTCCGAGGAACCGCTCGCGGACGAGCTCGGATCCGGGGAACAGGGTTCGCATCTCCTTGCGCGTGAGCAGCCGGATCGAGCGCGCGAGGTCGTACGACTCCTGGCGGTCCTCGACCCGCGAATACCAGCCGAGCGAGAGGTGGCGCAGCAGGAACGCTCGCGCCGGGACGGGGAGCAGCGCGAAGAACGGGAAGAGGAAATGCGGTTCCATCGGGAAGTAGCGATTCGGCGTCTGGACGTAGTAGCGCGACCCGATGCGGCGCACCTCGTCGGCCATGCGTTGCTGCTCGGCGAAACCACCGACGTGCTCGATCACCGAGTTCGAGAACACGACGTCGAACTGTCGATCCGTGAACTGGTGCATGTCAGTGGCCGAACCGACGACGGCGCGCATGTTCGGTTGATCCACCTCGACGGGCTTGAGGTTGATGAGCACGATCTCGACGCCCGGTTCGTCGCCCATGCCGACGGTGTGCCAGTACCCGGGTGTCCCGCCGGCGTCGAGGATCGAGTAGGGCTTCGGCACCTTCCGAAGTTGGGATCGGATGTGCTCGAAGCGACGCTGGCGGAGCCGGGCGGCGAGCGAGCCGTCTTTCCCTCCGGCGGCGCGCCGCAGCCGGTCGCGTATTCCGTTACTCATCGTTCAGGTCTCGCCGGTCGCGAGGTATCGCGACGCGTCGCGGTGGATCGCGGCGGGTCGAACGTGTCGTTGCGCACAACATGACTCTTTCTTCGAACGCCTTTCGAATCGGCTCTCTTGGGCCGTGACGCGGGAACCTGCCACCGAACGTGAGAGTCTGTTCTCGAAGCGTACGCGGCTTGTGCAATCCGTCAGCGTATCCGCCGCGGTGCAACGGGGAATCCCACACTGTCGCTTCGCGTTGGTGCACCATTTGCGGCGTGGCGACCGTTCTTCTTTGCGTCGCGATACTCCTTGTGTCAGAAGTCACGTACTGGCTCTGGCTTCGACGCGTGCGTCGGCGCGACGCCGGTGCGGGGCTGCGCGTCGTGAAGCTCGAGCTCGACGAACCGCTCGCGCCGGCGGCCGACGAGTCGGCGGCGGCCGGTCACCGCGCCGGTTGACGATCTGAACGCGAACACGCCGCGCTACCCTGGGTGCCTGTGTCGTCTCGCAACGTTCAATTTCTCGACCTTGCCCAGCTCCACGCCTCGGTAGACGAAGAGCTTCTCGCCGCGTTTCGCGGCGTCGTCGCCGAGAGCGGTTTCGCCGGAGGTCCCGCCGTCTCTCAGTTCGAGGCGCACTTCGCGGCTGCGCACGGCGCGGCGTTCGGCGTCGGATGCGCGTCGGGAACCGACGCGCTGGCGCTCGCGCTGCGTGCGCTCGGTATCGGTCCCGGCGACGAGGTCGTGGTTCCGGCGATGACCTTCATCGCCACTGCGGCCGCGGTGCGCCACGTCGGCGCGGTACCCGTGCTCGCCGACGTCGACCCCGCGACACTGTTGCTTTCCGAGGACACCGTCGCCCAGGTGCGCACCCCGCGCACCCGGGCCGTTGTTCCGGTACACCTGTATGGGCACCTTGTCCCTTTCGAGTCGCTGAGGACGTGGCGCGACAGCGGGCTGCTCGTGCTCGAGGACGCGGCCCAGGCGCACCTGGCCACGTGGAACGGCATATCGGTCGGCACCGAGGGCCACGCCGCGTGCTTCAGCTTCTATCCGGGCAAGAACCTCGGAGCGCTGGGCGACGGCGGGATCGTGCTCACACCTGATCCCGGAATCGCGGCGCGCATCCGGACGCTCGCGAACCACGGACGGGGCGACCACTACAAACATGACGAGATCGGCTACTGCTCGAGACTCGACGGCCTGCAGGCCGCGTTCCTCGAGGTGAAGCTGCAGCACCTGCCCGAATGGACCGAGGCGCGGCGCCGGCTTGCCGATCGCTACGCGGAACGACTCCCCGAGGGCACGCTCGTTCCGTGGACCGAGGGCGCGGTGCACCACCTCCTCGTCGCGCGGGTGCGCGACCGCGCCGCGGTGCAGCAGGCGCTGTCCGAGAACGGCGTGCAGACGGGCGTGCACTACCCGCACGCGTTGTCGCAGCAACCGGCGCTGGCCGAGTGGTCGCGTCCGTGCCCGGCCGCCGAGGACGCGGCGGCGACGGTGTTGTCGTTGCCGCTCGATCCGCTGATGGCACCGGACGACGTCGACTACGTCTGCGAGCAGTTGTCACACGCACTCGCGTACGCCTGATCCGACTCGCAAGTCGCCGCCGGGGCGCCGCGAGCCGCCTCCAGAGCGATTTTCGTCACGAACGAACGACTTTCTTGCAGAACGAAACGCCGGACACCACGGCCGGTGGTCGATACACACAATGGGATTTTTGGGCGTTTCCGCGGTGTCGTGCCTGGTGGATGCACACCCGAGCCGATGGCTCACCTTTCCCATATCGTCACTTTCTGTTCGATTGGCGAGGGCTGGACAGCCCCGCTAATGTTCACGGTGCGTGCACGGGGTGGCCCCGACGTGGTTTCGCATTGGGCATCAGGTGGAGGTGCCGAGCCACGTTGGGAGGAATGAGGCGGGTCACGCATGGATGCCCAAGACGCGAAGAACGCGCCATTCGACATCGACACGGTTGTAGGGGACGTCTCATCGCGCCACCTGACCCCGGTCGGAGCGGCTGACGAGCGAGCAACGCACGCGCCCGGGTGGCAGTCGGCTCAACCGGTTCGGCCGCTGGCGCGCAAGGGTCGCCGGGGTGCGAAAGCCGCGGTCGTCGCCTGCGACACCCTTGCCATCGCACTCGCGATGACCCTCGCGGCAATCTTGCGCTCGACCATGAGCCCGCCCGAGGCGATGGCTCCGGTCATCGTCCTGTGCGCGGCGACGCTTCCCTTGTGGCTGTGCGTCTTCGCCCGCTACAAGCTGTACACGGCCGCCGCGGTGACGAGCGTGATGGCGGAGACGAACCGCATCGTCCATGCGGTCGCCGCCGCCACGGCGTGCACCGCGCTCATCAGCTTCGTCGTCGGTACCAACATCTCCCGCGCCTGGCTCCTCTTCGCGTTCGTGCTCGCGCTCCCGCTGGTGATCGGCGAGCGTGCGATCGTCCGCCGGGCGTTCGTCAACGCGCGGACCAACGGCACCATGCGGCGCCGCGTGGTCGTGGTCGGTACCAACGCCGAGGCGGTTGCGATCGCGGAGATGCTCGGCGATCAGCCGCGGCTCGGCTACGAGGTCGTCGGACTCCTCGAGTGCGGTCCGAGCACGCCGCCGCTGTCACGTGTGCCGGTCCTCGGCAGCTACGAGGACGCGGTCGAGATCTTCAACGCGACCGGCATCTCCGGCGCGATCATCGCCTCGAGCTCGGTGAACGAATCGGTCGCCAATCGTCTGGCGCGTGACCTCATCGAGCTCGGCTACTACGTAGAGCTGACCTCGAATTTGGTCGACATCTCGGCCGACCGTCTGATCGCCCGCCCGCTCGGGCGCCGGCCGGTGCTGTACATCGAGCCGGTCCATCGCTTCGGATGGCGTGCCGTTGCCAAGCGCGGGCTCGACATGGCGCTCGCGGCGTTCCTCTTGCTGCTCGCGTCGCCGCTCCTGGCGATCGTCGCGGTGCTCATCAAGCTCGAGTCGCGCGGTCCGGTGCTCTTCCGTCAGGTGCGGGTGGGTAAGGACGGAGAGCTCTTCGAAGTGTTCAAACTCCGCACGATGGTTGCCGACGCCGAGCTGATGCTCGAGTCCGTCCGCGACAAGAACGAGATGGACGGCCCGCTCTTCAAGATGCGCGACGACCCGCGGGTCACCCGCGTCGGCGCGTTCCTGCGCCGCACGTCGATCGACGAGCTCCCGCAGCTGTGGAACGTCCTCAGCGGGCAGATGAGCATGGTGGGGCCGCGCCCCGCCATTCCGGCCGAGGTGTCGCAGTGGTCGGGCGACGTCGGTAACCGCCTGCGGGTGAAGCCCGGCATCACCGGGATGTGGCAGGTCAACGGGCGGAGCCGGAGCTCGTTCGACGACTACGTGCGCCTCGACCTTTACTACGTCGACAACTGGTCGCTGCTCGCCGACATCGCGATCGTCGTCAAGACGGTTCCGACGGTGCTCCTGCGCCGCGGGGCGTTCTAGCAGCCACCGCTCGCGGTTCGTCGATCTGCCGGCCGGTCACGTCGGCGACCCTGCGCGCGTCGTCTCGTCGCGGTACCACGTCGATTGCTTGCCCGCGCGGAGTTTCCACACCGCGACACCCCGGGCGCAGGCCCACACTCCGACGTAGCACGCCAGGTCCGGCCACATGGCGGGTTGGCGCGCGAGGACCCGCAAGCGGCCGCGGACCCCGCCGCGACCGCGGGCGCGGGAGGCGACGTCGGGGTAGCGACGGCTGAGCTCGATGGTTCCCATGAACGACCTGACCTTCACGCGTAGGAGGCTCCGTAGCGACCAGGGCGCCTGCACGACGTAGGAGCAGCTGTCCAGCCGCCTCCGCTCGTCCGGGGCGAACTGTCCCCGCACGAACACATCGTCGCCGACGACTTCCGGGAACGCGCCGAAACGGCTCCGGCCCGCCCGGGAGAGCGCGATGACGCCCGCGAGATGGGAGTCGGTGACATACGGCAGCTGCATCCAGACGCGGTAGTACGCACGCACGCTCCAGGGCCGCCCGATGGTGTCCATGCGCATCGTCGGGGAAGCCGCGAGCGCGTGGGGCTCGTCGAGGGCCGCCACGAGCTTGCGGACGGTGTCGATGTCGATCGCGATGTCCGCGTCGAGATAGATGCGCGGAAAGCCCTCCGCGTTTGCATCACCGAGATTCAGCGCGGCGATCTTCGACGCGGTCTCGGTCTCGACGACCCGTACGTCCGAGCCGGCGCCGCGCGCAACCGCTGCGGTGTCGTCGGTGCACCCGTTGGCGACGACGACGACTTCGAGCTCGCCGGGTTCGGCGCCTTGCAGGAGCCGGCGGAGTGTCCGCCCGATGACGGTGGCCTCGTTGTGCGCGGGAACGACGATCGAGGCTCGCACGCCTTACCTACGCGGTGCGGGCGGCTGCCCGTCGGAAGGCGGCGACGACCGCGTCCTGATCCGTGTCGGTCATCTCGTGGAACATCGGCAGGATCATCGAGCGCTCGGTGAGCATGGTCGTCACCGGGAGATCTATGTGCGGGTGCCCGGCATACGCGGGCTCGAGGTGCGACGCCATGATGCCGCGCCGGCCGGATATCCCTTCGCGGGCAAAGGCGGCGAGTACTTCGTTGCGAGGCATCGGGAAGTCGTCGGGCAGCACGATCCAGTACGACTGGTAATTCGTGCGGCCCCAGACGGGATCGTCGATGTGGGCGCCGCCGACGATGTCGGTGAGGGCCGCGTGGTATCGCGCCGCAAGCTCCCGCCTCCGGGTGACGATCGCATCGAGCCGATCGAGTTGCACCAGCCCCACCGCGGCCTGGATGTCGGTCATGCGGAAGTTCCAGCCGGTCTCGAGGTATTGCTCGATGACGACCGTGTCGCTCGCGTGCCGTGCCGCGGCGCTCACGTTCATGCCGTGCTCGCGCAGCCGGCGCGCCCGGTCGGCGTAGTCGGCGTTGGTCGTGAGCAGCATGCCGCCCTCGCCGCACGTGATGACCTTGCGGGGATGGAAGGACAAGGTGACCAGATCGGAGTGCCCGCCGATCGGCCGGTCGTGGTATGTGCTGCCGATCGCGCACGCGGCGTCCTCGACGATCGCGATGTCGCGGGGCCGGCACAGTGCCTGCAAGGCGTCGATGTCGGCCGGGACTCCGGCTTGGTGAACCAGGATCACGGCGCGGGTACGCGGCGTGAGCACCGCCTCGACAGTTGCGGGTGTGAGGTTCTGCGTCGCTGCTTCGACGTCGGCGAACACCGGATGCGCGCCGACGTAGCGCACCGCGTTGGCGGTCGCGATGAACGAGAGCGAGGGAACGACGACTTCGTCGCCCGGCCCGATCCCGAGACACAGCATCGCCAGATGGAGCGCGGCGGTGCACGAGCTGACGGCGACGCCGTAGCGCGCGTCGGTGCGCGCGGCGACGGCCTCTTCGAACGCCGCGACGCGCGGGCCCTGCGCGACCCATCCCGACGCGACGGCCGCCGCGGCCGCCTCGGCCTCTTCGGCGCCGAGCCAGGGCTTCATGACCGGGATCGTGTGCATTGCCTGTGTCGTCATGACGATGCCTTCTCGGCCGGAGCCGGCTCGTTCTTCCACCATTCGACGAGGCGCGTGAGGCCCTCGTGCAGATCCACGGACGCCTCGAAGCCAAGGCGGTCACGCGCGGCCGCGGTCGAGGCGAGACGTCGTGACGCGATCGCGACCCCGCGCGCGGGACCGTACTCGGGTTCGAGATCGGACCCCATTACGGCGAGGAGCTCGCGGGCGAGCTGATCGAGGCTCGTCTCCTGCCCGCTCGCAACGTTGAAGACCTCGTCGGTGACGTCGGACGTCGCCGCGGCGATGTTCGCGCGCGCGATGTCGTCGATGTACACGAAGTCCATGCTCTGCCCGCCGTCGCCGAAGATGAGCGGCGGCTGCCCCGCCGCGATGCGCTCCATCCAGCGGACGAGCACCTCGGTGTAGACCCCGTAGATGTC
>Ga0335083_10001689_pt1 | contig 30160 bp, 20 predicted proteins | sample Lox_Sample_42_FD_206716 | JGI IMG/M metagenome (GOLD analysis project Ga0335083, IMG submission 206716) | Soil microbial communities from Loxahatchee National Wildlife Refuge, Florida, United States - Lox_Sample_4.2 | ecosystem: Environmental > Terrestrial > Soil > Wetlands | place: USA...
CCGGATCGACCGCACCACGTGGGTCGCGTCGTGACCCCGTCGCTCCGCGAATCGCTCGCCACGCTCGGGCCCCTGTGCGGCTGGCCGCTCGTCAGCATCGTGCTCGCGGTGCGGAACGAGGCGCGCCACATCCAGCGCGCGCTGGACTCCGTCTCCGCGCAGGACTGGCCGTACGGCCGGCTGGAGATCCTCGTCGTGGACGGCGGCTCGACCGACGGCACGATCGCGATCGTCGATCGCTTCGTGGCGCGCGATCCGCGCGTGAGACGCCTCGCCAATCCCGCCGGTCACGTGGCGGCGGGGCTCAACGCGGGACTCGCAGCCGCGCGCGGCGACGTCGTCGTGCGCGTCGACGGCCACTGTCGCGTGCCCGCGAACTACGTGCGCGCCGGCGTCGAGGCGCTGCGCGCCGGTCTCGCCGAGTGCGCGGGCGGCCCGGTGCGGACGTTGGGCGAGGGATTCGTGGGGCGCGCGATCGCGCTCGCGATGAGCACGCCGTTCGGTGTCGGGGGCGCACGCTTTCGCTGGGCGCGCGAGGCGGGAGAGGTCGACCACGTCCCCTTCGGCGTGTGGCGCCGCGAGGTGTTCGAGCGGCTCGGCGGCTTCGATCCCGCGCTCGTTCGCAACCAGGACGACGAGTTCAGCGACCGGCTGCGGCGCGCGGGCGGGCGCATCCGCCTGTTGCCGGGGGCCGCGGTCGACTACTGGTGCCGCTCGTCGCTGCCCGCGCTCGCCCGCCAGTACTTCGGCTACGGCTTCTGGAAGGTGCGCGTCATCCGGCGCCGGGGCGGCTGGCCGTCCTCGCCCCGGCACCTCGCTCCCGCCGCGCTGCTGCTCGCGCTGGTCCTCGGGTCGGCGCTGGCGCTGGGAACGGGACGCATCGTGTTCGCGCTCGCCGCGCCGGGGCTCGAGGCCTCGTTCCTCGCGGTCGCGACGCTCGTGACGCTGGCGCGCAAGCGCGACGCGTCGGCGCTTCTGCTGCCCGCCGCGATCGCCACGATGCACCTCGCCTACGGCGCGGGGTTCCTGCTGGCATGCCGGCCCGGCGCCGGCAGGGCCGTGGCCGGCGCGCCGCTCGCGATCGGAGCTGCATCGGCGGCGCCTGTGCACGCCGACTCGAGGGCCGCATGAGCGCGGTCACGCTCGCGCCGGCCATCGTCCGCGCGCCGCGCCTGCGCGTGCCCACGTCGCTCTGGGTCGGCGCCGCGTGGGCCGCGGTCGCGCTGCTGCTGCGCGAGCTCTCCGTCGAAGCGTTCCTGTGGGCCTCGACGCTCGGCTTCGCGGTGCTCGCGATCCGGCCGTTCCTGCGCCCGCGTTCGCTCGACTCGGGCGACGTGATGCTGCTCTTCACGCTGTACTACGCGATGTCCCTGCTCGTCCGCGGGATCGGCGTGCTGACCTGGGTCGACAGCCCCTACCTCGAGGAGCTCGGCGATGCGCGCTCCGAGCACCTGAGGCTGCTCGTCGCGTGGTCGCAGTTCTACTCCGGGCTCGGCCTGTTCGCGGTGCAGGAAGGCTACCGCTCCGGCCTCGCCGCCCGCTGGGCGGCTTCGCTCGAGGCGCGCCTGCCCGCGCTTCGCTCGCCGTGGCGAAGCTCGCGCATGCTCCCGGTGGCGGTCGCGCTCGTCGCGGTCGGGGTCGCGGGCGCCGCGCTGCGCGTCCACAGCCTCGGCGGGTTCCTGAGCGCCGCGGCCGATCCGATGTCGGCGGGAACGGACGAGGCGCTGGGCCACTGGTGGCAGATCGCGCTCACCGAGTTCGCCGTCGTCGGCTTTCACGTCCACATGCTCGGCCTGCTGCTGCGCCGCGATCGCTCGTTCCTCGCGCACTACCTCGTGCTCGGCCTGGGGCTCTGCGTGCCGATCTACCTCGTCAGCAGCTCGAAATTCCTGCTCCTGCGCACGCTGTTCGTGCCGTGGCTGCTGCGCCACTTCGTCGTGAGGCGCGTGCCGCTCGGCCAGATCCTCGCGGCGTTCGCGGTCTTTGGCCTGCTCTTCCCGGTGCTCTACGCCTATCGCGCGCTCGGCATCTACAACCTCGACGCGGTCGGGCTCTACCTCCAGAACAGCGACATGCCGCTGCTGCGCGTCTTCAACCGCGCGTACGGCACCGACAGCTTCGTCCTGATCCTCCATCGCACGGGGACCGAGCTGCCGTTCCTGTGGGGCAGGAGCCTGCTCGATCTCGTGACGTTCTGGATCCCGCGCCTGCTGTGGCCGGGCAAGCCCGACAGCTTCGGGCTTCAGTTCCCGGCGCTCTACATGCCGGACATGCGCTGGGGCGCGATGACCTACGTGACGACGTCCCTGCCCGGCGAGCTCTACCTGAACTTCCACGTCGTCGGGGTGCTCGTCGGCAGCGCCCTCGTCGGCGTGCTCATGCGCGCGAGCCGCCTGCTCGCCTCGCGGGGTCCCGGAGGCGTGCTGTTCTACGCCTACGCCTACCTCACCGCCGTCCACCTCGCCGAGGGCTGCATCGCGTCGCAGCTCGAGACGTTCCTTACCGATCTCGTGCCGCTGCTCCTCGCGCTCGGCTTCCTGGTCGTGAGCTTGCGCCCCGCGGCGCGGCGGGTGGCCGCATGAACGCGCCCCTCGCCCCGCTCGACATCGTCTACGTCGGGCCGCTCCACGCGGGCTCGACGTGCCGCCAGCGTGCGCTCGCGCTCGAGTCGCTCGGACACCGGCTCGTGCGGGTCGACCAGACGCCGGGCGATCTGGCCGCGCGGCAGCTGAGGTTCGGCTGGCGCGTGCGGCGGCGCCTGCTCGGCGACCGCGACGAGTGCGCGCTCAACGCGCGGCTGCTCGCCTTGCCGGCCGCGGCCGCGCCCGACGTGCTGTGGATCGACAAGGGCCTCACGGTCGAGCCCTCGACGCTGCGCGTGCTGCGTGCGCGCTGGCCCGATGCGGTGTTCGTCAACTACTCCGGCGACGACATGTTCAACCCGCGCAACCAGACGTCCGCGTGGCGCGCGAACCTGCCGCTGTACGACCTCTTCGCGACGACCAAGTCGTTCAACGTCCCGGAACTCGCGGCGGCGGGCGCCCGCGCGACGTGCTTCATCGAGAAGGGCTTCAGTCCGGAGGTCCACCGCCCGCATGAGGTGACGCCGGAGCTGCTCGCGCGATTCGGCGGCGACGTCGGGTTCATCGGCTGGCCCGAGGGCGAGCGCGAGGACACGCTGCGCTTCCTCGCACGCCGCGGCATCGACGTGCGCGTTTGGGGGCCATGGCCGCGCTGGAAGAGCGCGCCGCACCTGCGCGTCGAGGGCCGGCCGCTCTGGGACGACGACTACGCCGCCGCACTCTCGGCGTTCCGCATCAACCTCGGATTCCTGCGACGCGTGAACCGCGACCGGCACACGACGCGCAGCGTCGAGATCCCGGCGTGCGGCGGCTTCCTGCTCGCCGAACGCACGGACGAGCACCGGCGTCTCTTCCGCGAGGACGAGGAGGCGGTGTTCTTCTCGACGCGCGACGAGCTGCTCGACAAGCTGCGCTACTACCTCGCACACGAGGACGAGCGCTCCCGCATCGCGGCGGCCGGGCTGCGGCGCTGCCGCGAGGGCGGGTACTCGAACCAGGACCGTCTGACGGGCGTGCTGCGCGCAGCGCTGGCGCGCCGCGCGGCGGCCGACGCTGCAGCCTGAGGACCCCATGACCCGCATCGCCTACTACTATCGCGAGTGGTCGGAGTACATCGAGATCGACCTGCGCCTGCTGAGCCGCTCGCACGACGTCGTCGCGACGGAGTGCCCGGGGCGCTGGCCGCGGCCGTTCGCAACGTGGCGGACGATCCGCTCGGCGGACGTGGTGATGAGCTGGTTCGCGAGCTGGCACGCGATCGTGCCCGCGCTGATCGCTCGGTTGCTGCACAGGCCGTTCTTCGTCGTGGTGGGCGGCTACGACACCGCCTGCCTGCCCGGGATCGACTACGGCCACCGGCGCGGCGGCTTCAAGGCGTGGGTCGCCGAGAGCGTGATGGCACTGGCGACCCGCGTCATCGCGATCTCGGAGTTCACCGTCGGCGAGGTGACGGCGATGGGCGTCCCGGCCGAGCGTATCGCGCTGATCCCGCTCGGGCTCGATCCGGCGCGCTACCACTGCGCCGACGTGCGCGACCGCGACCTCGTCGTCACGACGGGCGGCGTCTATCGCAGCAACCTGACGCGCAAGGGCCTCGCCGTCTTCGTCCGCGCGGCGGCCGAGTGCCCCGAGCTGCACTTCGCGCTCGTCGGACCGTGGGTCGACGACGCGATCGAGGAGCTGCGAGCGTTCGCCGGGCCCAACGTGAAGTTCACGGGCTGGCTCGCACACGAGGAAAAGGTCGCGCTCCTCGGGCGCGCGGGGGTGGTTGTGCAGGCGTCGCAGCACGAGGCGTTCGGGCTCGCGCTCGCCGAGGGCATGGTGTGCGGAGCCGTGCCGGTCGTGACGCGGGCCGGTGCGCTGCCGTGGGTGGCGGGCGGCACGGGCGTGGTCGTGGACTCGCAGGACGCGGTCGCCCTCGCGGGCGCGATCCGCAGCGCGCGGGCGCTGGCGCCCGCGGCCGGGCAGGCCGCACGCGCGCGCGTGCTCGCGGAGTTCTCGCTCGAGCGGCGTGCGGAACGGCTCGGCCGGCTGCTCGCCGGGCACGACGTCGCGGGCCCGGAGGCGCCGGCGGGCGGCGCGGAGCGCGCGGCGTGAGCGCTGCGGCCTCAACCCGCGCGCGATGCGTGCCGATGATCGACGCATGCGGCCCGGATCGTCCGTCCGGGACGCCATCCCCCTCGTGCTCGACGGGCGTGCTGTCGGACGCCGCGTCACTCAATCATTCCGAAGCTCCAGGCAGCGTGGCAGGCCGCGAACCGACGCCATGCCGCCGGCCCCATGGGAACGAGGGACGAGTCGATGGAACGAGATGAACGTCTGGCGATCGAGGGGGGCCGCGCGGTCCGGCCCGATTTCCTGGTGTTCGGCGCGCCGCTGATCGGCGAAGCGGAGATCGACGAGGTCGTCGACACGCTGCGCTCGGGGTGGATCGGATTCGGGCCCAAGTGCCTCCGCTTCGAGGAGGACTTCGCGGCGTACGTGCGCGCGCCGCACGCGCTGTCGGTCAACTCGGCGACCGCGGCGCTGCACCTCGCGCTCATCGCCGCCGGCGTGGGTCAGGGCGACGAGGTGGTCACGACGCCGCTCACGTTCTGCGCGACGGCGAACGTGATCACGCACGTGGGCGCGAAACCCGTGTTCGTCGACGTCGAACAGGACACGCAGAACCTCGACGTCTCGCGCATCGAGAGCGCCATCACGCCCCGCACGAAGGCGATCCTGCCCGTGCACATGTGCGGCTGGCCGTGCGACATGGACGCGATCGCCGCGATCGCCGGACGGCACGGACTCGCCGTCATCGAGGACGCGGCGCACGCGACGGAGGCGTGGTACCGGGGGCGCAAGGTCGGCTCGCTGAGCGCGTTCACGGCGTTCAGCTTCTACGCGACCAAGAACATGACGACGGCCGAGGGCGGCATGCTCACCGTCGCGGACGACGCGGCACATGCCCGTCTGCGCGCGCTCCGTCTCCACGGACTCGACAAGGACGCGTGGAAGCGCTACTCGCCGGGCGAGTTCCTGCCGTACGAAACGCTCGAGCCCGGCTTCAAGTACAACATGACCGATCTCCAGGCTTCACTCGGGCTGCACCAGCTCGCCCGGCTCGAGGGGAACCTCGAGCGGCGGCGGGAGATCTGGCGCACCTACGACGAGGCGTTCGCCCCGCTGCCCGGGCTGCGCACGCCCGGCCTGCGCGAGGCGCACGGCACGCGCCACGCGCGGCACCTCTACACGCTCCGCCTCGAGCCCGGGGAGCTCGCGATCACGCGGACGGAGTTCGCGCGCGCGCTCGGCGCCGAGAACATCGGCTCCGGAATCCACTTCGTGCCGGTGCACCTGCACGCCTGGTACGCCCGCGAACTGGGCACGCGTCGCGGCGACTTCCCCGTCGCGGAGGCGATCGGGGACTCGACGATCTCGCTGCCGCTCTCGCCCGCGATGAACGACGAGGACGTGCAGGACGTGATCGCGGCGGTCCGCAAGATCGTCAACCGCCACCTGCGCCACGGCGACCGCGTCGCCGTCGACTGGGACGACGACGCGCTGGAGGCGGCATGAGCGCGCCCTCCGGCACGGCCGAGCGCCTCGAAGCGCTCGACGCGCCCCGCGACACCTCCGAGCCGCCTTCCCCGGCCGGCGACCTCGCGCTCGAAGCGCAGTTCGCCGCGCGGCTCGGACCTCTGCCGCGCCATTCCGAGCCCGCGGGGCGCTGGCGCCCGATCGGTCACTACACGCGCACCGGCGAGGCGGCGAAGGAGACGCTCGATCGCGTGCTCGCCGCGATCGGCCTCATGCTCGTGAGCCCCGTGCTTCTCGCGATCGCGATCGCGGTGCGGCTCGATTCGCCGGGGCCCGCGTTCTTCCGCCAGACTCGCATCGGGCGCGGCGGCCGGCCGTTCACGTTCTGGAAGTTTCGCGGCATGTACGTCGACGCACGCGAGCGCTTCCCCGAGCTCTACGACTATCGCTACTCGGGCGAGCAGGTTCGCGAGCTGCGCTTCCATCCGCCGGCCGATCCGCGCGTCACGCGCGTCGGGCGCTTCATCCGCCGCACGAGCCTCGACGAGCTGCCGAACCTCGTGAACGTCGTCCGCGGCGACATGAGCCTCGTCGGCCCGCGGCCCGAGATCCCGGAGCTGATGCCGTACTACGGCCCGGCGGCGCGCGTCGTGCTGAGCGTGCGGCCCGGCATCACGTCGCTCGCGAAGCTGCTCGGCCGCGATCACTACTCGTTTCGTGAAACGCTCGAGCTCGACGTGCGCTACGTGCGCGCGCGCTCGCTGCGGCTCGACCTCGGCGTGCTGCTCGGCACGGTGTGGATGGTGCTGACCGGCCGTAACGTGGGCAGCTGATGCGGCGCGACCTCACGACGCCCGCATGGTCACGGGCAATGGCCCCACCTTCGACGGAGCGTGCGGGCCCGGCGTCGGTCGTCTCGCCGAGCTGGCCCGCGGACGCCGCCGAGCCTCCGGCACTGGCGCGCAACGGCTACGCGCGCCTCGACGACCTCGAGACGCCGCTCGTCCGTTCGCTGCTGCGCGAGATGGAACACTTCCAGATGAGCGTCATGGCGGCGACGCGCGAACTGTGGGAGGACGGCTTCAAGCACACCGGCGACCGCCTCGACAACTGGAGCCGGCGCTGGGAGTACCCGTACTGCTGGTGGAACCTGCTCGACCGTCCGCCGGGACGCGTGCTCGACGCCGGCTGCGGCATCAACTTCTTCCCGTTCTTCTTCGATCACGGCGGCTGGGAAGTGAGCGCGATCGACGTGAACGCGGACCTCGGGCCGCTCTACTCGCGCGCCAACGCGGCGCTCGGAACGTCGGTCGACTTCCGCTGCGCGCCGATCGAGGCGCTGCCGTTCGCCGACGAGTCGTTCGACGCGCTCTACTGCGTGAGCGTGCTCGAGCATGCGCCGCAGCGGGTGCGGGCCATGGATGAGTTCGCGCGTGTGCTCGCGCCGGGCGGCCGGCTCGTGATCACCTGGGACGTCTCGCTCTCGCGCGATTGCGACGTCAAGCTCGAGGACGTCGCGGTGCTGCTGGCCGAGCTCGACCGCCGTTTCGCGCCCGCGCACGCGGTGGACCTGCTGCGCGACTCGAACCTGCTCACCACCGAGCGAATGCTCGCCGGCGAACGCTGGCGGCTCTCGTGGCGCCCGCACGCGCGGCCGTGGCGCCGCTGGATATCGCGGCTGCGGCACGGCGATCCGTTCCGCACGCTCGCCGTGATGGGCACGACCTGGGTGAAGCGGGGCCGATAGCGGAAGGCGCGCGGGCGACACGCGCGATTGGCGGGCGCGCGGGTATGATGCGGTGCAATCGGGAGGCCCCGGGCCCGAACGCTCCCCGCGGCGCTGGATTGCCGAGCCACCACCCTGCCGCGGGCTTCATGTCGCTGCGACGCCGGGAGCATGCCCCGTGAAGCGAGTCGACCTCGCACTGCTTTGCGCCTACGGCGTCACGCGCGTGCCGTTTCTTTACGTCGACGGGGCTCCGGACTGGGATCAGCAGCACATCGCCACAGGTGTGCTCGATGCGATCCGGCGTCACACCTGGTTCGCGGGGACGCATCTGTACGGTCCGACCTTCAGCGCTGGCTACCACGCACTGCTGTTCGCGTTCGCGCCCGTCATCCGGGCGCATCCGTTCGCGATCTTTCCGATGACGAGCGTGCTCGGGTTGTTTGGGAGGGGCTAACTCTATTTAGTCTGAGTGCTCTCCTGCGCCGGCTCTTCGGTGACTCGGCCGCGATCGTCGGCGCGGTGGCACTGCTCCTCCACCCGAGCTGGTGGGAGCTCACGACCTACGGCCACCCGAGCACGCTCGCCGCGGGCTGCTTCCTCGCGGCCTGCGCGATCTTCCTGCGCGCCGTCGAGACCGGGGGTGGAGCGGGGCTCACGGCCGGTGCGACCGCACTCTTCGCAGTCAGCTTGTTGGTTCGCACGGATTGGGCTCTGGGCGCTGCAGTGTTTCCTGCTCTCGCCCTGATCGCGCGCGGCCTACGAGCTGCGGCGATGCTTCGGAGTCTTGCCGTTGTCGCGATCGGCGCCGGACTGTTCTTCGTCAGCCGCCGGCTGCTGCTCCCCGCGGCGCTCGAACGCGCGCCGTTGACCTCCCACGCTTCGGCCGTCATGGCAGCCTCGCGTGACGTGGCGATCAAGCAAGCCACGGTCTTCGTGCTCGGCACGGGGCTGCCGCTCGCCGTCGGATCCGCCATCGGGGTTGGAGTCTGCGTCGTCAAGCGCCGCTGGAAGCCGCTGCTGCTCGCGCTCGCGGCGATCGTGCCGTGCCTCGCGTACTGGCTCCAGGTCATCGGACCCTATCGTCACTTTCTGCTCGCAACGCCATTCGCGCTCGTCCCCCTCGCTGCCGCCGCGAGCGGGCTGAGCCGCCCGCGCGCGGCGGCACTGGCGACCGGACTGATGGTCGTGAACGAGATCGTGCAGCTCGCGACCTTCCCGTTGATCGCCCGCCACTACGCCTGGCGCTACCGCCCGATCGCAAACGAGCGGCGCTGGACCAGCACGGTCGTGCTCGGCGACTGGCTCTCCAATCACCGGGCCGGACAGGCGACAGTGCGTCTGGAGGCGGCCGAAGCCCGATGGCTGGCGGCACAGTCCGCGACTCACGTCCTCGTCGCGGCACCACGACCCTTCCGAATCCAGTTCGAGCTGATCGCCCGGAACGCGTCGTATGCGTTCAGCGCCGACCAGACCGACTCCGGCGTGGTGCGCAGCACACTCGAGACCGGCGGTCGACGATTCGACTTCATCGACGGTGAGCCGGAGCTGCTCGCGGCGATGCTGCCGAGAGTGGTCGCAAGCGAACGTCGCGCTGACGCACGACTCTATCGCTCCACGGTCTACGTCCCGATCTCTGGAAACGGAGCTGAGATCGGCATTCCGACGCTTGCGCCGCATCGCAGCCCACCGAGCTGACCCGAGGACTCGCCGGAGGTCTCGGGCGCGAGCTGGCGCGCACCGGCAGCGGCGCGCCCTCGATGCGCAGCCGGGCCGCGTCGCAGGGTGAGGCCCGGCGTCAGTCCCCGAGTGCAGCGTGTGCGCACGGTCCGTGACCCAGCAGCTCCTGCGCCCGGCGCAGCTGGTCGTGCGTCGCCTGCGCCAGCGTGACCTGAAGTGCGAAGCGCTGCGGCGAGAGCGGCGCGACGCGCGCGCCCCCGGGAACCGCTTCAACTCGGTCCGGACCGAGTTTCGTTTCGTGAGACTGAACCACGACGGCCACCGGCTCGGCATCGTCACTTTGCGGGAATACGAGCCGGGTGCCAGACGGCGCGATCGGCTGAACCAGCGTCGGCAGGTCCGGCTACGGGAAGCGCTCCGGCAGCAGCCGCTCGAGCTCGCGTTTCGGTTTGCGAGCGGCGCCTGCGGCGCGTTCACGCCGCTCGCCAACAACACCGCCGCGCTCGGGCGTCCGCGCCGAAAACGGCGTCAAGGGCAATCGCGGGTCCGGTTCGTCTCCTGCCGCAGGAGCCTGCCCAATCGTCCCGCGCCGGTCCGTCTCGCGCCGCGGGAGTGGGCCCATCGCGTCAGGCAGGTCCGACTCTTCTCACAGGAGCGGGTGCAATCGCCCCGGCAGAACCCGCCAAGTGCGGAAGGCGCGAGCGCAGGCGACGCTCTCTACCACCTCACGGTGAAGCGCGTCTGACCGTAGACGCCGTGCGGGTCGTCGCCCAGCTCGTGGTTCAGGTTCGTCACGCGCGCCATGCCGAGCGTGAGGCCTGCGACGAGGCCCGGCGCGGGCGAGTAGTCCACCGTCGTCGCCGCGCGCGAATCGATGTCGAGAATGCCGGAGAGGACGAGGTTGTTCACCGGTCCGCTTCCGGGGACGTAGTACTCGCCGAGTTCACCCTCCCCCTTGCGCTGGAATGCGCCCTCGATCCCGAATGCCCACTCCGGGCCCGAGCGCCACTCGAGGCGGCCGTTCAGCCGGTCGACGTCGGGCCCGAGCGGGAAGGCCGTCGAGACGCCCGCGAAGTCGAAGTCGTGATGGTGCCAGACCGAGTAGGTGTACTGGTACACGCGTGAGTACTCGCCGCGCAGCGTCCACGCGCCTCCGTCCTGCACGCGCCGCGCGTCGAACCCGATCTGCCACGCCAGCGCGCGCGGCCGTTTCTCCGAGCTGAAGCTGATGTCGTCGATCGCGAGCTCGCCGTAGGTGCGCAGGTAGGGCCGCGCCTGGTAGGCCGCGTCCATCGTCCACATCACGTTGTTCTTGCCGAGGCCGTTCAGCGAATCGGACGGCAGGCTGCTGTCGTCGATGATGCGTTTCTCGATCAGGCTGTAGGGCACGACCGGCAGCAGGTAGAGCGGCACGCTCGCGGTGCCATCGAAGCGCGCCAGCTCGCCGAACGAAAGGTCGAGCCGCTGCGTCGGCCGGATCTCCAGCCGGTGCCCCGCGAGGTAGCTCTGCGTCGCGGGATCGAGCGAAGCGACGAACCACTCGAGCTGCGCGCGCCGGAGGATCGGGGTGCGCACTTCCAGTACGTCGAACGCCGGCGCGGCGTCCGACAGCGCCATCGTGCCCCACGCGCCGGGCCCCCACCGCAGCCACGTGTGCCCGAGCTCGACGCGGCCGAGCTTTCCACTCCACATCGCGTCCGCGCGATCGAAGTAACTGTTGAACTGAACGCCCTCGATGATCCCGAAGTGGACGCTCGCCACGGGATTTCCGTGACCGCCCTCGGACCTCGTGCCGGCATAGACGTCCGACCAGAGCATCACGTCCGGGGTGGGCGCGTACGACGCCTGCCCGCCCACGCGGAAATCGCGATCGATGTCGTGTCGCGCGCGGTCCTCGGTGTAGTCGGCGCGCGCGTAGGGCGAGAGCTCGAGCGAGCTCGTCGTGTCCTCGAGCACCTCGGCCGGCTCCCAGCCTCCGAGCGCGTCCGATGGTGCGAGCTCGCGGCGCAACCGGATCATGTCGGGATCCGTCGCGGACGCAGGCGCGGTCGCCGCGAGCTGGTCGAGGAACTGGCCGAGTTCGGCGCGCGTCCATGGCTCGGTGTGCAGGAACGAGACGCCGAAGCCGTAGTTGGTCGCCAGCTCCTCGACGAGGCGGTAGACCGGCGACTCGGTCGGGATCTCCTCGAGCGCGTGGTACGCCGCGCGCGCGGGCGGTGCGACGACGAGCCACGCGGCGGCGAGCGCGAGAGCCCACGAGGCGCGACGCGGGGTGAGCATGGCGCGGCAGCATACGCGAGCGGCCGCGCGCCCCGCCACGACCGGCGCGGGCGGGTCCGGGACCGCCGCGGGCCGCGCGCCGGATTCGGGCTGGCGCGGCCGCACGTCCGCTCGCAAGCTCGTGCGGCGGGAACCTTCGTGCGCCCGCCGCCGTATGGCCCACGTCCCCCGTCGGCGAACCACCCGTGCTTCGGAGCTCTCCCATGCTCGAGATCACCAGCCTCGTCAAGGTCTACCCCGGCCCCGTGGCCGCGCTCCAGGGCGTCGATCTCGACGTCCCGGTCGGCATGTTCGGTTTGCTTGGGCCCAACGGCGCCGGCAAGTCCACGTTCATGCGCATCCTCGCCGGGCTGCTCGAACCGACTTCGGGGCGCGTGACGCTCGACGGCATCGACGTGCTCGACAAGCCGGCGTGGCTGCGCGAGCGACTCGGCTACCTGCCGCAGGACTTCGGCTTCTACGGGCACCTGAGCGGGCGCGACATGCTGCTCCACCTGCTGCGCCTGAAGGGCGTGAGCGCTCCGGGCGGCGTGGTCCGGCTCGCCGACGAGCTGCTCGAGCGCGTGAACCTGTCGTTCGCCGCGAAGCGCCCGCTCAAGTCGTACTCGGGCGGCATGCGCCAGCGGCTTGGCATCGCGCAGGCGATCGCCGGGCATCCGCGCCTCCTCATCGTCGACGAGCCCACCGCCGGCCTCGATCCCGAGGAGCGGCTGCGCTTCTACCACCTGCTCGCCGAGCTCGCCGAGGAGCGTATCGTGCTCCTGAGCACGCACATCGTCGACGACGTCGCGGTGCTCTGCCCGCGCTTCGCCGTGATCCGCGCCGGCCGCCTCGTCGCGCTCACCACGCCGCGCGCCGCGCGGCAGGCGCTCGACGGGCGCATCGTCGAAGGCGTCGTGAGCCCGAGCGAGCTGCCCGAGCTGCGCGCCGCGCACCAGGTCACGCAGGAGCTGCTCGTCGAAGGCCGGCACCGCGTGCGGATCTACGAGCCCGACGGCGGGGCGCCGGCCGGCTTCACCGCGGTCGCGCCGTCGCTTGAGGACGCCTACCTCGTGCTCATGCGCAACGGCGCGCTGCCGGGCATCGCCACGCCCGGCTCCGGGGTACGGGACGAGCTCGATCCGGTGACGGCATGAGCGTCGCACGAACGTACGAGATCTTCCGGCAGGAGTTCGCGCACAACCTGCGCCGCCCGCTGTTCTGGGTGCAGATCGCGATCCTCGCCTTCATGACGTTCATGCTGTCGGTCGGCAAGGCGTCGATGGGTTCGGGCGATGCGACGGTCGGCGGGCACAAGGCGTGGATCACGTCCGAGTTCGCGGTCGCGCAGACGCTGATCATCCTCATCAGCCTCATCTACGTCTTCTTCGTTTCGGTCGCGGCGGGCATGTCCGTGATCCGCGACGACGAGCAGCGGGTCGGCGAGCTGCTGCACTCGACGCCGCTGCGCCCCGCGGAATACGTCTGGGGCAAGTACCTCGCGGTGCTCGTGAGCTTCATCGGGGTGCTCGCGATCCACGTCGGTCTCGCGATGATCTGCAACCACCTGCTGCCGCACGGCGGCAACGCCGAATTCATCGGTCCATTCCGAGCCGCGAACTATCTGCGCCCCGTGTTCGTCTTCGCGCTGCCCGTGCTCGTGCTCTTCACCGGGGCCTGCTTCGCGATCGGCGGATGGTCGCGCATGCCGGTGCTCGTGTTCGCGTTCCCGATCGGCGTGCTGCTCGTCGACGCGTTCTTCCTCTGGGACTGGTCGCCCTCGTGGCTGCCGCTCGGGCTCAACCGCGTGCTCCAGTTCGCCGATCCCACCGGGCTGCGGTGGCTCAAGGAAAACTGGCTGCTCGTCGATCACGGCGTCGACTTCTACAACCACGCAGGAATCGGCCTCGACGCGCTCGTCGTCGCGCAGCGCTTCACCGTGCTCGCACTCGGACTCGGCTGCGTCGCGCTCTTCGAGCGCCGCCTCGCCCGCACGTTGCGCGGCTCCCGGAACGTGCCGGCCGCGAAGCGCGGTCGCGCCGCCGTGCACGCCCCCGCCGCGGACGGCTCGCCGGCGCGCCGGTCGCCGGTCGCGCCGCTCACGACGCTCGGCATGCGTTCGTCGACCCCGGGCGTGATCGCCGGCACGCTCGAGGTCGTCCGCACCGAGCTCGCGCAGCTCGTGCGCGCGCCCGGGCTCTACCTGTTCGTGCCGCTCATCCTGCTCCAGACGCTGCTCAGCGAGTACGCCCTCGGCGCGTTCGACACGCCGCTGCTCCAGACCTCGGGCACGCTCGCGACCAGCATGCTCAACACGCTGACGCTGCTCGTCAGCATGGTGATCCTCTTCTACACGACCGAGTCGCTGCAGCGCGAGCGCAGCACCGGCTTCGGCTCGATCTACTACGCGACGCCGCTGCGCACCGGCGCGATGCTGGCGGGCAAGGCGATCGCGAACACCGTGCTCGGCATTTCGATCGTGCTCGCATGCCTGCTCGGCTGCTTCGTCCTGCTCGCGGTGCAGGGCCGCGTGCCGATCGAGCTCGCGCCGTTCGCGCTGGTGTGGGGCCTGCTGCTCGTGCCGACCTACCTCGTGTGGACCTCGTTCACGAGCGCCGTCTACGCCGCGACGAGCAGCCGCTACGCGACCTACGCCACGGGCCTCGCGGTGATGTGCCTCTCCGGCTGGTTCCAGCTTCGCGGCCACATGAACTGGATGTTCAACTGGGATCTGTGGAGCGCGACCCGCTGGACCGACCTCGCGACGTTCGAGTACGACCGCGTTCCCCTGCTCCTGAACCGCCTCACCGTGCTCGGCCTTGCGGTGTTCTTCGCGGTGCTGACCGTGCGGTTGTTCGAGCGCCGCGAGCGCGATGCGACGCGCGTGCTCGTCGCGCTGCGCCCGCGCGCGCTCGCCGGCTCGTTCGCGTCGTTCGCGCCCTTCCTGGTCGTGCCGCTGATCACCGGCACGGTGCTCGGGCTCGCGGTCAACCAGGGCTACGAGGGCGCAGCTGCGAAGAAGGCGCGGCTCGATTACTGGCGCAAGAACATCGAGACGTGGAAGGACGCGCCGACGCCATCGCTCGCCGGCGTCGATCTCGACGTCCGGTTCGATCCGCCGCGGCACGCGTTCACGATGCGCGGCTCCTATGTGCTGCAGAACCTCACGAACGCGCCGCTCGCGCGCTTTCCGCTCTCGGTCAACCCGCGCTGGCACGCGCTCCGGTGGACCGCCGACGGCGACACCGCGCGCGTCGAGTCGCGCGCCGGGCTCGTGATCGTGACCGCGCCCAAACCACTGCCGCCCGGCGGAACGATGAAGCTCGGCTTCTCGTTCGACGGCAGGCAGCCCGACGGCATCTCGAAGAACGGCAGCTACGCGATGGAGTTCATCATGCCTTCGAGCATCGTGCTCACGGGATTCGGGGGCGTGACGTTCGTGCCGATCCCCGGGTTCTATCCCGACCAGGGCGTGGAGACGGACAAGAACGATTCCGATCCGCGCGAATGGCCCGCCGACTGGTGGCAGCACGAGGCGCGCGCCGCGATCCCCACGGCCGACCGCTGGTACGACGTCCACATGCGTGTCGACGTGCCGTCGGATCTGCGCGTCAACGCGACCGGCGAGGAGGTCTCCGAGACGACGCGGGGCGGCCGCACGATCAGCGAGTGGAGGACCGACGCGCCGGTGCGCACGTTCAACCTCGTCGCGGGGCGCTGGGTGGTGAAGCGGCGGCCCGGCGTCGCGGTCTACTACGACCCCAAGCACCCCTACAACGTCGACGAGATGCTCGATGCGCTCGTCGGCGCGCGCCGCTGGTACGGCGAGTGGTTCGCGCCCTACCCGTGGAAGACGCTCCGGCTCTCGGAATTCGCGGGCTGGCCGACGTACGCGCAGGCGCCGGCGGGCAACATCACGTTCAGCGAGAACATCGGCTTCCTCACGCGCAGCAAGCCGGAAGCCGACGCGGCGTTCTGGATCGCGGCGCACGAATCCGCACACCAGTGGTGGCCGAACATGGCGATGACGGCCGACGGCCCCGGCACGGAGATCCTCTCCGAGGGCATGGCACACTTCTCGACGCTGCTGCTCACGGAGAAGATGCGCGGCGAGGCCCAGCGGCGCGCGTTCGCGCTCGAGATGGAGGATCGCTATGGGAAGAGCCGTCGCGCGGACTCCGAGCGGCCGCTCGTCCAGCTCGACGGGCGCATGCCCGGCGACTCGCGCATCTGGTACGACAAGGGCGGCTGGGCGCTCTGGATGCTGCACCGCTTCCAGGGCCCGGACCGCGGGCTCGCCGCGATCCGCGAGTACATGCAGACGTACCGCGACTCCCGCCGACACGCCTCGCTCCAGGACTACCTGCTCGTCCAGCGCCGGCACGCGGCCGACTCGACGGCGTTCGACGCGTTCACGCGGCAGTGGTTCTTCACGGTCGTCGCTCCGCACTACCTGATCGACGACGCGCGCCTCGTGCGCGACGGCGACGCGTGGCGCGTCAACGCGACCGTGCGCAACGTCGGAACGGGCGCCATGCCGATCGACGTCGCCGCGGCGGTCGGCGATCGCGATCCCGTGCCCGGGAAGCCGTCGACGCCGTGGCGCGACGCGCGCGTCAACATTACGCTCGCGGCCGGCGAGAAGCGCGAGGTCGAGATCCGCTGTCCGTTCGAGCCCACGAAGCTCGTCGTCGACCCGGACGTCACGGTGCTCATGCTCGAGCGCAAGAAGGCCGAAGTGAAGCTCGCGCCGTCGGCGACGGCGACCGTCGCGGCCGTGGCGAACTGATCGCGCGGCCGCGGCGGCTCGCCGCTTCAGCAGCTCGCGGCCTTCGCCTCGGTGCGCAGCAGGTGGATGGCGATGCCGTCGGCGTCCTCGGCGGCCTCGCCGATCGCCTCCTGCATCGTCGGGTGCGCGTGGATCGTCTGCGCGAGGTCGCTGACGTTCAGGTCCGCGGCGATCGCGAGCGAACACTCGTGGATCAGCTCGCTCGCCTTGGCCCCGAAGATGTGCGCGCCCAGCACCTGGTCGGTGGTCGCATCGCCCACGATCTTGACGAAGCCCGTCGTCTCGCCGTCGGCGATGTTGCGGCCGTGGGCGCGGAACGGAAAGCGCCCCACCTTGACCGTGCGGCCTTCGGCCTTGGCTTCGCTCTCGGTCAGTCCGACGCTCGCGATCTCGGGGCTCGTGAAGGTCGCGGCCGGCACCGCGCGCCAGTTGGTCTGAGCCGCGTGGCCCGCGATGATCTCGACCGCCGACTTGCCCTGGGCGCTCGCGAAGTGGGCGAGCTGCTTGATGTCGGTCACGTCGCCGATCGCGTAGATGCTGCGCACCGGCGTGCGCAGGTGATCGTCGACCGCGATGCGGCCGCGCTCGCCCGCTCCGAGCCCCGCCGCCGCGAGGTTCAGGCCCTCGCTGTACGGCCGGCGGCCGGTCGCGACGAGCACCGTGTCGACGTCGAGGGTCCTGCCGCCGGAGAGGGTCAGCGTGATCGAGCCGTCCGCGTTGTCCTTGCGATTCTCCACCTTCGTGCCGAGGTGGAGCGCGATCTTCTGCTTCTTCATCTCGCGTTCGAGCGCCTGCGAGATCTCCTCGTCCTCCGCCATGACCAGCCGCGGCAGCATCTCGACGAGCGTCACCTGCGTGCCAATCGCGGCGAAGAAGCACGCGAACTCGCAGCCCACGACACCGCCGCCGAGGATCGCCAGCCGCTTCGGCTGGTGCGTGAGGTTGAGCGCCTCCTGGCTGCCGATCACGCGCTCCCCGTCCAGCGACCAGCCCGGCGGCAGCCACGCGTACGCGCCGGTCGCGAGCACGACGTTGTCCGCCGTGAGCCTCGTCGCCGCGCCGCCCGGGGCGCTCAGTGCGAGGCGGTTCGCCGATTCGAACTTCGCGACGCCATAATGGATGTCGACGCCGCGCCCGGAGAGCAGCTGCTTCACGCCGCCCGTGAGCTGTTTCACGATCCGGTTCTTCCGCTCGACCAGCGTCGGCCAGACGATCTTCGGCTCGCCGACCTCGATGCCGTACTCCTTCGCGCGCCGGATCTGCTCGTAGAGGTGCGCGGTCACCACCCATGCCTTGGTGGGGATGCAACCCCAGTTCAGGCAGGTGCCGCCCAGCTCGCCCTTTTCGACGACGGCGGTCTTGAGGCCCAGCTGCGCGGCCCGGATCGCGGCGACGTAGCCGCCCGGACCGGTGCCGACGATGACGACCTGATAGTGCGGATCGGGCATGGCGCTTCTCCGTTCACTCGAGGGACTTCAGATACCTGATGCAGTCCGCCTCGCCGGCGGACGTCCAGCCTTCGTCCATCACCTTGATGAGCCGCGCGACGAGCGCGCGATCGGACTTGAGCGCGGCTTCCAGCGGTCCCTTGCGCCGGCGGATCTCGTTGACGTAGATCTCGGCGACGTCGTCCGCATCCGAGTTGTACTGTTCGTCGAGCTTCGTGAACACCTCGAGGACGAGCTTGGTGTCCGCGCCGGCTTCGCGCACGAGCGCCGCGGCGAGCGCGTCCTCGTCCATGTTGATGGTCTTGAGATTCGTCGCGCCGATCCGGATGCCGAGCGTGTAACGGTCGATCAGGTCGAAGGCGCGGTCGCGCTGGTCGCTGAGCGCGGGCGAGACGCGGAGCCAGCGCGTTCGGAAGAGCTCGAAGCCGAGCAGCGACGGCGTGCGCCCGCCGCGTGCGGTCGCGGTGGAATCGACGATGATCCGCAGCAGCGCCTTCGTCGCCTCGATCGCCATCCAGCCCTTCGCCGAGAACACGCTCTCGTGCCCGGGAACGTGCCACTCCTCGTCCGCTTCCTCGTGGCCGTGCTTCTCGTCGCCGGCGTAGCGCTTGATCTTGCAGATCGGTCCGGGCTCGGACCCCTGCGTCTCCTCGCGGATCGCGTGGCCCGAGGCGAACGAGTCCTGCAGCGCGTGCAGCGCGTTGCCGAGGCTCTGCGAGATCGGCGTCTGCGAGCCCGAGATCACGCCGCCGTTCAGCACCGCGCGCCGCGCGAGCAGCCGCGTCGCTTCGAGCGCGTTGCGCCGGATCCACTCGACGGCCTCCGCGTAGGCTTCGCGCTCGCTCTGCCCGTCGAAACGCCGCATGAAGTGGTGGCACTGCCCGAAATCCGACCAGTGGCCGAGGATCACCACGTCGAGGACGTCGCGCGCCATCACGTTGCCGGCGACGTTGGTCGCGGCCTGCGCGCTGAACGCCTCGGCGTAGCGCGGCTCCTGGTGCAGGTCCTCCATGGCCTGCCGGGTGATGCGCCCGTGTCCGGGCAGACTGCTCATGGAGGCTCTCCGGTGTGGGTCGTGGGTTGAGCGCGCGCGTCCGGGCGCGCGAGTACGAACGTAGCACGGACGCGCTTGCGGATGGAGCGCGGCGCGCTCAGCGCGCGGCGGACGAATCGAGCGGCGGCGCCTTGCGGCCGAGCTTCGTCATGACGCGTTTGAGCGCCGTCGCGAGGGCGTCGCCCATGCTGGCGGGCGTGCCGGCGTCGAGTGCGCGATGGTAGTAGCGCAGCGCCGCTTCGAGCTCGCCGCGGTTCTCCGCCACGATGCCGAGGTTGAAGAGCGCCACCGGCTGCTTGGGGTCGAGCGCGAGCGCCTTCGTGAACAGGCTCTCCGCCGTCGCCACGTCGGAGAGGTTGTAGTAGCAGACACCGAGGTCGACCATCGACGAGACGCGCGCGGGATCGAGCCGCAGCGCCGAGCGGTAGTGCACGATCGCCTCGGGCCAGTTCGCCGTGTCGTAGAGCACGTTGGCGAGTGCGACCTGCGCGTTCACGTTGGTCGAGTCGCGCTCGACCTCGGCGCGCGCCATGTCGGCGGCGCGCTGCTGCTCGGCCGTCGCGCCCTCGAGCGCTGGCACCGCGTTGTTCTTGAGGAAGCCCTGGTAGGCGGTCCAGAGCACGATCAGGACCGAGACCCCGCCCAGCACGAGCCAGAGCTGCAGTTGGAGCGCCTGATCGGGCCCGCCCGGCCGGCGCGGCCGGATCGGGCGGATGCGCCGCATCGAGATCTCGACCGGTTGCGCTCGCTCCGTGTCCTCCGACGCGCGCGCGGGGGGCGTACCGTGCAGCGGGAAGTTGCACTGGGAGCACTGCTCGGCGGCGGGATCGTTCGAGCGGCCGCAGCTCGGGCAACGCAGGTCGTTCGTCATGGCTCTCCGGGGGATCTCGGAATGCGGCCCGGCCACTATAGGGCCCGTGTTCGAGCGGCCTCAACCCCCGGTGGACGCGGGAACCGTACCGCCGATCGTGCGCGTCTCTGCGCTCAGGGCCGCGAGCTCGCCACGATGCCCTCAGCCATCGCGATCCTCGCGCTCGCCTCGTGCCGCGCGGCCTGAGTGAGGGGCAGCCCGAAGCACGGCCGCGCGGGCAGCCATGCCTCGAGCAGTCGCTCGGGCGAGCTCACGAGAACGCCGCGTCCGAACACCAGCCGCCGCGGGGCCTCGGGATCGCCGGCAGCCGCACGTCCGATCGCCGCGAGCCGTCCGCGCGCGCCCGGGCGCAAGTACAGCGGAATGGCCCCGAGCAGCACGGGCAGGTCCGTGGCGATGCGGGCGACGACGATCACCGGGAGCTCGGCGACGGCCGGCAGGGCGAGATAGCCCGCGGAGACCTCGGCGTCTCGGACCGCGCGTGCCGCCGCAGCCAGCAGGTGACCGGTGACAACCGCCGGGAAATGCGCCCGAACATCCGCCTCGCGAACCAGGAAGTCCGCAGCCGCCTCGGGCCACACCACCGGCTCTGCCAGTGCGAGGCTCGACGTGACGCAGCGCCACTCGATGCCCGCGGCGTCGCGTTCGTTCGCGTGACGCTTCGACCGGAGCATTCCGAACGTGAGGGGCGGCCCCGCGACCGGCAGTCCGGCAAGGCCCTGAAGACTCCGGTGCAGCCAGCTCGTGAAGTCGGATCCGTCAGCGGTCGCGGTCGCCTCCATGCCCGTGCACAGGCCATCACCCGGCAGAGCGAGTTCCGTCGCGGCGCTGCGCCAAAGCCGCCACGCGCACGCGCCGAGGCTGGCGGCGTACGCGCCGACGAACATCACCGGCAGCGCGATGGCGACGATCGCCCGCGCCACGGGATGGCTCGCGTCCACGAGCCCGCGCGCGAGCAGGACGTCGATCGTGCCGCCCACGCCCATGCCCAGCACGGTCGAGCTCCAGTAGTGCAGCGGCAGCGCATCCCGCAGCGCGCCGGGGATCGCATCGAAGAGGATGCGAATCCATCCCGGGAAGAGCGCCCAGAACGCCCGAATCATGGCGGCAAGCCCTCGCCCCGGAGTCGGCGTGCGGCCGCGACGCTCGAGCGAGAGCAGCGCGATCAGCAGCGGCCGCGTCGCGCGGCGCGCCTGGAACAGCGCCTGCAAGTGGAGATCGTCGGCCAGCCACGCCTCGAGCTCCTCCAGTTTCCCGTAGCCGTCACGCTCGCGGCCGTACTCCGCGGCTGCGATCAGCGCCCCGGAAACGCTGCCCTCCGTGGTGCTCCGAATGTCGCGCGGGCGGGATGCGGCGGCGCGCTCACGTGCGGCCTGCGGAAAGATCGTTCCCTGGGCAATGCCCGAGTTCACGACCACGCACTCCGCGGGCAGCATCTCGGCGGCCGCGGGCCGCGGATCGGTCGCTGACGACGATTCGCGCACGGGCTCGTGAACCCTTCCCTTTCGTCGCTCTTCCGGCAGCGGACCCGTACGGTCAGCCAGCCCGATGCACGGTTCTCATGGTGCATGCCGGAATTGGACGTTGGCATGCCGAACGTCCGGTCCCCCGGTGACGCTCGCGCGGGATGCGGAGCGAACCCGACCCGCATCCTACCCCCGATCGGCACGGCTGCGTTGGCGGGTGAACGATGCCGCTGCTACGGTTCCGGGTCCGACCGGCGCGCAGGGATCGCGCCCTCGTCCGACCCGGAGGTCCGTTTCCGATGCGTGCCCTCGCCGTCCGTGTTCTCGCACTGCTGCTCGCGTTCCCCGCGCTCGTCCCCGCCGCCGCCGCCGAGGAGACGCACCTCGTCATCCTGCACACGACGGACGTCCACGGCTGGCTGCTGCCGTACGACGATCTGACGAACCGCCCCGCCGCGCGCGGCCTGGCGAGCGTCGCGACGCTCATCGCGCGTGCGCGCGCCGAGAGCACGTCGCTGCTGCTGCTCGACGCGGGCGATGCGACCGCGGGCAGCCCGCTGACGAGCGTGTGGCGCCAGGATCACGCCGGCGCGCCCGAGCCCGTGACGATGGTCATGAACGCGCTCGGCTACGACGCGATGACCGTGGGCAACCACGAGTTCGACTCCGGCGTCGCCGCGCTCGATTCGACGCGCGCGGCGGCGCACTTCCCGTTCCTCGCCGCGAACATCGTGCACGCCGACGGCTCGCCCGCGTTCCAGCCGTCGCTCGTGCGCGAGCTGCCGGGCGGGCTGCGCGTCGGCGTGATCGGCCTGTGCACCCCGGCGGTGCCGCTCCTCACCGACGCGTCGCGCCTGGGCGGCGACGTGTTCCTCGATCCGATCGAGGTGGCGCGGCGCGAGCTGCAGCGCCTGCGTGGCGCCGAGCGCTGCGACGTCGTGATCGCGCTCGTCCACAGCGGACTCGAGAAGGATCTTCGTACGGGCGAGGCGCGGATCGGGGACGCCCCGGGCGAGAACTTCGGCTGGCGCCTCGCGAACGAGGTGCGCGGGCTCGACGTCGTGATCCTGGGGCACACGCACGTCGTGGTGCCCTCGGCCGACGTGGGCGGCGCGCTCGTCACGCAGGCGGGCAAGTGGGGCGAGCAGCTCGGCCGCGTCGACCTCACGTTCTCGCGTGCGACCCCGGCCTCGCCGTGGACGCTCACGAGCAAGAAGGCGCAGGTCATCGCGGTGACCGACAGCGTTCCGGCGGACTCGGCGATCGAGGCGAGCGTCGCGCCCTACGCCGCGCGCACGCACGCCGCGCTCGACGAAGTGGTCGGCACGGCCGCCGGCCAGCTCTCGGCGCCGGGCGGGCGCTTCGCCGACAACCCGCTCTGGCAGCTCGTGCAGCGCGCGCAGCTGGATGCGACCGGCGCCGACGTCTCGCTCGCCGCGCTCTTCGATCCCTCGCAGTCGATCCCGCCGGGCCCGGTCACCGTGCGCGACCTGATGCGGCTCTACCCGTTCGACAACTCGCTCGTCGTGGTCGAGATGACGTCCGCGGATCTCGAGTCCGCGCTCGAGCAGTCGGCGCGCCACCTCGCCACCTACACCTTCGAGGACGGCCAGCCGCTCACCGCGCCCGGCACGTCGGGCCTCAATTTCGACATGGCGTACGGGGTCCAGTACGACGTCGATCTCACCCAGCCGCCGGGGCGGCGCATCGCGGCGCTCCACCGCGACGGCAGGACGCTCCCGCCCGACCGCGTGCTGCGCGTGGTCGTGAACGGCTATCGCGCCGCAGGCGGCGGCGATTTCCAGATGATCCGGCGTGCGAAGCGCGTATCGACGGCTGGCACGAGCGCTCCCGAGGCGATCGTCGCGTACGTGCGCAAGGTGCGCACGCTCGCGCCCGCGCTCGAGCCGTCGTGGTCGCTCGAGCCCGACTACGTCGGTGCTCCGCAGCGGCCGCTCATCGACCGGCTCGTGCGGCTCGGCGTCGCGCCCGCCGGGGAGACGGACCACCTGCTGCCGTTCGAGATCGCGCGCCGAGTCGATCTCGCCTACTGGCTCGGCCGCGCGTTCGACTGGAAGTCGAAGCGTCCCTCGGGCGCGTTCGGCGACGTGCCGGACTCGCTCGAGATCTGGCTCGACGGCATCCTCGCCAAGGGCGTGCTCGGCGAGGATGGTCGGCGCGATCGCTTCGATCCGTTCGGGCAGGCCAACGTGCGCACCGCGATCGGCTGGTGCGAGCGCGCCGCGCGCCAGGCGGGCTACGCGCTCTCGGGCGACAAGGCGGGCGACCTCGACTTCTGGCGCGGCCTCACGACGGGACTTGGGCTCGAGGGCCCCGAGGGCGTCGGCGGCATTCCATGGGACGCGAAGCTGACGCGCGCGCAATGGCTGGGGATGCTCTCCAACCTGCGCTTCCCGGAGGTCCGCGTGCTCGAGACGACCGACTTCCACGGCGCGACGCTCGGCGGCGGGCACGAGAGGCGCAGCGGCCGCCCGATCGGCGGCACGGTCGCGCTCGCGGCGGCGATCGAGCACGAGCGCGCCGCGAATCCGGCGGGGACGATCCTGCTCGACGGCGGCGACTGGTTCCAGGGCACGATGATCTCCAATCTCCAATTCGGCCGGCCGGTGACGGAGCAGATGGACCTGCTCGGCTACTCCGCCGCGGCGATCGGCAACCACGACTTCGACTGGTCGATCGACACGCTCCGCGCACGCATCGCGCAGATGACGTTCCCGGCCATGGGCGCGAACATCGTCGAGCGCGCGGGCGGCAAGCGGCCGCGCTGGGCGAAGAGCGACACGGTGCTCGTGCGTCGCGGCGTGCGGGTCGGCGTCTTCGGCCTCGCCTACCCCGGGACGCCGCGCGTCACGCTGCCCGCCAACGTCACGACGCTGCGCTTCGAGGACGACTCGGCAACCTCGGCGGCGATCGTGCCGCGCCTGCGCAAGGAGGGCGCGAGCGTCGTGCTCGAGGTCGGACACATCCCGGCCGAGACCGATTCGACGCGCCGCGTGAGGGGCGACCTGGCGCGGCTCGCGCGCGGCGTGCCGGGGGTCGACGCGTGGTTCGGCGGGCACAGCCACAACATCGTCGACGACCACCTTGCCGGCGCGACCGAGATCATCGCGGGCGCCTATGGCGAGTGCCTCGGCGAGGTCGACCTCGTCGTCGACCCGCTCAAGCGCGCCGTGGTCGAGCGCCACCAGCGCGTCCTGACGGTCTACGCCGACGCCTACCCGCCCGACTCGGCGTGGACCGCCCGCGTCGTGAGCTGGAATGCGAACGTCGCGCCGATCGCCGCCGAGGTGATCGGGCGCAACGCGCAGGCACTGCGGCGCGGGCGGCCCGAGGCGACCATCGGCGACTTCATCACCGACGCGATGCGATTCGCGACCCACTGCGACGTCGCGCTCCAGAATCCCGGCGGCATGCGCGCCGACCTGCCCGCGGGCGACATCACGCGCGGCGGGGTCTACGAGGTCATGCCGTTCGACAACACGATCGTGATGCTGCCGCTCTCGGGCGCGGACCTGAAGCGCGCAATCGAACAGTCGCTGCACTACGACCGCGTGACGCAGGTGAGCGGGCTGCGCTACACGTTCGACCCCAGCCGGCCGCCGATGAGCCGCGTGACGCAGATCACGCTCGATGACGGCACCGCGCTCGACGACGCGAAGACGTACAAGGTCGCCGTGAACAACTTCATGGCGACGGGCGGCGACAACTACGACGCGCTGAGCCGCAGCGAAGGCCGCGACGACACCGGGCTCATCATCCGGGGCGCGATGGAGGCCTATGTCCGCGACAAGTGCAAGGGCGGCGGCGCGCTCGACATCAAGAGCGACGGGCGGATCACCCAGGTCGGCAAGTGAGCCACGGGCCGATCGCGCGAGGCGCGGCGTGCGCGCCCCGGGCCGCGTTCGCCGGCCATCGCGTCGGGCCGCCGGAGCCGGGGAAGCGATCGGCTCGCAGCGTTTCCTGACCTACGGCCCGGCCGCGCCGATCGTCCTCGCGGTGTCCGGCGTCGCGCCGAGCTTGACGCCGGCCGCGCCGAAGTAGGCGACGATGCCGCTCGCGAGCTGGCGCCCGAGCCCGTGCTGGAACGCGGGATCGCGCAGCAGCATCGCCTCGCGCGGGTTGTTGATGAAGGCGGTCTCGACGAGCACGCTCGGGAACTCCACCGACTTCAGGACCGCGAACCCGGCCTGCTTGATGCCGCGTGATTCGACGCGCCGGTCGGCGGCGATGTGGTCGAGCAGCGTCTCCGCGAGCAGCTGGCTGTGCTCGAGCGCCGCGTTGCGCTTCACGTTGTAGAGCACGCTCACGACGTCGTCCTCGGCCTGCGGCGGGACGCCGCCGACGAGATCCGCGGCGTTCTCGATGTCGGTCAGGTCGCGGTCGGCCTGGTCGCTCGCGCCCTGCAGCGAGAGGAAGTAGACCTCGGTGCCGCTGCCGTGGCCGCGACGGTGGCTGGAGTTGCAGTGGATGCTCACGAACAGGTCGGCCTTCGCCTGTTCGGCGAGCTTGTAGCGCTGGCGCAGCGGCACGAAATAATCGCCCGTGCGCGTCAGCATCGCGCGCACGCCGCGGGTGCGATTGAGCTCGTCGGCCAGGTCCTGCGCGATCGCGAGCGTGACGTTCTTCTCGAGCACGCCGTGCGGGCCGTGCGCGCCCGTGTCGTCGCCGCCGTGGCCGGGATCGATGTAGACCAGCCGCACGCGATCGCGGCGCTTCTCGGCGGCGATCTCCGCCAGGCGGCGGTCCTCGGCGGCGCGCGCCGCGGCGCGCGAGACGTCGACGACGATACGGAACGGCTGGTCCTCGGCGGCCTCGAGCGTGAACACCTTGAACGTCGTGCCCGGCTCGAGCGTCAGCGTGAAGCGCGCGCCGTCCGCGTCGAAGGCGCTCAGCACGGAATCCACCGCGGTGTCGAGGACGGCGATCGCGGGCGGGACGCCGTCCGCGGGCACGATGCCCGGGGCTGCGACGCGGATCACGACCTGCTGCGCCGAGCCCGAGTCGGGCATGACCGCGTCGACGCGCTGCGAGAAGTCGAACACGACGCGCGTGTTCGTGGGCGCGGACCAGTTCCGGATGGCGGTCACCGCGAGCGGCGCCGGCGCGGCCGCACCGGGCGCGGCCTCCGGGCCGCGCGCGCCGGGGACCAGCAGGCAGGCGGCGATGGCGACGACGGATCCCAGGGTGGAACGCATGCGAGTCGACCGGCCCAGGCTGGCCCTCCATGGCATGACGGGAGGCGACCTCAGGTCGCCTCCCGCCCGGGTACGAGCTTCCTTCTACCGCGACGCGCGTTACTTGTCGAGGCGCAGCGCGACGTACTGCGTGTTGCCGTTGCGGTTGATGTAGAGCACGGCCGGGCGCCCGGCCTTGAGCGACGCCGACATCTGGCGCATGAACGAGTCGCTGTCCTTCACGGGGGTCGAGCCGATCATCTCGATCACGTCGTTCGGCTGGATGCCCTTGTCGTCGGCAGCGCTGCCGTCGGCGACGTCCGTGACCCGCACGCCGTCGTCGATCCCGAGCTGGCGCCTCTCCTCGTCACGCAAGTCGCGCACCGTGAGGCCGCCCAGGTTCGGGCGATCCGAGGAGCTGGAGTCGTCGCTCATGTTGCTCGCAACCTGTTCGTCCTTGTCGGCGAGCGTCACCGAGAAGCTCATGCGATGACCGCCGCGCAGCACGACGAGCGAGACCGAGTGGCCCGGCGTCGTGTCGGCGACCTTGAGGCGCAGCTTCTGAAGATCGCTGACCGGCTCGCCTTGGTACTCGACGATCACGTCGTTCCGCTGCAGGCCCGCCTTTGCGGCCGGGCTGCCGTCCTGCACGCGCGAGATCAGCACGCCCTTCTGGCCCGCCAGTCCGAAGCCCTCGGCCACTTCCGGCGTCATCTCGGCGAGGTAGACGCCGAGCTTCGCGCGTCGCACCGAACCGTGCGCGAGGAGCTGGTCGGCGACGTGCCTCGCGAGATTGATCGGCACCGCGAAGCCGATGCCCTGGCCGCTCGTGTTGATCGCGGTGTTGATGCCGATCGCCTCGCCCCGGATGTTGCAGAGCGGGCCGCCCGAGTTGCCGAAGTTGATCGCGGCGTCGGTCTGGATGAAGTCCTGGTACTCGGGCGTGCCGCCGTAGATGTTGAGGTTCGCACGTCCCTGCGCGCTCACGATGCCGACCGTGACCGAGCCGCGCAGCTCACCCAGCGGGTTGCCGATCGCAATCGCCCAGTCGCCGATCCGGATCTTGTCGGAGTCGCCGAGCGGCAGCCACGGCAGGTCGTGGCCGTCGATCTGGATCACCGCGACGTCGGTCTCGGGGTCCGCGCCCACCACGCGCGCCTTGAACGTGCGCCCGTCGTTCAGCGTCACGTTGATCTCGTCGGCGTTCGAGACCACGTGGTTGTTGGTCATGATGTGGCCCTGCGAGTCGATGATGAACCCGGAGCCCGAAGACGGCGTGCGCTGCTGGCGGCGCGGTGTCTGGTCGTTGAAGAAGCGGCGCATGAAGTCATCGCCCGGATCCTCGCCCTCACCCGCCTTCTTGCGCACGTCGATGAACACCACGGCCGGCAGCGTCTTCTCGACCACCCCCACGAACGGGCTCTCGGGGGCCGCTTCCGAACTGACGCTCGACGCGAGCGACGCCGTGGCCGCGTGCGAGCCGCGCTGCAGGTTGAGGCCCGCGCTCAGGCCGAAGCCGAGCACGAGGCCGACGAGCAGGAGCACCCCGGCGCCGGCGAAGTAGCTGCGGGGGCGAATGACCGACCTTCCGTCCATCGTGATCCTCCCTCGAGGAAGCGGCTCGTGGATGCCGGATCGGTGCGCCCGTGGCGCCCGATCCCAAGACCTTGTTGAGAGTAGAACCCGGCGGTCGGGCGGCGGTAGTCACTTCGGGGTCAAGCCGTCCCCGCGCCGCTGTTTCGATCGCCGTGCCCCGTGCGGGGCGCCATCCAAATGGGTCTGACGCTCGAGAGCCCCCGTGGGTTGCTCGCAACGCGTGAGTTCTGATGAAGCTTTGACGCATGCGGCCGTGGCGCGCCCGAACGCGCCCCGCGCATGCGTTGGCGCGGCCGCGGAGCGCGACTTAGACTGCGCGGTCATGCATGCCGGCTCCGTGGTGTTCCTTTCGGATGCTCACCTCGGTGCGCAGGCGCACGAGCGCGAGGCGGCCCGGGAGGCTCGCCTGCACGGCTTCCTTGCCGCTCTGCCCGGACGGGCCTCCACCCTCTATATCGTCGGGGACCTGTTCGACTTTTGGTTCGAATATCGCACCGCGATTCCCCGCCGCCACTTCCGGACCCTGGCCGCGCTGGAACGCCTGCGGGACGCCGGCGTCGGCATCGTCTACCTGAACGGCAACCACGACTTCTGGCTCGGCACGTTCCTCACCGAAACCCTCGGCATCCGCACGGTTTCGGGAGCGGTGGAGGTCGCCGAGCAGGGCCGCCGGCTCTGGGTGCATCACGGCGACGGGCTCGTGGGCGGCGACCTGGGCTACCGCATGCTGCGCGCCGTGCTGCGACATCCCGCGAGCATCCGGGCCTATCAGTGGCTGCACCCCGATCTCGGCATCCCGCTCGCGCATGCGGTCTCGGACTGGTCGCGCCGTTCGCGCGCCCAGCCGCTGCTCGAGCCCGAGCGGCTGTGGAACGAGATCGCGAAGCCGCGCTTCGCCGAGGGCTACGACGCGGTGATCATCGGCCACTTCCATCACGCCTACGAGCGGCGCGAGGCCGGGCGCGAGTTCTTCCTGCTTGGGGACTGGATCGAGCGGTTCAGCTACCTCGAGCTCCGCGAGGGAAAGCTCGCGCTCCAGACGTGGTCCGCGCCGGAGTGAGGGCGTCGGAACCGGCAGCCGTCAGAACTGGGCGGCGAAGGAGAACCGCTGCGTGTCGCCGAGGTCGAGTTTGGAGGGCACCCACGCGTAGTCGACGCTGAACGTGCCGCGGCGATAGCCGATGCCCGCGCTGAAGTTCGCGAGGTCGTCGCCCTGTCGGACACCGAAGCGCAGCGCGGCGCCCACGTCGCTGGCGAGCTCGCCTCCGAGCGAGACGACCGCCTGCCGGCCGCGCGTCGCGCGGGTGTCGAGCTCCGCGGTGAGCCCCAGCCCGCGTGCCATCGCGTGCGTCCACGCCGCGCCCGCCTGCACGGCGGCCGGCAGCGGCACCGGCCCGCCCGGCCCGTCGCCGACGTTGTCGAAGTGCGCATCCGGTCCGAGGTGCTGCGCGCTCGCGCCGAAGCTCAGGCTCTTCATCGTCTGCGGCGTCCACTGCCCGCCCAGCGAGCCGCTCCACGTGTTGGCCGCAGCGTCGTCGATGCGCTCGCGGATCACCTGCGCTGCGGCGCCGAAGCGCGCGCCCGGCCGCGCCTGCCAGCCGTAGGCGAGCTGGAACTCGAGGTCGTTGGAACCGAACGTACCGGTCAGGTTGCCGAGATCGTCACGCGCATCGATCGGCTGCGAGTACATCGCCCGCATCGACGCCGCGAGCCCGCCGCCGAACTCCTGGCCCGCGACGGCGAACTGGTCGTGCTTGAGGTTCTGGATGTACTCGGCGTGCGAACCCGCGATCTGCGTGCCCTGGACGCCGGCGAGCGCGGCGGGATTCCAGAACGCGCCGTCGACGCCGTCCACGACGGCGACGTACGCCCCGCCCATCGCCGCGGCGCGCGCACCGACCGGCACTTCGAGGAACGCGAAGCCGGCGGGAGCCGCGAGCGCGGTGGAGGCGAGCAGCGATCCGAGCGCGAA
>Ga0335083_10001690_pt1 | contig 30158 bp, 28 predicted proteins | sample Lox_Sample_42_FD_206716 | JGI IMG/M metagenome (GOLD analysis project Ga0335083, IMG submission 206716) | Soil microbial communities from Loxahatchee National Wildlife Refuge, Florida, United States - Lox_Sample_4.2 | ecosystem: Environmental > Terrestrial > Soil > Wetlands | place: USA...
GACCAGCACGGTCGCGACCGCGCCGGTTGCGCCCGCGGCGATCAGTATGAGCCCGATGTCCCAGTGCCAGCGGGTCGCGAGCGTGCCCGCGACCGCGCCGGCCACACCGACGAAGGCCATCTGCCCGAGGCTGACCTGCCCGGCCCAGCCCGTGAGCACGACGAGCGACAGCGCGATGATCGCGAAGATCCCGATCGTGCCCACGAGTTTCACGTGCACGGTCGACAGCACGAACGGGATCAGGACGAGCACGAGCACCCCGAGCCCGGCGAGCACGAGTCGCGCGACTCGCACCGCACGAATGTCGCGCAGCTCGGCCGGGATGGCCTTGATCTCCCGGGTCGCCTGCCACGTCGACGTCGCCGCGCTCGACAGCCGGTCGATGGTCGGTGTCCGCTGGAGAACCAAGGCCACGAGCACGATCGCGGCAGGGATCGCGGTGCCGAACGCGATCGACGGGTAGTGGTACACGGCCGCCTTCTCCACGATGCTGAGCCCGACGGCCGCGAGCACGGCGGTGGGCATGCGCTCCATGCGCGCGATGACCGCTGCACCGAGCGCCATCAGCAACACGGCCGGGTCGAGCGCCTCGCCGATCCCGAGACCGACGACTCCGATGCGCAGGAACATCGCGATGAATGCGAGCAGCGCGGCGAGCCCCCAGACGACGCTCTGCAAGCGACGGACGGGGACGCCGAGCAGCGACGCGCGGTCGGCGTTCTCTGCGCTCGCCTTCAGCGCGATGCCCGTCGTGCTAAACCGAAAGAAGCTGGCGAGGCCGAGCAGCACGAGTGGCACGACGATGAGCACGAGCACGTCGTTGCCGTCGAAGACGGCTCCCGAGACCGTGAAGGTCGCGTGGAAGAACGGCGGGTAGTGATCGTTGTCCGGCTGGCCCAGCCACGCCGGCAGGAACAGGCCGAGCGCTATCAGGAGGTCGGTGACTCCGATGGTCGCGACGGTCATGATCAGCCGGGGCGCCTTGAAGAAGACGCGCAGGAACAAGAACTCGACGAGGACGCCGAGGACGATCGCGGAGCCCACGCCGATCACGATCGAGAGGTAGATGTTCCAGCCGACCGACGCCCACAACAAGAACGCGAGCCCGGCGGGCGCCGCCCCGAGGTCGGCCGCCGCGAAGTTGATGATCCGGTTGGCGCGATAGACGATCACGAACCCCAACGCGATCAGGCCGAGCAGGAGGCCCTGGATCGCGCCGTCGACGTAGATGCCGAGTGGGATGTTCCAGCCCGGCCAGAGCATGACCGCGAGGACCATCAGCCCGAGCGGCAGCACCGCGAGCCCGGCCGCGCGCGCGACGGCGCGCGGGTCGCGTCTCATGTGCTCGCCTCGCGCACCTGCAGGATCACCGCGTCGACGAGGCACTGCATCGAGGCCTCGTCACTGAGGTCGTCGCGCCGCCGTAGCGATTCCCACGCGTCGGGACCGGTCAGTACGTCGAGAACCGCCACGACGCGTAGTCGATCTGATTCGGTGAGCGGCTCGAGCTCCTGCGCGAAGATGCGCTCGAGATCCGCACATGAGCGGCTGTGCGCGTCGCGCAGGATCCGGGCGAGCGTGCGCGACGACTCTGCGTGCAGCCGGGTCGCCCGGCCGACGGCACCGGTCTGCGAGTAGAGGCGTATCCGCTGGCTAACCAGCGCGTGCGCGCGTTGGTCGACCGTCCCGCCGGCGGGAATCGGCGTGAGCATGGGTGCGATCCGGCCGAAGTGCCGTGTCGCGGCCACGCAGAAGAGGTCCTCGAGGTCGTCGAAGTGCACGTACACCGACCGAACGGAGACGCCCGCCCGCTCGGCGATCTCCTTTGCGGTCGGCCGGAGCCGCCCGTCGCCCAGGAGGTCGAGCAGCGCGTCCGCGATCGCGTCGCGGGTCTTCGCGGACCGGGCCGCCCGGCCGTCGACACGGGCGGGGTCGCCGGGCGCGCCCGCTTCGAGCTCAGGCGTCTCGAGCGGCTCGGGCCCGTTCACGAGGGCGCAATGTACGGATGGTGCACGACCTGTGCAAGATGGTCGAAATCCGACCGGCGCCCGGCCGGGTGCTGGTTATCGTTGGTCGAATGCCGCACCCGGACGTCTCGTTCGAACGCGCGCGCCTCGATTTCGCCCAATCGTGCCTCGACGCGATGCGCCGGCGAACCGCCGACAAGGTTGCGAACGAGGACATCCTCGCGGCGAACGAAGCCGACGCGGAGGCGGTCCGGTGGCAGCTGCAACGCCGGCTCGAATCGTTGGACGACGACGTCGCCGTCCTGTGCTTCGGCCGGATCGACGAAGAGTCCGGCGAGCGGTGGTACGTCGGTCGCCGACACATCGAAGACACCGACGGCACGCCCGTCGTGGTCGACTGGCGCGCCGGCGTGGCCACTCCGTTCTACCGGGCGACGCTCGCGGATCCCTTGGGGCTCGAGCGCCGCCGCCGCTTCGTGTTCACCGCGCGTGAGCTGACCGACGTCTTCGAGGAGGATTTCGCCGATCCCGACTCGTTGGCCGGGTCGGGTGGCGTGCCCGACCCGTTGCTCGCCGAGCTCGGCCGGGCCCGCACCGGGCAGATGCGCGACATCGTCGCGACGATCCAAGCCGAGCAGGACGCGATCATCCGCGCGCCGATCGACAGCTGCGTGGTCGTGCAAGGCGGACCCGGAACCGGCAAGACCGCGGTCGGGCTCCACCGCGCCGCGTTCCTGCTGTACGAGCACCGGGTCCGGCTGGCGCGCGAGGGAGTGCTGGTCGTCGGCCCCAACCCCGTGTTCCTGCGATATATCTCGCAGGTGCTGCCGTCGCTCGGCGAGACGTCGGCGACGCAGACGACGGTCGACGGGCTGCTGGCGCTGCGCTTTCGCGTCGTCGACGAGGATCCGATCGCAGTTGCCGCGATCAAAGGCGACGCGCGTATGGCCGAGGTGGTCGCCCGGGGTGCCGCCGACGCGGTGCGCCCTCCCGCCGAGGGATTGACCCTGCGCTTTCGCACGCGCCGTCTCGCGCTGGCAGCCGACGACGTGCGCGCGCTCGTCGAGGCGGCGCGTCGTCGCGATGCGCCGGTCGCGACGCAGCGCGAACGGTTCCGCCAGTCGTTGGTCCGGAAGGCATACGAGCTCTACACCGGCGGCGTCGCCATCGAACTCGACGAGGGCGACTTCGGCGCCGGCCTGCTGGCCGATGCGGAATCGCGCCGGGCGATCGACGGCTGCTGGCGCACGGTCAGTCCCGTCGCGCTCGTCCGCTCCCTGCTCACGCAACGCGCCTTCCTCGCCCGTGCCGCCGACGGGGTACTCACGGAGCACGAACAACGCGTGCTACTGCGGCGCCGGCCGAAGTCGGGCGACGCGTGGACCGCGGACGACCTTCCGCTCCTCGACGAGGCCGAGGCAGTGGTCAAAGGCGCGCCGCGCCGCTTCGGTCACGTCGTCGTCGACGAGGCGCAGGATCTCTCCCCGATGCAGCTGCGCATGCTCGCCCGGCGCGCGCAGCACCACTCGATGACCGTCCTCGGTGATCTCGCGCAGGCCACCGGGCCGGCGTCGCCGACGAGCTGGGACTTGACGCTCGAGCATCTGGGTCGCCCGGCCAATGCGCAGCGTGCCGAGCTCACGATGGGCTACCGGCTTCCGGGCGCGTTCCTCGCGCTCGCCAACCGGCTCCTCCCGTTCGCCGCGCCGGGTGTCGCGCCGTCTCGATCGGTGCGCGCCGACGGCGATCCGCCCGATGCGCACGAGTGGTCGCGTGACGAGCTCGTTCCCGCGATCGCCGATCATGCATTGGCGCTCGCCAAGGAGTTCGGAACGGTCGCGGTCATCGCCGCCGACGAGCGGGTCGCCGCGTTGCGGCGCGCGATCGAGGACCGGGGCGTCGTGCTCGCCGAACCCGGTGAGGTCTCTCCCGATCGTCCGCTCGTCGTGCTCGCGGCGCGTCTCGCCAAGGGTCTCGAGTTCGACGCGGTGATCGTCGTGGAGCCGGCGGAGATCGCCGAGCTGCAACCGATCGGCGCGCGGCTGTTGTTCGTCGCGTTGACTCGCGCCGTGCAACACCTTGCACTGGCGCACGCCCGGCCGCTCCCCGCGATGCTCGCGCCCGACCCGCGGCCCGGGGTGGACGCGTAGGCTGAGCGGCAATGCCCGGCTCGGCCCCCCTGAAGATCACGACGCGGTCGGGCAATGTGCGCGTCCGGGCCGAACCGGGTGCCGAGCTCGAGGTGGTCGACGGCTCGATCGAGACGCGCGACGACGGCACGCTCCACATCCGGCGGTTGCCCTCGAGCAGCGTGATCGAGGTCCGGTGCGCCTCGGGCACCGAAATCACCGTGGGTACCGTCTCGGGCAAGGTCGAGCTGCTCGGTGCGTTCGGGACCGCCAGGGTCGCAACCGTCAGCGGACGTATCCGCATCGAGGAGGTCGCCCGCCTCGACCTGCGCACGAAATCGGGAACCATCGACATCGGGACCTGCTCCGACGCATGCCGCATCATGACCAAGAGCTCCGCGGTGCACGTCGGGCGGGCGGGTCGCGCGACCGTTGCGGCCGTGTCCGGCGTGGTGCACCTCGAGCACGTCGACGGTGCCGAGGTGAAGACCGTCAGCGGCAAGGTCGTCGTGGGGGCGGGCGGCAAAGACCGCGTCTCGGTGCACACGGTGTCAGGCAAGGTGGAGATCCAGGTTCCGCCCGCGACGAAGCCTCTGGCGCGACTGCGCTCGGTGAGCGGGCACGTGCAGTGCGATTGCCCGCCCGGCCACGACGTCGAGATCGCGGTCGTGAGCGTCAGCGGTGCGGTCCGGGTGTCGAGCGGCTGATGGAGGGTCACGGCGCGATCGTCTTCACGGACATCGTCGGGTTCACCGCCCTGACCGATGCGCACGGCGACGACTTGGCGCTTGCGTTGCTCGAACGTCAGGAACAGATGGTGCGCGCCGCGCTCCCCGAGGCGGCACGAGTGGTGAAGGAGCTCGGCGACGGGCTGCTCTTGTGGTTCGACGATCCGCGGGAAGCAATCGAAACCTGTTTGCGTCTGCAGCACGACTTCGACCTCGCGAACGACGCGGTCGACGAGAGCGACGCGGGTGAGGTGCCACTCTGGGTCCGCATGGGAGTGCACTTCGGATGCCCGCGGCGGCGCGGCGACGACATCGTCGGGCGCGACGTCAACCTCGCCGCGCGCATCGTCGACCTAGCCGGCCCCGGCGAGGTGCTGTGTTCGGAGCTGACCGCCGACGCGGTCGGCGACCATTCGCGCGTGGGTTTCGAGCCGCTCGGCCCCGTCTTCGTGCGCGGGATCACCGAACCGGTTCCGATCGTGAGGGCGCTCTCGACCGGCGAGACCGGTTGCGCGCACGATGCCGCCCGGCCACGCGATGCGGCGGCCGGGCGCGCTACAAATACAGCTTTTCCGTGATCGCCGGTTGATCGGGCGAAGCGGGCGGGTTGGACGGTGGGGTCGGTCGACTCGCCGGCGGCGGCACCGCGACCGGGCGCGGCCACGCGTGGGCGCCCACGACGAGCGCGACCCCCGCGATCGCGAGGGCGAACGCCGAGACAAGCACACGGCCGCCGTACGCGCGCAAGAGAACGGCGGTGACGTCGGGTACCTCGCCGGGGAGGTGCTCGAGCGCCCGCGGCACGATCGCGAAGAGCACGAGCGGAGTCACCGCGAGATACGCGATCCGGCGCCCGACGAGCGCGGTGGTGTGCCGGGTCGGATCGGAGAGCAACGCGGCGGTGATCAGCAACAGGGCCGCCGTGATGCCGAGCAACGTGATGCCGGCCGCGGCCGGACGCGGATCGGTCACGTGGGGGAGGTCGCCTGCTCTGACATCCAACGCGAGCGGTGGCAGGCGATCGATCTGCGCGGCGGCGCGAGGATCGCTCGGCGCGAGTGCGTCGTGCACGGCGAGGCTCACGCTGCGGCCGTCGACGGTGAATTCGCGGCCGTCGCCGTCCGACAGGACCGCTCGATGAACTTGCGCGATCGTGTTCGCGAACGCGTTGGCGACACGGGGATCGCGCAACGCGGCCGCCACCGCCGGTGCGATCCGCGGGTCTCGCGATGCGGTCGGAAGCTGCCGGTCGATCTGCGCTGTGATCTGGTCCGCGAGGCCGTGTTGTACGGCGGGAACCGCGATGAGCGCGCGCGCCGCGTTTCGCGTCGCGCCCGGATCGAGCACTGTGTGCGTGGCGATCCACGCGTCGTATCCGATCCAGGCGGCCAGGAAGCCGACCACGAGCAGGGCGCGGAAGCCGGCTTTGGATCGCATCTCGACGTTGTCGGCGCGCCGGCGAGGTCGCTCAAGGCCGGCGTGGGCAGTCGCGAGTCAGCCGGCCTGCCGGGCGACTGCGGATGCGGCGGCGACCGCCCGGTTCGGATCCAGGTACCGGCCCCTCACGCCGCCCGGGCCCTTGCGGCGGGTGGGTCGCAGGTCGTCGTTCAGCTCGTAGACGAGCGGCTCGCCGGTGGGGAGATTGAGTTCGACCACTTCGTCGGCCGTCAGCCCGTCGAGATGCTTCACGAGTGCGCGGAGGGAATTGCCGTGCGCGGCGACGAGTACCGTCGCCCCGCTGCGCAGGTCGGGCACGATCGCGTCGTACCACCACGGCAGCATTCGCTCGAGCACGTCCTGGAGGCATTCGGCGCGGGGGAGGAGATCGCGCGGGAGTGCGGCGTACCGCTCGTCGTAACCCCAGCGCCGTGCGTTCCTCGCCAGCGTGGGATCGAGGTCGGGCGGCCGCACGTCGTACGACCTCCGCCAGACCTTGACCTGTTCGGCGCCGAACTCGGCCGCGGTCTGCCGCTTGTCCTTGCCCTGGAGATCGCCGTAGTGGCGTTCGTTCAACCGCCACGACCGGCGGACGGGTACCCACTTGCGCGCGCACTCGTCGAGCGCCAGCTCGGCGGTGCGGATCGCCCGGATCTGGACGGACGTGTGCACGATGTCGGGCTGCAGCGAGGCGACCGCGATGTCGTGGCCGCCCCGGCGCGCTTCGTCGCGACCCTGCGCGGTGAGATCGACGTCGACCCAGCCGGTGAACAGGTTCTGCAGGTTCCACTCGCTCTGCCCGTGGCGCAGCAGCACCAGTGTGTTCGGCACGAGGAGCATTCTGCCCGACCGGTAGTGTCCCGCCCCGAATGGCAGCCACGGTCGAGTACCGGCGAACGAACGAGGGCGCATGACCGATCTGCACGTCGTGACGCTGTGCACGGGCAATGCCGCCCGCTCGGTGATGGCCGGCGCGTTCTTGCGCGAGCACGTACCCGGCATCGTCGTGACGACATCCGGCACCCACGTGATCGAGGGAATGCCGATGAGCTGGCGCACCCGCGACGCGATCGCATCGCTCGGCTTGCCGATTCCCGAACACCGGAGCCGGCAGGCAACGGTCGAGGAGCTCGACTCGGCCGACCTCGTGGTCGCGCTGGCGCGCGAGCACGTGTGGTGGATGCGGCGGGTGCATCCGCGTGCCGCGCCGCGCACCGCGACGCTCAAGCGCCTCGCGCGCAACCTGCCCGACGACGCGACGCCGCTGCAGGACCGGCTCGCGGCGATGCGTCTCGACGAAGTGGAGCTGACGCCGGACGAGGACGTGCTCGACCCCGCGGGCGGTGACCTCGACGTGTTCCTCGATTGCGCGCAGGAGATCGCCGAGCTCCTGCATGCCGTCATTCCGCGGCTGTAAAGTCTCGCGGTGACGACGGTCGGAGTTCCCGAAGATGTCGCGCGCGTCGAGGCGACGTTGCTCGCCGACGGCGGGCCCTTCGAGCTCGTGGATGTCGATGTCGAAGGCGTTACGATCCGCTGCTTCAAGAACCGAATTCGCACGCTGCGCGATCTGCTGCTGAAGTCGGTCGGCTTCGGAGACGCGGTATACATGCTCGCGACCGACGGCACGACCGAGCGCCGACTGAGTTACGCGGAACACGCCCGTTCGGTCGCGTCGGTCGCGGCCGCCTTTCGCGATCGATACGACGTGCAGCCCGGCGACCGCGTCGCGATCCTCGGCGCGAATTGCCCGGAGTGGGTCATCGCGTTCTGGGCCGCGATCAGCCTGGGCGCGGTCGCGGTGGGTCTGAACGGATGGTCGACGGGGCCCGAGATCAAGTACTTCCTCGACGATTGCGAGCCCAAAGTGCTTGTCGCCGACCGCCGGCGCGTCGAGCGACTCGCGGGCGACGACCCCGGCGTCGCGCTGGTCGTGATGGAAGACGACTTCTCTCACTTGGAGGCGTACGCCCCCGACGCCCCGTTCGCCGACGTGGAGGTGGGCGAAGACGACGCCGCGATCATCCTGTACACCTCGGGCACAACTGGTCGGCCCAAGGGTGCGATCAACACCCATCGCAATCTCGCCTCGTACCTGATGCTGAACTTCTACAACGGCGCGAAGGCGATGATGCTGGCGCCGCCGCCAGGCCCCGACGACCCGCCGGTTCTCCCGACGTGTCAGCTCGTCTCGAGCCCGTTGTTCCACGTCTCCGGTTTGCACAGCGCCGCAGTGATGATGCTCGCGACGGGGACGAAGAGCGTGTGGTTGATGGGTCGCTTCGATCCGGCCGTCGCGATGCGGATCATCGAGCGCGAGCGTTGCACCGGGTGGTCGTTCACGGAGACCGTGCTGCACCGCATGGTCAACCATCCCGATGTCGGCCGGTACGACCTCTCATCGATCAGGACCGTCGGCGGCGGCGGCTCACCGGTCGCGCCGTCGCTCATCGAGCGCACGAGGCGCGTATTCCCGAATGCCAGCCACAGCGTGGGAATCGGCTACGGACAGACCGAGTGCGCGGCGCTCGCCACCTTGAACAACGGTCAGGAGCTGATCGACTTCCCGATGTCGGTCGGACGCCCGCTGCCGACAGTCGAGCTCGAGATACGTGATCCCGGCGGGGAGGCTTTGCCGGAGGGCGAAGAAGGCGAGGTCTGCGTGCGCGGGCCGATGGTGATGCCGGGGTACTGGCGCCGTCCCGATGCGACGGCCGAGACGATCACGGCCGATCGGTGGCTGCACACCGGCGACATCGGTCGGATGGAAGGCGGGCGCCTGTACCTCTCGTCGCGAAAACGCGATCTCATCTTCCGCGGCGGCGAGAACGTGTACCCCGTCGAGATCGAAAAGCGTATCGAGGACCATCCCGACGTCGAAGAGTGCGCGGTCATCGGTGTCGATCACCCCGAGCTCGGCCAAACGGTCAAGGCGGTGCTGGTCGCGCGGCCCGGCCACACCATCGACCTCGAATCGGTGCGCGCGTGGTGCGCGGCCGAGCTGTCGTACTACAAGGTGCCCGAGCACTGGGAGTTGCGGGAAGGATCGTTACCCCGTAACGCCGCCGGCAAGATCCTGAAGGACGCGCTGCGCGACACGCGGGCCGACACCGGATTCGTCGAGGAGTAACCAGGTGGCGCTCGACCTCGGCGCGCTCGTCGCGCCCGCGCACACGGCGCTCGTGCTGCAAGAGGTACAGAACGGCGTCGTCGGCCGGCCGTCGGCGCTCCCCGCGCTCGCCGACGCGGCCGCCGCGGTCGACCTCGTCGGCAATTGCGCCCGCCTGGCTGCCGCGGCGCGAGAGCTGGGTGTCACCGTCGTGCACTGCACCGCCGAGACGCGCGACGACGGCCGCGGCGCGAATCACAACGCGCGGCTGTTCGCCGGGGTGAAGAAGTCGGCGGTGCGCCTGTCGCCGGGGAGCGCGGCGGTGCAGGTGCCGGCCGAGATCGGCGTCGCGGCGGCCGACATCGTCCTCCCGCGCTACCACGGGCTCGGCCCGATGACCGGTACGCAGCTCGACTCGATACTGCGCAACCTGGGCGTGACGACGATCGTCGGCGTCGGCGTCTCGGTCAACATCGGCATGACGAACCTCGCGTTCGATGCCGTCAACCGCGGCTACCAGATCGTTCTCGCACGCGACGCGATCGCCGGTGTTCCGGCGGAATACGCGCAGGCAGTCGTCGACAACACGCTCGCGCTCGTCGCCACGATCGCCGCCACCGACGAGATACTCGCGGCCTGGACCGGCCGATAATCGGTCCATGTAGCCTGGGCGCATGGCGCCCCAGATCCCTCGCATCATCTCGGTCGACGACCACGTCATCGAGCCCCCGAACGTCTGGCAGGACCGGCTGCCCGAGAAGTACAAGGCGGTCGGCCCGCGCATCGAGCGCCGCAAGGTCAAGAACATGAAGTTCGTCGGCGGCGTGTTCAGCTACGACCGGGCTGCCGACAACGAGGACGGCCTCTGGTGCGACTGGTGGCTCGTCGAGGATCTCCAATACCCGCTCACCCGGCTCTCCGCCGCGGCCGGCTACCCGCGCGACGAGATCACGGTCAGCCCGATCACGATGGACGACATGCGCAAGGGCTGCTGGGATCAGAAGGCGCGCCTCGAGGACATGGATGTCAACCACGTCGAAGCCTCGCTCGCGTTCCCGAGCTTCCCCCGCTTTTGCGGGCAGACGTTCACCGAGCGTAAGGACCACGTGCTCGGTGACCTCTGCGTCAAGGCATACAACGACTGGATGGTCGACGAGTGGTGCGCCGGCACCGACGGGCGGTTGATCCCGCTGATCATCGTCCAGCTCTGGGATCCGCAACTCGCTGCGGCCGAGGTCCGGCGCAACGCCGCGCGCGGAAATCACGCGGTCACGTTCTCGGAGATCCCCGCGTTCCTCGGCCTGCCGTCGATGCACGACGCGGGTGGCTTCTGGGACCCCTTCCTCACCGCGTGCGAGGAGACCGACACGGTCGTGTGCATGCACATCGGCTCGTCGTCGAAGATGCCGTCGACGTCGGCCGACGCGCCCGCCGCGGTCGGGAGCACTCTCACGTACATGAACGCGGCGATGTCGTTGACTGACTGGCTGATGTCGGGGTTGTTCGAGCGGTTCCCGCGGCTCAAGATCGCGTACAGCGAGGGGCAGATCGGGTGGATCCCGTACGTCCTGGAGCGCGCCGACAAGGTCTGGGAGGACAACCGCGGCTGGGGCGGTGTGGCCGACAAGGTGAAGCGCCCGCCGTCGGAGTACTACTACGAGCACGTCTACGGCTGCTTCTTCGACGACCCGCACGGGCTGCGCAATCTCGACTCCGTCGGCGTCGACAACGTGACCTTCGAGACCGACTATCCGCACAGCGATTCGACGTGGCCGCACACCAAGAAGGTGGCGGAGGAGATCATGAAGGATCTCACGCAGGAGCAGGTGGACAAGATCTGCCGCACCAACGCGATCGAGATGCTGCACCTCGACCTCGATTCCTGACGTGCACGTCACGCGGGGAGTGTCGGCGGCCTTGGTGCTCGTCGCTCTCGCGGCCTGCGGCTCGAGCTCGAACGGGTTGAGCAAGGCCGACTACATCTCCCGGGCGGACGCGATCTGCCAGAAGTACAACGGGCTCGCCGCGCAGGCAACCGCGAGCCTGACGAACCCGACGCCGGCGCAGGTCGTCACGGCCGTGCGGACGAAACTCGTCCCGCTGTTCGAACGCCAGAACGAGGACCTCGCGAAGCTGAAGCCGCCCGCGGCTGATCGCGCGACGGTGCAGCGTTTCGTCGCCGATCTGACCGCGGCGACTGCCGACATCGGCCGCCACACGCAAGCGTTCGTCGACGCGCACGGTGCGACCCCGCTCGCCACGAAGGCTGCCACCGAGGCGCAGGGTTACGGCTTCAAGGTGTGCGCCAAGCTCGCCACGAGCTGAACAATCGACGAGCCGACGGACCGGCCCGAGGGGTCGCCGGAAATAAGAACGCGTTACAGTTCTGCCCCATGGCTGATGCGAAGCTGTTGATCGGCGGGGAGTGGGTCGAGGGCGCCGACGGCGGCTACGACATCGTCAACCCCGCGACCGAGGAGATCGTCGGCGTCGCGCCGGAGGCGTCCGAAGCACAGGCTCTCGACGCCGCCCGCGCCGCGCAGGATGCGTTCCCGGCCTGGTCGCAAACGTCACCGGACGTGCGCGCCGATCTGTTGCAGAAGGTCGCCGACGCCATGCGCGATCGCTTCGACACGCTGCTGACGCTCGTCATCGCCGAGACGGGTTGCACCGCAACCGTCGGCAAGCAGATGCAGGTGCCGCAAGCGCGCGTGCGCTTCGAGACCTACGCCCGCCTCGCGTTCGAGTCGCCGGTCATCCCGCTGCCCCCGATGGAGATGCCCGCGACCGCGCTCGCGCCGGGGGGGTTGATGGGCGCGATCGCACGCCGCCAGCCCGTCGGTGCCGTCGCCGCGATCACGCCGTACAACTTCCCGGTCGTGAACATGGCCGGGAAGCTCGGTCCCGCGCTCGCGATGGGCAATACGGTCGTCGTACGGCCCGCGTCGCAGAACCCGCTCGCGGTGATCGAGTTGGTGCGCATCATGCACGAGGTCGGCTTCCCGCCCGGCGTCGTGAACGTGGTGACCGGCTCGACCCCAGTCACCGGCGAGGCCCTCGTCGCAACGCGCAACATCGACATGGTGTCGTTCACCGGCTCCACCGGCGTGGGGATGCGCATCGGTGAAGTGGGCGGCCGCAGCATGAAGCGCCTGCTGCTGGAACTCGGCGGCAAGGGCGGCGCGCTGGTATTCGAGGACGCCGACCTCCGGACGGCGATCGGCATGATCGGATCGACGTGGACGTTCCACTCCGGTCAGATCTGCACGGCACCCACCCGCGCGATCGTGCAGCGCGGCGTCTACGACCAGGTGGTCGCCGGGCTCACGAAAATGGCCGGCGCGCTGAAGGTCGGAGATCCCTACGAACCCGACACGGTGCTCGGTCCCGTGATCACCGCGGCGCACCGCGACCGGGTCGAGGGCTACGTCGAGACAGGTCGCAACGAAGGTGCCGAGGTGGTCGCGGGCGGTTCGCGTCCCGAGAAGCCCGACCACGGGTACTACGTCGCGCCCACGCTCCTCGCGGGGTGCCGGCCCGGTATGAAGGTTGTGCAGGAAGAGATCTTCGGCCCGGTGGTCGTCGTGCTGCCCTTCGACGACGAGGACGAAGGCATCGCGCTGATGAACGGCACCGACTTCGGGCTCTACGACTACGTGTTCAGCGCCGACACGAACAAGGCCTTCCGCGTGAGCAAGCGGCTGCGCGCCGGCAACATCGGGATCAACACGACGCAGCGCAATCACAACACGCCGTTCGGCGGGACGAAGTTCAGCGGTGTCGGCCGCGACGGCGGCGTGTTCGGGCTGCACGCGTACAGCGATCTGCAGTCCGTCGTTTGGCCCGGCTGATGAGCACCGTCTCCGTCGTACCCGAGGGCGTCCTCGCGTACGGGATGCAGCTCCCCGTGCAGGCTCTCTCGGTGCGCGTCTCGATGCCGTGGGAGCGGGAAGGAACCGTCGAAGACATGGCACGCGTCGCGCAGGCGTGCGACACGGCCGGGTTCCTCTACGTCGCGGTCTGTCACCACGTTGCGATCCCGCCCGAACCGGCCGAGATGATGTCGACGCAATGGTTCGACCCGATCGCGACACTCGGCTACCTCGCGGCGCGCACCACGCGCACGCGGCTGATGACGAACGTGTTCATCGCGGCGTACCAGCCCCCCCTCGCGACCGCGAAGGCGTTCGCGACGCTCGACCGCCTCTCGAACGGGCGCCTGATCGTCGGCATCGGCGCCGGTCATGTCGAGGGCGAGTTCGACGCGCTCGGGGTGTCGTTCGCGGGTCGCGGGCGGCTCGCCGACCGCGCGTTGGAGATCATCTCGGCAGCCTTGACCGACGAATGGACGGATCCCGGATCCGGTCGCGTCGGGCAGCGGCCGCGGCCCGTGCAGCGGCCGCACCCGCCGATCTGGATCGGCGGTTCCGGCAAGCCCGCGCTGCGCCGCGTCGCCACGATGGCCGACGGCTGGATCCCGCAGGCGACGCCGCTCGATCAGCTCCCGGCCGACATCGAGACGATCCTGCGCGAGCGCGATCGCGTGCGCCCGGGCGCGGTCCCGGAGATCGGCTACCACCTGGTCGCGCACGTCGGCGAGCCCACGTGGGAGTTGCCCAAGGGCGTGATGCACGGGTCGCCCGACCGCATCGCGGAGTTCGCGAACAAGCGCCTCGGTGCGATCGGCGTATCGCACCTCCAGGTTCGCTTGTACGCGCGCGACGCGAGCGAGCAGTGCGACCAGATCGCCGCCTTCGGTGCCGAGGTCGGTCCCCATCTCGTCCGTACTCCGCTCGCCTGACAGACTCGCCTGACAGAAGGATTGACCATGGCGTTCCTCTCGATGCGGCAGGATTTCCGCGCTCCCGTGTTCGCGCCCGCGTCGTCGCAGGAGATCTACGCGGTCGCGCTGGAACAGTTCGAGTGGGCGGACGCACACGGGTTCGACTCACTCGTGCTCTCGGAACATCACGGAGTGGACGACGGCTGGATGCCGGCGCCCTTGACCATGGCCGGCGCCGTGCTCGCGCGGAGCACGCGCGCCCGCGTGATGGTGAGCGCGGCGATCCTGCCGCTGCACGACCCGATCAGGGTCGCCGAGCAGATCGCCGTCCTCGACAATGCGTTTCCCGGGCGGATGTGGGTGGTGTTCGGCGCGGGCTACCGCGTCGAGGAGTTCGACATGGCCGGACTCGAGCACGCGGCGCGGGGTCGCGTGCTCGAGGAACACGTGCAGGCCGTCCTGGAGGCGCTGTCGGGCGAGCTGTTCGAATGGCGCGGGCGTGACGTCGTCGTCACGCCCAAGCCTGTGACCGATCCGCGGCGGATGCTCTTCGCCGGAGGCGGCGTCCCGGCTGCAGCGCGGCGGGCGGCGCGGTTGCGGCTGGCGATGTTCGCCATGAACTCGGACGCGGCCGTGCGCGAGGCGTACGACGACGAGGCGGCCCGGGTCGGCTTCGACGGCGGCTACGTCCTGCAGCCCGTCGGTCCGACGTTCGTGCACGTGGCCGACGACCCGGAGAAGGCCTGGGCGGAGATCGGCGAGTACGTGCTCTACGAGGCACAGACCTATGCGTCGTTCCAGACGCCGGGCCAGCACTCGACCCCCGGTGTGCACGCCGCGTCGGTCGACGATCTGAAGGCCTCGCCCCAGTACATCGTCGGGACACCCGCCGACGTGATCGCCCGGCTCCGGGAGGTTCCGGCGCAGGGCGGCATCGTCTTCAACCCCCTCGCCGGCGGCCTACCGCCGGCACTGGCGTGGTCGAGCCTCGAGCTCTTCGCCGCGAAGGTGCTCCCTCAGCTGCGAGCGCCGGACGCCGGCTGAACGACCCCTAGGCAAGAACCGGATTTTGGCCTACCGTCGCCGGACAGCCTTTCCCGAGGTTCCTCCCCCGAGGTTGCCTCCCAGGAGGTGATGGTGGCTCGCTACCGCAACTTCGACGGCACGCACCGTGCCGGCGGTGACACTCAGGCCCTTCATCCCGCCCTCGACGACGTTCGATCCCGCCGGGCGGGCCTCAAGGCCGCGCTCAGCGATCTCGAGCTGGCGCTGGCGGCGCCCTACGCGAACCGTGCCGAGTGGGTCACGCACGTGCGCGAGTCGCTCGCCGTCGTGCACGAAGTGTGGACGCGCCACGTCGTAGAGACCGAAGCTCCCGGCGCGTTCCTCGACGATCTCGTGAACGAGGCGCCGCGACTCGCGACCCCCGCATCTCGCCTGCGCCGCGAGCACAGCGACATCCTCGCGATGATCGGGCGCGAGGAAGACCGCCTGGCCTGCCCGGCGAGCGGCGACGCCTACGACGCGTGGGCCGAGGACGTGCGCGTCGCGCTCACCGCGCTGCTGGCCGCGCTGGCGCGCCACCGCCAGCGCGGCGCCGATCTCGTCTACGAGGCCTACGCGGTCGACCTCGGCGGGGGCTGAGCCGTCTCGAAGTCGGTAGCGGCTTGCGGCAATCATGACGCCCGTGCGGGTGGTGCTCTGAGCAAGCGCTTGCGGGTGACCGGATCGGGTGGGCCGAGCTGCCAGCCGTCGGGTTTGCGGCGATGGTGCGCGTAGCACAGCCAGCCCAGGTTCAGAACGCGGTCGGTCCGCTCTTCGCAAAGTCGTGAGTGTGATCGCGTTCGAGGTATCCGCGGTGATGGCAACCGCCGATGTCGCACTCGCGGCCGCCGACCACGAGTGCGGTACGCACCTCGGCGGGTACGTGCCGACCGAGGTGCGCGACGGTGCGTTCCCGCCATCATCCCGTCGGGGTCGCTTGGCATCCGGCGCGTTCAGATCTCCGTCTCGTCGTCCTCGTACAGCGCCTCGCCCCGGCGCAGGCGGGCCGCGATGCGCGCGACGGTGGGGAGTTCGCGCCGGGTCGGCGTGTGCGCGGCCAGGAACCGCGCGACGGCGACGAGGACGAGGGCCGACTCCTCCGAGCCTTCCGGCCACGCGGTCGCCTGCCGCATGCCCGCCTCGACCGTCTGGAACCAGTGGAAGCCCGCGTCTTCGACGAGCAACGCGTGACCGAGCGCGGCGATCAACTCGGCACGCGAACCGCCGGCATGCAGGAATCCGTACGCCTCGTCGGCGGCTTCGTCGACCATGCCCTGCGTGTCGAAGCAGAGGCTCATCGCTTCGAGGCTCCCACTCGTGGTGTGGGGGAGCCGCGCGGCCGGGACGTTCAGGAACCGGTCGAGGTAGATCCGTAGCGCGGCATGTACCGCGGCGCGCCGGAGCTCGGGTGTCGGGTTGCGCCGGAGCGCTTGGTGGAGCGCGTTGGCTGCGGTGAACGAATGGTGCACGGTGTCCCAGTCGCCGTGGTCGTTGCGGGTGTGAAAGCGAACGATTCGCAGCGCGGCCGCGTACGCGATCGCGCGCCCGACCTCTTCTGCGTTCGCGCCCGACGCGTAGGCGTCGACGAGGGCGTCGGCGACGAGCTGCGGATCGTCGACGAGCAGACGCCATGCCAGTGCGCCGACGTCGATCGGTTCGGATGTGTGCGGATCGACCGCTTCGATGCGTAAGAGGGTGTCCGACGCGAGGACGACGAGATCGCGGGGATGGCGCCACTCCGAGAATTCCTCCGACCGCTGCGCGCGTGTCGTTTGCGACACGAGCGTCGGCAGGATCTGCGCCGACGATTCGGGCCCGAGCATCTCGACCGCCTCGAATGCCTTGTTGGTGAAATCGATCGTGTGGCCGCCGTCGATGTAGATGTGGTCGCTCACCGCCGCGAACATCGTCGCCTCAACCGCGTCGAGGCGGGTGGGATCGGCGAGTGCTGTCTCGAGCGTGCGCTCGGCGGAGTCGCTCGAGCGCGTCTCGACGAAGCGCCGGTACCACGCCGAGAGCCTCGGCATGGGAACGGCGCGGGTCGGGAGCGGTCCCACCGCGAAGCGCGGTGCCTGGTTGCCGGTGTCGTTGGAGACGAATGACAGGCCGTGGATCAGGGCGAGCGCGCGGTCGTCGGCGTCGAGGTGGGGGAGGAGGTTGGCCATCGCGACGAGGACGGTGAGGCCCGCGCCCCACCCGGCCCCGCGATACGTCGTTCCGAAGTCGACGCCCGAGCGCACGATCTCGGCCGGCTGCACTCCCGCGTCGAGCAGACCGAGCACCGACTTCGCCACAACGAGCGAGATCGACTCCTCGAGTCCGTTGCGCAGGCGCTGGTGCAGATGGCCGATCGGGTCGGCGTCGGCTCGCGGCTCGACGAATACCTCGCCCTCGCGCACCTCGGCCGCGAAGCCGCGCGCGTCGTCGGCCCACATGTCGAGCGTGCATCCCGATACCAGATCGAACCGGGCGTGGTGCCAGTGGCAGGTGACGAGGCCGGCCTCGACGGTTCCCTGCCGCAGGGGGAAGCCGAGGTGGGGGCACCGATCCTCGATCGCGTAGGCGGCGTCGTCGTGCCAGAACACGACGACGGGAACGGCTCCGACCTTGGTGAGCAGCTGACCGTTCGCCTGCAGCTCGGCGAGGGTGCCGGCTCGGACTGCTTGATCGATCATCTCGGTGCTTCCGTCCGGGGTGGTGAAGTCTTTCGCAAGTGCTCTGTTGCGATAATCTAACGGCCGATGGAGGACGTCAAGACCGACACCGAAATTCGAACGGAGAACCTCGGCCCGACGAAGCGTCGAATCGTCGAGCGCCTGAAGCGCGCCGACGCAAAGGTGTCGGATCTGGCGCGGGCGCTCGGCATGACCGAGGCGGGTGTCCGCCAGCATCTGGATGCGCTCGCCGAGCACGGCCTCGTGTCGGCGCGGGCGGGTGCGGCCGAGGGTCGCGGTCGTCCGCCCACCCTGTGGGCGCTCACAGATCTCGCCGAGGACCTCTTTCCCGACCGCCACGACGACCTCACCGTCGAGTTGATCACCGCGGTACGTACCGCGCTGGGCGATCAGGGACTCGCGCGCGTGATCGACGCCCGCGGCGACGTGCAGCGCGCAACGTACGAACGTCGACTCCCGAAGCGGGGATCGTTGCGAACACGAGTCGAGGCACTGGCGCGGATCCGCACCGGCGAGGGGTACGTCGCAGAGGTCGTCGACGCTCCAGATGGGAAGGGAGTGCTGCTCGTCGAGCATCACTGCCCGATCTGTACGGCGGCAACCGCCTGCCCCGGGCTGTGCGGCTCGGAGCTCGAGCTGTTTCGGGAAGTGCTCGGACCCAAGGTCTCCGTCGAGCGGACACAGCACATCGTCTCCGGCGACCGCCGCTGCACCTACCGCATCAGCCACGCGTAGGCGCGAACGCTTGCCGACTAACGTCGGCGCCCGTGAGCTCGACCGGCCACATCACCGGCCACATCACCGACGAGGGGATCGCGCGACTCCGCGCGCGCATAGGCATACCCGAGCCGCACCCGATGCCGCCGCACTACACCCGGCCGACGCACGACACCTTCCGCAACGTCGCGGTTGCCTACGGCGACGACAACCCGCTCTGGTGCGATCCCGACTACGGACCGGCGACGCGCTGGCAGCAGTCGATCGCGCCGCCGGTGCTGGTCGGCGGCGACACCTTGATCGGCGAGGACGAGATAGCCGCGGTCGCGCCCGAACACGCCGAACTGATGAAGGGCGACCCGCTCCGAGGCGTGCACGCGTTCTATGCCGCGAGCGCGCGTGAGTGGTGGGCGCCGCTGTTCCCGATGCGGCGCACGTTCCGCCGTAATGCGCTCGTCGCCGCGCTCGACAAACCGAGTGAGTTCGCGAAGCGGGCTGTCCACGAGTGGACCGCACAGGTATTTCGTGACGAGGCGGGAGTGCTGCTCTCGGGCCAGTACCGCTTGATGGTGCGGACCGAGCGCGAGAAGGCGCGGGAGCGCAAGAAGTACGACGCGATCACCATCGCCCCGTACACCGACGATCAGATCGAGCAGATCGATGCGCAGTACGCGAGCGAGAAGCCCCGCGGCGCGCAGCCCCGGTGGTTCGAGGACGTCCGCGAAGGCGACGAAGTCGGGCCGATGGTGAAAGGCCCGCTGACCGTCACCGACATCGTGTGCTGGCACTCGGGCATGGGCATGGGACTGTACGGCGTCAAGCCGCTTCGGCTCGGCGCCCGAAACCGGGCGCGCATTCCGCGGTTCTTCCACCGCGACGACCTCAACGTTCCCGACGTCATGCAGCGCGTGCACTGGGACCCGGAGTTCGCGCGGCGTTCGGGCAACCCGACGACGTTCGACTACGGGCGCATGCGCGAGACGTGGCTCATCCATCTGTGCACGGATTGGATGGGCGACGACGCGTGGCTCTGGAAGCTCGACTGCGAGTTCCGTCGTTTCAACTACGTCGGCGACACGCAATGGCTGCGCGGCCGGGTGACCCGCGTGTACCTTGCCGCGGGCGGCCGGCCCGCGGTCGATGTCGAGCTCGCGGCCGTGAACCAGCGCGACGAGGTGACCACACCGGGACACGCGACGATCCTGCTGCCGAGCCGCGAGCACGGACCGGTCCGTCTGCCCGACCCGCCCGGCGCCGCGGCCGATCTTGAGAGCGCGCTGGCGGCGATCTCCGAGGAGTTCTCGCGGCGATGACACTCGATGTTCTCCGTGACGACGACGGTGTGCTGACGCTGCGGCTCAACCGGCCCGACAAGCGCAACGCGCTCGACGAAGTGACGATGCTCGCGCTGATCGGTGCGGTCGAGAACGCGTCAACCGACGATGCCGTGCGCGTGATCGTGCTGGAAGGGGCCGGAGATCACTTCTGCGGCGGCGCCGACATCGTCGCCCGCAACACCGGCGCCGACCCGAGACCACGGGTGGGAAGTATCCAGCGGCGTGTCCCGACCCAGGCGCACCGGCTGATCCCGTTGTTGTGCAGCGTCCAGGTGCCGGTCGTGTGCAAAGTGCGCGGGTGGGCGGCGGGAATCGGATTCCAACTCGCGCTCGCGGCCGACTTCACGATCGCGGCCGACGACGCGAAATTCTGGGAGCCGTTCATGCAGCGCGGCTTCACGCCCGACAGCGGCGCAACCTGGTTGCTGCCTCGGCGCGTCGGCGACGTGCGCGCCCGGGAGCTGTTGCTTCTCGGTCGCACGCTCACCGGAGTGGAGGCGGCCGACTGGGGCGCGATCCATGCGGCGGTGCCCGAAGCCGGTCTCGATGGCGCGGTCGCCGAGATCGCGGACCGCCTCTCGAACGGACCCACCGTCGCGCTCGGACTGACGAAGTGGCTCCTGCACGCGGGCGCCGGCGCCCAACTCCAGGCGCACTTGGCGAGCGAGGCGTTCGCGCTCGAGCTGTCTTCGCGCACCGACGACTTCCGCGAGGGTCTCGCCGCATTTCGCGACAAGCGGGAACCGCGGTTCGACGGGCGATGAAGATCGATCGCGACACGCCGGCCGATGCGGTGGTCGCGGAGGTCCGGGCCTGGATCGACGTCAACCTGCCGCGCCCGTGGATCGACGCGGGCCGCCGCGGCGGTGCCGCGGCGGTGCGGGAGATTCGCACGCGGGTGCAGTACGAGGAGTGGTACCCGGTCTTCGCGTCATCGGGTCTCGTCGTGCCGACGTGGCCGGTCGCCTACGGCGGTCTCGACGTGAGCCCGCTCGTCGCCCGAGCGATCGAAGGCGAGCTGCGCCCGTTCAATCTCGGCCGGCTCAACCCGCTCGGGTTGAACAACACCGCTCCGGCCCTGTACTCGTACGGCACCGAGGAACAGCGACTTCGCTTCCTGCCGCCGATGGTCCGCAACGAGGAGAAGTGGTGCCAGCTCTTCTCGGAGCCGGGAGCCGGTTCCGATCTCGCGTCGTTGGCGACGCGCGCCGAGCGCGACGGCGACACGTGGTGCGTTACCGGCCAGAAGGTGTGGAGCACGTGGGCGCACTTTTCGGATCTCGCGATCCTCCTCGCTCGGACCGACCCCGATGCGCCGAAGCGCCAGGGCATCACCTACTTCGTGCTCGACCTCCATCAGCCGGGCGTCGAAGTACGACCGCTTCGCCACATCGGGGGTGAAGCGGAGTTCAACGAGGTATTCCTCGAGCGCGCGCTCGTTCCGGACGCGTTCCGGATCGGCGAGGTCGGCGAGGGTTGGAAGGTCGCGAACGCGACGCTCGCGGGGGAGCGCCAGATGGTCTCCGGCGCGGGTTCGGGTGGTGTCGACCGCATCGGAGGACGCGGCATCGACGATGTGCTCGCGCGCGCCCGGTCGTCCGGACAGGTTCGTGACCCCCTGATCCGCCAGCAGCTCATGCGGTTGCTGAGCGAGGAGCGGATCCGCGACTGGACGAACCAGCGGGTGCGCGCCCAGGTGAAGGCCGGTCGGTCGCCGGGTCCGGAGAGCTCGGTCGGCAAGGTCCACGCCGGCGAGCTGAACCAGCGGATCCAGCTCGTCGCCACGACGCTCCTCGGCGCCGGCGCCCTCGCCTGGTCCGGTGAGCAGCCGCCCGAGCTACGCGGGATGTTGCGCAGCCGCGCGAACACGATCGAAGGCGGGACGACCGAGGTCAACAAGAACATCCTCGGTGAGCGCGTGCTCGGTCTGCCACGCGAACCCGATCCGTGGCAGGGTGCGCCCTGGCGCGAAGTCCCGAGGAGCTGAGGAACGCGTGAAGTATCCCGAACTCGAGACGCTCGAGCTCGAGCGCAGAGGGCCCGTCGGCTGGCTGATCAACAACCGGCCCGAGCAGCTGAACGCGATGAACGCGCAGATGCGCCACGAGTTCGAGACGGCTTGGCGGACACTCGACACGGATCCTGAGGTGCGCGTGATCGTCCACACGGGCGCGGGGCGTGCGTTCCAGACGGGAGTCGACGTCAACGAGATCGCGACCGACGGAAAGGGCATGCAGCGCTACCGTGACTCGGTCGAGAACTTCGACTTCCACTTCACGTCGTGGCACAACGACGTGTGGAAGCCCGTGATCACCGCGGTGAACGGCATCTGCGCGGGTGGTGGGTTCCACTGGATCGCCGACGCCGACATCGTTATCGCAGCGTCCGACGCGCAGTTCTTCGACCCACACGTTTCGATAGGGCAGGTCGTGTCGATCGAGGCGATCGGGCTCATGAAGAAGATGCCCGTCGAGGCCGTCATGCGCATGGCGCTCGTGGGCCGGCACGAGCGGCTGTCGGCGCGGCGCGCCCACGAGCTCGGGATGATCAGCGAGATCGTCGATCCGCCCGAGCGGCTGCAGGATGCCGCGCAGGCGCTCGCCGAGAAGATCGCGCGCAACTCACCCGCGGCGATGGCCGCGACGAAGCGCGCGCTGTGGGGCGCGCTCGAGCTCGGGCTCACCGACGCATGCCGGGCGGGCGCGGCGGAGCTCGTCTCCATGTGGGGCCACCCCGACCAAGAGGAGGGGCCGCGCGCGTTCGCGGAGAAACGCGAGCCGCGATGGGCTCCGCCCGAGCGTCGGTGAACGAGGGCGAGTACCGGTGAACTCGAACGTGTACATCCACGAGTTCATCGACATCATCGGACCGAACCGCGAACGGTACATGCACCACATGACCGCGAACTGGTGTCCGACCGCACGCGAGGAACGCAACATGCTCTGCTTCGGCGTGTGGGGCACCGTCGGTTCGACGGGGCGGTGGCCCGAGGTCGTCAACCTGTGGGAGCTGCCGGGCTGGGACGGTCTCGTCGCGAACTTCGCGCACGAGCTCGCGTCGACCTCGATGCAGGACCCGGCGCTCGCGAAGTGGTGGGGCGTCGCGGCCGAGCTGCGGCGCGGCGGCGTCGACCGCGTCCTCCTGCCCGAGCCCTGGAGTCCGGCGATCGGCGACCTCACCGCCGCGGGGGTGCGGGGAGCCGTCTACGCCCACGAGCTCGTGACGCTCCCGGTCGGAGGCGCGCGCGCGTTCCTGGACGCGCTCGCCGAGGTCGGTGTGCCCGCGCTCGAGCCACTCGAGCTGCGCTGCGTGGGCGCCCATCGCGTCGCGATGAGGAACGACACCGAGGCGATCGTGATCTGGGCGCTTCCTTCGTGGGAAGCCTGGGGTCGCTTCGAGCAGGCCTGGGACGGCGCGCAGCTCAGCGCGTGGCGAGCCCGCCTCGTCGCGCTGAACGCCGACGTGCAGCGCACCTTGCTGATGGACGCGCCTCTCGGCCCGCTGCGTACCGGGCGACAGCCGCAGGTCGAGGACCGCCGCCCGCTCGACGAGATCTAGGAGCGAGTTACCCCGAGCGTCGCGCGTGCACGCGTCCGCAGCTCGTTCTTCTCGACCTTGCCGGTTGCGTTCAGCGGGAGCACCTCGACGATCTCGAAATAGCGCGGGACTTTGTAATTTGCCATCTTCTCGCGGCACCACGACTGCAGCTCGTCGGCGGTGACCGCCGCGTTGAGCCGCGGAATCACGTACGCGTAACCGACCTCGCCCATGCGCTCGTCCGGGACTCCGACCACCGATACCTGGCCGACGGCGGGATGATCGTTGATCATGTTCTCGATCTCCGCCGGGTACGCGTTGAAGCCGCCGACGATGAACATGTCCTTGGTGCGGTCGGTGATGCGGATGTAGCCGCGGTTGTCCATCACCGCAACGTCGCCGGTATGGAGCCAGCCGTCTTCGTCGATCGCCTCGGCGGTCGCCTTGGGATCGTCGATGTAACCGCGCATGACGTTGTAACCGCGGACCACGACTTCACCGGGCTCGCCGCGTGGCACCTCGACGCCCTTGCTGTCGACCACCAGTACCTCGACGTCGGGGATCGCGCGTCCGGATGTGGTGGAGATCGTCTCGGGATCGTCGTCGTGGCGGCACATCGTCGCGATACCGGTCGCTTCGGTGAGCCCGTAGCCCGTGATGATGGTCTCGAATCCGAGCTCGGCGCGCATGCGCCGTATGAGCTCGACCGGAACCGGAGCCGCACCGGTCACCGCCAAACGCAACGACGACATGTCGAACTGCGCGAGACGCGGGTGATCGAGGATCGACTGGTACACCGTGGGCGGGCCCGGCAGCATCGACACGTGTTCCTCGGCCGCGCGCGCCATGACCGCGTCGACGTCGAATACCGCGTGCGGGATGATCGTCGCGCCCTTCACGAGCGAGGCGACGATGCCCGCGTTCAACCCGAACGAGTGGAAGAATGGGTTGACGACCAGATAACGGTCGCCTTCTCGCAGGCCGACGACCGTCGCCCACGCGTCGTAGGCACGCACCGTCGCGCCGTGCGTAAGCATCGCGCCCTTCGGTCGCCCGGTGGTGCCGGAGGTGAACAGGATCGCGCACAGGTCGTCAGCCTTCGGCGGCTCGGGGAGCGCGCCGCCCGGGTCGCGCGCGAGCAACTCCGCGCGCGACGGTCCGCGCAGATCGACGATTTCGGCGAGACCGGGCAGCTCGGGCTCGTCCCGCAAGAGCGCTTCGTAGTTCGTGGCGAGGAAGTCGGTGACGGTGAAGAGCAGCTTCGCACCCGAGCGCTCGAGGATGTCGCGGGCCTCCGCGCCCTTGAAGCGGGTGTTCACGGGGACGAGCACCGCGCCGGCGCGAAAGATCCCCAGCGCGGCGACCGCCCATTCGGGGCAGTTCGGGGCCCAGATCGCCACCCGGTCGCCCGGCGCGACACCGCTTGCCAGTATCGCTCGTGCGGTCTGGTCGACCTGCTCTGCCAGCTGCGCGAACGTGACGCGGCTGCGCTCGTCGACCAGGGCCTCCCGCGCTCCGTACCGAACAGCGGCGCGCGCAACGAGTCCCGGTATCGTCGAGGGCAGTTCATCGTCGGTCATGCCGACAACTTGCCACGACGAAAGCCCCGCGCGCATGCCCGAGCCGCAGCTGTCCCGGTACCAGGCGCTGCGGGTAGAGCGCCGCGGACCCGTCGGCTGGCTCGTGTTCGATCGTCCCGAGGCGGGGAATGCGATGGACGCGCGGATGATGGAGGAGCTGGAACGGGCGTGGCCCGAGCTCGACGCAGACCCCGAGGTCCGCGTCATCGTGAACACGGGTGCGGGCGCGGCCTTCCAAACCGGTCTCGACCTCGCCCAGCTCGCGCGCGCTCCCGCCGCACTGCGCGAGCAATCGCGGCGGACGAGGCGCTTCGAGCTGCGCTTCACTTCGTGGCACAACAACGTGGGGAAGCCGGTCATCGCGGCGGTGAACGGCGTGTGCGCGGGCGGTGGGCTGCATTTCGTCGCCGATGCCGACGTTGTCATCGCGTCCTCCGATGCCACCTTTGTCGATCCGCACGTCTCGGTCGGCCAGGCAAGCGTCTACGAGACGATCGCGCTCGCGAAGAAGTCGCCGATGGAGTCGGTGCTGCGCATGGCGTTCGTCGGACGGTACGAACGGCTCGATGCCGCGCGCGCCTATGCCCTCGGCATCTGCTCACAAGTCGTCGCGCCGGATCGCCTCGAGCCCGAGGCGCAGGCCCTGGCCGAGTTGATCGCACGCAATTCGCCGGCGGCCCTCGCGCACACGAAACAGGCGTTGTGGGCCGCGCTCGAGCGGGTCTCGCGGTGAATCCGCGCCCGGGGCCACGCGGTGTCGAGATCGGCACCGCGATCGTGTCGTACATCGAGCCGCATCCGGGCATGGCCGTCGAGTTCAACCGCTGGTACGAGCGCGACCACTTCCCCGCCGCGGTGAAGGCCGGCCCCGGCGTCTTCGCGGGGGCGCGATTCGTCGCCACCCGGGCGTGCAAGGAGTTGCGACCGGACGGGCAGCTGCTCGGCGATCCCGCCCGGGGCTCGTACCTCGGTGTCGCGTGGGTGCTGCCGGGAAAGCAGGCCGAATGGGACGCATGGGTTGCGCACGAGATGGAGACGATCGCGGACGAGGGACGCCTGTTCGCCGGGCGCGACCACGTGCACACCGCGGTCTACACGTGTGTGTGGCAGGCGGGACCAGTCGACGCCGTCGTGGCCCTCGACCGCGGGTTCGCGGGCGCGATCGTCGCCGCGAGCGAGGTCGCGGCGCCGCGCCTCGACCTGCCGGCCGCGATCGGTCTGCGGCTCGAGCGCACGGTGGTGTCGCAGGTCGATCCACCGCCCCACGAGCTGGTGCTCGGACTGTGTGCCGACGACCCTCGGAAGGTCTTCGTAGCGGTTGCCGGTGAGCTCGAAGGGTGTGGATTCGCCAGCCCGTTCCTCGCGACGATCCCGGGCTCCGATGCGTACGCGGACGATCTGTGAGCGGCGATCGTCACCGGCGTCCTCTAACGTCGCGGCCATGAAGACGACGCTGCTCCTCTGTGACCATGCGCAGGAGGTCGCCGGCAAGCTCTACGTGCTCGGCGGCGGTTGGAGCATCTATCGCGGCGCACCGGTCACTATGGGCCTCGCGGTGAAGATCGCGGTGCCCTGGGAGGACGCCAACATCCCGCACGACTTCGTGGCGCGGCTCGTCACCGAGGACGGGCTCGATCCGGTCCTGCCGAACGCCGAGGGCGGGCTCGACGCGACGCGCGTCGAGATCCAAGGCCGCTTCGAGGCCGGCCGGCCGGCCGGCCTCGTCCCCGGCAGCGAGCTGGACGCGCCATTCGCGGTGAACATCGCCGGTTTGCCCCTTGCGCCGGGACGTTACGAGTGGCAGGTCGCGATCGACCAGGACGTCGTCGGCCGTGTGCCGTTCACGGTGATGGCCGTCTGACGCCGGTCCGGCCCTCACGCGCAACCGCCGGCGACGACCAGCCGCAGGGCACCGGAACCGTTACCCCTTGCGAGTTACGGGGTCTTCCTCATACGGATGCCGGCGCCGCCGATGATGCCAGCGGGAACCGCTTCCCGGTCTCTTTCCCCCAGAGGCCGCAAGCGCGCGACGGCCCGCCGGTTCACGCGCCGGCGGGCCGTTCACCATCGGCGCCCCCGCCCATCGCGTACGCGGCGGCCCTCCGACCTTTGGGTGCTTGCGCGCGCCGCGCGTTAGCTTCGGCGCCATGGGACGCTTCGATGGACGGGTAGCAGTGGTCACCGGCGCCGGCTCGGGACTCGGTCATGCGACCGCGCGGCAGCTGGCGAGCGAGGGAGCGACGGTCGCGTGCTTCGACATCGCGGTCGACGCCGCCGAGAAGACCGCGGCCGAGATCGGTGAGCAGGGAGGATCGGGGCGTGCGTACCGGGTCGACGTGTCCGATCCCGACTCGGTGAAGGACGCGATGGCCGGAGCCGCACGCGACCTGGGCCGCCCGCAGGTCGTCGTGAACAGCGCCGGGATCGGCCGCTTCGCGCACACGCACGAGGTGCCGTTCGCCGACTGGCAGCGCATCATCGGCGTGAACCTCACCGGCACGTTCCTCGTGTGCCAGGCCGCGCTCCCGCACCTGATGGACGGGGGCGGGTCGATCGTCAACATCGCGTCGAACGCGGGCGTGAAGGCCCAGCCGTATTCGATCGCGTACTGCTCCTCGAAGGCCGGCGTCGTTCACCTGACCCGGTGCATCGCGGATGAGTACCTGAAGCGCGGGGTCCGGGCGAACTGCGTCGCGCCCGGCGGCATGGAGACCCCGTTGCAGCAGGCCTTCATGGACTTCCCCGAAGGGGTCGACTGGAAGGTGATGCGCAAGGTCATGTCGCCGCTCGGGAACTCCCAGCCCGAGGAGATCGCGAACGTCGTCGCGTTCATCGCGTCCGACGAGTGCCGGTACATGACCGGTTCGATCGTTTCCATCGACGGTGGCATCACCGTATGAGTCCGAAGTCCGAGATGATCGACGACGCGCGCAGCGTCTGGGAGCTCGTCGAACGCCGCGCCGCGGCGACGCCGGAACGCGTCATGCTGTTCGACGGCGATCGGGTGACGAACTTCGCTCGCTACCAGGAGCTCTGCGAACGCGCCGCCGCGGGGTTGTACGCGCTCGGTGTGCGCGCCGGAACCAACGTCTCGTGGCAGCTCCCGACGTGGACGGAGTCCGCCGTGCTCGTCGGCGCGTTGTGCCGGCTCGGGGCGATTCAGAACCCGATGCTGCCGATCTACCGCTACCGCGAGGTCTCGTTCATCGCCAAGCAAACGAGATGCAAGCTGCTCATCACGCCGTCGACGTGGAACAAGTTCGACTATCAGGCTCTGGCCGAGCAGGTCGCGGGCGAGCAGGACGACATGCACACCCTCGTCGCCGACCACTACAACCCCGAAGGTGATCCCGTCACGCTGCCGCCGCCGCCGGCGGTCTTCGACGACCCGGCCCAGGATCCGGTGCGATGGATCTTCTATACGTCGGGCACCACCGCCGACCCGAAAGGCGCGCAACACACGGACAGGTCTGTGCTCGCGGGTGCGATCGGCTACGCGGAGAAGACCCACGTCGTCGCCGACGACATCGCGCTCGTCGCGTTCCCGTTCACGCACGTCGGTGGCATCATCATCGGCGTCTACACGCCGCTGCTCACCGGCTCGGCGGCCGTACTGATGGAGTCGTGGACGGCGGGCGCATCGACCGAGCTGATCGGTCGTCACAAGGTGACGCTCGCAAACGGTGCGGCCGCGATCCACACCGCGCTGATCGACGAGGCGCGCGCGAATCCCGCTGCGTACGCGACCGTGCGCGACTTTCCCGGCGGGGGCTCGACGAAGCCGCCCCATCTCCATGCCGAGTTGCAGAAGGTCGTTCCCAGCTCGATCGGCACCACCTCCGGGTACGGCATGACCGAGGCGCCGATCGTCGCCCAGACCGACATCGACGCGCCCGACAGTTCGAAGGCGAACGCCGAGGGCACCCCGACCCGCGGTGTCACCATGAAGATCCTCGAGAGTGGCGAAATCGTCGTGAAGGGGCCACAGGTGATGCGTGGCTACGTCGACAGCTCGCTCGACGCCGACGCGTTCACCGAAGACGGCTTCTTGCGCACCGGCGACATGGGTCGCTTCGACGAGCACGGCGCGATAGTCATCACCGGCCGGGTGAAGGACATCATCATCCGCAAGGGCGAGAACGTGTCGGCCAAGGAGGTCGAAGACGTCCTCTACGCCCATCCCAAGGTCGCCGACGTCGCCGTCCTGGGCATCCCCGACGAAGCACGCGGTGAGATGGTCGTCGCGTTCGTCGTACCGAAGGATCCCGCCGACCCTCCGACCATTCCCGACGTGCGCGACCATTGCAACGCGGTCGGCCTGATGGTGCAGAAAGTGCCCGAACGGCTCGAGATGATCGACGTGATGCCCCGCAACCCCAGCGGCAAGGTGCCGAAGCACGAGCTACGCGCGCGGATCAGCCCCCCGCCCGCCTGACCAACGCGTCGAACAACCGCTGCTGCGCCGGGTCCACGGCGGTCGTGTCCTCGGGATGCCACTGCACTGCGAGGATGAACGCGCCGTCGAGCTCGAGCGCCTCGACGATACCGTCCGCGGCGCGACCGACGACACGGAGCCCGTCGCCGAGCTCGCCAATCGCCTGGTGGTGATGGCACGACGCCGTCACCGTCGTCGTGCCCATCACTTCGGCGACGAGGGAGTCGCCGTCGAGCGTCACCTCGTGCTGCCGGGCGCCACCGGCTTCTCCGGGCCGGCCGTGCGGCGGTACGCCCGGGTCGTCGGGGATGTGCTGGTGCAATGAACCGCCGCGCGCGACGTTGAGGATCTGGATCCCGCGGCAGATAGCCAGCGTGGGCACCGACCGGACGGCGGCCGCCTCGGCGAGCGCGCACTCGAACTCATCAGCGCGGGCGTCGACGCCGTAGACGCTCTCGTGTGCGGTCTGCGCGTAGCGCGCCGGATCGACATCGGGGCCGCCGGTGAGCACCAGCGCGTCGACGCGGGCAAGGAGAGCCTTCGGGTCACGCGACTCGTTCACGATGACCGGCTGGCCACCCGCGCGTGTCACTGCGTCGACATACGCGTAGGGAAGCGCGGCTGCGCCCGAGTACGGCCACCTCTCGGTGCGGCCGAGACGGCGACCCGTAACCGCGACA